>Ga0307380_10002204_pt1 | contig 27820 bp, 18 predicted proteins | sample UN3MG_FD_202239 | JGI IMG/M metagenome (GOLD analysis project Ga0307380, IMG submission 202239) | Soil microbial communities from Risofladan, Vaasa, Finland - UN-3 | ecosystem: Environmental > Terrestrial > Soil > Coastal area > Acid sulfate soil | place: Finland: Risofladan, Vaasa | collected... | reverse complement strand
CTTTTCTATGCTCCACAAGTTACCATTTTCTCCGCAACTCCTGTTTTGATAGACTGTTATGATTGTTCGTGGACATTGCAGCAGCTTGAAAAGTGTTACCTTTGGGTATATGAAATTGAACCAGGCCTGATTTTAACTATGGATTTGCACTGATTTTCACAGATTCAGCCGGCCTGGTGTTCTCGGCAGTTTCTATTCTCAAAGCCAGCTTTTCCATAGAATCCTGCCTTCGCCCACCGGGCAGCTTATCGCTGCCCACTTATGAATAAGTCGGCAGGCTGATCTGTTTAGGCGTGGATAGTCAGATGACTACGAGCTTGCTCACGCTCTGACCGTATAGAGGCTTGGAAATGTTGCATAGTCAGATGACTATGAGGTTTTTCTGCCAGCTTTGGCGTCTATCGGCCTTACCTTTGCTCGAAGCAAGCTTCTGCGAAAGGCCCGGCCTTATCCGCCGGGTTCCTAACAGAATGGAACCCCATTAGTGAAGCCGGATGAAAACGGATCTCGTTTCAAGTGATTTGTGCTTAGCTCGAAGTAACGAGTTATATTGCATTTCTACCGTAGGCCAGCAAGAGCATCAAACAATCACGCAGGCACGAAGTGATAAAACATTAGTGCGAACCGTAGGTAGAAATGCGGTTGGGGATTTTTGGTTGTTTTTTAATGTTTTTTGTCGAAAATTGATCAATTTTTCGCGGTTTTTTGCTTGATAATAGGAGCTTGATAATAAAAAGAGACCATCCACTTCGTTCACTATGTTCGCTCAGTTGCTTCCAGCCGACGGTTTTTCGGATAACTTAATGTTTTTGGCAGGTTACTCGCGGGCAGAGGTCAGTTGCTTAGAGTAGTTTTTTTTGCGGATTTGTTTTGACTTACGGTTATTATTGAAAGATAATTACAACAGTATTGACGCGAGAAATTTATTTAGTGAATTGCAGGTTAACTGGCGGGATTTCAAGTGAAAACATGATTTTTCGTCAAAGCCCGGTGAGCTTATATTCGTTTTATCTTTGTGAGGGATTTCATAGTATGGCCGAACCAAATAAGACAGAAGAGAAGAAATCGGGATTTGACAGTTTTGCCTTAACAAAACCGAAATTTACGGTGCTTTCCGACAAACCACTGGATGAAGATGACGACTTAGCGGCTGAGAACTTCGATCTGGATTACCGTCTCGGTCCGGTGTTCGATATTATTCGGAACGAGGAGACAAAACCACCTCTGGCAGTAGCGATTTATGGAAGCTGGGGAACGGGCAAGACGACGGCGATGAGATGGCTGGACGGCCTGCTGGAAAAATGGAACACCAGTAACAAATCAAAGGGACATATAACAACGCGGAACGTATGGTTCTATCCGTGGAAGTATTATAATCGCCGGATGTGTGGAGGGGGCTGATTGCCGAGGTAATCTTGCAGGCTATAGATATAGAACACGCAGACGTCAAAACCATAACCAAAGCGGCCAAACAGTTCGGAATGTTTCTTGGCCGGAGCTTTCTTCGTGTACTGGAAAAGATTGATATTAAGGCAAAGGTGGGAGATGAAAAAGCCGGATTAGGAGTTGAAGGAGGTCTTTCTCTGGGCGCAGTATCACAAATTGTTGACGAATACCAGCGAAACATTCACCCGGAAAAGCAATTTTTAAATGAATTTGAAACGACTCTTGAAGAGTGGATCAAAGACACACTCGGCACAAATAAACGAATGGTAATCTTTATAGATGATCTTGACCGATGCCTTCCTAATGTTGCCCTTGAAGTGCTTGAAGCACTTAAGCTATATCTGAATATCGACAGGCTTGTATTTGTTGTCGGTGTGGATAAAGAGGTTGTCAACAAGGTCGTAACGGAACATTATAAAAAGTACGACCTGGATGAAAGCAAGAGCGGCAACTACCTGTCGAAGATGTTCCAGGTTGAGGTATCGCTTGCACCATCTGAAAAGCGAATCAAAGACTACGTGGCCGATCAGCTTGGGGAAGTGGATTACATAGGTAAGTTGAAAGATGATAAGAACAAAACTTTCATCTTAAATTTATTTAAGGACCTTATATTCAGTCTTGCAGGCCGTCGAAATCCGCGCGAGGTTAAACGGCTGATAAACAGCTCCCTGATGGCAGGCGCCGGTGCGAAGGTGCTTTCAATTACAAGGCCGGAAATCAAACTAACATTCGAGCAGGGCGCCCAGATATTTTTTATCCGAAGGATTCTTGATAGACCCAAGTATGATATGGCACGTATAGTCGGTTCGGAATCAGGTGACGATTTCTTTACGCAATGGTCGCATATTGTCAGAGAAAATCCAAATATATCAAAAACGATTAAGACGCCCAGGGAATACTATAAGAAGCAACCTAAACGGATGGATAAGATAAAGACGAAGCCTGAATCCGAGAATGATATTGATATCGAAAGGCAGATAGATCCCTGGAGTTCAGAACAAATAGAGCCGGAAGATATGACGGATGCCATTCGAAAGTTAGTGGCGGGGAAGGAAGAATTAAAGCCATACCAACAAATTGTCAATGAACAAAAATTTATCGATTTTCTTAAATTACTGGAAGATGACGAGCTTGGTGAGCTTATGGCAATCGAATACTCACCCGATATTGCAGGTATATCGGAAATTACTGAAAAAGAGATAGACTTGTCGAAGCTCTCAGGCGACGGCCAAAAGATTTTTGGGATAATCGCACAACATCTCAAGAAAGACCATGGGGCCTTAAAAGAAAAGGACCTTTCCCAGCTTGAGGAGCTTAGTCTGAGGGGTTTGGCGGTCTCAGATATCAGGCTGCTGGAAAAATGTACGAACCTGAAAAAGCTCTACCTTGACGGCACAAAAATCAGCAGCCTTGAGCCCATAAAGGGACTCAGCAGTTTGCAAGGGCTTTATGTAAGCAATACACAGGTCAGTGACCTTGAGCCCATAAAGGGACTCAGCAGTTTGCAAGTGCTTTATGTTGATAATACAAAGGTCAGTGACCTTGAGCCCATAAAGGGACTCAGCAGTTTGCAAGGGCTTTATGTAAGCAATACACAGGTCAGTGATGAGCAGGTGGATGAACTGAAAAAGGCGCTGCCGAAGCTTGATATTTTTCGATGATGAAGGAAGAGGACGTAATTCAGAATATAAGATATAGAAATCAGAATTTAGAATTAAGAATTAAAAAGCGAGAATTTCAGGGTTTTAGAGAATTAACAAACATTGGCTTTCCATTGTAAAAAAATGTATGGATTATTAATTTCGTGTGCCAGATTTCTCCACTCACGTTGTTCGGTCGAAATGACAGAGAAAGTACGGGCAAATGTACCAAAGTATAATCAGGAAAATATACTTGCGGGAAGGCGGGAGATTTGGTATAAAGAGGGATAATTAAGCTTAGGTGGGTGTATAAAAGTTTTTTGTTTTGTTGGTCGAGGGTTTCGCAATAATTTTCTGATGGAGGAGTATTATTATGAGAGCGCTTTCTAAACTTTCCTTTATTTTCCTGATTTTGGTATTTTGTTGTACATACACTGCTTCTGGTGTAGAGCCGCATGGCGGTATGATGCGTTATCCGGATGTCAGCTCGACTCATATCGTTTTTGTCTATGCGGACGATATCTGGATAGTGCCGCGGGCGGGGGGGGCAGCATCACCGCTGGCGAGTCCTCCCGGCGGAGAAGGTTTTCCGCGGTTCAGCCCGGACGGCCGGACTATCGCATTCAACGGCAACTATGACGGTAATTATGATATCTATACTGTAGCTATCGAAGGTGGAATCCCTCAGCGGGTGACTTATCATTCCAGCGGTGAACGTCTGTGCGACTGGTCCTTCGACAACCAGCTTCTTTTTGCGATGAACGGATTAGGTGGACTGGGACGGCAGAGCCAATTATTCACCGTGCCCAAAGCCGGGGGTATGCCGAACAGGCTGCCTGTTCCTTACGGCGGGTATGGGACTATTTCGGGTGACGGCCAGTGGCTTGCGTACACACCGAGAAATCGCGACTTCAGGACGTGGAAACGTTATCGCGGCGGCTGGGCTTCGGACATCTGGCTTTTTCATTTGACCGACCATACTTCAAAAAAGATAACCGACTGGGAAGGGACCGATACCATTCCCATGTGGCAGGGCAGGAAGATATATTATCTTTCGGATGCCGGGGCGAGCCATCGTCTTAACATCTGGTGCTATGACCTTGAATCGAAAGAAGGCAGGCAGATTACTCACTTTAAGGATTATGACGTCAAATGGCCTTCGAATGGGCCGGGTGCGAACGGTGAAGGTGAAATTGTCTTCGAATACGATGCCAGACTGTACCTGCTGAATTTGGCTTCCGAGCAGGCGACGCCGGTCAATATATCGGTTCCGGGTGATCGTCCGAAGCTCCGCCCGATACGCAAGGACGTGAGCGGGGGAATTTCTGACTGGTTTATTTCTCCCCAGGCCAAACGTGTGCTGGTGCAGACCCGCGGTGATGTCTGGTCACTGCCGGCCAAGAACGGAACGCCACGCAACCTTACCCGCACAAGCGGTATCGCAGAACGAGAGCCTTCGTGGAGTCCTGATGGAAAATGGATTACCTACTTTTCAGATGAATCCGGTGAGAACGAGCTTGTTATTCGCCCGGCTGATGGGCAGGGTGGGCCGGAAACCATCACGTCTATGGGAGCCGGCTTTCGCTATCAACCTGTATGGTCGCCCGATTCCAAATGGATGATATTTACAGATCATGAAAGCAAGTTTTACGTATTCAATGTCGAGAAGCGCGAGGTGCGTAATTTCGATCGTGTTAATATCAGTGGGTGGAACATGGGAGTTCCCAGAGGGTTTAGCTGGTCGGCAGATTCGCAATGGATTACCTATACCAGGCCCAATAAAGATAACATGAACGTTATTATGCTTTACAACGTTACCGAAGATGAACTGCACGAGGTGACTAACGGCATGTTCGCTGATTATCTGCCTACGTTTGATAGGAAAGGAGACTTTTTATACTTCTTCAGTGAGCGGGAAATTTCACGACCCAAATACGCAGACGGCGGTCTGACTTTTATATACGATGATACGGCCGTGCTGCATGCGATTCCATTACGCAAAGATGTCTCGAATCCCTTCAAAGCAAAGAGTGATGAAGAAGAAGCAGACAAAGACAAAAAGGACAAGAAGGACGAAGACAAAAAAGACGAGGATAAAGATAAGAAGGACAAGGAAGCTGACGGTGACAAAGAGTCTGAGTGCAAGGACCCTAATGATGCGGATGATGAAGAGCCCGGCGAATCCGCCGAGTCCGAAGACAAGGGCGAAAAAAAGACAGATGACAAGAAGGATAAAGAAAAAGATAAAATCAAGCCGGTTGAAATTGAGCTGGAAAATATGGAAGCGTGCTGCTACCGTTTGCCCATTAAACGCGGACGGTTTGGCTACCTTGAGGTTAATGACAAGAACCATTTGATTTATCTGCGCCGCGGAGAGGAGAGCGTGCTGCAGTACTTCGATCCCAACGATGAAAAACGCGAGGAGAAAACAATCATCGAAAAAGTAAGCTTCGTGCAAATGACGCCGGACGGCAAAAAGCTTCTTGTGCGAAGCAGCGGCAAGATGGGTATTGTCGATGCCAAGCCCGGCCAAAAACTCGAGAACCCCGTTGTTACCAGTCCGATGAACGTTGTGATTGAGCCTCGGCAGGAGTGGCGGCAGGTCTTCGTTGACGCCTGGCGATTCATGCGTGACTATTTCTATGACCCCCATATGCACAAGGTTGACTGGCCTGCGGTGCGCAGACAATACGAGGCCATGCTGGATGACTGCGTATCACGTCGCGATGTCGGGTATGTCATTGCCGAGATGATTAGCGAGGTCAACGCCGGGCATACCTATTACGGCGGGGGCGATGTTGACTCCGGCCCAAGGCAGTCAATAGGTTATCTCGGTGTGGACTTCGAACTCGACCAGGGATACTATCGAATTACCAAGGTCTATGAAGGTGGTACGTGGGACACCGACGCTCGTTCTGCTCTGAGCACGTTGGACCAGAAGGAACGCGAGCAGTTTAACTATCTGTTCAAGGTCAATGGTGTTCCGGTTGATACTTCCAAGGCGCCATGGGCTGCTTTCGAAGGCCTTGCCGGCGCAACTGTCACTTTGACCGTTGGCACTACTCCCGATCTCGAGAAGGCAACTAATGTAGTTGTGAAGCTGCTTGGTTCCGAATCCGACTTGCGCTATCGGCATTGGATTGAGGCTAATCGCCGGCATGTGGAAAAAGAATCCGGAGGCAAAGTTGGATATATACACGTACCGGACACGGGCAACCGCGGACAGCGTGAACTTTTCCGACAATTCTACGGCCAGATGAATAAGGATGCGCTGATTATCGATGAGCGCTGGAATGGTGGCGGTAATATTGCCGACCGATTCATTGAACTATTGAATCGCCCCATTTATCTCCATCTGTTTGAGCGTTATGAAAACGACTGGCGAGTACCGACCCTGAGCCATCAGGGCCCCAAGTGCATGATGATTAACGGCGAGTCCGGCTCGGGCGGAGATATCTTTCCATACCTGTTCCGCAAAGCAGGGCTGGGAAAACTCATTGGAATGCGAACCTGGGGCGGTGTGATCGGTATTTCCAGGAACCCATCTCTCATTGACGGTGCTCGATTAACCGTGCCCTTCATCACTTTCTATGAGACCGATGGAACGCTTACTATGGAAGGACATGGAGTGGATCCCGATATCGAGGTTATCGATGACCCTGCCTTAATGGTCGATGGAAGCGATCCGCAGCTCGATGCCGCTATACAGCATATGCTTGATGAAATTGAGAAAAATCCCTATGTACCTGCCAAACGGCCGCCTTATCCGGACCGCAGCGGCATGGGCATACTCGAGGAGCAAAAATAGAAAAATCCCACTAAGCATAAAAAGGGATAAACGCATAAATGGCGACTCTTTTTTTGACCCTTAGAGCCAAATGACCGGCTTTAAGGTCTGCTGTGCAAGATATTCTGCTTTGTTTTTATATAAAATCAAGTAGTTTCCGAAGTTCTGAAGGGCTGCAAATCAACTCTTGCAGCCCTTTTTAGTCCCATATTCTGATAAAGTTGCTCGGTGAACCTGCCGATGGATGTTTGTTAAAAGTTCAGTTTATTTCTTTTGAAAGGAGATGAATTATGGATTTTAAAGAAAAACCTCAGGTTCCGGAAGAGTGGCAGGAAACCTCCACCGAAGAACCACAACAGGCGGTATGCGAAGAGCCCCAGGAGACACCCTGCGAGGACTCTCAGGAAACACCGTTTGAAGACTCTGAAGAAACCCCGGAAGACATGGAACAAAACTAATCCTTATTTGGGGGGGCAGTCGGATGAACAGTCCGACTCCCTCCTGTATTTGATTTTTCCCGAAATTTGCAATAATTCCACGGCACACTGCGCATCTTAAGTATATCCCCTTGTCTTCTCCACTTTTCTGTAAAATCTTATCAAAAAAAATATAAAGATGTGGAATCAAGGGATTTTCCTTGACGGACAGGCGGCTGATTTGGTATAAGCGGAACAGGTGAAGTTTGTATTTGAGCAACTGGATATCGGCAGCTTCTGGTTTTCTAACAAGTTCATTCTTTATAGTTTTTCGATATGATGAGGAGTTCGTGTCTGGAATACAGAATTGTAGCCGAACTCTGTGCTTGACGGTTATGTTTGTTGTATTTAAGCTGAGAACAGATGCTTAATTTTTTTAAGGGGTGACATTGTGGAAAAACGAAAAGGATTTACCTTAATAGAGCTGTTGGTGGTTATCGCCATAATCGCGGTATTAATGGCAATTTTGATGCCGGCACTGCAGAGAGTAAAAGAGCAGGCAAGGGAAATGTCCTGCCGGGCAAACCTGCGTCAATATGGAATAGTGCAGCACTTATATCTGGACGACAACGATGACCGCTATCCTTTTTCATGGACTTCGCTCGTTAAGACTGAGAGTCCTGTGGGCGGCTACCAGCGTTACTGTCGATGGCACGACCCGAGATATCCGCCTGACGGCCCCCTTTGGCCTTATCTTAAAGAGAAGAAAATCAATCTTTGCCCGTCATTCAAAGTCATTGCCAAGTCCGAGGGAACAAGGCATCCCAGCCATGTTGCTTCCAACCCGGTTATTCCTTTCTATAGCTACAGCATGAATTCCTGGCTGGGCTCTAAAGCGAATGACCCCGGTGGTTCTTCCCTTACAGACTCCAAAGGACACGGTGGAGTTCATAAACGTTCCGAGATAACAAGAAGCAAAGCGGAAGTATTTTTCTTTGCTGAGGAGAATATGTGGGGCAGGCCGGGTAACACCAATGTGCTTAACGACAACGCCTTGTGTCCGGATGGCCGCGACTGGTTCGGTACCTTCCACAGTGCATCCAGCTCAGACCTGAATACCGGCACAATCAATGCGGTCTTTGTAGATGCGCACGTTCAGGAAGTACGTTCAGCCCTGGGCCCTGATGGTGAGGACCGGGGAAAGGAGTTTGGCAGATTCGAGAAATACGGCTGGCCCAACAAACAGCCTTTTCAGTAATAGGAAACTACCTGGATTATTGCTTTTTTCCTGTTTACTTGTAAGAGATTCAGCGGGATTTATATAGAAGCTGTTTTGAAACTGCTTTTAGAAAATCTGTAAAATAAACAGAGAAGGGATAAAGTCTGTCAAATATTGGACAAACAGTGAGAAGATAGTAGAATATAGTGCATACATGGAATGTAGCATGATAAGAAAAACAATAATTCTCTTACTTTCTTCTGCTTTTGTTCTTTGTCTGACAGGATGCAGCAAAAAGGATGTCCCTAATGAAAACGGGCGTTTGACCGTTGCAGTCATTCCCAAAGGCACAATTCACGAATTCTGGAAGACGGTCCATGCCGGAGCCGAAATGGCCGGCGAGGAGCTGGATGTTGAAATACTCTGGAAAGGCTCCCTTAAGGAGGATGACCGTGATGCCCAGATTTCTGTAGTAGAAAACATCATAGTCAGAAAAGTTGATGGTATTGTTTTGGCTCCGCTTGATGATGTCGCCTTACGCCGGCCGGTTGAGACGGCGATGGGGAGTGACATACCGGTTGTCATATTTGATTCAGGTTTGCAGGGGGGCAATTACATTAGTTATGTCGCAACGGACAACTTCAAGGCCGGGAAGCTTGCCGCTGAATGTATGGCCAAACTGCTCGATGGAAAAGGTAAGGTTGTGGTCTTGAGATACTCTGAAGGCTCGGACAGTACAACCAAACGAGAGGACGGTTTTCTTGATGGCATTGGGGCCTCCGAGGGTATCGAAATTGTAAGTTCGAACCAGTATGCCGGAGTGACCACGGAAAGTGCTTTAAGAGCGGCTGAGAATTTGTTCTCTCGATTTGCCAAAGCCGACGGAACCCTGCAGATCGATGGCATCTTTTGTGCGACTGAGCCGACAACCCTGGGTATTTTGCGTGCGTTACAGGATTCCGGCTATGCCGGAAAGGTTCGATTCGTTGGCTTCGACAGTTCCGACAAAATGATTGCCGCCCTGAAAGCCGGAAATCTGAGCGGCTTTGTGGTGCAAAATCCGTTCAGTATTGGCTATCTCGGTGTAAAAACCATGGTACGACACCTCAGAGGAGAAAAGGTGCCTGGACGAATTGATACCGGTTCCGTCTTAGTAACAAAAGAAAACCTGGAACAGCCCGAAATTCGTGAACTGCTCAATCCTGACCTGAGCAAATGGCTTAAGTAGCAGACTCGAAAATAACATCGACAATAACGTTCCCGGCATAAAATAATGTCAAGTACGGGTTATAATTGTCACTTACTATTCGATTGAATATTGAAGATATGGAAGAAAAAACAGAACAACCGGCGAACGAGACAAACTCAAAACAGAAAAATCAGTTAAAAGAGACTCTTCTGACCAGTCCGGAGGGTCGTATTTTACTCATCGGGGTTGCTCTGGCGTTTATATATACTTTATGGCTTGGGATTAAGTTGATTTATTCTCCTGAGGAATCCCAGATTCTCTTTGGAATGACTGCTACTGATATCCTGTTCGGTCGGGCCGCCGCCATGGCCTTCGGATACTCCCTGTTACTTGGACATGCTATGGTAATAACGGTCTGTATTATCATTGAAACGATTTTAGTGCTTATTTTCTATCCTCTATTTGTGTTTAGCTGGCGGCATCTATTGGTAATTAAATGGCTCAAGAACACGTTCGAACGTCTCCACAGGGCTGCCGAAAACCACAAGGACAAGGTCCAAAAGTATGGTGTCATCGGGCTGTTTGTTTTCGTTTGGCTGCCTTTCTGGATGACCGGCCCTGTCGTTGGCTGTATAATTGGATTTTTGCTGGGCATAAAAGCCTGGCTTAATATACCCGTTGTGCTGGCAGGCACTTATGTTGCTATCTTTGGCTGGGCCTTTTTCCTTCGCCGTCTTCATGGCCGGGTGGCATCCTATAGCTCATACGCCCCAATGGTTATTTTTGCGCTGTTGATTGTTATTATTGTTATCGGAAATCTTCTGCACCGAACTCTTCAGGAAAATAAAAACAAGACTTAACTCGGCATTAGATGTGCTGTTTTGTTTTCTCAGGCAGCAGTATGATTAAAGGAGGCTTTTATGAGAGTGACTAAGCTTTGGGGTATGGGCCGAAAACCAACAGTTTCATTTGAATTATTTCCTCCCAGGTCCCCGAAAGGTGCTGAAAAACTTGAAAATACAATCGATGCTTTGGCCGGATTGAAACCGGATTTTGTTTCTGTTACTTTTGGAGCAGGCGGTTCCACTCGGGAAGGTTCACGTCAGCTTGTCAAAAAACTCAAAAACGAAAAGAAGCTCGAAGTAGTGGCATATTTTGCCGGCTACGGATTGGGGCCGGATGACATAAGTGCTGTTATGGATGACTATCAAGCCCTGGGGCTGGAGAATGTTCTGGTTGTACGGGGAGATTTTCCCCGCGAGCAGGAGGATTTTGAGCCTCATCCACAGAGCTTTCCCCATGCATCCGACCTTGTTGCATTTATTCAGCCGCGATACGGCTTTTGTTTGGGAGCGGCCGGCTATCCGGAAGGTCATATCGAATCAGAAAGCAAAACCAGGGACATCGAATATCTTAAGCTTAAAGTTGAAAATGGAGCCGAGTACATAATCAGTAACTATTTCTACGATAATAAATACTTCTTTGATTTTGTGGAACGCTGCAGAGCAATCGGCATAGATGTACCTGTAGTACCAGGTGTGATGCCAATATACAGTGTAAAGATGATGGAAATGTTGGCCGGCATGTGTGGAGCAACGATAACCGACGATGTGCGCCAGGGTATAGCCTATTTGCCCGAGGGTGACAAAGAAGCACTTGTCAATTTTGGAGTTGAGTTTGCCGTAAACCAATGCAGGCAATTACTTAAAGAGGGGGTGCCGGGATTGCATTTTTACACGATGGATTTAAGCAAATCCGCCGTAGAAATTGTCAATCGTCTCAGAAAGGATGAACTGTTGTAATTTGCCTCAATGGTCCGAAGCACTTTCTTCTTCAGAATACAATTGTTTCGATACCGCCTGGCTGTTGTTCGGTAAGGGTATGCCGTTGAATTAGTGTTTAATTGTGCTTTCGAATATGATGATGACAAATGAGCCGATAACAGTGTGAAAAATATGAAAGGTTATAGGATGATGAAGTGGACAAAGTTGCTTGTATGCTGTGTGATGGTTCTGGGCATCGATACGTTTTGTTTTGGAAATCAGGCGAATACCCGGCAAGTCGTGATTTATAGCGATTCGAGTGAGGGCCCCATTGGTTTTGCTGTGCGTCAAATCAGCGGGGCACTGACTGAGAAAGGATACGATGTTACAGACATGCCTCTCGATGAGTTTTCCAGAGGAAGCGAGCAGGCCCGTATTGTTCTGACGGTCAGAGCTAAAGAGAGGATAGAAACCAGGCTCACGCAGAGAGGTGAAAAGCCTATTGGAACGCTTGAGCCCCAGGGATACGCTGTTCGGATGATGCGGAATTCCACCTGCCTGGTCGTCGGGGCCGACGAAGTCGGTGCTATGTATGGCGGGCTCGAGGTCGCTGAGTCGATTCGCATTGGTGGGCTTAAGGAGATTCGTGATGCGATTCGTAAGCCGTCTATTTTAAAGCGGGGCATTAAGTTCAATATTCCGCTGGATGCCAGAACACCGAGCTACGACGATACGGGCGATGCCGCTCAGAAAAATTACGTTGAGATGTGGAACTTCGAGTTCTGGCAAAAGTTTCTGGATAACCTGGCCCTTCATCGCTATAACACGCTGACGCTTTGGAACCCCCACCCGTTTCCTTCGATTGTTAAGCTGCCGGATTATCCCGACGCGGCCCTGGAAGATGTGTGCATCACGAATTTGAAACCGACCTATGTATCTAAGGTTTGGAAAGACCCTCAGTTTGTCTCGCCGGAGGTCCTCAGGAACCTTAAGGTTGTAAAGAAAATGTCGATGAACGATAAGATAGAGTTTTGGCGGCGGGTTATGAAATATGCGAAAGACCGTGGGATCGATATCTACTTCATAACGTGGAACGTGCTGATGAACAGCGCTGAAGGCAAGTACGGCATCACTACTGCACAGGACAATCCGAGAACAATCGCCTATCTGCGTCAATGCGTTCGAGAAACGATATTGACTTATCCACTGCTTGCCGGCATCGGCGTCACCGCAGGCGAGAATATGAAAAATCGAAACGATGAATATGACCGTGAGAAATGGCTGTGGAAGACATACGGCCTTGGGATTATGGACGCAAAGAAACAGCAGCCGAACCGCCAGGTGCGGTTTATTCATCGTGTATGGAATACCGGCCTGGGTAAAATTATGAATGACTTTGCTGCCAATTACCCGGATCCTTTCGAGATCAGTTTCAAGTACGCAAGGGCACACATGTACTCATCTACCAAACCCCCTTTCAGCGGGTCGCTGCTGAAAGAAATGGAACAGTACGATGTGAAATGCTGGTGGAATTTGCGAAACGATGACATATTCAATTTCCGATGGGGCGACCCTGAATATGTACGGGAATTTCTCTCAAATCTTCCGCAGAAGACCGCGGGCTATCATATGGGCTCGGATGGATACGTCTGGGCTCGGGAATTTACCAGCCTTGAGGCGGAAACGCCGCGCGCTCTTGAAATTGAAAAACACTGGTACAAGTTTATGCTTTGGGGCCGATTGGGATATGACCTTGATATGAAGCCGGAATCTATTGAGAAGATTTTGCTTTGGCGGTTCCCTGAAACAAATGGTTTGGCTCTTTATGATAGCTGGGCGACGGCGTCAAAGATAATTCCTCTGGTAAACCGGTTCCACTGGCGAGACTGGGATTATATGTGGGCGGTGGAAGGATGTATCGACCAGCGGAAAGGCTTTCATACGGTGCGCGATTTTATCACAAACGAAACGATGCAGGACAGCGGCATGATGTCGATTCAGGAATATGTCGACAAACTTCTTGCAAACGAACAGATGCAGGCTACAACGCCGATTCAGGTCGCCGAGCAGCTACAGAGTTATTCGGGCAAATCGCTCAAACAGGTCGAGTTGATTCGGCGCAGGACCACACAGATAAGCAGGGAGCTTAGATTAACATTAGGTGACATCGAGGCGATGTCGCATCTGGGCGGTTACTATGCATCTAAAATTCTTGGCGCTACTGAACTGCATTTGTTCGAGAAGTCGAAGGACCGGCGGAACAGAAAAGCAGCAATTGGTCATCTTCTTGAAGCACAGAGACATTGGGAGAATTACGCTTCGGTTGCCGCAAAACTGTACAAGCCCCAGCTTCTGGCACGTACTCGTGTGCTTGACTGGGTGAAAATTCTGGATGAGGTTAAGAGCGACGTAAAGATCGCACAACAAAGCAAGCTTAAAGACTAATCGGGACCTGTTCGGCAAAATCCGGCAATAAGGCCCTCATGCGGATTTGCAGGTGAGGTTCAAAAGGCCTAAAACCGCATATCAATATTAAAAACAATGTTTCTCATTCCCAAAAATGAGAAGTAAAAAGCTGCTAAATGTTATGCCTGGAAACACAGAAAGATTATTTAATCCGTAACCTCTTTAATGGCAGGAAATTAAAGAAATACCTTATTGCAACAGTTCAAACAGCTTGACTAAGGCACGGAAATTGCTTATAATAACGTAGGTAGTGTGATGATTTTGGAGGCACCGGTACGTAAAAATACTTCCTGATTTTGAACAGCTTAGTTCAATGTGTTTGGATTGTTTAGATTGTATCCACGACCACATGTGGAAAATTAGGAGTGAGGAAATGGTTATGAAGTTGAATTTTACGAAAGTTTGTATTCTGGCTCTTTTGGTTGGAATATTAACACCTACAGTGGTAATGGCGTTAGCGCACTCAGACCTGTTTAGCTGTGGCGGATGCCATACGCCGCACAATGCCGAGGCATTGCCGGGCGTACCTTTGTGGAACGGCCTTGAGACAACTGTTACGTTTACAACAATGTACTCCAGCGATTCGTTTCAGGGTGCTATCGATGGCCAGCCCGGCGGCGATTCAAAACTGTGCCTGGGTTGTCACGATGGCGCCAATCCCGACTTTTCGTGGATGAATCCGGAATTTACGTTTGGGGCCAGTGATTTGGCAAATTCTCACCCTATCTCATTTATATATGATTCAGCACTGGCTACCCTCGATGGCGCTTTGAAAGACCCATCGGAGGCAAGTTCAATTGGAGGAACTATCCTCGAAGACCTGCTGGACCCGGATAGCAAGGTGCAGTGCAGCAGTTGTCATGATGTTCACACATCCGGCGTCGGCGATAGTTTGTTGCGGGGCTACGATTACGGCATCCGGCATGGGCCAGAGTTGTGCCGTATGTGTCACATAAAATAAGCAGCTATGGTGCAAAGCAACGAAAAGCTATACGAACCAATATCCTGCGCTACATGGGGTGCACCGGGCTACAATCAGGACAGTGAAAGTAGTTTTTTTTCAGTTCGATAAATGCAGTTTCCGACAATTCTCAGAAATGAGACATTCGCATTTATAGCATTTCCCGGGCGGTTAAGAAAATATGTATCTTGTTAATTTTTATGCGCTTTCGCCGAAATTGCCGAAATAATACTCGTGAAAATATATAAATCAGTATTATTAAAGAGCTTAACACTTATTACCCTGGTTTTGATTGTGGGGATATTTTCAGGATGCCCGTCTGTCCGGGACGAACAGCAGACGTTAAAACCGGTGTTCTTTCCAAATCCACCTGAGACGCCGCGTCTGCAGTTCCTCAAGTCTTATTCCGGGCCTGATGATCTTGGGGCCGTTAAAGCCAGTGCTTTCGAGAAATTCGTACTCGGCGAGCCCGAAATAATGGACGGTATATCAAAACCTTACGGAGTGGCGATTTCCAGAGGCAAATTGTATGTGTGTGATGTCGGCAAAAGAATGGTAGAGATGCTCGACCTTGAGAATGGAACGTTTGGTTATTTGACAAAAGACCAGCGCTTGTTGAATCCTGTGAATATATACATTGATGACGATGATATCAAATATGTAGCGGACCCAACGGTTGGCGTGGTATTTGTCTTTGATCAGAATAATAACCTGAGTGCAATGTTGGGCAAAGAATCGAAGATTAATCCCATAGATGTAGTTGTCCGTGGACCTCGATGTTATGTTACGGACTTTGGCAGTAACCGGGTTTTTGTTTTAGACAGGACTACCGGCAGGGAGATTGCTCGTATAGGTACAGAAAGCAAAACGGATAGACTGATAAATTCTATTGGTGAATTGCCTGCCGGGGAATTCTCGCTCATTAGTGATTTGGCTCTCGACCAGCAAGGCAATGTCTATGTCACTGATAAAGCGGCGGGACGAATAACACTGTTTGACCAATCGGGGAAATTTATAAAAACCATCGGCAGGATGGGCGACAATATAGACGAGTTTGTCAGGCCGAAAGGAATAGCCATTGACAAGGATAACAGGATTTGGATAGTGGACGCTTCAACGGAGGTGGCCAAGATATATAATCAACAGGCCCAGCTACTGTTGTTTTTTGGTCTGTCCGGCAATAAGCCGGGAATGATGAATTTGCCGGCAAAGATTGTCCTGGATTATGATAACGTAGAGTTGTTCCAAAAGTATGCTGTTCCGGGGGCGGATATAGAGTTTTTGGTTCTGGTTTCAAATCAATACGGTCCGAACAAAATCAGCGTTTACGGTTTTGGCAGCTTTACTGCAGGGCAGGTGACTTCGGACACACAAAGACAGTTTGTTCTGAGAAATGAGTCGGGAAGCAAATTAGAACAACAGATAAGCAAGCCCATGGCTCTTCCGAAGGCAGAGCCCCGGACTAAAGACCCTCAACTTGAGCGGCAGGAAAAAATCGCTGAGCTTTATTACAGCAGCATGACTCTTTACCGTGCAGGCCGGCTCAGGGAAGCCAGGGAAGGTTTGATTAAAGTGTTAAAGAGCGGCTTAATCCCGCCGGCGATGGCTAAAACAATACGAGACGACCTGGCCGAAATTGATAATCTTTTAGAAGATGGCAAAAAGAAAAGAGAAATTGCTGAGCTTTATTACAGCAGCATGGCGTTTTACAATGCCGGCCGGCTTGAAAAAGCCAGGGAAGGTTTGGTTAAAGTGTTAAAGAGCGGCTTAATCCCGCCGGCGATGGCAAAAACAGTAGAGCATTATCTGGCGGATATCGAAAATACTTTGAATAAAAGATAAAGTGTTCGGTTTTGATGAAGGTAGAGCCTGGGAAGATAAAAAAAGCCGAGGCTGTAAACCATTGGCAGGAGAAGGTATTTTGACTGCTGGTTCCTGTAGTTATGCGTGGATTGAAAGATTATTACGTCGTATTGTTTCGAGGTAGAACTGCATTAGTCGGTTTAATGCTGCTCGTATTTTTGGGGATATTTATTGTAAGCTGTGACGAGGTTGAGCGCCATAATGTTCTGACATTCTTCTTCGAGGGCGTTCCGCCTTTGGGGCAGGATCAACTCACAGAAGAGCCTGGCGATTATGATTCTCGGGAACTCTCACAGATGCGTCCCAAACAGCTCTGGTATGTACATCAGCCGAGAAAAGACTGCACCCTCTGTCATGACAAGAGCAGGCAAAGAGTGTTCTCGTCTCAAACCTACCTGATTAAGCCGGTACCGGAGTTGTGCTATGAATGCCATGCCGACTATACGACCTCCGCATCGTATGTTCATGGGCCTGTCGCTGTTGGACGATGTTTGTTTTGCCACAATCCGCACAAGAGCCGGATTGAACATTTGCTTAAAGAGCCGGAACCCCAGCTTTGCTATCTATGCCATAATATTGACACGGTGAAATTAATACCTGCTCATTTGGTAAAACAACAATTTGCCTGCACCGACTGCCATAATGCTCACACCAGTTCGGTCAAATATCTTTTGAATGAAGCGTCGTTACTGGCGGATAACGCAGTTGAAGGAACCGAATCTGTCGGCGAAGCTGTGCAAAGTCAAATCCTCATTGGGCCGAAAAAGCCGGAAGAAGAATTGCATGGGCTGACAGAAGCTGCGCTCACAGCTGAACTCGAAAGAAATAGCATGTTTCAGGTGTTTTGGACGGTCAGCAAATTAATTGAGAAAGGCGAAATAAAAGAAGCACGGATCTATTTGGAAAAATTTAAGGAAAGTAATGCTTTTACCAGTGAAGAATGGATAAAGATTGTACAAGTGCTCAATCTAATTGATTTTGCTGCGAGCCGAACAGAAGGACATGCCGAAAATGTTAAAAAACAAAGTGCTGTTGCTGAGCTTTATTATCTCAGCCTGGCGTTTTACTATGCCGGTCAAATGGAAAAAGCCAGAGAAGGTTTGATTGAAGTTTTGAAAAGTAGCTTAATTCCACCGGCCGTTGCAAAAACAATACAAGACGACCTGGCGAATATTGATAAACGTTTGACCGTAAGTGATCGAAAAAGAGAAGTTGCTGAGCTATATTACCGTAGTATGGCTTTTTACCATGCAGGTCAGCTTGAAAAAGCCCGGGAAGGTTTGGTTAAAGTCTTAAAGAGCGACCTGGTACCGGCTCCAATGATGAAGACGATAAGAATTTGTTTGACGGATATAGATAATACTTTAAGCCGCAAGACTTCTGTTCCGGAGCGATAGCTGAGACTATATCTTTAAGGACGTTAAATCAAAACAAGCTCGGACAATATTAGAAAAAAAGAAGGCAGCGCGAGCCGAGTGCTGCTGAGGGAACTAAAAGGCATTGCTGAATCGACGATACAATAAAACAGGGGGCGGGGCGGTTAAGACAGCGCGCAATCAAAGCGTCCTCTGGGCACTTGTGTTTTGTGGTATAAGCGTACTTTCTATTACGGGTTGCAATGTCAATGTTCGCGGTAAACAACGGCCTCTTTTAAGACATGATAGAATCAAGGGTGAGGTAGAGCTGGTGGCCGAGAGGCGTACGGATGAGCAGGGGACCAGTGGAAACAAACGCGAAAGCAAAACAAAAGTGATTGAAGAAAGAATAAGGTTGAAAACAGAGGGCGATATATATCATCCTGATTTTTTCTTCTATACCGCTGCTGTAGGCTTAGGGCTTGCCCGGCAAAGTATCGACTCGGATGATGTATCCGAAAAGGACAGAGAATCACTGAATGATTACAATATTTTCGCTCAATTGTTGCGGTCAAAATCGTATCCGACGACCTTTCATGCGAGTAAGTCGGAGGATTTAATAGCCCGTCAGTTTCTGGGCTCTTTGAGGACTGAAAGACAAACCGAAGGCGTATCGCTTTTGCTGCGGTCCAGGACCTCGCCCATGACGTTCCAATACAATGCCAGCGAAACCGACCAGGGCGAGCTGACTTCATTAGCGTCGGACTTTTTCAAAAGGGATGATGAGCGGTTCAGATATTCTCTTAATCATGAGTTTAGTCAGTCATCGCATATGAGTTTTGATTTTGACAGGACTGAAGTCTCACAGCGAAGCCTGGGTGTATCACAAAATACGGATACGGACAGATACTCTTTATTGCACGATTTGAACTTTGGCAGTGACGAGGAAAACAGGCTTGATTCGCTTTTTAACTTTACCGATCAGTCCGGTTCGTTCGATTACAAGAACTGGCAGTGGGAAGAACGCTTAAGATTCCAGCACTCCCGGCGTTTCCAGACTAATTATGACCTCAGGTTTTCGGAATTAAAAAGAGAGACATTCAAGAACCAGGAAACTCGCGGCAAGGCCGGCTTTGAGTACAAGCTGTATGACAACGTGGTAACAACAGCCAACATCTTTACTTCAAAGACAGACCTTGATACCCAGGGGGACATTAAACAAAATGGCGGCACAGTCGCCGTTAATTACTGGAAGAATAATCCATGGGGCACATTGTTCAGCACTTATACGGCAAGTCTTACCAAAAGCAAACAATCAGGCGGCGCCGGCACAGGAGTCGTAATAGATGAATCGCATATTTTTACCGACCCGTTACCGATAACCCTGGACAGGGTGAACATCGATACGTCAAGCATTGTAGTAACGGACAACACCGGATTGAATATATATACCCTGGGTGATGATTACACTGTTATGGAAATAAACGGGCGGATACAGTTAAATATGACCACTTTGGGAGTCGTTCCTCCCAACGTTAGTAATCGCCAGGAGATTTATGTAGATTATAATTTTTTCATCGAGCCCGAAAGAGAAGAGGACACAACTCGTCAAAACTTTACTATCAAGGAACGCTTCAACAATGGTATGTCTTTATACTACGCCCATCGGCGGCAGGATGAAGATGTCAGCTCGTCCCTCACGGAAATTACGCCGGATGAGTTCACGGTCAATACTATAGGCGCCGATTATGTTAACAAAGGTCTTTTTTTGCAGGCGGAGTACAGCGATGAAGACTCGACTCAGATACCCTCGACGAGCAAAATGCTTCAGGGCAGATATAGCTGGCCTGTAAACAAAGATACCAGGGCAAGTCTGAGGGTCTCAAATCACTGGCTGGATTTCGATGAGCCGGATGAGCGGGATGTTGAGCTTTTCAAGAGTGGTGCTGAGATATTTAGCAGGTTGACCGACGAGTATAGTATTTCCGCCCGCGCTGATTATCGTGATGAGGATGATACGAGGTTCGGCTCGACCAGAGGATTTCAGTTTAATTCTGAAGTTCAATATAACTTCCGCCAGTTGAGCATTACGGCCGGCATCGAGATAAACTCGCTCGATCGTAGAAATGATACAATCGATGGTGAATTTCTGTATTTACGGGTCAAACGCTTCTTCTGATTAGTGCAAGGGAATGTACAATATGGTTGCAAAATATAAAATGTTCGAAAAATACATCATATTCGTAAAATTACACCTTTTGGTCATTGTCCTGATGTCCTTTGGCGGCGGATGTGCCGGCAATAATGGCCGGTTACTCTCATCGCCTGACGTGCTGCTTGTCTGGCCACAGCCGCCGGAAAAGCCGCGTATCAGATATATCGGGACAATATCGACCGAGGCGGACCTGGAAAAACAAGTCTCGTGGACACAGGGTTTGGGCGAGCTGCTCTTCGGCAAAGAGAAAATAGGTGTTCTTGTTGCCCCTTATGCCGTTGCTGTTGACCGGCACGATAGGTTATTCGTAGCTGATACTACAGGCGGTGTAGTACATACCTTCGATCTGAATACGCGCGCTTATAAACAATTTGCGGATATACCTGACGGCAAGAAACTGTCGAAGCCCGTCGGCTTGACGATAGTTGATGATTGGATTTATGTTGTCGATAGCGCACTGCGAGAGATTTGTGTTTTTGACGGAAAGGGGAAGTTCCGTGGAAGATTTGGTTCGGACAGGCTGGTCAGGCCAAGCGGTATAGCATATTATGCCGAGCAGGACGAGCTGTATGTCTCAGACACAGGCGGCCATGTCGTTAATGTCTTTAATAAGAGCGGTGATTATATCAGGACGATTGGTTCCCGCGGAATTGAGCCCGGGCGGTTTAATTTTCCCACCCATCTTTGGGTTGATAAAAGCGGTAAACTGTATGTCAGTGATACGCTGAACTATCGTGTACAGGTTTTTTCGAGCCAGGGGCAGTTCCTGAATATGTTTGGCGAGCACGGGGACCACCCCGGCAATTTTGCTCACCCCTGCGGCATTGCAACCGATGGCTTTGGCAACATCTATGTTACGGACCGTCAGTTTGAAAATGTGCAGATATTCAACCAGCAGGGCCGGATACTTATGGCTTTTGGGCAGGAAGGAAAACAAGCCGGCCAGTTCTGGCTGCCCGCCGGTATCTTCGTAGATAGACGCAATAGAATTTATGTTGCCGACACATTCAATAAAAGAATCCAGATATTCGAATTAATGGAATAGGTCGAAAAATGAAAATCAGATGGGCTGAATTAATAAAACTACTCGTGCTTATTGCCGTCGGCTGCTCAACGGTAACAGCACAAAATCAGATTGATGGCTCGCCGCACGACTTGACCGCAGTGGCCGGAGGAAAAACTTCCTGTAGTTTCTGTCACACCCCGCACGGAGCCCTGGCCGGTACCCCGCTCTGGAGCCATAAACTTTCCACCGCTGTTTATAAAATTTATCAAAGCTCTTCGTTGGAGGCCAATGTAGGCCAGCCAACCGGTTCCAGTAAACTATGTCTGAGTTGCCATGACAGCACGGTGGCTTTGGCCGAATCCATAAACAGCAGCTTCTCCGGCGGCACTTATATTAATCCCGGCGCTGCAAACCTCGGTACCGATTTGTCGGACGACCACCCAATAAGTTTCGTTTACTCTGGAGCACTGTCCGCCGAAGATGTACAGATCCGCCCGCCTTCGACCTTGCCCGAACAGTTGAAGCTCGATGGATTGAGCGAAATACAATGTACCACTTGCCATGAGCCCCATGATAACCGATACGGCAACTTCATGGTTATGCCGAATAACCGCTCAAGAATGTGTGTGTCCTGCCATGATTTGTCCGGATGGGTACTTTCAGCTCATGAGAGCTCAACTGCTTTGGCTTCTGTCGCAAATGATTCATACTTGCAGGGTAGTGAATATGCCACAGTTGAGGAAAACGGCTGTTTATGTTGTCACCAACCTCATTCTGTTGGAGGACATGAACGGCTGCTCCATTTTGCCAGGTCGGAAGAAAACTGCCTGAATTGTCATGATGGCTCCGTGGCAAAAACCAACCTGAGGGCCCAGCTTTCCAAATTCTCCCGGCATGATGTCGTTCGATATCATGGCATCCACGACCAGGAGGAATCACCGATGGCAGCCGCAAAGCATGTTGAATGTGTTGATTGCCACAATCCACACGCTGCCAAAAATACACTTGCACAGGCCCCGGTCGTGCCCGGTGTTATGCGGGGAATTTCCGGTGTAACGGCCTCAGGGGGTACAACGGAATGGGTTCAATACGAATATGAGGTATGCTTTAAGTGTCACGCAGACAATGCCGGTCGTGTCGAATCTCGAATTACTCGGGATATAACTCAGACAAATACAAGGCTGGAGTTTGATCCCTCGGGCCCTTCTTTTCATCCGGTTGTTTCACCCGGCTTAAATAAAAATGTTCCCAGCCTCAAGCCGCCTATGACAGTTGTCAGCATGATATATTGTACTGACTGCCATAACTCAGGCGACGATTCCGGGGCCAAAGGTCCTCACGGTTCGGATTATCCGCCGCTGCTTGCCGGAAATTATGATACGGCCGATTATACTTCTGAAAGTGAATTTGCGTACCAGCTTTGCTACAAATGCCATAGTCGAAATAGTATTCTTAATAATGAAAGCTTCCCGAAACATAAGGAACATCTGGATAAACAAATTACGTGCTCGGCATGTCATGACCCTCACGGAATAAGCGCCGTGCAGGGAACAAGCACAAATAATACGCATCTGATAAATTTTGATACTTCTATTGTGCGAATCCACACTGCAACGGGACGACTGGAGTTTCAGGACACCGGTATATTTCACGGACGATGTTATTTGGAATGTCACAACAAGACGCATTCACCCGAAACCTATTAAGTTGTTTTTGAACACATAAATAATAGTGCAGGTTCAAGGTATATAGAGTCTTATCCTGCACAGAGTATATAAATATAAAAGGACCGGCAATGAAATATGCCGGCCCTTTACTCCGTTTTGGAGTTTGTTCTGATAGATAAAGTTACGGTCGAACCATACCAGTCATATCTACCGTCACTTGTGTGGCTATGTTTTCAATACTACGCAGCTTACTGCAGCGCTTCGACTGAGGTGGGCCGAAGCCCATCTGACATTCCTCTTAATTGAAGAGTGCCATGATATAGTCGATTACCGTCATGAGAAGGCCTTCGGTTTCCTGATCGTCGGCGCCCTCCTCGATAAGATAACCACCCTGCTTAGTATGCTGGTTAAAGGATACAAGTTCATTAGCTTTATCTTCGTTGATCAATTCAGCTCTGTGACATCCACCACAGGCTCTTGAACCAGGCCCGGTGATATAAGCCGGCACGTCACCAATGTTTCTGTCCCAGCCTTCAACGGAATCAGAGCCCGACAACAAACCAGGTAGCGACTTGGACTGATCGGGCACTTCAAAGGTACCTTCATTGTGACAGGATTCACAGTTTTTAATTGTGAAATTGGGGTATACATGCTCGACATGGAGATCATAATGTAACATTTCTACCGGATCGGTGAAATCAATATCTCCGATATCAAAAGCCTGGAATGAGTGGATGGCATGGACATAGGAATCGATCGACCTTGACTGCATTTCCAAATGAGAACCACCACTCAACGTAATGTGACACATCCTGCAGACTGTGATATTGCCGCCTCTATTACCGGAATGGAAGGTTGTTGCAAGCGCATCATGGCAGGTGTTACATCCATTCGCAACATCTACGATATCGCTGAAGAAGGCATCATCAAAAGCATTGGCGCCAAGGTCAAATGTTCTGGAAGGAGCGTTTAATGCAACGGTTTCACCATCAGCATCTTTCAAATCCGGCATGACAGCAATTTCCAGTCTCTTGACTGTGCCATCAGCGATGATGTCAGCCCAGGCTGACAGGTCTACAGCAACTTCCCAACTTCCGCCTGCTGCCGATACGGTCGTTGCGCGCGGGTGTTCTTCACCGACGACATATTCCAGATTTCTCTGGTCTCCACTACTGCCGCTGATTTCGCCGTCGCCAGTGTCGTCAAAACTTCGCTGATGCGGACCAACGATGAAATCCTTGGTGTCATAGCCGTACAGTCCGACCATCACGGTTGGGACAATGTCATCCTTGCTAAGCGTTGTCGTATTTCCATTCTCGGCCGCACTGAAGTTGATGGTAAGGTTGTTGCCATCTATAGACGCTGAATCAATCGAGACGGTAAAGATCTCAGAATACTTGGTTCCATCAGCATCAGCATAGATTTCCTTGTTATAGCCGGTGTGAACTTCACTGAATGCTGGGGCCAGACTGCCGGCGGAATGGCAGTTACTACACTTCCCAAGTGAAATGCCATGAGGCATTACGGTTTCCAGTGCCGGCGCTCTGTTGGCCTGGGTCCCTTCCTCTGGTCCGGTCATCGGGTGACAGCTCTTGCAGGTCTCCACTTTGAAATTGGCATCCGTTAATATACTGTCAAGTTTGCCTTCGTGGCATGTCGCGCAGTTTGACATGGACTGAGGATAGGGGAATTCCATGGAATGCGACATATGCACGTCGTTCATGATATTGGCTGTATATGCGTACTGACCTTCTTCCTCAGCCGTCAAAGTAGCACCAGCATATATCTCAGCATACCGTGCAGGATCATCAACTAAAATCTGCCAGTCTTCATGGCCGCCGGTACGTGTGTCGTAATGGCAACTCTTGCAAGCTGCAAAATCCGACAACCCGGCAACCACAGCCGCTCTGTAGCCATGCTTCATATAAGGCGCACCATGGCATTTCTCACAACCGGATACATTGGCGGCAGATTCATAGGTGGCCACATCACCGAAGGCCAGGCCTGCGTTGGCCACGTCATCGTACAAAAGCATACCCTCAGTGTCAAGCAGGCCGTCGGCGATATAGGCATAAGCTATACCGTTTGAGTTGTTTAGATCATAGGTTATTCCAGTGGCAGTCACAGAGTATTGGCCATTCCCCAGTGCTACCGGGTTTGAGAATGATTTTGAGTTGTCAAACTGTCTCGTCGCGCTGTCGTAGGTCACCGCATAGAATCTCTTTTGTTCTAGCGAGGGAAGTCCGTCCGCATCTATGTAAGCAATGCCATCTTTCATAATGGTGAACGTCATAGTTGCGTTGAAGGCGCCAGCCCCGTCAGAGACACTCGTAACACTATCGACCGTAAGTTCCAAAGAGCTGGTATCCGCATAGTCATCGTAAATTGCCTGATGTTTTTCCTCGCCAACTCCGCTATGACAAGTTACACAAGACTCAGGTGGGGAAAAAACATCAAAATGGGCTAATTGCACTTGAGCAAACACGCCGGAGGTGCTCACCAACAGGACGACAAGAGCGAACACTACAGCCATTAAGCTTGTTCGTTTTTGCATCATTTTCTCCTTTACATTGTTTTTCTTTACTACAAATTTGTACACAAATCTCAGTGTGTGTTGGCTGTTACATGAGAATTATCAACATGCTAAGCCGAATCTTGTCAGAATAATCTCGGGGGACATCACCTCCTCAGCTCCCCAAACGACCAGGGCTGAGACAACCACGACAAAAAAAGTCGCAGTGAGCCTGAGCACCCACTTGCTGGAAAACTTTTGTTTTGATAAAAAATCCTCCTTCATAAATAAATGTTCAAATATTGGTTTTACTGACATTCTTCTATTTTAGTTCTCGTTTAATGTTCCAATTCTTCTATTTTCGAGACGCGAAATATAGACGCGCCGCGAGATAAACATAGAAATAGCGAATTGTGTTCCAGAACATGAGACTTTTCCAATCTCCATATAATATAATGCTGTAACTTGCTTCTGTCAATAAACTTATAAATAAAAACAAATTATTATTTTTGGAAAATAGACGATTTAAGAAGCTATCAGTCTCATAAACGAGAATAATATCGGATGCCGCTTCTCATTTGTGAGAATTGGTGAAATACAAAGCTTACTGAAGATTACTTAACAAGCGGCGTTAACTAAGGCTTTTGTATTCTTAATAAGGAAAGAATAGGTCGTTATTTGCGTTAAGATAGGTAATATAGTCGCAAATTTTCGGTCAAAAACGCTCATTACCAAAAACAAAAATCAAAACTTTTAAATATTTTTTAATTCATTACACAATAAACACTTAAGTCTATTAACCCGCCGAAAAATCCACCAATTTTCGTACCATTTCTGCACATAGCTCTAATTATAGAAGGAGTGTTTTTTAACCCCCGGCTAAAAACTAAATACTATTCACCAACGACTATTCACTATTCGCTAATCGTGAACGCCAAAAGCTGTCAAAATTGCATTTACGCCGTTCAGCCGATAGGCGGTGCCAGAAAAGGCTCAGGCTCGAAGTCTCTCCTGATATGCGTAAATAAAGCTGACAGCCCCGGCCGGTTATACCTCGTTGACTCCCTAATCCCCTGCCGAAACTTCTTCAAAAGAACAAAAATCCCGCGCCCAAAGAAATCCCTGCTTGCGGGCCCCGACGTCAGATTCGTACCCCTCTCACACGGCAATTTCTCGATTGTTGACACCGATGATTATGACCACCTAAGTAAATACAAATGGTACACCAGCCAGGATGGAAACCACTTTTACGCCTACGCCTATATAAGCATAGGCAATAAAAAGAAAAAAATCTTCATTCACCGCTATATTATGAACGCACCCAAAGGCCTCGTCGTTGACCATATAGACGGTAACGGCCTGAACAACAGAAAGAGCAATCTTCGTATCTGCACAAAAGCTCAAAATGTTCAGAACTGCCGGCCAAGGTCCAACTGCTCTTCAAAATACAAGGGTGTTTTCTGGAACAAAGCTAATAAAAAATGGTCCGCTACTATCCACAAAGGCGACATGAGGATGTACCTCGGAGGCTTTAAAAAAGAAATCGACGCCGCACGTGCTTATGACCAAACGGCCGCCGAATTCTTCGGCGAATTCGCTTACTTGAACTTTGGAACTCACCATGTCTTACCTGAAAAAGCAGGTAATGGGGACCGAATAACAAAATAGTGAATAGTCAATAAAAAATAATAAATCTGAAATACTTGCCCTACCATTTTTCTTGTATATTTTTGTCACTCTATCCCCACAAGCTCTACGCTCCTCGCAATACAAGATACGACCATCCAGCATCCCATGATTCACCTGCTTTATGCTGCCTGCGGTTCGGTACTGTTTTTATTTACTTTGTCCCTTACGGGACATCTGTATTCTAAATGTTCCTCATGCTGGCCTCCGGCAGCACAAGCGGCCGACTAAATACCAACAACCAAATACCAACGACCAAATAATTCTGAGAAAAAGAAGATTCACCAATTAAGCCATAGTATTTCACGCTTACGCGATTTCTTACGCCCCCCAGCAGCATGATTTGCGATATCGAACTCGACACGCCTCCACGAACCGAAAATATCTTCATACAACGTTGAGGGGTATCCACTAATAACTACTTTGCTAACACATCTCGTCAGTACCTCTCCAAGTTGATAATGTTGATCCTCTGTCAATTCTATTCCATAAACATCCCTACTGTTAGGCGCACGCGTCTCGTGCAGATAGGGAGGATCACAGTATATTAGAGAATCAGGGTGATCGAAACGCCGTATTGCCTTGATTGCAGGCTGTGATAAGATTTGCACACGCCGTAGCCTTTCAAT
>Ga0307380_10002203_pt1 | contig 27821 bp, 64 predicted proteins | sample UN3MG_FD_202239 | JGI IMG/M metagenome (GOLD analysis project Ga0307380, IMG submission 202239) | Soil microbial communities from Risofladan, Vaasa, Finland - UN-3 | ecosystem: Environmental > Terrestrial > Soil > Coastal area > Acid sulfate soil | place: Finland: Risofladan, Vaasa | collected... | reverse complement strand
TACCCAGCTAATTTCTCAAGGGGAGGTATGGGTAGAGATTGAGTACCTGTTTTTGACAGATGAAGGAAAACCCTTCCAGCCTCGATTGAGAAGGCTGGACACAAAAGCAGAAATTTTTGCGAAAGCGTAGAAGAGAAAATAATGATTAAAGCAAATGTACATTCAGATGATCATTGTTATGATGTAGTATTTGAAGCCACTGCATGGTTTATTGATGCCTCTGATGCTGATATTATCAATTTAGCTAATTGCAATTGGAGAGGTGATTATCCAGCAGATAATGTAGCATTATTTTTTGAGGATTATGATCCGAGTATCGCACGTTTGCTTGAGTATTGTCGGGATAGTCAAAGTGGTTTTGCAGAAGGTGTGGGATTCGAGTGTTATGTAGATGAAGATGATGCACTCAAGTGGTTAGAGGAAAATAGACCTTGGATTTTGGAGCAACTTCAAAATTAACCCAGCCAATATAATAGAGGAAGATAGGCATATTATTATGGTTAAGATAGAAGAAGCTGCTTATATAAGATATGAAGAAGCTAAAGAGAAGATAAAGTCAAAAGATATTAGCACGATTATTAAGCATTTGGTTAAAATGTGGTTTATGTTTTATGGGGAAAACGAAAAAGAGATCAATTCTGGTAATTGTGAAGGTTTTGCTTTAGATGTAGTTGATCTCTTACCAGAAGCTGAATCCTTTTGGGGAGATGAGTTTAGCGCAGAGTTCTGGGGATTATCTGAGGAAGATGCCAGAGATTGTACTGATGGTCACTGTTTTGTTTTATATATGGGCAAATTCTATGACTCGGAATGTCCAGAAGGTGTAGATCATCCTAAAGATTTGTCATTTTTCAAAATAGAAATAGAGTGGCAAAAACATTTGAAAAGACCCAGCTATTCTAAGAAAAGAAAGAAACAGCTTGTAAAAGATTGAGTGCCTAAGCTCATGTAGAAGGGAGTCGTCCATGCAAAACCTTTCTTGGGTTCCTGAACGATGCTAGCCAAGTAGGGCAGAAAAAGCTGGGGCACCCAGCTTTTTTTATCGCAAAATTTAAGGAAGAGTTATGACGAAATTAACCGATTTACATCTTGGAGATCGGGTGCGAATTCACTATAAAGGCGAATTAGCCATTTTTTCTGTTCATCACGATTGTTGTGGACATGTACTTTGTATTGGTAGCCCGTTTCCTCTAAGTGTAGTAGTTGAAATGTCTTGTAATGAATTGATAGTAGTTAATTCAAGCGAAATTGAGAAAGCTTGAAAATTTTTATTTTGCCAGGTGTTCCACACGGAAGACTGTAAATCTTTTGCCGATAATAACTTGTGTGGCGGTCGGTAGGTGGTTCAACTCCTCCATCTGGCATTTTTTTTTTGCGCGGAAAAAAGATATTTTCAAGTCAAAAATAAACCCAGCCAGTTTTCAAGTCAAAAATATCTTGGTAGAGTCGAAGAAGAGTCGAAGAAAATCTTATTAGGAGACGAAAAAATGGCACACGAAATCGACACGGCGGCTTATTCTTTTAAGCCTGCTTGGCACAAGCTTGGAGTAGTTCTCGATCATTTTCCTTATGGGGAAGAGATGAAGGATGCTTCTGGGCTTGGTTGGCTGGTTGGACAAGATCCTGTATTTGTCCATAAGGTCATCCAGGATGAGAACGGGAATCCTAAGACAATCTATATTGAAGTTCCCGATATGCTTGGGAACGTTCGAGAGGATAATCTTAATGTTCTTGGGCTTGTTAGCAAGAAGTATAAGGTTGTCCAAAATTGTGAAGCTTTTGATTTCGTCGATGGACTTCACCAAGATGGGATTATCCGTTATGAAGCTGCTGGAAGTCTCAAAGGCGGTAAGGTAGTTTGGCTTCTGGCGAGAATGCCTGAAGAGTTTGAGGTTGTAGCTGGGGATAAGCTCGAACAGTATATCCTTTTTACGACAGCACACGATGGAAGTCGCGCAATTTGGGTTATGCCTACTTCCGTTCGAGTTGTTTGTAACAACACGTTGGCTCTTGCAACGGCAAAAGCGGATAAGAAGGCTTTGAGCATTGTCCATAAGGGGAACATTATGGATAAGCTTAATGATGCTCGTAAGATCATTATGAAGTCAAATGAGAAGTTTGAGAAGTTCCATACGACAGCACAGAAGCTTGCAGAAGTTCAATTTGATATTGAGAGATTGCAAGCACTTACGGAGATTCTTATTCCGAAAGAGACTAACGTAAATGACACTCGTAGGCAAAAGGCTCGCGAAAACATTATGTTAGCTTTTACGGATTCTCCGCAGAATTTGCATGGAATTAGAGGAACGGCTTGGGCGGCATTTAATGCTGTAACGCAAGCTGTTGACCACCAGAGTTCTTATTGGGGAAAGAATGATGATGACCCGATGAGAGCGAGAGAAGCAAGGATGGATTCGCTTCTTTGGGGAGCAAATGCTCGTCTCAAGTCCGAAGCTTTAAGCTTGATTACGCAAGCGGTTCTTGTTTGAAATAGCGAAGGGTTCCAGCCCTGAGAAACCGGGGCTGGAACCCAGCTTTTTTTTGCGGTAGAAATAACAAATTGAAAGGAAAATAAAATGGAATATAAACTTCACTGGCTTGTTCGTTTCCTTCTTCGGAGGATTTGTCGCAAATTGGTTCGTCAAGGCTACTCGCATAAGGCACGAATAACGGCATACTATCGTATCATGCGACAAGTTGCCCAGAAAGAATTCTATGAGGATAATAGACCGACGCTTGATGCTTTCCTATCCGAATGCCATTCTGATGCAAATTGGGATTAACCCAGCTAATTTCAGGCGAAAAATAAAGGAATAGAAAGGGAAAGAAGATGAGAATAGTAGTCGTTGATAGTGATTTTAATCAACCTGTTTTATGTGGAATATTTCGGGTTAGTGATGTGGCAAACTCTATCTCTGAGATACAGAATCTTAGAGAAACCTGGATAAAAGAGGAGAGTCCTGAATGTTTCGCAGATTATCTTATTAAGAAAGGTTTTGTTGAGGATTCTCCAGAGCCGGCGGAAATGTGTATGGTAGATTAACCCAGCTTTTTTTCAGTCGGAAAATAAATAATAGGAGAAATAAAAATGAAGCAAATGAAGCGATGGGCATGGAGATTATTGCCGCACGAGTATCGTTTTGGTTTGTTTTGTGTTTGTCTAAAACCGAGACATGATCCGGAACGGATTGCTTGGGCAAAACTGTTACGAGATATACGTAAACCCAGCTAATTTTCTCACAAAAATCAAGAGTTGAAAGGAAAACAAATGAGTCCAGGACAGATTGTTACAATCGCTATCGTTAAGAACGGTATTCCGGATGAGATTATCGTTTTGAAGGGAACTGGAGCAACGAATCTTTTACAGAATCCTCCGTATGAAGGTTTTGTAATCGGTCCAGCCGCAGATAAGGTTTTTGCTGATATTGTCCGTAAATTTTATCCTAATGTTTTACAGGATGATATTGAGTGTGCTCTTGATGATGGATATTACAGTAATGGGGAAGTAGAGATTTCTATTTTCTGGCCTCAAACCATCTATTCCTGAACCCAGCTTTTTTTGTTATGGAGATATAATTAACATGAATACTGATGAAATCTATAATGGAGTAGTTACTACTTTTGAAGAGTGGTTGATTAAAGAGCTTGTTCTTAATGGAATGTTTGCAGATCAAGCTAGAGATATTGTAGATCGTTGCAAACCAATTGAATATATGGATGGAAGGTGGAATCATTCTTTTATTGATTATCCTGATCTAATTAGGACACTTTTGTGGATAGCAGTTAAGCCTATCGCACTGGAATATATTGACGAGAAGTGTCCGCAAGCATGGTTCCGACCAATGTTTACAGATGATCCTATTCCCAAAGCTATTTAACCCAGCTTTTTTTTCCCGCGAAAATAAAGAGACAGGAAGGATAACCGATGCCTAAAATTACCTGTATCGACTGCGGCGCTGCTCGTATTCTTAAAGAGCGTATGGAAGAAGCACTCAAACCTATCGGTGAAGAGTTTGAGCTTGATTTGAAGTTGGGCAATTATTCTTGGGAAAAAACTGGGGAGAATGCCACTTTCAAAATTGAAGTTGCTACTCTTGGCGAAAGCGGCGAAGTGAAGAGTAGAACGGTTTTGGATTTTCAAGATTGTGCTTGGCGTTGGGGTTTGGAACCTACTGACTTGAATCGTAAATTCATTTTTCGCGATGAATATTATGAGCTTATTGGTGCAAAACCAAGGTCTTATAAGTTTCCTCTTCTTGCGAAACTTTGTCGAAATGAAAAAGTTTATAAGTTCCATCCTGATAGCGTAAAAGGGAAATTGATTTAAGGAGAAATTATGTTAAATAGCGAACTATTTAAGGAGATAGCAGATCAACAGGGATGGACTCTTGCCACGCAAATTTGTGTTTTGCTTGAGTTCATAGATCAAGAAGCTAATGATATTGACTTCGATATTTTTCTTGAAAATAAAGTATTGTTTAGTGGGTTGGTTTCGATACGCCAAAAGATGATGAGATTAATGTAATCTAACCCAGCTAATTTTTCGCACGAAAATAAAGAAAAAGAAAGAATACAATAATGTTAGGCACCAAAGTTAATGGCAAGTTGTTCACCTGTCCAGCTTGTGGTTGTCACTATCTGGAAGAGATCATGGTTTGTGTAACCCAGTCCAGTTTTATTTTGGAGGTAGAAGGAGAAGATGTAGAGTATGGCGATTCGGAAGCAAATGGTGGTGTGATTGATAGAATTCAATGTTTAAAATGCGGTTTTTTAGTTGTCGAAGAGTCAGAATCTCCTAATCCTGCATACCAGGAGTTAGGATTTATCGCAGAGCGATGGACCCAGCCAGAAAAAGAAGAGAACTAAAGAGATAGGAAAGATATTACAATTGTCCCCCTTTCTGTAGCGGCGACCGAGGCTGACCTAATCGGTTATCCCCGGTCGTTTTCATTAGGAGAACAAATGTCAAGCAAAAGATACATTTATGCTAATGAATTCCATGATATTTTTGGAGTTTTCCTGAAAAGTTTTTGGGATAAGTGGACGGGTTTCGATGCTCCAAAATTTGATAAAGAAGTTGTGAAATCTACTGATAAGGAAAGTATTTCAGAGTCAATCAAAAGACAATGGGGCGAGAGAGCCCAGCAGATTATCCATGATCTTATTTCCGAAATGCCTATTTTGGATAGGATGGAACCCAGCCAATTTTAACAGTCAAATAGAAGGATGAACCTAGAACAAAGGATAAAAAATGCAGACAGCAACAGTAGATGTTATGGCAACTGCCGAGAATCTTGTTGAACTTCTCGGTTCCGTTAAGGGCGCAAAGATTGTTACGATTACTACTAAGACTCAGCCTTCGTTCCAGCGAACGGATGATAAGAGTAATCCTAATCCTTTTTGCGGCAAGACCGTCAAGGATCACGATGTTTGGAAGATTAGTAGAGTTAATGGTATCGTAAATTGGGATTATGCCAAATCCGTTAATAGACAGCTTGATCGGGAAGGACAGGAAGCGGATTTTGAGGCGAAGCCCCGGAAATGGGGAACGAGATTAAGCGGTTTACCTTTTGTCGTTCACGTTGGGAAAGATGGTAAGGTACAGCTTTATCTTGAGATGAAGGTAGAGCGAAGTCTTGATTATCATTATGAAGATGGTTTCGGTAACGAGATTCCCAAGGAAAAGGTTAGTCCTTTTCTTCGTAAAAGCGGACCCAGCCGGCAGGGAACCGATAATGAGATTATTCTGCGAGATTATCGTATGGATGGAATTCTTGCAATTCGCTACCAAGGAACGACTTACGTTGTCGAAGGTAACTTGAAGCTCGTTTCCGATATTGCGGCAATTCGAGCTTAAAGAAAAAAGTTAATTTCTGATTGGCTGGAAGCGGCTGGCAAGATTGGGTCTTGCCAGCCGCCAAGCTTTTTTAACCCAGCCAGTTTTTGGATCAAAGATATAAACTTGCGGGCAAGAGCCTGCTTAGATACAAGAGTTATTAGGAACGACAAAGTTTTCAGAGGCGGGAACCTTTGAAGATACAAATCGTTCGCCTTTTCCCGGAGGAAACCGGTTTCTTATTGAGATCGGCTCTTGCTATCTTTTTTTTAGGGAAACCCAGCTAGTTTTGATAAGTAAATAGAAGAAACGTATTGGTATAGTAGATGAGACGAGCGTATAGGCGCGATATCCAGAGGCTCCGCTGGTCGGAATGCGCACCTTTGGCAGGATAAGGGAAACGGAGAATTTCCGTACCGTCTCTCCACTCTTTAAGGCATGACAGTTAATCCTGGGTAAAGCATCCTCAAAATTGAGGCTCTGACGTAACTAGGATGCGGACACAATAAAAATTAAAGAGAATATCCGTAACTGTTATGTCCACGGTTGACAAAGATGCTAGGGAGCACAATTAGCCGCCAGCGTTAAGAGCGTAACCGGGAAGTTGCCCTAACCAAAATTGTCAACCAACCAGGACCCGCAGAGCCAAGATCGTATGGCGGTTCTATAAGTAGGCGTCGATGCCTGCCGGGTCCATTAAACTGAAACGGATTTTTGGAGAAAAAAAAATGAACCCAGTCAATAAACAATTTCCAGTTATCCAGTTATCAAATTGGGCTGTTGTTCATAATAGCGATCCTTATCATGCTCCTGAGCAACATCGTCCTCATTTGAGAGGCGATGCTAAAAATCATCCATTGCATCCTCCAGTAACCGATTGCTCAACACATCCAATTACTACGAGCGAAATTGTAGGAAAAACTTCACAAGGTTATGTAATAACGTATAGTGGTAGTCTTTATGATTTGATGGATATTGACCCAGCTTATGAAGAGAAGTTTCCTAACGCTAAAGAAAAACTCATTAACAGTTTACCAGTATTGGATGATTGACCTAGTTTTTGGAAAGGAAAGAAAATGAATTATAAGCCATTTCGTAATTTTGGTTGGGCATTGTTCGTTGGCGCAGGAATTATGATTGTGATAAGTAATAATGTTCATGGAAATAGAGGCAATAGGTGATCTCTATATGGTTATTATTCTTTTGACTGCTGGTGTTCTTATCACGATTGGATAGTCCTTGAAAAAGTAACCCAGCTTTTTCCTCGCGAAAAATAAAGAAGTAGAAGGGAAAAAGAAATGCCAAAAATATCACGACATGAAGCTTATAAGGCTTTTCATGTTTTGGAGCAATTCGGGAGACAGCAATTTTGCGAGTCTACTAGAAATGACCAAACTGAAGGACAATGTATAGGAATAGGTATTTCTGCTTTTACAGGAGATGTTGTTGCTGTTGCTAAAACTGTGCTCCAAGATTGGAATTATCATATGGAAATGGCTGTTATTACGGCAATCCAAAGTGGAGATTGCACTAGGGAAGGGAGAATTGTTACCCTGACTCTTCCTGAACACTGGGATAAGATGTAACCCAGCCTTTTTTTTCGCGAAAAATAATAAGTTGAAAGGAATAATAATGCACATCACACTTCCTACAGATCAACAGGTAGAAAACCTGTATAAGTCTCTTGAGGATCTTCTCTTAGAAATTCCACTTCCTACCAGTTCAGGAAGGTCTCGTTTTGCTACAGTAGATGAGTTTATGCTTATGGGGATTGGAGAATACGGAGACGCACAGTTCAAGCATTACAATACAAGAAATTATATTTTTATTCTCAAAAGTGGGGAGCTTCACGTTCCTAAAACGAAGAAGCCGTTTATGCTTGGTTTCTTTGATGAACCCAGCTAATTCTCTATTGAAAAGCTGAAAGGAACTAAGAAATGAATAAACCGAAAGTTAAGCTCGTTGGCGAAGATGGAAATGCTTATTCGATTCTCGGTAGATGCACCTGAGAAGCTCGTAGAGCAGGTTGGAATAAAGATCAAATTGATGCGTTCCAAAAAAAAAGCTACAAGTGGAGATTATGATAACCTTCTTTGCACTGTAATGGATCAATTTGATTGCGACAACGACAACGACGACGACGACGACTACGACTTCGACGACGATTCTTAGTTACAACCTGATGGAATTGATGATTATTGAACCCAGCTCTTTTTTTCGCGGAAAATAAAGAGTTGAAAGGATAAGAAATGCTCAAAATGTTTCTCCTAATGTTGACACTCATTGGAGGATGTGTCAATAACCAGTCAACCCGACTTCCACACGGATCGTGGGAAAGTTATAACCGCCTTACATTTGCTCTCGGAGAGACCGGAGCAAAAACGGTATTCCTCGATAAAGAAGCACAATCAAAGGCACTCGATGGACAACCAACAGCACCTCCCGCTGTGAAAGCTCCTGATAGTATCTTGAAATCGGATACTAATATCAATATCCAGAATACTCCGACTTCTAATACGGTTCCTAACCCAGCTTGCGACTATTAAAATAGGGGTTTATTATGTCGTCAATACAAATTAAAACAGATAAACTTATTTTCGCGATTGCTTTACTTGTTGGACTTTTTATTCAACATGATCTTTTTCAGATAGGACTTGCTATAAGTTCTTTCATAGTAGGTATTTGGGTAACCAGAGGAATCGTTGCAAGAAAATGGAGAATTCCTCTATTTGTCTTTTCTGTTGTTGTGTTGATGCAAATGTCTGTTTTTGTGCGAGAAGGGATATTAGAGGGATTTGTTGTAGTAGGTGATAAGTATCCTGTTGGAGAAATTGTTAAAGCTATTTTATATGGTTTTATACACGTTTCCGTTGCTTTGTATGATAGCTGTATCGCTATGTATAATGCGATTATGTATAATGAATATGCACTTGTTGAAAAACTTAATTATCGCTTTGTTGTCTCAGCTTGGCTCGTTTTTGTAACGGCATTTCTTAGCTTGTTTCGGAAACGTCCGAAACCCAGCTAAAATCTCGCGGAAAATAAAGAGTTGAAAGGACCACCTCGAATGAATAAACAGGTTCTAAACTTCCACACAAACGAGATTCGAACACTGTTGGCTAACGAAGCAGTGTATGACGGTCGAAGTACATTTGATGTGTGTATCTTTGCTGATGGAAAGAAGCTAACCCGTTGGGCTGCGATTCCAGGGAATCCTGACGACTTTTGGAATCATTGGGCATTTGTTCAGTAACGGCATTTCTTAACCCGTTTAGTAAACGTTCAAGAACCCAGCTCTTTTTCGCTCAAAAATAAAGAGTTGAAAGGAACTAAATATGCTAACTGCAATTTGTAGGTCTTGCGGGAAGGTAATTGCAAAAGATATTTGCGCAAGGATAGCTCCTGGTGGAGATTCTCTTGCTATTGTCGCACTTCCCTCGGATGGTGATAAGTTATATCATCCACGATTTTTCCGTATGCCGGGAGGTAAGATGGAGGTTGTGTGCGAGAATCCAGAGTGTTATCAGTTGATAAAGATTTATGCAAAAGAGATTTTAGAGAAAAATAAAGTAAAAGAGATTTTAGAGGAAAATGAAGTAAAAGAAGATTCTTATATCTATTTTATAACCCAGTTTTTTCCGCGAAAATAAAACACTGAAAGGGATAAATTATGTCCCATATTGTAGTAGATATTGAAATTCCAGATTATACATTAGTTTTTGAGGCGGGCAACGACTCTACAGATATTGAACCTGGCACTCGTTATGTTTCTGGTGAAACTTTGGAGGAATACGGGATATACAACCTTTCTGGAGACGAAGCCAGAATGTTGCTTAGAAAATTAGTTATTTTTTAACCCAGCTAATTTTTCTCACGAAAATAAAGTTATAGAAAGGAAATAAAAATGCTACAAATAAACCCGGATTGGCACCAGTCGTATACTGTCGCGGAATTCGAGAGGGAATTCCCGGAATTCAAGTTTTTCGGTACTGGTTGTTATCTAACCAATACTGATACGGTTTTAGTTCTTGCAGAAGCCGGTCCAGACCAGCAAATCTGGAGTAAATGCTGGCCAAAAGATCAGATCTTCGAGGTCTTCATTTGGAATTGCGAGGTGGCCGACACGATTCTCGCATACACGCTACCGACGAAAGCGGATAACCGAAGCTGAAGTCAATTGAGAAGTAACCCAGTTTTTTCCGCGGAAGAAATAAAATATTATGACAAATAATGAGAAAATAAGAGAATCTGCTCGTTGGTTAGTAGAAGTCTTTTTTATGGGAGAATGGAGTGTAGTTTGTTATGCTATAGATTATAAAGATGCTGAGATAGCATACAAGCATTGTATATGTAATTCGTCTCGAAATCACCGGCTTGTGCCGAAGTATTAACCCAGCTTAATTTTCGCGTAAAAATAAAGACGTAGAAAGGAAATAATATGGATCTTCAAAAAAGAGCAATGGTAGAAGCGCTTAGGCTATTAGATGAAGATAGGGGTTATTATATATTTTCGGAGCAAAGGGTTTATGCAATTGAAAAGTATCGAGAATTGCTTTGTCAATGGTATATGGCTCTTAAAAGAGACGAGGAAAGAGTCAAACAGATGTTTATTGTTGCCAAAATTAAGACTTCTCAAGCTAACCAGATGTTTGCTGCTGCCAAAATCAAAACTTCTCAAGCTAACGATTTGTTTATGGAAACCGTTTTTGCCGATAAAATGCTAAAAAAGATGATAAGGGAAGATCATTGTTTCCATATTTGTGACTATAAAGACGGAACAGAAAATGAGGATATAGAAGGTCGGAAACAAACAGAAGATTTTGAAAAAGCAATGTTTGAGAAGACTCTTCAGTTAAGGAATTCTGTTGAAAAAGGTGGGATTCCAACCTTTTTCTCTAAAAACTTAAAGACATTATGTTCTTATTATGAGGTTTCTATTCATCAGAGCCCAGGTTTAGCGATTAATGAGATACTAAGAGGATGTGGAATTCATTGTAATTTTCCTCCTTCTAGATAGTCACTGATTAACCCAGCTAATTTCAAACCTAAAATATAGGTTTGTTGACAATCGAAAAGAGAAATGTCATGGCCCCGTAGTTTAATTGGTAAAACACCCTTCGGTGCCAAATAATGACCAATTTGGACGGATAGATTCTATTTAGAGGTCACTAAATAGGATTTGTTTCTAAAGAAGGACGTTGTTGGTTCGAGTCCAGCCGGGGTCAGCTTATTTCTGCGAGAGAGAAATCTCCCAAGAACGAGGCGACTGCTAAAATTCGCGCCTACAATCCCACGAGGGAAGAGGAAATAAGGGACTTGACATTTCAACCCAGCCACTTTGTAGTAAAAAGGAAATAATTATGCTAAAGATAACACTAATGCGAGTGCTTAAGTATGAGGTTTTTTCTGATTTAGATGACACGGATTCTGCTGAGGATGCAGCTATTGAATTGGTAGAATCTGGAGAGATTGAATCTCTCAATCCTAAAGCAGAAGCAGAAATTGTTAATGTAGAAGAGGTAGAGGAATAAAATGGTTCAATCATCGCCGCCGCAACGAAGGATACGACATGAGTAAGATGCAGATTGAACCACGGTCGGACGGTGACGATGTAATTGCTGTTTTTGTCCGTGATTGTGGACACACCGAACGTTTAGTCTATGGGGCAGAGAGATTCGCGCTGCTTGATACGGAGCAACAGAGCTATACACTGTGTTTGGTCTGCCGGAACAAGGCTACGAATTTTTCTGTTGAGTGAACTTGCAAACGAAGGAGCTAATAGTAACTGGTAAACCCAGCTTTTTTTTCGCGAAAAATAAAATATTGAAAGAAGAAAAACATGAGATTAGTTACAGTAGAAGATACAGAGCATCGTTTGGCAAGAGCGTGGTATGTTAAGTATCCTTTAGATTTTTATGCTATTGGTCCTTATCGTTATCTCGATCCAGTTGATGCTAATGTTCCCATAAATCAGGCACTCGAACAGTTTGGGGAAAGACCTTCAGAAGTTTGGCCAGATGGGAAAGTCGAAGAAGTAGAAGAGTATGATATACTCTTTGACAAGATAGAAGAGTAACCCAGCTACTTCTCAATAGGAAAGAGTTGGATATGGAAAAAGAACCTAGATATTGGATGGGTCCGGTAAGATGTGATTTCTGTGGCAACACTGAACCGGACGCATTTGTTGATGGGCAAACAAAAATGGGGCCCTGGGCAATCATGTGTCTAACCAGCCAGGTTCCTCATACTGCTAATTGTTTTGAGCATAATGGCAAAGGAGTTAATCCGGGTGTTGGACAAAAATACGTCAAACAAGATGATGGTAGATATATGAAAGGAGAAGGATAATGGAAAAGTTAAAAATGTTTTCGTATCATCTGGCAGTTAGAGAAGAGGATGTGGATGGGATAGCTAATGAATTAGATCAACTTACGGGAGGTAGTGGAATTGGAGTTCTTAACATGGGATATGACGAAAGAGACTTAACGCCCGAAGAAGAGCAAGAAGTTCTGTCTCTACTTCCTGATGTTTTGGACTCTGATAGAGATTTAGAGCCTTGGGAAAGTTAATGTATTAAGGGAAAAAGTAACCCAGCTTTTTTCGCGGCAAAAATAATGAGTTGAATAAAATGAAAAGTAAAAACGAAAATCCTAATTGGGAAGGTTATCATCTTGAAGATGGCGGTATCATAGAATGGCCAGATTTGGATGATGCCACGATTCGTCGTAGGGATGTAAATGGGAATTTGGAAGAGATACGAGATCCTGGTGACGAGAATTATAGAGATTGGTCTAAACTCTTTAGCTCTAATCAAGATTTTGCATCTTAACCCAGCCAGATTGAGTAAAGAAATAGTATAAAGTAAGGGAAAAAACGGTCATAACTAACCAAGAAAGGAAAAGACCATGTTGAATCCCGCACTGTTGTTTATGTTGAACGAGACGGAAGAGGCACAGGCAAAGCAGGCAGAGGCGTTTATTGACAACTATATGACTGTGGTTGTCGCTGCTTCACCGGCAACGAAGAAGTTTGTCATTCCTACTGCCGATGTTAGCAAGGTAGTCGATGCTGGGCTGTCTCTCAAGGTCAAGGCCGAGATCGTCGAGAGGTACAAGGAGGCCGGTTGGTCTGCCAGGATCAATGACAAGGACGGAACCTTTGTTTTCGTTCACCGAAAGCGGCGAGCAAAGAAGGCCAAGCCGGTTTCTGAGGATGCTGAGAAGCCGGAGCCGACTGAGACGCCAGAGCCGGAGGCTGTTGAGACGGCTGCCTAAACCTAGTAGGCAAAACATCTTGGGAGTAGGGGAATTGTCCCCTACTCCCAGAGCCAGCCCTTTTCTACTACAAAAATATCTGTCTGAAAGAAGATAATTATGCTTTTTGATAAGAAAAAGAGAACTCAATTCTTTGTTTATCGTAAGAGGGGAGAGAAGCCAGCTCAATTCTATCTGATTCTTCTTGTTAATAGCAGAACTTATCCAAATGCACCGAAAAAACACTACGGTCTTTGGCATCTTCCCTTCAAGTATAAGGGAGAACTTGCTGTCACTGCTCCACGATGGCAAGATTGTTACGAAGTGAGCCAGCGAAAACTTCCAGAAGATATTGATAAGCAAGTGAGAATTTGCATCAATAACATTCTCGAAAAAGGAACCCCGTTAGAAAACGACGAAAGCATTTTTGATTATTGACCCAGCTTTTTTCGCGAGAAAAATAATAAGTTGTCATAGAGAAAAGGATAAAAAATGCGAATCAAAGCTGAAATCGGAACTTCTGGAAGAATCAAGGAATTTGAGCTTACTGGTAACGCTGCCGATGATGTTGCTTATGCTGTTGAGGAAGAGCATCCTTGCGAGGATACAACGAGTTGCGATATTGCGATGGCTTTAGAGAACGGCTTCCCGTTTTCTGCTGCCTTCCTCCTGAAAAGCGCCACCGAAACTCCTTTTCTTGATAAGGTCACACAAGCCTATTATGAAGAGTTTTGGGGAATAGACGGGATGCCGAAGGATTGGGATAATTGGGTAGATTGGTACAAAGAAAACACTTGGAAGTGCTTGGGTTGCGGTAATCACAATCATGTCGATTCCGATACTTGTGGGAATTGTTTAGCGGCGCGACCGGACGATGATGAAGATGAGTAACCCAGCTATTTCGCGGCAAAAAAAGGAAAAGAAATGAAAGACAATGCATCTCGCAATGTTCATAATACTGCTAAGGAAAATCCTCTTATTCTTCTGGCTGCCGCAATGGGATCAAGAGGATCTAGTGGCGCAATTGAGGAACAAGAAGCTGCTGGGCAATCTTCTTTTGTTAATAGCACCCAGCTTCCTATCAAGATAAATGGTCACGACAAAGAAGCGATGGAACTTCTTGCCGAGTGGGGAGTTAAATTGGGAGAGCCTACGGATAATCTTTTCCGCGAGGCAACTCTTCCCGAAGGTTGGAAGGAAGTTGCTACGGATCATTCTATGTGGTCTAAGGTTGTAGATACCGAAGGAAACGAACGCATAAGCATTTTCTACAAAGCCTCTTTCTATGATAGGCGTGCTTTTATGTCTGTTTGTAAACATACAAAGTAACCCAGCCATTCTCAAACAAATAAGATAAGAACATGAGAAAGAATTATAGAAATGGCGACGATATTCAACTTCGCCCGGATGGTGGAATTGGCGATACGCTCGATGGGACAAGCCCAGGTGGTGGAATTGGCAGACACATTTGGTTTAAGCCCAAATGCTCTTCGGGGCGTGCAGGTTCAAATCCTGTCCTGGGTATTTTTAGAAAGTGATAACCCAGCTTTTTTCTGCGCGAAAATAAAAGATAGAAGGAGAAAATAATGCTGATTATATCTTTTGTAGATAAAAAGAACCTGGAACCAGGTGCGCAATTTCCTCCTATGCAGACTCTTACGGGTTCCGATGAGTCTATCAAATACTTTTATTATTCGTTTCTTTACCAAAATCCCAGATTTACCAAGGTGAGAGTTTGGGAAATCACTAACAATATGGAGGAATTACAGGTTCCTATCACAGATAACCTGGCTCCAAAACATAGCGAATTTAACTTGAGAAAAGACCCAGCTAAATAGAACAATAAAATAAAAGAGAGAAGCTGACAAGCAGGAAATTGAGAATGGGGCGACAAAACCTTATGGTATGGCGATACTTGTAGGACAAAACGCCTGCCCTCGCCAGGGAAAATCGTTTTGAGAGGCTGAAGAGTACTTGACATTCGGTTCTTGCTTGTTTCGTATCGGAATGCCCAGAACAGGATTAGCGATCTAGCTGGGCATTCCGTTTGTTTTTTTTTGACCCAGCTAAATAGAACAACAAAAATAAAAAAGAGAAGCTGATAAGAGAGTATGAAAGAAGTGACAAACCTTATGGAGCGGCGATTCCTGTAGGACAAAACACTTGCTCTCGCCGGAGAAATTCGGGTCGGTCAATAAGTGCGACTCGGCTCTTATCGGTTTTTTTCATTGCTCATAAGTGTATGGGTCCAAAGCTTTTATGGTGAAGCAAAGGTCTTTTAAACCTTAGAACCGGGTTCAAGTCCCAGTGGACCTATAAAAAAGAAGGAATCGAACCTGAACCTTAAGGAATTAGAATGTAGAAGAGTACATAGATATCGGGATTCTCGGTTCGAATCCGAGTCGGCTCATTAACCCAGCTTTTTCCTCGCGAAAAAATAATAAATCGAAAAGGGAAAGAAATGAATCTTTATCTTCTTCGAAAAGAAAACAATAACAATTATGGTACTTATTGGGGAGCGGTAGTTGCTGCTCCTACCGAAGAGATCGCAAAGGATATTCATCCTGATGATAGAAAAGAACTGATAGATTGGGATAACGAGAATGTTGTCACCGATGATTGGGTAAAAGACCGGGAAGATGTAATAATTAAGTTTATCGGTGTGGCAAAAAAAGGAACAAAACGAGGAGTTATTTTTTCATCTTTCTTTGATGGATGATTTGTTGAATTCGGCAATTCAAGGTGCTCTCGATGAAATAGAAGAGAATTCTTAACCCAGCTTTTTTTCCGCGAGAAAATAAAAACACAGAAAAGAGAATAAAATGGAAAAATGGGAATTCGAGATGCAGCATAACCGAGATTTAGTGGATTGTCTTTGCTTAATGGTTGATCTAACACCACCAGTTCACCCAGATGGAGGTTCTGCTGCGGTTCCGCAAAAAGCACAGGGAATTTTTCTAGGTAGTAAATTTTGGCCAGAATTTAATAAAAGAGGACATACTTTCGGAGAGTTTGCATCCTGTCAATGCCGAAAACCCAGCTAAATTCTACTTTCCTTTTATTGGAGTAGAAAGGATACACTTATGAAGGGCAGACACGAAGGCGGCAAGGTCATTATCGAATGGGACGCGAATCACGAGATTCTTCCTGCACCTTTTTCCCGTCGCTTCGGAGTAAAGATGAAGTATCTTCCTTGCGAGAATTGCGGCAAGGTTGTTGAGGTCAAACTCTCTGTTCATGTTTCTTTTTTCCGTTGCCAAGAATGTCGTGATAGTATGAATGTTAGCAGGCTAAATGCTTGTCCTGATTGTGGCGAGCAAAATGTGGATTCGCTTGTTTGGAAATATCAAAGCGATGTTGTTCGTTGTAATTCTTGTTCTTGTTTGTATGAACCTAAAGCACAAGGCGATCCTGTTCTTAATGTTCTTGGAGAATAGCTCACGAGGTCACCAGTTGCCACCAGAACGGTTTTCTTGTTATAATTGACTACCGATAGCAGAAAACAAGAAAGTCGCTTACAAACGATTTTAAGAACCCAGCTTTTTCCTGCAAGAAAGGATAGAGTTATGTTAGAAATCCATGAATTTCTTGTTCATGTGGGAGTCGTTATTTGTATTTTGATTGCATGGAGAGACATCTTGGGTTTTCATGGATTTGCTATTTACCAGCTTTTTATCCATCCAGTAAAGTATTGTAAGTGGTATTGGAAAACTTATCTGGCTTGGAAGAAAACTGCACCTATCTTTGATCCAAAAAATTAACCCAGCCGGTTCGTAAAGATTCTAAAGAAAGTACTGAAGAATCGTGTGTTCTCAATTGCATGAAGGAGACACCATGATATCTGTGTGGTTAGACCAGCGTGACATTCCCAATGCAAAGTTCGGGAAAACCGCGGTGCCTGGGTGCACGTGTACGCAAAACGAGACGTGCAGTGCGTGCATGAGACGATGCGCGGACAGGAATGCGGCAGATCGCTCAAATAATCCCTTGCCCGCCGGAGGACTCACCCGCCACGCCGGTTCCGACGAGCTATTATGAAATGTTGTAGACGTTCCAAATGTGTTAGAACCTAGTTAATTTTCAAGCGATAACCCAGCTTTTTCTTCCGCGAAAAAGAAGAAACTATGAACGAAAGATACGCAAAACCCGATTTGGCACTGACTGGAACTTGGAAATTCGTCAAGGTAAATGATGAATATCGTTGGACTCCAGTAGACTATTGGGGAAGTCTCTCTCACAAGGATTTGGTAGATGAGGGAGAAATTGCTCAAGCTGCTGGACTTATTTTCCTTTATGAGCATGATTGGAAAATGGAATGTGCCTATTCAACTTCTCTTAATGTTTCTTGTAAGGGAAATGAGAAAGAAGAGATTTCGGCATTTCTTGGACTTCCAGAAAAAGAATATGACTACTAACCCAGCTAATTTCTTTCGACTGTTTTATTAAACTGAGCTTATTTCCTTCGCGAAAATAAGAAGTTGAAAGGGAAAAATCATGAAGCAAGGTCAACTTGTCGATGGAAATATTCCTAAAGGACATGACTGCCCGTTCAAGGGAAAGTGCCAGGCTGGAATAGAAGGAGATTGTCCCCATAATAGAAATGTGGATTTTAGTTGCGCTATAGCAAGATCCTATGAAATAACTGAGAAAAACAAGTAACCCAGCTTTTTTTCCGCGAGAAAATAAAGCATTAGAAAGGACACAAAACCATGAAGATCTCTCACCATAACATCCAAAATGATCGGCACGACCCGAGGAACAAGGGTAAGAGCAAGCAAAAGCCTGTCATTAACGAGTACACCGGCACAGACCGAGAGGGAAATGAGTGGAAGCTCAATCGAAACGGCACACGTTTCTCTCTCTCAAATAATGGTCAATTCGTCTACTCCGGACCCCTGAATCTTGCCAAGCGAACCGGCGAAATTCGGCATGGCGTCACCTGGGAAGGTTTCCAACCCAGCTCAACTGCCCGAAAAGGGATAATGGTAGATGGTCCAGGATGCTAAACCCAGTCCTGAAAAGGAATAAGGGTAGGAGAAAATTGTGGAAAAAGAGAACCTGACATTTGCACAAAAGGTAGAGAAAAATACGGGGTTTTGTTTCGATTGCTGTTTTAATAACAGACTTCGTTTGCACAAAAAGATAGAAAATTGTCTTTGGGTTATGTATGTTGTGAATGAAGAAGGACCGATTAAGATTAGTTCTCTGTTTTTCTTGCAAGAAGGTGGATTCTGGCAACGATTCCAACCTAATCCATATTGAGAGGTGCCGGTTTCGGGATAACGAAATTGCCGAAGGGAAGAGCGGATACGCGCCGTAGGATGTAAGAGAACGGATAGGACGCTCCAAGGAGATAACCAATTTTCCCACCTCTTGAAATTTATTGCTACCCAGCTAAAACTCCATAGATCGTATAAGATCAGAGGAGAAAAAATGTTCAAGATTCGATGGAGAAATAGGAATCCTGATAGATGTGGAATCATCTCAATGAGAATTATCGACGGGATTAGTCGATATACTAGCCAAGAAGCTGCTGAAAAGCAAGTGGCAATCTGGAAACAGTTTTTCCCTCAAAATTTGTACTATGTCGAACCCAGCTAAATCACTCGCTTAAAATAAAGGATCGAGAAAGAAGAGAGCAAAAAAAAGCAAAAACCATGACCTGGGATTAACCAGAAAATGGGTAAATAAAAAGGAGTTATGCTTCTCCCTCTTCTTCCTCTTTTTTAACCCAGCTAAATCACCGAGAAAAAGAGAAAAACATGAATACGAAATACGTAGTTTGTCGTTCTTGCGGTGCACACAACGAAATCGTAACTCTTGTCGCCGCTTGGGATAATCATGCCGATGCTTTGGATGAATTCCAAAGAGATATGGTTGTCTCTGCTGGGGAATTTACACTTACTCCAGAAAATGATAAGATTGTTGTATCTTGTTTCGGAAAAAGCACGACACTTGATATTGAGTCAAGGGGTGAAAAAGATGCTTGGTTAATCGCCCAATTCCTTCGCCTTTTGTCACCCAGCTTTTTTCTCCATCCAAATAGTAAAGGAGAGGTTGGGAAAACCTGTTGCGAACCGAGTTAGAACTCGATGGTAACAACGAATTTCCCCTTGTTTTAGGATTTCCTCCGGAAGCTATAACTTCCGGGGGAAATCTGTTTTTTAACCCAGCCAAATTCGTTTTGTCTTTATCCTATTAGAACGGAAACCGAATACTGGAAAGGGTTGAAAATGGCAAAACGAGTCTGGGACGAATTCGATGCGGAAGCGGAAAAGCAAGGACAAGCAATCAGAACCCAGCACCAGAATATCGGTCGCCCCAGGATCGACCGGGCAGTAGGCGGAAGGCATACCAGCCGCACCCGTAACCGGAAATGCGTAGTCGCGACGGCTTTCCGTATGCAAGTTGCTTCCGAACTCGGAGTCATTAGGTAAAATCCCGGCAAGAAACGGCGGGCGATGGTCGCTCGCCGTTTCTTGCCATAAGCTTGTAAACCCAGCCAAAATACTCCAAAAAGCTAAATATATGATAACTAGAGAATAGATGGTATCTGCCGGAAGATATAACCTGTTGATTTCGGTAGATAGTAAAGAAACCCAGCGAGACCTGTCAACAGAGAACCTCGCACAAGTTCGCCATCTTGCCCTCTGGTTGCCCTCTGGTTTAAGGATGATACTGGAAAGTAAAACCCAGCTTTTTTCGCGAAAATAAGAAGTTGAAAGGACAAAAAATGAATGTCAAAATGATTCCGGGAATTTGCACAGAGATTCCTAGGTACATGACACTGACTGCGTACACAATTGCAACTCTTCTTGGCGTTGAGAAAAAGGGAGTAGCGCGTTTTGAGGGAGATGATGGTCCTCTTTCCATCACTACGATAGAGCAATTGGATATTATCTCCGGGAATGTAGGTTATGAGTGCATTAAGGTAACTGATCATATCTGTTTGGTTGTTGATATAGACCATGTTCCTTATGTTACTATTTAACCCAGACAAGCAATCCTAAACGCCGGGTAAAACCCAGCCATAACATTAAATTTAATATGGAACTAGCAGGAATCGGACGAAGGAAAAAAGGATGAATTCAGGTGTCCACGCCTCATCGCCTGCTCTTACCATTCTACAGACCCGTAGCTCAATCTAGGTCAGAGCGCACAACCTATAATTGTGATGTTGCCGGTTCGAATCCAGCCGGGTCTATTACTCTATTCCCCGTAAACATTAAAGCCCAGCCAGAACTAGCAAATAAAGAGATAAGCATGATGGATAGGCAGAGTTTTCTGTAAATCGAATGGCAGAAAAAATGTTAGAAATGCCAAAGTAGATTTTGCTCACCTATGTTGTATTCTTCTTCTAACCCAGCTTTTTCTCCTGTATTCTAATATAGTAGAGGAAAGGAATAAAAAATGAAGGTAGAAATCGACATCTATGATAGCCGAGTTTTGGAACTTCTTACTTGCGCCATCGAGGGCGGCTCAAATTACTGGTGCGCAATCAAAACATACAAGACAAACAGCCAGCTTATCGGGCAAAAACAAATCAATGTAGATGGAGTCATGCTTTCTCGTTGCCTTGCCTTGCCGTTTATTCCCGATTGTGCCGTTCTTTTCTGCGATGCAACTGGCGAAGATACCGGACCCGATGAACCTTGGGTTCTTGACTACCCAGCCCTTCAGCGAGGGCTTCGTCTACTGTTAATGTCACGAACGAAGGACGGAAAAATTATCCCGACTCGTCATACCGAAGCATTCTTGTCGGAAAATGAAGATGCTGAGACTGGCGATGTATTTCTCCAGCTTTGCCTTTTCGGAGAAATTGTTTTTGGTTAGAAGCCAGCTATTCCTACAAAGGAAAGAAAGAGTTATGAAAGAAACACTTCCAAAACGTCGGCGCTGGCGAGAAGATGAGGGAAATCTTGGACTTGGATGGTTTCATCATGGCTTCTGCAAAATCTGCGGAACCCCTTTGACTGAGAAAAAGCATCTCCACGATACATCAGTTAGAGTAACGCATGAAAACGGGGCAGTTACCGATGATGCATATTGCGTTAACTGTTTCCAATCACAAGGTTTTTCGTTAGAGGAATAGTTCTAACCCAGCTTTTTCTCCTATATTCTCTAATGCAGTAGAGGAAAGGAAAAGCATATGAAACTTCTGACCAAAGAAATCCGAAAGAAACTGCCGCTCCTTTACGCACAAGAAATCAAGGGCGGCGATGCAATCGCCTACGTTAAATTCTTTACGCCAGATAGCTCGTGGACATGGTACGCAACCGAGTTTGACGGAAAAGACACGTTCTTTGGACTGGTCGATGGTCACGAGAAAGAACTGGGTTACTTCATGCTGTCGGAGTTGCAGAGCGCCCGCGGCCCATTGGGCCTCCCGATTGAACGAGATTTGTACTGGAAGCCCCAAATGCTCAAGGAAATCGCGCCAGAATTGTTTGCATAGCGAACCCAGTCAGTTATAGAGAAAAGAGATAATTTTGTTGAGTGGCGGAATTGGCAGACGCGCCTGGCTACCACCAGGTGTCACCGGCGGGTGATATTGGAGGTTCGAGCCCTCCCTCGACAGTTCTAACCCAGCTAAAACGAGTAGGTTAAAGGTATAGTTATGATAGACATACCTAAAATGAGAACGAGAGACGCAGACCTTGGATACATTCGTATGTATATCAAGGAGATACATAAGTTCTTAGAGAATGGTGGACGACTCACTGAAGCTGATAGTCTGTTGGTTAAAGAAGCCTACGAAAAGATCCAGGATGTTTACTGTCATATACTTGATTGAAGAATATGTTATGTAGTAGGATAACATCTAGGGTGGATGTAAATATGTCTAGGTAAAAACATTATTTGGGGTAGCTATACCCCTCCCGCCCTTTGCTTTTAAGAAATAGCTAAAATAACGTTCCTTGTATGGGACCCAAATCTCTGCCTTCTATTTTACTTCCATGCCCAAGGGTTCTTTTTTAAAAAGACGGGACCCCTATTTCTAAATAAATGATTTATGGGACCCAAAAAAATTTTGTAAATTTTTTTTGAGCAGGAAAAGGGGAATAAATTTTTTGTTATTATTTTTTTACCCCATATGGATACCTTTTATTTCTGAAAATATTCCGGAAATTTTTGAGTTGGAAAAAAGGAATAGATTTTTGATTATTGAAATTTCTAATATGTTAAAAATTAAACGCATAACATTAGTAAATCCTCCGCTTAGTTCTAAAAAGGTATATGGTAGGTTTTCTGATTTTGGAAGTATTAGTGCTCCAACTGGTCTTTGTTACATAGCCTCATACATTAGGAAACACGGCTACATTCCTTTCATAATTGATTCTCGTGCGATTCCTTTAAACATAGACAATACCATAAAAGCTATTCTAGAAACCAAACCGGACGTTATAGGAATCACTTACAAATCGATGTGTTTAGAGAACGCTCACAAAGTAGCGACCGCAGTAAAAAAGGTATTAAACATACCTATAGTTGTAGGCGGAAACCACATAACAGCATTACCGGAAAAGACCTTACAAGACTTTCCGAATTTTGACATTGCTATAATTGGAGAGGGAGAAGTATCTTTTTTAAATTTACTGCATGCATTTGAGCAGAACGACATTAGCAATGTTTGTGGTATAGGTTTCAGATCGGGTGGAAAGATAATTTTAAATAAGTCTTCTGAGAGGATAAAAGATTTAGACGTTATTCCCTTACCGGCTTACGACTTACTTCCGGAGCTAAAAACTCACTATTGGCCTATATTTAATAATACAGACAGGTATCCATCTTTTTCCGTAATAAACTCGCGAGGTTGTCACGGGAAATGCCGATTTTGTGATAGAAAAACTTTCGGTAACATAGTAGCCAGGCATAGTCCTGAATACGTAGTATCATTAATTAAAAATCTTCGAGACCATCATGGAATACGATATTTAGTATTTGATGACGACAATTTTATTACTAATAAAAAATATTTATACAATTTATGTGATTTAATGAAATCTCGCAATGCTTGTATTCCTTTTACTTGTGAAAGTAGAGTTGATTGCATTGACAAGCCATTATTAAATAGGTTATCTGAGGTCGGATGCAAGCAAATCATGTTTGGAATAGAATCTGGCAATCAAAAGATTCTGGACAGCATGAACAAAAATATTACTATTAAGCAGATAGAAAAAGCGATACGATTAACGAAGCAAGCTGGTATAAAGACTTTAGGATATTTTATTTTAGGATTTCCTGGTGAGACATTAGAATCAATGAATGATACGGTTCAATTCATTAAAAATCTAAAATTATTTGACATAGCGGTTCAAATTTTTTTTCCGATGCCTGGTTCAGAAATTTTCGATTATGTAGATCGATACGGAAAATTTAGTAGGGATTGGAGTAAATTAGGTTCTGTAGAAGATATGGTTTTCGTATCACACGGGTTGACCGAAGAATTACTTTTAGAATACATGGAAAAATGTTATGACGCATGTTATAAGAGGTTATATCAACTATTTTCACTTCACAAACGGGTGCAATCCATACGAACATTAAAATTAATGTTAAAATTTTTACAAATTTAATTTTAAAATATTTCGCAGAGGAAATAGATTTTTTATTATTGAACTTTATACTTATGAACTGGTACAAGACATCTCGTAGTCTTCTCATTGAGGAGCTTCCGGAGCACATTTATCAAGCGATTAGTTTATCGATTAATGGTGATTGGATTTTACTGAAGCATCAGAAATTGCGTCCTCCTTATAAGATGCAGGCATACGGTATGATTGAGATAGACGGTAGGAATGTAAAAGCTACTGGTGATTATTTTTATATAAAGATACAATACACAGTTAGGAAGATAAGTGGAGAAATAATTCATCCTTACGATGGGACATACGATCCGCAGGGCAACATTATTCACAGTTCTCCTTTAACTCCGGAGGAAGTATCGAGGAGGTTTAGGGTATTGAAGGAGATGGACAAGGAGCACATTTCGGAATATTCGAGTGATATAGGTAACAGGTTATTAAATATACGTGGTTTTGTTGAAGGATCGAGACCTAATCAGGAGAGTGAAATTGGTGCTTTTGGAGAGAAGGAGAAGATTGGTTATTTTGAAGATTTGGACACTCCTTATGAAGTAGTTCAGAAAATTCAGGAAATTATAGACAGATTTTATAACGATTGGGGGAATGAGAATAACGAACCGAAAGTTGAACCGGATCCAACTCCATCAACTAGAGTTCCTGTGGGCGCATATGTTTAATTATTCAAGTTAGGTCACACATCAAAAAATTTTCCGAGGAATAGGCTTTTTACTATTGAATATTTTAATAATGAACTGGTACAAGACATCTTCTTTGGAATTAGCATTTACTTCTAATTTTATAGAGTTATTAAATCGTGCTGCGATTGAATCTGCCAGGAACATGGGTAAGGTATTAAAACCTTATCGTTTAACAACAATAGGTGAAGCTCTTCAACCGAGATTACATAAAAGTTTTCCTGGTGGAGTTTTAGACATTGAGATTTGGGTAGCATCCAGGATAAACGGTGAATATTTTAATGGTTTTGCTACTGGAACGAAGGATGGACATACTATTTTGGTAATGCATCCGGAGCAAGCGAGATCGGATTATATTTCTGGAATTGCTCACGAGATTTTTCATATTATGGAGAGGTTAGAGGGGAAAGTCGTATCGGAGACTGGAGTAAATCCTAAGGACCATGGAGCATATAGGAAATTGCCTTCGGAGCGTCGTGCCAGGGAATTTGAGGAGAGGTTTACTTCTTCATTGGAAGAGGAGGTCTAGAGGGGAAAGGGGAAATTTATAATTTTTCCGCGAAAAAAGTGGGGAATTATTTTTTTAAATAGGCTCTTCAGATTCTATTCTCATAGCATAGTCATATTCCATTATACCATAGTGAAGGTATAAAGTTCTAGTTGTTTTATCTCCTTTTTTATAATTTGTTTGTCCTGGTTCTAGTATTTCGACCCAGGGGCATCCATGTGCAGTAGAATCTTCCAAGGTTTTAAACTTAAGTTTTCCATCTACAATAACTGTTCCTTTTAGAACGGGGCTTCTCATAGCCTCATTCCACTTTTTGGATTCTTCTGGAGTTAAATTATCTGGTCGGCTCATTTTTCCTCTTTTAACTGTTTTTCTATTTCGAGGCATTGTTCTTGTATTTTTTCGAATTCGTCTTTTGACATTTTTTCGGGACAATTTTCGTCGCAGAGGTATACCAATTGCTTTTGCAGGGGATCTTTCCATTTATTAGTGGTAGGATCGAACCAATTAGAAGCAAGTGCATTTTCTAGAGCTTGTTCTGCTCCACAGAGGAGGCAATAGGCTCCGGGCCATCCTGACCATTTATGAGCTTTACTTAATTTCATATTTAATCTCCTCCAATATCATAGGTTGTATTTTTTTCCATAATCCATTTAACAACAGATTGAAGTACAAATCCTACAAAGAACAAAATTAATGTGAGAAATCCTGCAAAACTTAGCATGCTATGAAGAACGGTTAATATTTTTTTAACCTTGTTTTAGGTTCGAAAATAGATATTGTAAGTAACCATATAATGATACAACCGACCATATATATAAAAATTAAACCAATAACCACAATAATAGATAAAATCAGATTTTCTAACATTGATTTCTTCTTTAAGGATTTTCTTTTATTTTCCTTTAGTATTTACGTCTTTTATTGATTTTATTACCAAATACATCCACATCTTCGAAGATTTTATATTCTACTAGTAGGAAGGTTACGAGCATAATAAGGACAACGGACATAAACCCTGCTAATCCCCACGCCCAATGGATATCTATTTGCAGGTAGTCGAAGTCTTTGAAATGTTTTCTATCCCAATATTTAGGAACGAAATCTAGGAGTAATTTGGAGACATATTTAAGATCTATTTTTTGATTGATAATTTTATCTCTGATGGTAGCTTCTATCGTTTTATTATCCATCCAGGAATGGGTTTCGCACCATTGGACTTTACTATTTTCATCTATTCCTACGAAGGTTACGAGTTCATTTTTATTTGTCCATTCCCATGCGGTAAGTACTTTTCTTATAACATCTCTTCCTACAGATGCTTTGAAGGCTACTAGGATTGTATGTATTTGATATTTTTTTCCTAAGAAGGCATTTGTTTGTTCTAGTAGGAAGACATCATTGGGATTGAATTTAGGACCATAGGTAATTAGCGGACTGGTATTTTTTTCATCTGCTGGTCTTGGGAACTGTTTTTTTAGTTGTTTAGAAGGTTTAGGAAGTTTAAATATGGAGGTTCTGGAGGCTCTTACTTTATTTTTATATTTTGTTATTTTTTGATTGGGATAGATAGTTAAAAGTGTTCTGGGCCAGTCACATTGAAAAATTTGACCGGATATAGCTTTGTCCCAGCCTGCTGCTGACCCTTTATGGATTCCTATTCGTTTTTCATTTTTCCATTTATTTTTCCATCGATTATATGTTTCTTGACTTATATAGGAGACATCATCATATTCATCATATTTTTTCCAATAGGGTCCATAGCTTTCAGTAACGTAATATATTTCCGTCGTATAGGTAGTATCCCCTTTTGAATCAGTGCCTGTAGCGACTTGTCTGGTTCTCATTTCTTCTTCCGTCCACTTTTCTTCGTGGGTAATAGAAGTTATTTTAAAGTTCCAGACTTCTTTTGAATATAGATTTCTAGTAGCTCCAAGATAAAAGAAAAAACAGGTAAAAGCTGAGGCAAGGACGCCTATAGTAATAAGGCAGGCGAATTTTTTACGATTAACTATTTTGATAAAAGGCCACCATGGGGATATTAAAATCCCCACGGCGGTTACTAAGGGAACAAGTAGAACAATCAGTACAAAGATCATTTTTATTCCAGTAGATTAGCGTCAAGAATTTTAGTTTCAACGGCTTTTTTCGTAATAGAAGTTGAGATCATTTTAGGTTGTGGTTTTACTTTTTCATTAAGAGCAAGCCAAAGGATATTATGCCAAGGATTTTCGCAAAATGTTTTATGTTCTCTCCAGACATCTGTAAGAGTATCTTGTGAAGATTTAAAGGCGGCTAATTGTCCTTCGATAGCATTCATCATTTTGATATACATCTCTTGGTCGATACCAAGTTTATTAGATGCTTCGGTAAAGGATTTAAAAAGTCCCCCGCCTTTTCTGCCTTCTGACTGTGCCATAGCAACTTTTACAAAATCTTCAGCAAATTTCTTATTAACTTTAAACTGGTTAACGAGAGTATTTCTCATTTGATCTAAGGATGTTTCTACAACATTAAATTGGGCATCGTATCTATTTGATAGTCCAACTTCTGTTTTATAGACTCCCATAGACCATACGAACATAGAAATAATTACTATAACAGCAACCAATCCAATACCACCTGCGATTAACCAACTTTTCATTTTTTCTCCTTTGACTCAGATTTGACCAAACATCGAATACAAAAAGCTTTCAAAACTGGCTGGGTTCTCGTTTAAAACTGGCTGGGTTTATGCATGTTTGAAGCTCCTCTACCACAAGGATAGGGGATTCTCAGTTCAGCGATAACTGCATAATACTCTTCCTATTAGGATTAGCATTATGTCTAACATTATCTCCCTGAGCGTAAATTAGGACACTTCCTGCCCTATTTTAAGAAGTTAAAAAGATTTGCTATTAACCAGCACTTTCAGCCTTGAAAACAGCGTTGTTAACCTTCTAG
>Ga0307380_10002202_pt1 | contig 27825 bp, 21 predicted proteins | sample UN3MG_FD_202239 | JGI IMG/M metagenome (GOLD analysis project Ga0307380, IMG submission 202239) | Soil microbial communities from Risofladan, Vaasa, Finland - UN-3 | ecosystem: Environmental > Terrestrial > Soil > Coastal area > Acid sulfate soil | place: Finland: Risofladan, Vaasa | collected... | reverse complement strand
ACTTCCCTCTGGAAGGTTGAGAAGCCGGACTTGCGAACTCAAGATCCCGGTTTTGAGAGCTCCATCCACGGGCGGCTTCGGCTGCCCTTTTTTTTTCTGCCGGGCACGTTCGGCAACCACGCAGGTAACGCACTCGGCGAAGCCCCAGGCGGCCGTCCGCAATCGGACTTCACGCAACGAAAAGCGGCCTAATCGCATCCTAACAGCGCGCCAACAAGCAATGCCTGATGGCGCAAGGTCGCCAGCTTCGGGTCCGGAACCGGTTCCCCCTTCGTCGACGGCCCCCTCTGAAAGGGTGCCTCTGCGGAGTATACATAACCCACCAGGTGCCTCCCGCGATCACGGCACACCCGTTCGTGCACCGTCCTGCCCCTCCCATCCCGAGCCGACATTGACGCCCGGCCCACATTCACTAGAATGTTGCGATTCCTCAGATCAGGCCGGCTATTCGCGGCATCTTGCCGCAGCACAGGCATCTTGCCTGTGTTCGCAATCACAGGCTGGAAGCCTATGCTACGGGCAATCACAGGCTGGAAGCCCGTGCTACGGGCTTTCGTGAATGGCCGCGCCTCAGACGAGCACGTGGAGCCGCACCGAGTTGTCGATGGCTGACGAACCGAACCCCGGCGCCGGCACCGGCGAGGAAGAGACCTCGCTGGAAGCCGCCCGACGGGCGAAACTCGAGAAAATCCGGGAGCTGGGCCTCGACCCATGGGGGGGACGGTTCGACGGCCACACGCCCATCGCCGAGATCCGCGCCCGGGAAGGGGAGATCGTCTGCGAGCCGACCGGGGATTGCCAGACGGGCAAGCCGCCCGAACAGCATGGGCCTACGGTCCGGGTGGCCGGCCGCATCATCCTCCAGCGGAAGGCGGGGAAGCTCGTCTTTCTCGATGTCCGCGACTGGACGGGCCGGATCCAGCTTCTCATCGGCAAGAGTCAGGTGGGCGAGCGGAACTGGGCCTTGACGCAATGCTTCGACCTGGGCGACATCATCGGCGTGGACGGCGAGCTGAAGCGGACCAAGACCGGCGAGCTGACGATCTTCGCCGAAGAGCTTCACTTCCTCACCAAGTCGATCGCCCCGCCGCCGGCCAAGCACAAGGGGCTGGTGGACGTCGAGCTGCGGCAGCGGATGCGCTACGTCGACCTGATCCACACCGAAGGGGTCCTGGAGCGGTTTCTGCGGCGGACCCGGATCGTGCAGTCGATTCGCAACACGCTGGCCGGCGAAGGGTTCGTGGAGATCGAGGGGCCGACGCTTCATGCGATCGCCGGCGGGGCCGCCGCCCGGCCGTTCGTCACGCACCACAACGCCCTGGACATCGACCTCTACCTGCGGATCGCCCTGGAGCTGCACCTGAAGCGGCTTCTGGTGGGCGGGATCGAGCGGGTGTACGAGCTGGGCCGCGTCTACCGCAACGAAGGGATCAGCCCCCGGCACAACCCCGAGTTCACGATGCTCGAGGTCTACCAGGCGTACGGCGACTACCGCACGATGATGGAGCTGACCGAGAAGCTCGTTGTCGAAGCGATCCGGGCGTCGGGGCAGGACTTGAAGCTCCCGTGGGGTGATGCCCAGGTCGACTTCACCCCGCCGTTTGCCCGCAAAACCTACGACGAGCTGTTCGCCGATCACACCGGCGCTGCCGCCGACGATCCCGACCAGATCAAGAGCTTCGCCTACGATCACGGGATAGAGACCGCGGGCAAGCACGCCGACGTGGTCAAGAACGAGGTGTTCGAGGAGCACGTGGAGCCGAAGCTTGCCGGGCCGGTGTTCGTCGTCGACTACCCGGCCGGGATCTGCCCCTTGACCAAGCGGAAGGCCGACAACCCGCAGGTCGCCGAGCGGTTCGAGCTGTTCGTCCGGGGCATGGAGGTGGCCAACGCGTATACGGAGTTGAACGATCCGGACTTGCAGCACGAGCTGTTCACGAAGCAACTGGAGGGGCTGGCGGAGGAAGACTCGATGGCCCGCATGGACCGCGACTTCCTCCGGGCCCTGCGACACGGCATGCCCCCGGCCGGCGGGCTGGGCATCGGCATCGACCGGCTGGTGATGCTCCTGACCAACTCGCAGAGTATTCGCGATGTAATTCTTTTCCCCCTGCTGCGGCCGGAAGCCGAGTGAGAGGTTGCGGGAGTAACGCAGATGCAGTAGGGTGGGTGCTTGCACCCACGCGTCTGTCGTAGCGCGAAGGGCGGAGAGCCTGTTTCGCGTGCGTGCAAGCACGCACCCTACGTCTTGCCGTCCGAGAAGGGAGTCACGGATGAGTATCCCTGCACGGCGACCCGCGGGTTGCGACCCGCGGGCTCGGAGCCTTCTTGTCCGCCGGCTCTGCGGACCATGCCGCCATCTCGCCGCCGATCGTGCGTTTCAAGCTCCCGGTCCCTAGCCCCGAAACCCTAGCCCCTCCCCTGCCATGTACCAGCTTCTCCTTTGTTGGCGGTATCTCCGCACGCGATACATCGCGCTGGCCTCGATCATCAGCGTCACCCTGGGCGTGGCCACGATGATCGTGGTCAACAGCGTGATGTCGGGCTTTACGACCGAGATGCGCGATCGGATCCACAACATCCTCTCCGATGTCGTCCTCGATTCGCGCAGCCTCCTGGACGGCTTCCCCGACGCCGAGGCCCACATGGAGCGGATTCGCGAGGTGGCGGGCGAGTCGATTGAGGCGATGACCCCCATGGTCGTCGTGCCGGCGATGGTCTCCATGCCGGTCGGCGGCCAGACCCTCAACTGGCAGGTGCAGGTGATCGGCGTCGACCCGGCCGCGATGAGCCAGGTGGCCGGCTCGTGCGAATATCTCCAGCACCCGGAGAACCGGAAGGAGCTGAGTTTCCTGCTTCGCGATGGGAAATACGACACGCGAGACCATCAGGCCGGACCCGACGCGCCCGAGCGCCCGGAAATGGCCTACGCCGGGTGGGAGTACCGCCGCCAACTCGCGCGGGTCCGAGCCCTTCCCGAGCAATTGGCCCGATCCGAGGATCAGTACGCCGAAGCGGCGCCGCTCCATCCGGGGAGCCCGCAGGACGACGGCACCGCGGCGGCGAGCGACCCGTTCAGCAGGGCCCGAGGGGGCGAAACCGGACAAATCGACTTGGCCACCGAGCAGTATCCCGGCCTGGTGATGGGAATCGCGCTGGCCAGCCGGCGCGAGAACGTAGGGAACAATGAGTACGAGGACCGCTTTCTGGTCCTGCCGGGCGACGACGTCACGCTGACCTATCCCACGGCCGCCACGCCGCCCAAGTTCGTCAGCGCCAAGTTCACGATCGTCGACTTCTGGGAAAGCAAGATGAGCGAGTACGACTCGAGCTTCGTGTTCGTGCCGCTCCGCAAGCTCCAGGAAGACCGCGGCCTGTACGACTACGTGGGCGGCAGGAAGCGCTACTTCGTCAGCTCGATCCAGATCAAGCTCAAGCCCGGCGTCGACGGCGCGGAAATCCGCGACAAGCTCCGGGCCGCCTTCCCCAGCCAACTGTACACGGTCAGCACGTGGCGCGACAAGCAAGGGCCGCTCCTGGCCGCCGTGCGCATGGAGATCGCGATCCTCAACGTGCTCCTCTTCCTGATCATCGCCGTGGCCGGCTTCGGTATCCTGGCCATCTTCCTGATGATCGTCGCTGAAAAGACCCGCGACATCGGGATCCTCAAGTCCCTGGGCGCTTCAGGCTGGGGTATTCAAGGGATATTCGTCAGCTACGGACTCTCGCTCGGACTGGTCGGCTCGGGCGTGGGTATGGTCTTGGGGCTGCTGTTCGTCCACTACATCAACCAGATCGCCGACTTCCTCGGTTGGCTGACGGGCCAGCCCCTGTTCGACCCGGAGATCTACTACTTCTACGAGATCCCCGCCATCGTCGAAGCGTGGACGGTGGGTTGGATCGTGGCCGGCGCGGTGGCGATCGCCCTTCTGGCGAGCATCTTGCCGGCCTTCCGAGCCGCACGATTACACCCGGTGGAGGCATTGCGCTATGAGTGACCCGCGCCAACGGATATTGGAGGAGATGCCGCTCGGCGAGGGCCCGCTGTCGACGGGGCCTGCCGTGGGAATCGACCTGAGCGCGCCCGGGGGGCCGGACATCGTGATGACCGCGTCGGACGAGGAGGAATCGATCGCCGCGTCCGTCGTGCAAACCCGCGCTCAGCGGATGAGCGGGCCCGCCCCGCAGTACCAGGTCGCGGCCGTCAAGCTGCGGAAGAGCTACCGGAAGGGGGGGGTGACAATCCCCGTCCTGAAGGGCGTGAATCTCGGCGTGCGCCGGGGCGAGTTTCTGGCCATCGTGGGCCAAAGCGGCTCGGGCAAGAGCACGCTTCTCCACTTGCTCGGCACGTTGGATGCCCCGGACGACGGGGCCATCTACTTCGACGGCGGGCGAATCGACGATCTCCCCAGCAGGTTCCGCGACAGGCTACGGAACAAGCATTTTGGAATGATTTTCCAGATGTACCACCTCCTCCCGGAGCTGACCGCCCTGGAGAACGTGCTGCTCCCGCGGATGATCGGCCGAAGCGTGCTCGGCTTCTTGCGAAGCCGTCGCGAGCACCGCGCCGCGGCCGCTCGACTGCTGGACATGGTGGGGCTGGGGCATCGGCTGAAGCACAAGCCTCGGGAGCTATCGGGTGGGGAGATGCAGCGGGCGGCCATCGCGCGGGCCCTGGTGGCCGGCCCCGAAGTGCTCCTGGCCGACGAGCCGACCGGAAACCTCGACGGGGACACGGGAAGCGAGATTCTCCGGCTGCTCGGCTCCTTGAACCGGCAGGAGAAGCTCACTATAGTCATGGTGACGCATGATCAGGCGATCGCCCGACGGGCCGACCGCGTCGTCCGCCTGGTCGATGGTCGGATCGAAGACGTTTGACAGGGCCCGGGGGCCAAGTCGACCCCGGGGGCGCCGGATTCACCTGAACTGCCTGGAGTGCCATGTCTCTGAAGGTCTACGTCAACGGAAAGCTCGTCGACAAGGACGAGGCCGCGATCAGCGTCTACGACCACGGCCTGCTCTACGGCGACGGCGTCTTCGAAGGCATCCGCAGCTACGGCGGCAAGGTGTTCCGCCTCCAAGAGCACCTGGATCGCCTCTGGTACTCCGCCAAGGCCATCTGGCTGGAGATCCCCATCACCAAGGAGAAGATGGCCGCGGCGATCGAGGAGACGCTCGCCAAGAACGGGATCGAGGACGGCTACATCCGCGTCGTGGTCACGCGAGGGTGCGGTACCCTGGGGCTCGACCCGGACCGGTGCAGCGATCCCCAGGTGATCATCATCACCGACTACATCTCGCTCTATCCCGACGAGGTCTACGAAAAGGGCCTGGAGATCATCACGGTCAGCACGGCGCGAAACCACCCGGCCGCGCTCAACCCGCGCATCAAGTCGCTCAACTACCTCAACAACATCCTGGCCAAGATCGAGGGCAAGCAGGCCGGCTGCGTCGAGGCGCTGATGCTCAATCACAAGGGCGAGGTGGCCGAGTGCACGGGCGACAACATCTTCCTGGTCCGCAACGGCACCCTGCTCACCCCGCCCAACGACGCCGGGATCTTGGAGGGGATCACCCGGGCGGCCGTCATCGAGCTGGCCCGGGAGGCGGGGATCGAGGTCCGCGAAGTCCCGCTCACCAAGCACGACGTCTACATCGCCGACGAGTGCTTCCTCACCGGCACGGCGGCCGAAGTGGTCCCCGTCGTCAAGGTCGACAGCCGCACCATCGGCGACGGCGCCCCCGGCCCCATCACCCGCAAGCTGGCCGACAGCTTCCGCAAGCTGACGCGGAGCTGAGCCCCCAAGGGGACCGCCGATGGAAGGAAGCCGACTTCTTCGCACCCTTCGGCTGACGAACTTCCTGTCTTATGGCCCGGAAGGCACGGAGATCGAGCTCGAGCCTCTCAACGTGCTGATCGGGCCGAACGCGTGCGGCAAGTCGAATCTGCTTGAAGCAATCAGTCTGCTGAAGGCGGCCCCCAGCGACATATCAGCGCCCATCGTCGCCGGCGGCGGGATGCCGGAGTGGGCGTGGAAAGGTGCGAGACCGCTGGATGCAATTGATCTAGAGATTGGGACAATTGTCTTCACGCGGAAGGACTGGCCAAATCTCGATTACCGGTTCCGCTTGGCGAGTGTCGGCCAGCAAGTCCACGTGGTCGAAGAGTCGATTCGGCAGACCAAACGGATCAGGCCAGCGAGACGTCGCGACCCTCATCTCTACGTTCAGGGCGAACGTGGCGCCGAGCTGCTTAGGTTTGCTGGATTGGATAACGACGGCACGCCAAAGTACGATCCAGAGCCCCTGAGACCTGCCGATATTGACCCGAGGCGGTCTATCTTGTCACAGCGAAAGGACCCAGACCACTACCCCGAACTCAGCTTCTTGGGGCGGGCGCTACGGGAAATCGAACTGTTTCGTGCCTGCAACCTCGGCCACGAGTCTCCTTTGCGCGGACCACAAAGGGCCGATTTGACATCGTACTTTCTCCTGGAAGACGGCAGGAATCTCGGGCTCGTGCTCAGCAATATGCTGCTCGATTTCCCACCTGCGAAGAAGCGCCTTCTTGCTGAGATGCGGCGGTTCTGCGAGTACATTGAAGACATTACTACTAGGATTGTCGCGGGTACTGTGGAGATGTCGATTCATGAGCGCGGATTCCGCCAATCGACCCCTTCCACGCGACTCTCCGACGGAACGCTACGCTACCTCTGTTTGTTGACCATCTTGTGTCACCCATCACCTCCACCGCTTGTGTGCATTGAGGACCCCGAGATCGGACTTCATCCGGATATTCTTCCTAACGTGGCCGAACTGCTGGTTGAAGCTTCCCGGCGAATGCAGCTTGTGGTGACAACGCACTCCGACGTGTTGGTGTCGGCGCTTAGTAGCGTCCCGGAGGCGGTGCTGGTCTGCGAGAGAGATGATTCCGGAAGCCATCTCAAGCGGCTGGAGCCGGACCGATTGAAGGAATGGCTGGAGAAGTACTCGCTCGGCGAGCTTTGGAGAATGGGAGAGACGGGAGGGAATCCGTGATCAGCGAGGTCCGCATCTATGTGGAAGGAGGCGGCGGTGATCAGAAGGAGACCAAGGCCCGGCTTCGCAGAGCGTTCGGCTCCTTCCTCATTGAATTGCGCGATCGCGCGAGAGACCGGAGGATTCGTTGGAGCATCGTTGCCTGCGGCGGCAGAGGATCAACCTTCCGCGACTACAAGACGGCTTTGAGGTCGCATCCGGAAGCGTTCAACATTCTTCTTGTCGACGCGGAGGGCCCCGTGACATCCGACAGTCCATGGGAACACCTGAGAAGCCGTACCGGTGACGAATGGAGTAACCCCGGCGTCGACGACAAGCATTGTCACTTGATGGTACAGACGATGGAGGCCTGGCTCGTCGCCGACCGTGACAAGCTCAGCGAGTACTACGGGCAAGGGTTCCGTGCAAACGCCTTGCCGGACAATCGGAACGTGGAGCGAATCCATAAAGACGCCCTCTTGCGAGCGTCGGACAACGCGACACGCGATACAAGCAAGCGAAGGTACAGCGACAGCAAATCGCAGCACGGACCCGATATCCTGCACCGAGTTCGTCCCAGCGAAGTGCGCCCCAGGGCGTCGTATTGCGAGCGGCTGTTCAGTACGGTGGCTGCCGAGATCGACGCCGATTGACTTCTGCTGAGTCTGAAAAGGGTAATGTCGCATCCGAAGTGCAGGAACTGTCACAAAATCCATCTTCCATGATCACACGCATTGCGGTTGCCTCTGCCATTCTGTTGAGCATGCTGCAAACGCTCCTTCTCGCCGACGACTGGCCCCAGTGGCGCGGGCCGGATCGGGACGGGGTGTGGCGGGAGGCGGGCGTCGTCGAGCGGTTCGACGGGCCTCGGATCAAGCTGCGTTGGCGGGCGGAGATCGCCGGCGGTTATTGCGGCCCTACCGTCGCGGACGGCCGCGTGTACGTGTCGGATCGCGTCGTCGAGCCCGAGTCGACAGAACGCGTCCATTGCTTCGATTGGCATAACGGCGAACGGCTCTGGAGCCACGCCTATCCGTGTGATTACGGCAGCCTCACCTACAACACCGGGCCGCGCGCGTCGATCACGATCGATGACGGCCGTGCCTACGCGTTGGGCAGCGTCGGCCATTTCTTCTGCCTCGATGCGGTCACCGGGGAAGTCCTGTGGAAGAAGGACCTCCGGAGTGAGTACCGGATCCGCATGCCCGGGTGGGGGATCGCCGCGGCGCCGCTGGTGGAAGGCGATCTGGTGATCGTGCACGTGGGCGGGGCCGACGGCGCCTGCCTCATCGCCTTCGACCGAAGGACCGGCGACGAGCGATGGACCGCCCTGGACGACCCGGCTTCCTACTCCGCCCCCATCGTCATCGAGCAGGCAGGCCGGCGCGTGCTGGTTTGCTGGACGGGCGATCGGGTCGTCGGTCTCAATCCCACTTCGGGCGAGCTTTACTGGGCGCACCCTTTCGACCGCCGTCGGATGGTCATCGGCGTGGCCACGCCCGTGCGTCACGAGGATCGGCTGTTCGTCTCCTGCTTCTACGACGGCTCGTTGATGTTGCGGCTCGCCCCCGACCGACTCGCCGTGAGCCAGATATGGCGTCGCCGCGGCGCCAGCGAACGGGCGACCGACAGCCTGCATGCGATGATCGTCACGCCGTATCTGAAGGGCGACTACGTCTACGGCGTCGACAGCTACGGCGAGCTGCGCTGCCTGGACGCCAACACGGGCGATCGCATCTGGGAAGACCGCACGGCCACCAGCCAGGCCCGCTGGGGCACGCTCCACATGGTCCAGAACGGCGAGAACACCTGGATGCTCAACGACCGCGGCGAGCTGATCATCAGCCGCCTCTCGCCCAAAGGGTTCCACGAGATCAGCCGCGCCAAGCTCCTCAACCCCACCCGCGGCCAGCTCAACCGTCGCGACGGCGTCTGCTGGTCACACCCCGCCTTCGCCTACCGGCACGTGTTCGCCCGCAATGACGAGGAGCTGGTGTGTGCGAGCTTGGCGAAGGAGTGAGGAGTGGAGAGTGATGAGCCGTTCGTAGGGTGGGTGACACGCACCACTTCGGCTTTCGTAGGGTGCGTAGGGGCGTAAGCCCCCAATCAAAGGCGAGCGAAGATGCTGACTCGCGAGCTTCGTCATTGGACCAGTCCTCCGTTGTGGCTCTGCCAAAAAAAGGGGGAACGACCCCTCCATGGTAATCCAGGTCAAACGCGAGTGACTGGTCCAACCATTATGTCTACACTCTCTCCTGAAAACGATGCTTGGGATGCTTCTTCCACTGGCGCATGACACCGTGTTGCTCGGCATCCGAGCGAGTCGACATTCCCGAAAAGGGTCATTTTCGGGAATGTTGAAGGCGAGCGGTGCGATGGGCTTATGCAGCGACTTTTCCGCGACGTCGCCTGCCGTACCCAAGGAGCACGAATGTTCCGACGCCCCAGGTAATGAAGCTAGAGGGTTCGGGGACAGCTTGGACCTGCATTTGATTGAAAGTAGTTCCCCCGGGACCGGCGAAGCCTTCCTCGAAACCAGGTCCAAGGGGTTGCCATGGCGGCGGAATCGGTGGAGGCGGCACTCTAGGAACCCGGTGAAAAAGCCTCCCTGAGTTGACTACATCCGTTCTACTGGCCCAGCCAAAGAGAACTGTGTACTTTTCTCTGCTCGTATAGGAGAAATCGGTTTGCTTCAGGGTCAATGACAATTCCTTCTCTAAGGCACTTCCTAGCACAGGTACATCCAGTGCGGACACCGCGACACTGCCGATCAATTCTTGGTCATCCAAGTCCTTGATCAGCTTAACTGTGATGCTGCCAGCACCGATGGATCCACTCACACTGAGACCAACCTGCATGTTCTTGAGGTCAAGGATGCCCTCCAGGGGTGGGTCGGTGAAGCTTGCGGTTCCGCTGCTGGACCATGTTTCAGAACCGAACGTACCGATACCAAACCAGGACATTGAAGATAGGTCGGCAGTGTTTCCAATGTAAGTGACATCGAGATTGCGACCTGCATAAGTCCCCGTGACATTACCGGTCCATCCTGTATCCGTAATCTCGGAGAAGTAGTTGAGAACACCGCTGGTTTGTCCCACAAACGAAGTCAATAGAGCAAACTCTGTATCAACTACAACATTCTCCAGAGAAAACCTGACTTCGTTCGCCGGGATCAGGGCAGCACAAACGTCGTCCGTGATTACACACAAGGCTGCGCCCAAGATTGCCAATGCTCCGAAGAATCGCAATGCATCCCTACGGAAGTACATGGGAGTGCCCTCCGACAAACGAGTTTTGACGTGCCTGGAAGCGCACATAGTCGCCTGTTCAACTAAACCGCTGCGCAGAAAGAGCGTTCCCGCGGCTCAAGAAGTGAAGCCGAAGGGAAGGAGAGTGCCCCAGACGAAGCGAGCATGCCTCAGAGGTGCGAGCAGCACGCCCCTTCTGCCACTCTATTACTACTCCGCCGCTCGGGGGCCGTTCCTGACAGGAAAAAACAGAAATTTCACAAATGAGGCCTGGGGACGGGTTCGCTGATGCATCTCCGGCGGGGTTCATGTGCAGTGAGTAAAAATAGGGAGGATAGAAGAAGGGAAAAAAGATGCCACGAAAGGATTAATTGAAAGGGTTTTTGCGTAGTCCGCGGCTTTGCTCATCGGACATCGAGCGTCTCAGGCAGACCACGGTGCGTCGGTGCCGTCAGCCTACGGTGTCTCCGTCTGCCTTTTTGCCCGGCGAATCCGCTCGCGGATGCCTTCCGCGTCGAGGGCGTGTTCGTCGGGGGACGCGGCGGGGAACCAGGGCTTCTGGAGGTAGTCGTAGAGCTCGCTGCGGAGATGCCCGCGCATGTCGTGCCCTTGGCGTCGCTGGCGCTCGGCCCGTAGGGCGTCGAGATTGATGGGGGCGACGACGACTTTCTCGCCCGGTCCCGGGTCGGCCTGGGCGAGGATTCGGCCGTCGTAGTCGACGACCATGCTCCCGCCCGGCCAACTGAACGGGGGATAGTGTGCGAGGCTCGCCCCCTGGTTGACCGCCACCACGTAGACCGAGTTTTCCACCGCCCGGGCCCGGTTGAAGAGGGTCCACCAGTCCATCGGCGGGGTGGCCCCCCATGGGTCCATGTACGCGGAGACCCGAACGATCACTTCCGCCCCCTGGAAGGCGATCTGGCGAATCGCCTCGGGGAAGAGCCAGTCGTAGCAGATGGCCACGCCGAGCTTGCCGATCTCGGTTTGGACCACGGGGAAGGGATCGTCGCGGTAGTCGGCCAGATCGTGCGGGCTGGCGCAGAGCTCCCAGGGGATCCACGGGTTGACCTTCCGGTATTTGGAGAGCAGCCCGTCGGGGCCGATCAAGCACGTGGTGTTGAAGACGACGTTCGGGTACTCGGGGTCGGCCTCGAGGAACGAGCCGGTCTGGATGAAGCAGCCGAGCCGCTTGGCCACGGCCGCGTACCGGTCGGTGTGCTCGTTGGGGATGGGTACGGCGAGCCGATCGCGGAGCTTGGCGACGCTGTCGTAGATCGGGGCCGCGTGGGCGAACTCGGGGAACGCCAGGAGCCGGACGTCGAAAAACGGCTCGTAGCCGGCGATCGTCTGCTCGACCATCGCGCACATCCGCCCCGTGCGCTCTGCGATCTCGCTACGATCGGCGGGACAGGGGAAGTCGGTCTGGCAGCAAGCGGCGTAGTAGAGGTCGGACATGTCGCTTCTCACAGGGGCCGGGAGGCAGGGGACAGGGATGAGGGATGAGGGTTGAGTGATGAGGGTTGATGGTCGAGGGTTGAGGGTTGAGGGTTGAGGGTTGAGGGATGAGGGATGAGGGGGACGTACTCTCGCGAAGGCGCCAAGGCGCAGAGAGAGAAGGGAGAGAAAGGGCGGGCAAATGAGGACGTGGTCAGTCTGCGCGGAGCGCTTCTCACGGCGCTCCGGCAAGTTGGGGGTTTCTTCGTTCCCCCTTGCCCTTCCTTGCTCAGTTTCTCTGTTCCCTTCGCGTCTTCGCGAGAGACATCCCCGTTCTCTCATCTCTCATCCGTCATTCCTCAACCCTAAACCATCAACCCTCAACAATAAACCCTCAACCCTCATCTCTCATCCCCTCCTACAGCAGCAACTTGATCACCACGAAACCGCCCACGAGCAGGACGAAGAAGATCAGGGTGGCCAGTCCGAAGTACTTGTCCAAGAGGGTCTTGACGCGGGGGCCGAAGAAGTAGATGCAGACGGCCACGGCGAAGAACCGGCTGAAGCGGCCCAGCGTCGAGGCGACGATCAGCACCCAGAGAGGAACGTACTGGGAGAAAATCCCCGCCGAAATCGTGAAAACCTTGTAGGGGATGGGCGAGAAGGCGGCCCCGAAGATGGCCAGAAACGCGTTGTCGCGATAGAGCGAGCCGACGTACTCGATGTTGTCGGGTGAGCAGCCGGGAATATACGCGGTGAAGAACCCGCCCAAGGCAGACCACAAGGCAAACCCGATGAACCATCCCAGCAAGGCCCCCATCACGGAGCCCACGCCGCTGGCGGCCGCGTAGTAGAAGGACCGTCGCGGTTTGGAGATGGACAGCGCAATTTGAAGCACGTCGGGCGGGATGGGAAAGAACGAGCTTTCGGCAAAGGCCAGCACGAACAGGGCGGGTGTGCCGTAAGGGGTGTCGGCCCAATGGAGCACCCAGAGGTAGAGGGACTTGAGCATTCCCGGTCGCCGACCGGTTGCGCTTGCCGGGGGAGACGAGGACGGCTGCGACATGAAGCTCTCCAGAGATCGTTTTGACTCGATCGGGCCACCAGGGGGGGCGTCGTCGGGCGACTTGTCACGGCATCGCTGCGATCGCCCGTTGCGGATGCCGCGCCACGGCCGGCTCTGTCCCTTCTGAGAATAGCACAGGAAAGATGGGCAAGATCGAAAGGGGCCAGAAGGGCGGCTTGCATCACGGATGGGGGCGGAGACGGATAGGTAAGGTGTTCGGGTAGTAGCGGCGTGGATATTGTAGCCCAGTGCTGGGGCCGAAGGAAGCTGCGTCGGGGGTTGCCTGCGGTGGTGCCGCCCCGTCGACTTCAGCTACGCGGGCTTCCCGGGTCTCCTTGTCACCCCAGTCGCCCCAGATTGACCTGCCACGGGGGATGCGGCGGCTGGCCCAGCCTGAAGGGGGTGCGGCAGAGTCCCTGGGGCGTCTCCGGCGCCGGTTCCGTCACCGCGGCGGTCGATTTCGCACCTGGTCGGAGGGGTGGACCGGCGGCTGCGAACCGGGGCGGGACATGCCCCAAGAGAGATACGGCGACGCGGCCCAAACGGGCGGGAAGGCACCCGTTGTGGCCGGGGGTGGCCCCAGTCTTAGGTTGACGGTGCCCCCAGGGAGCGATACAATCGGCAGATGATGAGGAGGGTGGTTTTCTTGACAACGGCCCCCTCCAGGCGACGGTATCGTGTGAACGACCCTCTTCATGGAGGACGAGAATCGGCCGGCAACCAGGGACCTAGAAGATGCACTTGCATCGATCCCCGTCGGGCTGGGTGGTCCAGGCACCCGCAAAGCTGAACTTGTTCTTCGAAGTGCTGGGCAAACGTGACGACGGGTATCACGAGGTGGAGACCCTTGTCTATCCGATCGACCTATACGATACGTTGTACTTCCGGGAGGAATCAAGCGGGCAAATCAAGCTTGATTGCGAAAGGGTTTCCGGAGTTTGGGGGCCAAGAGGCTCCGGGCTCGGCGAAGTGCCGCGGGGGACCGACAACCTGGTCGTTCGTGCGGCGGAGTTGTTCAGGCGGCGAATCGGGCTGCCGAACGGTGCTTCGTTGCGGCTGGTGAAGCGGATTCCCAGCGCGGCCGGGCTGGGCGGAGGCTCGAGCGACGCGGCCGCTACGTTGGCAGCAGCCAACGCCGCGTGGGGTGTTGGCTGGTCGTCGGCCCAATTGGCCCAATTGGGTGCCGAATTGGGTAGCGACGTGCCGTCGTTCTTTGCCCAGGGTCCAGCCGTCTGCCGAGGTCGGGGCGAGAGGGTCGAACCGGTTACGGGGGTGGGGATGCTCCATCTCGTGGTGGTTCGTCCTCCCGCGGGCCTGTCGACGGCGGAAGTCTATCAGGCCTGCCGCTCGGCCGCTCGACCTCACCGGTTGCCGCCGCTTTTGGAAGCCCTTCGCCGAGGAGATTGGGCCGCCGCGGGTCGGTTGCTGTTCAACCGTCTCGAGTCGGCCGCCGAGAAGCTTTCGCCCTGGATCGATCGAGTGCGACGCGAACTGAGGAAGCTGGATTGTCCGGGGCACGGGATGAGCGGAAGCGGCACATGCTACTTCGGGCTCTGCCGCCACGCGCGTCACGCGCGGCGCACGGCTCGACGTTTGCAGGCTAGGGGAATTGGGGTTGCCTTTGCAGTCCGAGGTAGCCGCTAAAACGCCCGGAACGTAAGGAGAACGGCCGTGGATATCACCGAGGTTCGCATCAAGCTCATGGACGAGCCGGGAGAGCGACTGAAAGCGTTCTGCTCCATCACCTTCGACGACTGCTTTGTCGTCCGCGACTTGAAGATCATCGAAGGCGCAAGCGGGCCCTTCGTGGCCATGCCCAGCCGCAAGCTCACGGCGCATTGCCCCAGTTGCCGCGGCAAGAACCATCTTCGCGCGGCGCACTGCAACCAGTGCGGCGCGCGGCTGAAGGAGACGCATGCGGCCAAGGACGACGAAGGGCGGGCCAAACTCTATGCCGACATCGCCCACCCGATCAATTCCGCCTGTCGGGAGATGATCCAGGCCCGGGTGATTCAGGCATTCATGGAGGAGAAGGAACGGGCCGCGGAGCCCGGCTACATCTCCTGCTACGAAGATCTCGATTCCGACGTCGGGCTCGCTGAAGGGCCGACCACGCTGCCGGTGGATCGCACCGAAGTGCAGCAGGCCGAGCCGCCCCACGGACCGCACACGGCCCCGGCCCGCCAGGGTCGCCCCGCCAATCGACCCAGGAGGCGCGATTTCGGCGCCGGGATCTTCGAGTAGCGCTGTCCCTTGGTGGCGTACCTTCAACGCGTCGACTCGCACGTCCGTGGCGAGGAGCGACGATGTCTCGTTGCGTCACCCGAAGTACGCCACCGCGTTGGTGAACACGCGCATCCCATCGCCCACTTCGCCCGCCTCGCCACGGGTCCAGCGGGGGTGATGGGTGGGGTCGATGTGGCGTTCGGGGTGGGGCATGAGCCCGAAAACGCGCCCCGTCGTATCGCAAACGCCCGCCGTGTCGGCCACGGAGCCGTTGGGATTGTCCGGATACGGAATGGGCCCTGCCGCGTCGCCGTCGCCGGAAAGCGATCGGTAACGGAGCACGAGCTGACCGCCGGACTCCAGGGCCCTGAGCACCCCCTCGTCGCGGGGGACAAACTTCCCCTCGGCATGGGCAACCGGCAGGTACATCGCGTCGATCCCTTCGAGGAAGACCGACTTGGACCCGCACACCTTCAACCGCACCCAGCGGTCTTCGAACTTGCCCGAGTCGTTCCAGGTCAGCGTCGCCGGCGGGCCGTTCTGAGGGTCGGGCTCGAGCAGGATGCCCGACTTCATGAGCACCTGCAATCCGTTGCAGATGCCCAGGATCAGCTTCTCCTCGGCCTTGAACTGAGCCAGAGCGTCGGCCAGGTGATGCTGGATCTGGTTGGCCAGGATCCGCCCGGCGGCCACGTCGTCGCCGTAGCTGAAGCCGCCCGGGATGCAGAGGATCTGAAACCGGGAGAACAACGTGGGATCTTCCAGCAGCCGGTTGACGTGCACCAGCTCGGCGCGGGCGCCCGCCTGCTCAAACGCAAACGCCGTCTCCACGTCGCAGTTGGTGCCGGGGGCTCGAAGTATGAGGACGTTCGGTTGGGCCATGGGCGTGGGGTTTGGGGGTTGGGAGTTCAGGGTTCGCGGTTCAGAAGTCAGGACTCGGAATTCAGGACTCAGGGCTCACGATTCGGTGGTGGGCGATGTTGCCTCGGGTATCGGCGTTGGGGGACCGGCCGACGAAGCCTACCAGTCCAGCGGCTTCTGCCACGCTTCCTTCAGAGCCCGCAGTTCGGCTTCGATGACCAACGGGGCGCCGATTTCCGTGGCCGTGTCGGGTCGATCGTCGGGGATCGGGCGAGGGATGCCGACGATTTCGAGCTTGCCGGTGTCGACGACCTCGCCGACCAGGGCGTGCGGGACGTCGGCAAGCGCCGCCTCGAACGCCTCGGCGTAACCTTCGCGGACCTCGCACACGAAGCGGGTGTTCGACTCGCTGAACAGGAGCACCGCCGTGGCCGCCGGGTAAGCACAAAGCGGGTGCAGCTCCTCGTCGGGCATCTGTTCCGAGAGCCTCGCCGCTTCGGCGGCCGACTGCTCGTCGATCTCGATCCCGTGCGGCACCTGGGCGAGGAAGAGGCGGGCGCCGAGGCTGCCGGCCAGTGCCATTTCGGCGGCCGCGACGGCCAGTCCGCCTTCGCTCATGTCGTGGCACGCCCGCACCAGTCCGGCGTCGATCGCCTTGTGGACCGCCGCGAAGGTGCGCTTGGCCACCTCCGGATCGACCCGGGGGACTTGGCCGCCGCCGAGCGACTGAACCAGGGCGAAGTGCGACCCGCCCATCTCCTCTTTCGTGACGCCCACTTGATACAGGTAGTTGCCCGGCTCTTTCAAGTCCATGGTCGCCGAGCGGCGCACGTCGTCGACCTGCCCCAAGGCGCTGATCAACAGCGACGACGGGACGGAGATCGTCTGGTCGGAGCCTTCCGGGCGGAACTCGTTGTTGAGGCTGTCCTTGCCGCTGATGAAGGGCGTGCCCAGGACCACGGCGACGTCGTGGCAGGCCAGGGCGGCACGGACGAGCGAGCCGAGCGTTTCCGGCCGATCGGTGTTCCCCCAGCAGAAGTTGTCGAGGAGGGCGATCCGGCTCGGGTCGGCGCCCACGGCCACGCAGTTGCGCACGGCCTCGTCGATCGCGCCGGCGGCCATCCAGTACGTGTCCAGATCGCCGTAGCAGGGGTTCATGCCGCAGGCGATCACGATCCCGCGGTAGGAGTCGAGCACGGGGCGGAGCACGGCGGCGTCGCCGGGGCCGTCGTTTTCGGCGCCCACCAGCGGCTTGATCACGCTGCCGCCCTGCACTTCGTGATCGTACTGGCGGATCACCCAGTGCTTGCTGGCCACGTTGAGCGAGCCGAGGATTTCGAGAAGCTCCCGGGTGTAATCCCACGTATGTTTCTCCGGCAGCGGCTGCGACTGGACCGGCAGCGGCTCGTACACCGCCTCGCGGACCACCGGCGGGCGGCCGTCGTGCAGGAAATCCATGGCCAGGTCGGCCACTTGCCGGTCGTTGTACTTGAGCACGAGCCGGCCGGTGGGCACGAACTCGCCGATCACGGTCGCCTCGACGCCTTCCGAGGCACAGAGGGCCGACAGCTCCTCCCATTTGTCGGGCGGCACGGCCAGCGTCATTCGTTCCTGGGCCTCGGAGATCCAGATTTCGGTGTACGAGAGGCCCTCGTATTTCAGAGGAACTCTCTCCAGCCAGACCTCTGCGCCGATGTGCTCCCCCATCTCGCCCACGGCGCTGGAGAACCCGCCCGCGCCGCAATCGGTCACCGCGTGGTAGAGTCCCCGGTCGCGGGCCACCAAGAGCACGTCGAGGAGCATCTTTTCGGTGATGGCGTTTCCGATCTGGACGGCCCCGCCGGAGACCGTTTCGCTCTGGCTGGTGAGCTCGGCGGAGCTGAACGTGGCGCCGTGGATCCCGTCGCGCCCGGTCCGCCCGCCCACGGCCACGGCCAGGTCGCCCGGCTTGGGCTCCTTGCGCGACTTGTCGCGGGGGATCAGCCCGATGTTGCCGCAGTAGACCAGCGGATTGCCCAGGTATCGCCGATCGAAATAGATCGCCCCGTTGACGGTGGGAATTCCCATCCGGTTGCCGTAGTCGCGTACGCCGGCGACGACGCCCTTCATCACGCGGCGCGGGTGGAGGACGCCGGGCGGGAGCTGTTCGGCGGGGAAGTCGGGGGGGGCAAAACAGAAGACGTCGGTGTTACAGATCGGCTTGGCCCCCATGCCGGTGCCCATCGGGTCGCGGATCACGCCGCCGATGCCGGTATTCGCCCCACCGTACGGCTCCAGGGCCGACGGGTGATTGTGGGTTTCGACCTTGAAGACGACGTTGTTCTCGTCGTCGAAGCGGACGATGCCGGCGTTGTCCTCAAACACGCTCACGCACCAATCATCCGGGCCCGCCTGCCGGCGGATTTCGACCGTGGCGGCGAAGATCGTCTCCCGAAGCATGTTCTCAAACGCCCGCTCTCCGCGGTCGTCGCGATAGCGAATGCGGCCGGCGAGCGTCTTGTGGCTGCAATGCTCGCTCCAGGTTTGGGCGAGCGTCTCCAGCTCGCAGTCGGTCGGGTCCCGGCCCAGCTCCCGGTAGTAGGCCCGAATCGTCTGCATCTCGACGAGCGACAGGTAGAGCTGGCCTTTCAGGCTGAGCTCCGAGAGCGCCTCGTCGTCCATTTCCCGGATGGGCACGTGGACCAGGTGGAAATCGTAGGACGAGCCGACCTCCAGGCGGTCGAGCTTGAGCGGACCGATGATCGCTTGCTCGACGGCGTCGTTGGCCAGGATCTTGGAGATCAAGAGGTTCAGCTTGTCGTCGGGCAGCTCGCCGATCCAGTACTTCTTGAACGTGCGGACCGCCTCCGCCTCCAAGCCCAAATCGGCGATGGCCGCCAGGGCACTCTGGGCGACCGGGTCCATCACGCCGGGCTTGGGCAAGACGTGGACCAGTTGCCGCCGGCCGGCCGGCGGTTGGCCGAGCGCCGCGTCGCCCACCGGGGCGACTACCGTCCGCTCCACCAACCGATCGGCCAATAGCTCGTCGGCAATCCGCATCACCTGCTTGCGATCGAGGGCGGCCTGGACCAGGTATCCCCGGGCGGCCGTGACGGCCAGGTTCTCGGCCAGCCCCAGGTCGGCGGTATCGCCGGCGACCCGATCGCCAATCAGGTCGGGTTGTCCTTCCGCGGAATAGATGTCAATTTCCCAAAGCATCGCGGTTCTTCTTTGCTTTCTTCAAGATGTTTTCCAAGGCGGACCGGTCGTTTTCCTGAATCGCGGTCCGCAGTGCGGCTAGTTGCTCCTCGAAAAGCCCCAAGGCGGCAAGCACGTTTGCGCGGTTGAGCGAGAAGATCTGCGCCCACAGCTCAGGACTCCCGGCGGCAAGCCGCGCGGTGTCCTGAAAGCCCGTACCCGAAAAACGGAAGTAGTTCTCCGGCAGCGTGCCGGCCAGCGCCACGGCCACCGCGTGGGGTAGCTGGCTGGTGACCGCCAGCGTCCGATCGTGCTCGTCGGCCGGCATCTGAACGACGACCGATCCCAAGTCGGACCAGAACTGATCGAGCAGGTCGTAGTCGGTGGGCCGGGTGTTGCGAGTCGGCGTGAGGATGGCCACCCGACCGTCGAACAAATCCGCCCGGGCGTGGGAGGGCCCCATCTTCTCGCTCCCGGCGAGAGGATGGCCCCCGAGGAAACGGCACCCCCGCGGCAATCCGTCGTCGAGTGCTTCCACGATCGACTGCTTGGTGCCGCCCGTGTCCGTGATGAGCGTCTCCGCAGGGCAATGTTCGGCGGCCGTGCGCACGTGCTCGACGATCCGCCCCACCGGGGAGCAGACGACGACCAAGTCGGCCTCCGCCACGCCTTTGGCCGGATCGATCGTCGTGTTGGTAACGGCCCCGACGCGCCGGGCGGTCCGCAGGCTGGTCTGACGGCGTCCGATCCCCACGACCCGCTCGGCCAGACCCAGCTTGCGCAGCGCCAGCCCGATCGACCCGCCGATCAGCCCCACCCCGATGATGGCCACCGTCTCGAAGCGTTTCACGGAAAGCGCCCCCACCGTCTCGCGTAGCACGAAGCCGCGATTGTAGCAGATCGCCGTGGCTTTGACGCGGGGTCCCAAAAGGGGGCACGACGAGGCGAAATGAGTGGAGTACGGTGTCGAATCGATGCCGACCACTCGCGAGGCAGGGCTTCAGACCGAGGCGAGAGGTCAGGGTTCAGGGTTCAGGATTTACGTGTATGCGTGGAACTCCAAGTCCTGAACCCTGAACCCTGAACCCCGAACCCTGAACGCCACAAAGTTGACTCATTTGCAGCTAATCTCCGAAGCCAAGTGCCCTAGCACGGGCCATGCTCGCGGTGGGTCACAGGCGGGAAGCCTGCACCACGAAGCCCGTCAGGTGCGACTTGACATCACCATGGGCATTGCGGACCGGTTGCCCCGGTAAGCTGGGCCCCATGCCTGTGGTACAATCGCCTCGGACGCTCGGCCTTGATCCGGTATGCGAAGTGTCAGATGACGATCCCCAAACTGCCGCCCGCCAAGTTCTTCCCCCCCGTCGAGGTGGCCGATCCGGACGGACTGCTCGCCTTCGGGGGGAGCTTAGCGCCCGAGTGGCTTCTGGACGCCTATCAGCACGGGATCTTCCCCTGGCCCATCGACGAAGATGCCCCCGTCGCCTGGTGGTCGCCCGACCCCAGGGCGATCGTTGAACTGGACGATTTTCGCATCTCCCGCCGCCTTAGGCGGACGTTGCGGAGCGGGCGGTTTGAGGTCACTTGTGATCGGGATTTCGCCGGCGTGATCCGCGGTTGTGCGACCGCCAGGGGCAGGATCGGCCACACCTGGATCATTCCGGAGATGATCGAGGCGTACACGCGGCTGTTCGAGTTGGGCCACGCCCACAGTGTGGAGGCCCGGGACGAGGGCCGGCTGGTCGGGGGGACGTATGGATTAGCTATCGGGGGGCTGTTTGCGGCCGAATCGAAGTTCTATCGGGTCCGCGACGCCTCGAAAGTCGCCCTGGCTCACCTGGTGGCCCATCTGAAGGCACGGGGCTACCGGCTGTTCGACATCCAGCAGCTCACGCCGCATACGGCCCGGCTCGGTGCAATCGAGATACCCCGAAAGATGTACATGCGCCGACTCGCCGAAGCGTTGGCGGTGCCCGTGACGTTCGGAGACCAACTCGAGTCGCAGGAGGCTTGTTTCTAAGGGACTCAGCGGGGCCGTGGACCGAGCGGAAGACGGGCGGACGCGGTGCGGCGTGATTTGCCTTCCGGGCGGCCGGGCCATATAACTGAGACATGATCCCCAACCGAGAGGGATCGGTACCGATTCAAGTGTCCGTGGAGCTTTGAGCATGTGGCAGGTCGTAACGACTTATTTGGGTCGGGGGAGATCGTGGGCACGCGTGGCACGCTGCACTATCCCGGCGGTCATCGTTGCCGGATTGGCGTTGCTGAGTGCCTCGGACACTCGGGCGTGCAACACGCCGGTTTACCGCTATGCCATGTACAACTGGGCACCGGCCCCGTTCTTCGTCTTCTACTTCCACCACGGGGAAACCCCAGCCGAGGACGAAGAGGTTAACAAGCTGATCACTGACTTGGCCGAGAGCGGGCCGGCGCTTGCGAACCTCTTGCTCGAGCCGATCGACGTGTCGGCGGGAGAGATCGAGAAGCTCCCCAAGCCGGTGAAGGAGGCGTGGCAGGCGTACGTGGGTGAGGCGGCCGAGAAGGCCCAGCCCGCGCACCTCGTGTTCACCTCCTGGGGAGCCAAGCTGCACGCCGGCCGGCTCGACCAGGCGACGGTCCGGGCGTTGGTCGATTCGCCGCTGCGAAGCAAGATCGGCGACCTTCTGGAAGACGGCTGTGCCGCGGTGATGGTGCTTCTGCCGGGGTCGAACGCGGAGGAGAACAAGCAGGCGGAGAAGACCGCTCGGGACATAGTCACCCAGGCCGCGGCGGGGAAGATTCCCGTGGAGTCCGGGTTTCTCGACGCCAGCATGTCCCAGCCGATGCCGCCGACGGAACGGGCCGAGGAGGATCCGGCCGAGGAAACGCTGTCCGAGGAGGCGCGCATCGCCGCGGCGAGCCGGTTGAAGATGGGGCTCGTCAAGGTGGACCGGTCCGACGAGGCCGAGAAGTGGTTGGTCCGCTCCTTGATGGCGATGGAGGACGATCTGGAGGAGCTGACCGAGCATCCGATGATCTTTTTTGCCTACGGTCGCTGCCGCGCCATGCCGCCGTACGTAGGAAAGGGGATCAACGCGGAGAACCTCACCGCAGAGATCCAGTTCTTGGCCAGCGCCTGTTCCTGCTTTGTCAAGGACCAGAACCCCGGCGCCGACCTGCCGATGCATTGGGACTGGGAAGCCACCGCCGACGCGATGGCCGCCAAGGACCCGAGCATGTCCGGCGGACCGTTGGCCTACGAGGAGTTCTCACCGGACGATTCGGGCAACATGGTCGCGTCGACGGAGCCGGGAGCCACGGCCGAAGTCGCCGCGGCGGTTGCCGGCTCTCCCTCGGGAACTGACGAAACCGCCTCCACCGACCCCGACGCGACCGATGCCGGAGTCGCGGCGCCGGAGGAGCAGCCGCAAGCCGGCAGCGAGCTTTCCGCGAGCCAAGCGCCGAGTGGGACCCCGGCCGTGACCGTCACCCTCCCGGAGCCCGAGCAGGTCACGTCGTTTGCCAGCCGGCAGATGTGGACGTTGGGCATCGGCCTGGTCGTGGTGGCGGTGATCGTGCTCGGTGCCGGATCGGTGCTGATTGTGAAGCGAGCGACACCCGGAGGACGCCCAGTGCCATGATCCAGCTTGAAGACGTGAGCAAGGTCTACCAGACAACCGGCGGGCCGGTCCATGCCCTGTCGGGCGTGAGCTTGACGGTCGAGCGGGGCGAGTTTGTCGCGGTCCGAGGGCCGAGCGGCTGCGGCAAGTCGACACTGCTGACCATCGTGGGCAGCCTGGGCATGCCCACGTCAGGACGCGTGACCGTCGCCGGGGAAGACGTGGTAGGGATGTCCTCGGCCGCCCGGGCCCGATTCCGAGCGGAGCGTATCGGCTTCGTCTTTCAGATGTTCCACCTGCTGCCCTACCTGACCGTGCTGGAAAACGTGGCGGCTGCCGCGCTTCCGGGGCAGGAGGCCGCCGCCCGGAAACGGGCCAAGGAGCTGTTGGAAGGATTTCAGCTCGCCGATCGGCTCGAGCATCGTCCCGGTCAGCTCAGCACCGGGGAGTGTCAGCGCGTGGCGATTGCCCGGGCCTTGGTCAACCGGCCGCAACTGATCCTGGCCGACGAGCCGACGGGCAACCTGGACCCGGAGAATTCGACGGGCGTGTTGGAGCTGTTGTCGGCTTTTCAGCGCGACGGGGGCACCGCCCTTCTTGTGACGCATCAGGAGTCGGCCGCCAAGTACGCGGGGCGTGCGATCGAGCTGCGCGGGGGGGCGATCGAACAGAATTAGGCTAGTCGCGCCCCCCGTGTAAGGGGGCTGGGCCTCCGTCCTGTGCGGTTTGTCGCTTGGAGGGAGCCTTGAAAAAGCGGGCGAATTCGCCCATCATGAAGGCTTGGCACGCATCAGGGACGGCACATCGGTGACGCGGCGAGTCCCGCGCCTTCTGATTCCGCTGCGTGAAGGAGACAAGAGCGATGAGTGAGGAAAGCACCGGCAAGGCCCCTAAGAAGGGTAAGGCCAAGGCCTCAGCAGAGCCGGAAGAGAAGGGTAAGGCCCAGGCCTCAGAAGAGCCGCAAGAGAAGGGTGAGGCTGAGGCCTCAGAAGAGCCGGAAAAGAAGCAGAACGGCCCGTCGAAGCGGATCCTGCTGGTTGACGATGACGCCGAGATCATCGAGGCGTTGCGTTTCGCGTTGTCGGCAAAGGGCTACGAGATCCTCATCGCCCGGGACGGGAACCAGGGCCTGGCCATGGCCGAGCGGGAGGACCCCGACCTGGTGATCCTCGACATGATGATGCCCAAGCGGAGCGGGTTTCTGGTTCTGGAGCGACTGCGGCGGACGCGTCCCGTCCCCATGCGGGTGATCATGATCACGGCCAACGAAGGGAGCCGCCACAAGGCCTACGCCGAGATGCTGGGCGTGGACGACTACATCCGCAAGCCGTTCCCCATGGATCGGCTGATGGAGAGCGTCTCGCGGCTTCTTTCCTGAATCCCCCCCCTCTCTCTCCTTTTCTGTCTTCTCCTTTTTGACTCCGCGCAGGCACAGTATGGCTCGTTCCCACGCTACTGCCACACTGACCCGACGCGCGAGCGAGGGACAGAGGCCGGTTTCGCCCTTCCTCGCTTGCGCTTTTTGATGTTGCGCCTTCAGTGCTAGCGACGTTGTTCACACCAGCCCGAAGCGCAAGCGAGGAAAAGAGTTACGACGTGAGTTCTTCCTCGCTTGCGCTTCGGGTTGGTGTTCGGCTAGGGAGCGAGCTCTGCGTCACTCAGGTCGGTCGACGTCGCCGGCCGCCGTCTTGAGCTTCGGCGTGAGGATGAGCGTCACCGGCGTGCCGAGGGGAGGTATCCGCTCGGTATAGGCCTCGAACAGGAGAACCGCGTTGGAGTCGCTGCTCCGGATGGGCACGTCGAGCACGGCGCTGGGGAAGTTGGACACGCAGATCAGGTCGCCCTCTCCATCGGCCTGATAATACTGCTGGCCCGTCCGCTCGTCCTTGAGGAACTGGCTCCCGGCAAAGACCCAGGGGTACTCCATGTCCTTCCACGCGGCGGACTGATCGTCCAGGTTCAGCTCTTCATCGAACGGGTTGGCGACGACGCCTTCGAACATCGAATAGATGCCGGCGACGTCTCGTATCCAATCTTGGGCCCGGGCCTGCCTGCGCCGGCCGGACTCGTCCTCCCAGACGACCGCCACGTCGATCTCGGTGCCGCGGGCCGGCCTGAACTCGGGGACGAACTGCACCGGACTGCCCGGCTCGGCGCCCGTGGCCAGCAGTCCTGCGTGGACCACGTAGGCCTTCGTGTCGACGACCACCACCGATTCGTGCTCTTTGGAACCCCTCAGGCAGGCAAACAGCTCCAAGGGTGCGCGGCGTTGACAGATCCGGCCGACCACAAACACGTGCTCGCGCTGGGGATCGATCCAGACGGGGTAGGCCGGGTGCAGCCGCTGGAGGCTCTCCGGGTCGTCGACCAGGGGGGGCGGCAGGGGGGGCTCGGCTGCCGGCTCTTCTTCGGCCGGCGGGTCGGGTTCCGGCAAGAGCGCCGCTTTGTCGGACGGTTCGGCCTCCATCCCCGCAGCCTGCGGCTCGACGGACTTAGGTTGCTCGTCGGGTTCCGCGACAAGGGCCGGGAGCCGAGGCTCCGCTTCTGCTCGTTCTCGGTCGGCCGGCCGGGATGGCGGCGACTCCCGCGATGCGAGAACCTTGCGTTCTCGGGCTTCGGAATCGGAGCCCGCTTTCTCAGTCGGACTGTCTATCCCGCCGGGCGATGAACCTCCGCCGGTCGCCGTCTGCGAAGTTGTCTGCGCTTGCCCGCGTGCGGGCGGCGGGGCCGGAACGTCCCCGGCACGCTGGCACGCCCCGAGCGGAGCCATGACCGCCAGGACCAAGCCGACGAGCAGGGTTCTCTTCCAGACGGAGAAAGGAGGCGGTTCCATGATCGATGAGCCTTGCTTAGAATCTGCAAGAGGTCGAGTCGGCTACCGGCAATTATATCCGTCAACCTGAATAATCCCACGGCAGGACTCCCACAAACCATGGACGCGAGACTCTCCGGCGAGACGATGTTCCGCGAGACTCCTTTTGGCCCCCTGAGTTCCCGCTCGCAGACGATCTGGCACAAATCGGCGCCCGGCGCGGTGCGCAAGGCCTTCCGCTCGGGCAAGGACTCGAAAGGTTGGTCCGCCTGGACGAAGCACTTGGCCAGGCGGGAAGAGCCCTTGCCGCTCTCCGAGCTTCTGTCAGTTGAGAGTTCGCCCTTGACCTGGGGCTTGCCCGACGGGGCCGAAGATCGCGGCACGGCCGGCCTGGTGGAGGAGATCGATCGGCTCGGATCGAAGGGCGGTGTGGACGAGCCGTCGCCGGAGCGGATGGTGCTTGGCTGGCTGGCCGACGCGGCGGGTAGTTCCCCGGATGCAGGCTACGCGTTGGAGGCGTTGGCCTGGTGTCACGCGCTGCCCCGATTGGCCAAGCAGTTGGCGCCTGAAGTGTGGTGGGATTTGCTGGAGCATCTGCTTGGTGCCGTTTCCGACGCCCGTGGAATTCCGTTGGACGACGAGCCGGTGATCCATCAACTCCTGGCGGGCGAGCTGCCGCTTGCGATCTCGCACCTGTTCCCGGAGATCGCGCCGTGCCGCGAGTTGACCCGGCCGGCGCGACGTGCCCTGTCGGCCGGGCTGGTCGACCTTCTTGACGGCGAGGGACTCCCTCACGCCAGGCATCTGAGGCTTCTGCGTCCGCTGTTGGCCTGTTGGACACGGTGCCGGGCGATGGGCGACGGGTCGGCCAAGGGAGCCTGGACAGGGCCGGCCCAGACGCAATATGAGTGGCTGGTTCGTCACGCCCTGCGGCTTACCCGTTACGACGGCACGCACGCCTTTTCCCGCGGTCGAAGCGGCGCATGGTGTGGGGACCTGTTTGAGGCCGCGCTCCACTTTGGCGGGGACCGCGACGACGACGAGATCGCCGCCCTGGTGCTCCCCGGAAGCAAGAGGGCGGGGGCAGAACGGATCGACCCTCGCCGTCTGCCCAAGGAGGCCATCCATTCGGAATGGGCTGCCGTGGGGGTGTTGCGTGCGGGCTGGGCTCCTGCGGCCCCCTGGCTCGTGGCGACCTACCCGCAAGAGTCGGTCCAGATCGAGCTGCAATGCAGGCGGGAGCTCGTGTGGAGCGGGCTGTGGGGGCTGGAGGTACGCCGCGACGGTGAGCCGATCCGGCCTGACTCCTGCTGGGAGGAGCTCTGCTGGGTCTCCGACGACGACGTGGACTACCTGGAACTGGAGATCCAACTGGAGGGCGGGCTCCGCGTGCAACGTCACCTGCTCCTGGCCCGGGAGGACGAATTCCTGTTCTTGGCCGATGCGATCCTCGGCGACCGACCGGCCAGGCTCGAATACCGGGGATGCTTGCCTTTGGCTAAGGGGGTCTTCTTCCACCCGGCTGAGGAGACGCGAGAGGGGTTCTTGACGGGCGATCGTCGCCTGGCCTCGGTCTTGCCGTTGGCGCTGGGCGAGTGGCGCGCGGATGCGAGTCGCGGTTCGCTGGTCGAGACCAAGCGGGGATTGGAGCTTTGCCAGCAAGCCCGGGGGCGGTCGATGTTTGCCCCGCTGTTGGTGGATCTGCGGCCCGGGCGGATGACCCGTCCGCTCACCTGGCGGCACTTGACGGTCGCCGAGGACCTTCGGGCGCAGCCGAGCGACGTCGCGGTCGGGTATCGCGTGACGATCGGCAAGCACCAATGGTTGATCTACCGCTCGTTGGCGCCGACGGGGAACCGCACGCTCTTGGGCCACAATCTGACGACCGAGATGCTGGTGGCTCGATTCGACCGGGACGGGGAGGTGGAGCCGCTGGTGGAGATCGAGTCGGATTAGCGTCGGCCGAAGAACAATTTCCGCATTTGCGGAGTAGTAGGCACACGCCGCGTGGGCTGCTCAAGACCGACCGTCAATCACTCCGCACATGGTTTCCCGTTTGTGTTCCATCCCCGTACGCCGAAGGCGTTAGACAACACAGCCCAGGGTTGCGAAGCGCACCCTGGGTCCCCGGTTCGGACGTCGCCCATCAACCCCGAAGGGGTTGCACAGCGCCCGCTCGAGGGTTGCGCGGGGTGCAACCCCGTTGGGGTTGGGGGGCACTTGGTGCCCGCCAACTGGACGACGAAAGGGGCGGACCGTGAGGAGGAGACGACGGAACGGCCGACCATGAGAGCAGCTAGCCGCATCGAGTGAGAGCGAGTCGCTCCCGCCCGGCCTCTTGCGGGCAATCCGAGGCGAGCTAAGAAACACTTTCCACGG
>Ga0307380_10002201_pt1 | contig 27830 bp, 26 predicted proteins | sample UN3MG_FD_202239 | JGI IMG/M metagenome (GOLD analysis project Ga0307380, IMG submission 202239) | Soil microbial communities from Risofladan, Vaasa, Finland - UN-3 | ecosystem: Environmental > Terrestrial > Soil > Coastal area > Acid sulfate soil | place: Finland: Risofladan, Vaasa | collected... | reverse complement strand
CTCGGCATGATCCGCCACGGGACCAAGGCCACGGCGGAAACGCTGCGCGCCCTGATCAGCCCCACCCAGTAACCCTTGCGAAGGTTCTCGTAACCTTCGCAAGGGTGGCTAAGGAGCACCATGTCCCAAGAAAAAAAACTGGTCCTGATTGACGGCCATGCGCTGGCCTATCGCGCTTTCCACGCCCTGCCGGCGGACATGAAGACCTCGCAGGGGGAGTTGACCAACGCCGTCTATGGTTTCACCTCCATGTTGCTCAACGTCCTGCGCGAAGAGCGGCCCACCCACGTCGCCGTCACCTTCGATAAGGGGCTCACCTTCCGCCACGAGATGTATACCGAGTACAAGGCTCACCGCGCCAAGATGCCCGAAGATATGCGCTCCCAGATGGAGCGCGTGCGCCAGGTGGTGGATACGTTGGGCATCCCGGTCTTTGAACTGGAGGGGTACGAGGCGGACGACTTGCTGGGCACGCTGGCCCGCCAGGCGGGCGAGCAGGGGGTCAGCACGCTCATCGTCACCGGCGATACGGACATCCTGCAACTGGTGGACGAGCACACGCGGGTCTTGACCTCCCGCTGGCGCTTCTCCGACACGGTGACCTACGACGTGGCAGGGGTACGCCAGCGGTATGGGCTGCCCCCGGCCCAACTGGTGGAGCTCAAGGCGCTGGAGGGGGACAAGTCGGACAACATCCCGGGCGTGTCCGGCGTGGGCGAAAAGACCGCCGTCAAGTTGCTGCAAGAGTACGGCTCGCTGGAGGGCATCTATGAACACCTGGACCAGGTGCAGGGTCGCTTTCGCAGCCAACTGGAGGCCGGGCGGGACCTGGCTTTCCTGAGCCGCCGCCTGGCGACCATCGTACGCGATGCGCCGATCCAACTCGATCTCGACGCCTGCCGGGTACGGTCCTTCGAGCGCGAGCCGGTGATGGACCTGTTCCGGGACTTGGAGTTCCGCTCGCTGCTCGAACGGCTGCCGGAGTCCGCGCGGGCCCAGCCGGCGGGGGCGCCCCACCAGCTTAGCCTGTTCGGCGCAGGGCCAGGGGCCACGGACGCACCTGCGGCTGCCGGAACAGCCGGGGCTGCCGGAACCGGCCGCGTGATTGCCGACGAGGGAGCCTTGCGCCAGTTGGTGGCGCGGCTGGAGCGCCAGCCGGCCTTTACGCTCGACACCGAGACCACCCACACCGATCCGATGAGGGCCGAACTGGTGGGGCTGGCCCTCACCGGCGCGCCAGGACAAGGCTATTACATCCCGGTCATGGCCCCGCCCGGCGACCCACAACTGCCGCTGAGTACGGTGCGCGAGGTGGTAGGGCCGCTGCTGAGCGACCCCGGGCGCGCCAAGTACGGCCACAACCTCAAGTATGACCAGGCGGTGTTGGAGCGGGCCGGGATGCGGCTCGAGGGCCTGGCGTTCGACACCATGGTGGCCGAATGGCTGGTCAACCCCGAGTCCAAGAACCTGGGACTCAAGAACCTGGCCTGGGCGCGGCTCAAGGAAAGGATGACGCCCATCAGCGACCTGATCGGCAAGAAGACCGGGCGGGCGAGCATGGACCAGGTGCCGGTGGCCCAGGTTGCGCCCTACGCCTGCGCCGACGTGGATATGACCCACCGCCTGGTGGCCGTGCTGGAGGCGGAGTTGCAGGACAAGCACCTGCGCTCGCTGTTCGCCGAGGTGGAGATGCCGTTGATCCCGGTGCTCATGGCGATGGAAATGGCGGGCGTGCAACTCGACGTGGCGCTGCTGGAGCGCATGTCGCGGGAATTGGCCGCCCGGCTGGGGGAACTGGAGGCACAGATCCAGGAGATGGTGGGCCACGCTTTCAACGTCAACTCGACCCAACAACTCTCCGACGCACTGTTCAAGAGGCTGGGGCTACCCACCCAGGGGTTGCGCAAGACGGCCTCCGGCCATTTCTCGACGGCGGCCGACGTGCTGGAGCGGCTGCGGGGCAAGCACCCCGTGATTGACCTGATCCTGGAACAACGGGAACTGGCCAAGTTGAAATCCACCTACGTGGATGCGTTGCCCCGGCTGGTCAACCCCCACACCGGCCGGCTGCACACCTCGTACAACCAGACCGGGACGGTGACCGGGCGCATCAGCTCGAGCGACCCAAACCTCCAAAACATCCCCATCCGCACGCCGGTGGGGCGGCAGGTACGGCGGGCCTTCATCGCCGCGCCAGGTTGCCAACTGGTGGCCGCCGACTATTCGCAGGTCGAGCTGCGCATCATGGCTCACATCTCCGGCGACGAGGGGCTGCTGAGTGCCTTCGCCCGCGGCGAGGACATCCACGCCAGCACTGCTGCGGCGATCCTGGGCGTCCCGCTGGCGGAGGTCACTTCCGACATGCGGCGGCTGGCCAAGACGGTGAATTTCGGGCTCTCGTACGGCCAGACCGCCTACGGGTTGGCCCAGGCGACCGGGCTGACGCAGCCCGAGGCGGAGAACTTTATCAAGGCGTACTTTGAGCGCTTCCCGAAGGTGCGGGAGTACATTGACCTCACGAAGGCGCTCGCCACACGGCAGGGGTACGTGGAGACGTTGCTGGGACGGCGGCGCTACTTTCCCGAGTTACAGCCGGGCAGCCAGGCCACCCACAACGTGCGCCAGTCCGCCGAACGGATGGCGATCAACGCCCCGATCCAGGGCACGGCGGCCGACATCATCAAGATCGCCATGATCCGGCTGCACCGGGCACTCCAAGAACGCGGGCTGCGGGCGCGCATGACCTTACAGGTACACGACGAACTGGTGCTCGAGGCGCCGGACGGGGAAGTGGCCGCCGCCGCCGGACTGGTGCGTGAGGTCATGGAGAACGCCTTCGACCTCATAGCCCCCCTCAAGGCCGACATCAAGGTGGGGCAGAACTGGAAAGAGATGTAGAGACAGGAGGGAGAGCATGGCAAAGCAGGCCATCGAAACGCGCGTGTTGGGCAAGAGTGGCATCCAGGTGACCAGGATGGGCATCGGCCTGTGGGCCGTCGGAGGTGACGAGTGGGGCCCCACGGACGACCGGGACTCGCTGGAGGCGATCGGGGCCGCGCTGGAGGCGGGCATCACCTTCTTCGACACCTCCGACGTATACGGCGACGGCCACAGCGAGGAACTGCTGGGGCAGGCGATGAAGGGGCGGCGGGACAAATTTATCGTCGCCACCAAGATCGGCTGGCGGGGCTTCGACGGCGAGCGCCAGCAGAGCGCCTACAGCACGGTCGAGGTGCTGATCGCCGGGGTGGAGAGCAACCTGCGCCGGTTGCAGACCGACTACGTGGACGTCATCCAGGACCACATCAGTTTTCGCGAGCCCCACATGGAGGTTTTCCTGGAGGGCTTTCAGCGGCTCCAGCAGGCGGGCAAGGTGCGGGCTTACGGCGTCAGTACCAGTGATTTCGAGTACCTGCAGGCGTTCGACGCCGACGGCGGCTGCGCTACCTTGCAGATTGACTATAGCGTGCTCAACCGCACGGCGGAGGCCGCCGTCTTCCCGTACTGCCGGGCGCGCAACATCGGCGTGATCGTGCGGGGGCCGCTGGCCATGGGCATCCTGACGGGCAAGTTCGGCCCCGGCAGCCGGTTCCCGCAAGGGGACTTTCGGCGGAACTGGCAGGAGGACGCGGACCAGCACCGCACGTACCTGGAGGACCTGGCGAAGGTGGAGCGGCTGCGCCCCCTGGCCCAGGGCCGCACGTTGGCCAAAGGCCGCACGTTGGCCCAGTTGGCGCTGCAGTTCGTGATGGCCCACCCGGCGGTCACGGTGACGATCCCGGGAGCCAAGACGGTGCGACAGTTGAAGGACAACGTGGGCGCGGCGTTCCTGCCTCCGCTGACCGGTGTGGAAATGGCGCACATAGACGCCATCACGCCGCCGGGCGGCGGCCGCAAGATCTGGCCGGCGTAAAAGGACAACGCTTTCCTGGAGGGGCAAATGGCTTTCAAGATTACCGTCATCGGAGGAGGAAGTAGCACGTTTACTCCCCAACTCATGCGCCTATTTCTCGAGTCGAAGGTGTTACAGGGCAGCACGATTATGCTCATGGACGTGGATGCCCACCGCCTGGAGGTGATGGACAGGCTGTGCCAGCAGTTGGTGCAATGGGAGGGAGCAGATCTCGTCATCAAGAGCACGACCGACCGGCGCGAGTCGCTGATGGGGACCGATTTCGTCATCGCCGCCATTTCCGTCGGCGGCATGGACGCCTGGGAAAAGGACATCGAGATCCCCGCCCGCTACGGGATCTATATGCCGATCGCCGACAGCGTCGGCCCAGGCGGCATCATGCGCGCCTTCCGGCACATTCCGCCGCTGGTGGCGATGTGCAAGGACCTGGAAGAGGTGGCGCCCAACGCCTGGGTCTTCAACTACACCAACCCCGCCACGGCCAACTGCATCGCCATGCGCAGGGCAAGCACCATCCAGGTGGTGAGCCTGTGTACCGGCACCACCGTGCCCCGCGATGCGAAATTCCTGGCCGACTGGGCTGGAGTGGAGCCTGACATGGTGGCTTACCCGGCCCCGGCGGGGGGCCTCAACCACTGCGCGGCGATCCTGCAACTGCGGCTCAAGGATGGCCGCGACGCTTTCCCGCTGATCAAGGAACACGTGATCCACCCGGTGCTCCAGTGGGGGCTGGAGAACTATGGCATTCTGCTCTATTCGTGGGTGCACTGGACAGAGTTCTATCCCGCGCTATGCCGGTTGGAGGCGGAGTACCAGGGGAGACTGCAAGGGTTGTGGATGAAGTACGGGATTCCAGTGCACGACATGGAGCACGAGCGGGCCCGCGTGCGGCAGTGGGAACAACTGGTGGAACAATCCTGGCCCCCCGCATGCGGGGGGAGCGGGGGGGGCGATGGGGAACGCGTGTCGTTGGCCGAGTTGCCCGCAGACGAGTCGGTGCAAGTGGTGGAACTGATCGAGGCGCTGGTCGAGAACCGCAACGAGATCCACGTGGTGAATCTCCCCAATCAGGGAGCCATCGAGAACCTGCCGCGCGAGGCCATCGTCGAAGTCTCCTCGCTGGTGGGTGGCTATGGCATCCGGCCGGTGCACGTCGGCCCGTTGCCAGAGCCGGTGGCCGCCATGCTGCGCCAACACATCACTGCACAGGAGCTGACGGTGGAGGCGGCGCTGAGCGGCGACCGGCACGTGGCGCTGCAGGCCTTTCTGCAAGACCCGCAGATCGCGGCCAGACTGGCGCCGGAGGAGACAGCGGCGCTGCTCGACGAACTGCTGGAGGCGCACGCGGAATACTTGCCCCAGTTCCGTTGAAATCTCGAGGAGGAAACACGATGACCAAAGGGTTTGGAGTGATCGGGACAGGCTTGTGGGGCGAGTACCACGCCCTGACCTATGCGACCTATCCAGGGGCGGACCTGGTCGCTGTATGTGACGTGAACGCAGAACGGGCGGCGGAGATGGCCAGGAAATACGGGGCCAAGCGCTGGTACAGCGCCTACCCGGAGTTGCTGGCCGACCCCGAGGTGGACGCGGTGACGGTGGCCACGCCCGACTATCTGCACACGGAAGTCGGCATCGCGGCGGCCCAGGCGGGCAAGGACATCCTGATGGAGAAGCCGCTGGCGTTGACGGTGGAGGATTGCCAGGCCATCATCGCCGCGGCGGACGAGGCGGGCGTCAGCCTGATGGTGGATTTCCACAACCGCTGGAACCCGCCCTTCAATATGCTCAAGCAGAGGATCGAGGCCGGGGAACTGGGCGACCCGCTGCTGGTCAACGCGCGCCTGAACAACACGATCTTCGTGCCGACCGAGATGCTACGCTGGGCGGGCCGCTCGGCCACGATCTGGTTCACCGGCAGCCACCTGATTGACCTGGTGTGCTGGCTGGTTGGCAGCCGGGTGTCGCGCGTGTACAGCGTCTCGCGCTCGAAGGTGCTGGTCGCCCGCGGCATCCCTACGCCCGACTTTTTCGAGACGACGATGGAGTTTGCCAGCGGGGCGGTGGCGTTCGTGGAGAACTGCTGGATTCTGCCCAACAGCGAGCCGAGCGTGGTGGATTTCAAGATGCGCCTGGTGGGGACGAAGGGGTCGGCGACGGTGGACACCACCCACAACCGGACGCTGGAGTGCTACACCGAGCGCGTGGCCTTCCCCGACGTGCTGGGGTTGCCCAAGATCTTTGGCCAGCAGCAAGGGTTTGCCGTGGAGAGCATCAAGCACTTTGCCGACTGCGTCATCCACGACAAGGAGCCGATGCTCAGCGGGCAGGATGGCCTGGCCAATACGGCCATCGTGTGCGCCGCGCTCCAGTCGGCTGAAACCGGCCAGCCGGTCGCACTATAGCCCAACCTCCCGCAGGCTGCGGTACTCCTGACTGTGCTGGGAATGGGAACCGCGAAGGCGCGAAGGACGCAAAGATGGGAAAAGAAAACCTTTGCGTTCTTTGCGTCTTTGCGGTGAGATTGCCGGGTGGATGATGGAGATGAGGATCGAGGTGCGGGCAGAAGATGATTTGACGGAGGAGGAGCGCAGGCAACTGAGTTGGCCGTGGGACGCGCCCGAGCGGGATTTCGAGTGGTCCGAGCCGGACTGGTGCGTGTTGGTGTGGGCGAATGGCCAGGTGGTCAGCCAACTGGCGATCGCCGAGCGTACGTGTTTGGTGGCCGGGCAGCCCGTGAAGGTGGGCGGCGTGGGCAACGTCATCGCGTTGCCGGACTGGCGCGGGCGGGGGTTCACCAGTAGAGCGATGAGGCGGGCGGCGGAATTCATTTGCCAGGATTTAGGCGTGGAGTTTGGGTTGCTGGTGTGTGAGGAGGACGTGGTGGCTTTTTACGAGCGGCTGGGCTGGCAGGTGGTGGAGGGGCCACTGACGTTCGACCAGTCGGCGGGCAAAGCGACGTGGCCGGCGGTGGTCATGGTGCTGCCGTGTGGGGGGAGGGAGTGGCCCGAGGGGACGATTGACCTGTGCGGGCGGCCGTGGTGACAGATTTGTAGCCATAAACTTCACCGCAAAGACGAAGGGCGCCAAGTTTTTATGTTTTCTTGGCGTTCTTTGCGTCTTGGCGGTTCCAATTCCTGCGCGAATTTGGGACTTGACTTCTGGATGGAGTTGCTGTATACTATGTATGTGTAACAAAAAGTGGTGCCCAACGCCCGGAGCGAGCCTGGGACATTGGCCCAGGCAGTAGGAATGCTGTGGAGGTAGACATAGCAGGATCCCATAACCCGCCCGCCATTACGAGGTGTGGCGGGTGTTTTGTTGGGCTGACGCTCGCTGTCGCCTGGTAAGCGGATGAAGCCGCCGCGCTATTGGCCGCCTTCATTAAAACCGTGTCGCCGTGTTAGCCAAAGGTGATTTCCATGAGCAAAAACGACTTAGCCCCATGGGCTCGCGGGCCATTCGAGTTAATAAGACATGCTGACGGACATCTAAAAGACGCTGGCGATACAGACCGGCGAGTTGCGTTGATAGGCTTCGATAATGCTATCGAAGTCTGCATAGACGTCTTTATCAAACTACATCCCAAAGTACGCGGCGGCGTTGAGCTACGGCAAGAAGACATTGAAAAAGCAACCCATAACTATCACACCAAAATTGAGTGGCTTGATAAGTACGTTGAGGCCAACAACTTGGAGATTGATTTTTCGATTGAGGAAATAGTCTGGTATCATTCCCTGCGTAATGAACTTTATCATTCAGGTAATGGAATGGTTCCAGAAATGCATGTGCTGGAAGGTGCGCGTTCTGCGACATTGACAGTTTTCAACACGTTATTCAAAACTGATATAGCCCCTATGCTGGGTGGAGAGATGCCTAAGCACACTAAATCCACCGAAAGGGCGTTGTTTGCGGCGCAAAATGACGAGATGGAATTGTTGCGCCTGTTTATTGAGTTCGAGCGTGCGCTGGAAATAGCCCTAAAGGTAATTTCTCCCAAGTCTGAATTACGCGCCAGAGGCGCACGACAAATGTGGGAAGAATACAAGTCTTTGGTGAAGACACCGTCTGAATGGGATGTGATTGTTCAGAGAGTCCTGCCAATACGAAACTATATTGCCCACGGACAATCGGATAGAGTAAATTCCGATGACATTATTGAAGCATATCTGCAACTCATGGAAGTGACCGAAGCGATAAAGGCGTCTGTAAAAGCGACTGAAGCGTTGAAGGCAGACAAGAAGCCAAGTCCATAAACAAGGGGGAGCGGCTAATCCATGCATACAGCCGACCGCTCCGCTCGCCACTGCACGACTCGCTCGTGGCGACTGATGCGCCAGCCGTTAGTGCGCCAAGCAAAACTTGGCGTTTCTTGAGGGGTGAAAGTCCCCTCTGGGTAAGGGCTATCTACCCACCCATACCGAGTGATGCAACTGTCGAGGAGGCGAGAGCCGAACGGAATAGTCGAAGCGTGCACAGGGAACCACATAGCCCGCAAGGGAGACCTGACAAGACCGCACTCCCTGAATCCTTCGCAGGCTCAGGTGTCATTAGTCGGGTTAAAATGTACCAGGTCTGATCACCCAAATTGTGCCAGGTGTTTTCACCCAAAATGTGGCGGCAATGCCGCCCCGCTACCCGACCGCATCCCACGCTTTCCATACGTCTGGTAGCCTGCAGTGATAGGTGCTCTGTGTGGTACAGGGGGTTCAAATGATCCGGTTTGTTCCTCTAGCAAAAATGCTGGAACGCGTCGAGACTGACAAAGCGGACTCTGATGTTGCGACATTTTATTCACTACTATTCTATGGTGAAATGCTGACCAAGCTGCTTGTTGCTGGATTGGTAGCGGCTATCAAGGACGACCGTGACAGAAACAGATACCGCTTGCTGTGCCGCCTTGTTAGGGCGGATAGCATTGGCGAATGGGTATCCGTTCTCGACGAAATACTGACCGGGCCGTCATCCCAGTACCTGCTGTCCCCTGCTCGTGAGGAACAGAGACAGCTGACACAGAAAGTGCCGCCAGAAGACTGGCAAAACCGCGCGGTACAGCTGATTCAGGCCTGTGTAGAAGCCATCGGTGTTCCTTGCGACCCCTTGCTCCACAAATCTGCTGCACGCCTATGGTTCCCCTTCTTTGTACTCTTTCGGAATAAGACTCGAGGTCATGGCGCCATCAAAGGTCAGCAGTGTGCCAATGTGTGTGCAGACCTGGAGGAGTCCATCAATCTCATTGCTGAGAACTTCCATCTGTTTCAGCGCCCCTGGGCCTATCTTCATCGCAATCTCTCCGGAAGATACCGTGTCACTCCTCTGGGCGGAGGCATGGAGCCGTTTGACCATTTGAAGACGGAGGTAGGCGAGCAGGAACGGTTGTCGGACGGTGTATATCTAGCGCTTGACTCTTCTCTGCTGCGGATCGAGTTGGTCGAATCTAATGTGGACGCCACAGACTTCTTGCTGGCAAACGGCCAGTTCCATAGCGGACGGTATGAGCTCTTATCCTACATTACCAATGAGAGAAGCGGTGCATCCGGGCACAAGTACCTTGAGCCAGTCGAGGCGCTTCCCGTGAGTCAGACGCAGGGTGCAGGGACATTGGATATCGTAGGGAGATGCTTTACTAACCTTCCACCCCAGCAGCAGAGCTACATCGCGCGGGCTGGTTTGGAGGCACAACTGATAGAACAACTCCGCTTAGAGAGACACCCTATCGTAACGTTGACGGGGCCGGGTGGAATCGGCAAAACGACTCTAGCCCTCAAAGTACTCTATGATCTAGCCTACGCCGCCGACGCCCGGTATGAGGTTGTTGTCTGGTTCAGCGCTCGTGACATTGACCTTCTGACTGAGGGACCCAAGCCAGTCCGGCCACATGTTGTGACTCTCGATGAGTTCGCACGCGAGTATGCCAACTTGCTTGAGCCTGCCGATCGTGAAGAGAAAGGCTTCAAGCCAGTCGATTACTTGGCGTCAGTTCTCTCCAGCAGCTCTGTTGGCCCTACGCTGTTTGTCTTTGACAACTTCGAAACGGTTGCGGACCCTGCCGAGATCTTCCACTGGGTTGACACGTATATCAGACCCCCAAACAAGGTGCTTATCACCACCCGTATGCGGGAGTTCCTCGGGGACTACCCACTTGAGGTCTCCGGAATGACCGAAGAGGAAGCCAATCTTCTGATTGACTCCACATCGAAGCAACTGGGTATTCACTCCTTGGTCACGCCAGAGTACGCCTCAGAGATATATCGAGAGTCAGATGGGCATCCATATGTAATGAAAATTCTGCTTGGCGAAGTGGCGAAGGCAAATCAGCTTGTGAAGCCTAAGCGAATCGTGGCGGCGCAGGGTGAAATGCTTACAGCGCTCTTTGAGAGAAGCTATGCGACTCTCACACCGGCGGCGCAACGGATCTTCCTATTGCTTTGCAACTGGCGATCTGTTGTGCCGGAGTTGGCGCTCGAGGCAGTTGTGCTGCGCTCCGAGAACGAGCGTCTAAACGTACGGAAAGCGCTCGACGAATTGAAACGGACATCCTTTGTTGAGGAGCTCACCTCCGAACAAGATCCAGAGTTGTTCATCAGTGTACCTTTCGCTGCTGTGGTCTTCGGGAAGTGCAAGTTAACTGCTAGCCCGGTGAAAGCAGCAGTCGAGGCAGACACACAACTTCTGCAAGCGTTCGGTGCTGCGCAGAAGGAGGACGTCCGCCATGGTGTGTTGCCCCGCGTAAGTCGCTTTCTGAAGAGCAAGGCCGAGCGAGTCGCAGAAGGAAAGGAGTCCCTAGACGACAGTTGGCCAATGCTTGAGTTTCTTGCTAGAAGGATACCGACGGCATGGCTTGATATCGCCAAGCTCTATGCGGAACAAGGCACACCCGAGAGCCTGGAGCGGGCAAAGCAAAGCCTTCGCCTCTACCTCGAGAAACCAGACAAGCAAGAAGGTATTTCCCGGGTTTGGAAGCGACTCGCTGACTTGTGCAGACGTTCGCAAGACTACGCAGGGGAGGTGCATGCGCTCGTAGAGATGTGCCAGGTACCAGGCATTCCTTTGCATGTAGTGAGCAATGCGGCCAATCGCATCAACAACATCAATTTCGAACTCAAACATATGGGGCTGACTGTCTTTGACTCAGAGGAGCGGCGGATTCTAGCGATGAAGGTCGCTGAGGTGATGGACAAACGTATTGGGCAACTGGACGCAACCGATTGCTCGCGCCTGGCTTGGCTCTATCTTCACCTCGGTGACACCAACCGAGCCCGGGAAATTGCTGAAGAGGGGCGCAGGCTCAACCCCTCGAATGACCATTGTCAGCGATTGCTCGCAGGGCTGTCCTGATGGACCGACCACGATTGATGCGCCTAACAGGCGCATCTGCGATCCGTTTGCTCGATTGCGACACGAGGTCGCGCTCAAATCTGTTACGGCTGATAACAATCAGGACGTAACCCAATGTTCTGCCATTGGTACCCTACCAAGACGTGCGACGGGAGCAATCCGGTGGTACGAAGCTCTTGGGACAATGTAGCCTCACCCCGACAAGGGTGGTCATCCAACCGTGAGGGGCGATGACGACTGCGAGCACCAAGGCGGTCGGGAGCTAGGGTGGATGGTATGGTTAATACATGTGAACCGCTGATAAACGTCGTTAACGGAAACAAGCCGAAGGTGCTGATTAGCCCCAAAAGGGCTAATAGGCTTGGGCCAAAAGGCAAGTGGCCAGGTGTAAGAGGTTCGAGTTCTCTTATCGCAGATGACGCGCCACCGGTGAATAGGCGGAACCTAACCCATTCGATGGTTTGAGCGTGGAACGTGGTAAACCCGTACTTCTCCCGTCAGGGAAAGCGACCCGTAAGGGAAGCCGATGGGGGTGCGGGCATAGGAAGATGGAAAAAGCGAAGGCCGTCTTGTAATGAGGCGGATAGGGGTTGAGTTCACACGAACAAGATCACCCCACGCGAAAGCGGGCAGACTTCCATCATGGTCTTTCTTTACGAGAGAACTTGGCAAACCGATCAAGGAGACCATGCAGATGACGGCAGGTACACCTGCTGGTGCGGTCGCCCACCGAGAGGTAGACTGGTGCGCCATGGATTGGCGAGCAGTCCACTGCGAAGTGCGTCGGCTCCAGGCGCGTATCGTAAAGGCAATGCAGGAAGGGAGGTGGGGTAAGGTGAAAGCCTTACAACGCCTCTTGACCCACTCGTTCAGCGGTCGCGCATTGGCTGTGAGACGAGTGACGGAAAACCAAGGCAAAACAAATCCATAGCCAAAGGTTAGACGTTGCAAAGCCGCGTCTTGAAAGAGGCGTTTGAAAGGCTTGAGCTGCATAAAGCGAAAGTTTCACGTGCAGTTCTTAGGGGGCGGGGAGGCAGTAATGCCTCCCTGCTACCCGGCAACCACGCATTGCGACTCAGTCGCCCGGCGCGTGGGGGATGAGCAGGTAAGGTTCGCAGTTAGATTGATGAACCTTATGCAGCGGTGTGTCCAAGTAGGTGCGATGGGTCCAATGACCCGTCAACTGCTACCCTCCAGATGGAAGGGGGAGAGCGCTACCCTATGGTGGGAGAATGGCCATCAAACGTCGGAGTGCAAGGGGTGACAGGGGATAAGCTGCTAGCCGAAAGCGGCGATGCTCCAAGCAGGTGACAGGCGGTAGAGACTGTTCTAGCGCCGCGTCCTACCACAGAGCGTTTGAGCGGCTTGAGCCGTGTGCACTGAAAGGCTCGCACACAGGTTCCTCTGAGGGGACGGGGCGGAGGCAACGCCGCCTTGCTACCCGACTGGCGAAACAGGATGTGTTGCCAATGTATACACTCTTGACCAAGGAGTACAATGCTATGGCTCTTGTTTTCCAGTACGGATCGAATACATCTTCAAAACGTCTTAACTCAAGTGACCGCTTGCAGGGTGATGCCAAGCCAGTTGGAATAGCTTATACCAGGGACGATTTTGAGCTAGATTTCACCGTTTGGAGTGCAGGGAATCGCTGTGCTGCGGCTGACATAGTGCCTGGCTCTGGTAGAAGAATATGGGGTGTTCTCTATGAGATTCCAGATCACCTCATCCGACGCGACACTGCTGGCAACTGCAGGTCTCTTGATGCTATCGAAGGAGAAGGCACGAATTATCAGAGAATGATCATCTCTTTGAAGTATCCCAGCGGACTACCTGTAAAACCGGACGCTATAACCTATGTAGTCAAGGACAGGAAGAAAGGGCTTCAAACCTCACTGGAATACGTATGTCATATCATCGTAGGGTTGCACGAACATGGAGTGCCTGAAGAGTATATAGAGTACGTAAAAACTCGGATAGTCAAGAACAATCCAAGCTTGAAGGAAGAAATGGAACGAATGTAAGGATGCGCCGCCCAACCAGCGGTGGCGTGCCCTGCAAAGTCATCGCCTGCTGACCGGCGCAAGTCCGGTCGTGGTAAATACCAGGAGGCCGCATAGCAAGCATCCAGTGTATTGGGGGACCGGATGTGCTGAAGCGATGTCTCCCCCTGAGCAAGGGGAGCAAAGTAGCGGCCTGTAATATACTCTGCACTGACCTAATGTGGCAGACTATGACGAAGCCAGATGGTTCAAGACCTCGTATGGCTCAGGGAGAAAGCTGTCAGAGAGCCGGATAGTGAGGTATTTCTAAAGGAGATGAAGAGCAACAGGTATGGTCAGCCTACATCCCAGGCGCCATCACCTGACCTTCTCAGTAGACGTGCTAATCAAGCTCTCCTTGTTGCCGGCCTTGGTTGTGTGTCGCTTGGGCGGTGCTTCGGTGCGTCGTTTCACGCGCACGCTGCTGAGCTCCCTGCCGTTATGCGGCCTCAGGTTGTGTGATGCAGTCTTGTCTGGTCAGTACATCACTTGGAGGTGAGTAATGCCCCAAATCAAGCTGCCATGCGGTGAGTGGTACTATGACGCCAACAAGCCTTTGGGGCCAGAAGGCGGTTTCGGACAAGTCTTTGCTGGTACAGATGAAAGTCACAGAGCACTCGCCGTGAAGAGAATAAAGCTCAAGGCGGAAGATGCGGCTCACAGAGAGCTCCGTATCGCTGACGAGCTTGCAGGCACTCAGTTCTCTCACGTGATTCCTATTTTCGACTCTGGCCAAGATGCAGAGTCTGGAGGCTACTTCGTCGTTATGTCGCGCGCCGAAAAGAGTCTACAAGACGAGTTGAATGCTAGGCATACCTTTTCAGATAGTGACGCAGTAGAGATCATGCTCCAGATTGGGCTAGGGCTGTCGGAAGTCTCTCACATCGTTCACCGCGATCTCAAACCAGGCAATGTCCTTTACCATGATGGCAAGTGGAAAGTCGCGGATTTCGGCATTGCACGATTTGTCGAGGAATCGACATCGCTCCGGACCTTGAAAGACTTCCTGAGCCCGCAATATGCTGCGCCTGAGCAGTGGCGGTTCGAGCGCGCTACACACGCGACCGACGTCTATGCCCTTGGGTGCATTGGATACGCTTTGATAACAGGTCATCCACCCTTTGCTGGACCTATGGGGGAAGACTTCAAAAAGCAGCATTTGTCCAGTGAACCTCCCAAGCTCACGGCAACTGACCCGCAATTGCGCTCTTTGCTGTCAATGATGCTGAGAAAACCTCCGGAAAGCCGACCATCCCTGGACCGAGTCAAACATCTTCTGTATGAAATCAGTGACAAGAAAGATGGAGACTTTCGCCAAAAGGGACTTGACACACTGGCCCGAGTTGGGGCAGACATAGCTGAGCAGGCAGCAGAGGAAGAGGCCAAGCTCCTGGCTGATAGGGCGAGACAGGAGAACAGAAATCACGTTGCACACGAGGCAACGAAAATCCTGTTGAGTGTAGCGGAAAACCTATTTCAGAGAATCGTGGACGCCGCACCAACAGCGAAGGTAATGAAAGGCGCTGACACTTGGTCACTGGAACTTGGGCAGGCAATGCTGATAGTGGCACTCCCAACCGGAAGCCGTGCATTACCGGAAGGAGCCTTTCAGCACTCAGGATGGGATGTGATCACGGGAGGGCTCATTTCGGTGAAACAGCTTCAGCCTGCGTATACGTGGAGTGCATCCCTCTGGTACACAAACCTAGGTTCTTGTGAGCAAGCATACCGTTGGTACGAAGTCTCCTATTTTGCCCCCCTGTCCCGGTCTGGGTCGAATGTGCCGTTCGCACTCAAGAAAATCAATGAGGCTGATGAGGGAATTGCGAGCGGTGGTAGGTACCGCATAGCATCGGGGCCCTATCCCATTGATGACGAGAACGTTGATGAGTTCTATGGCCGATGGGCTGATCTTTATGCAAAGGCCTGTCAGGGCCAGCTTGAGCATCCAAGATATCTGCCACTTGTTTGAGTTCGCTACTGTGCAGAACACATAACTCGCGGTTGGTGTGCCCTGCCAAGTCATCGTATGCTCACCAGCGCAAGTCCGGTTGAGGCAATTGCTGGGGTGCGGCCCGTTCGCCCAAAACCGGCGCTCAATAAGGGTGGTAGGGGATGGGGGGCAAGAACTGCAACAGCCTTTGACGACAACTGTTTGTCCATGTACCTTGAACAAGGGGAATATCCCCAAGTCCAAAGACGGCTTGCTTAGCAGTGAAGATTCACTGCGAAGAGCAACGGAGAGCTATGTATGATGAGATTCATATGCACGGTTCGGTGGGGAAGTGGCGGAGACACACTTGGGTCAAGAAGGTGCGCCGCTGCTTCTACCCAGCATCTGTGCGGGGGCGGCTGGGCAGCGGCCGTCCTACCGCGATGAGCACTTGTGGTCGTTTCTGGAGCAAACTATGCCCAAGAGATCGAATGCCTTTCAAGAGCTAGTAGCGTTGTTGGAGCGACAGTTGGCCCCCTCTGGAGCCAGAGTCTATGAATCGAGAATGTTGAAGGACATTCGCACTGGTGAGGATCGCGAGGTCGATATAGTCATTGACACGGAGGCCGGAGTTCATCCTTTGCGAATTGGTATTGAGGTCATTGATCATGAGAGGCCGGCTTCGTCGCCATGGATTGAGTCCATCGCAAAGAAACACGAGGATCTTCCAATCGATAAGTCAATCGTGGTTTCCCGGTCTGGTTTTTACCGTCCGGCCATGCGGAAAGCTCAAGCCCTGAAAATCGACACGCTAACGCTCAAGGAGGCTACTGATCTAGACTGGAAGGCGAAGATCGATAGTGTGCCTTCCATCCACATCGAGTCGTTTCTCTTGCCGCACCTCACCGAGGCCACAGTGCTCTTTGCTGACGAAAACTCATTGAGCACAATGAAGGACCTCGATCTTCCGAATCTGTCTCTATATAGACCCTCTGGGGAATCTCGTGGGACATTACTATCGATTCTGAAGCAGTTCTTAGCTCGTGAAGACGTAATAAAGGCACTTCGCGAGAGGGCTTTCACTGATGCAGCAACCGTAGTGGAGGGAGAATTCCGACTGCAGAAGGGTTCGTACATCCTAGGGGGTGGAGGTACGCAACATCCCGTTTCTGGAATTGCATTCAAAGCCAAATGCAGCAAGGAGATCAATATCGCGCAACTGCAAAAGGGTCGCTACCGGGACGCGGCAGTTGTATTGGCCTCTGGCCACTCGTTCGGACGTCCTGTCCGTATTGTTATTAGCGAAACATCCAAAGAAGACCCACTTGTCACTATGCGAGTCTACAAAGTCAAGAACAAGCAGAGTTAGCCCGGTATTTCAAGGATCCATTGTAGACTTGGTTGCAGGCGCTCCAAAAGCTCACTGAAGCCGACCCGCCAATCGAGGTCTACTCCATTGCCGGTTCTGGTTTGAACCATGTCTTGGCTTGTTTGGTGAGCCGGAAAACTCGTGGTGTGGCTTAGCTCGCAGTCGTTAGTGCGCCAAGCGAGGCTCGGCGTTCCTTGAGAAGTGAGGGTCCTCACTCGGCAAGGGCTAACCATCCATACCGAGTGTTGCAGCTGTCGAGGAGGCAGAAGGATAGCCGAATGGAACAGTTGAAGCGTACACAGGGAACTACTAGCCCGCAAGGGAGACCGCACTCCCCGAGGCTTCCAAAGTTTCGTCCAAAGTAATGGCAATCTGCCAAGTCGGTGGTTGAGTATGCTTTTTGTTGATCTTGCTCTTGCTCGCCGGCTAGAACTGGCTCACGCCTGGCGGGGAGTGGAATATGCCCGCGCCCACGGTAGGCTGCACCCTGACGTTAAAATCAGGGTCGAACGAGTGGCAGGGGGCTATGCAATCTATGCCGGGGATGGCTCCCCTCTCAACCGGGCCGTCGGCCTGAGCCTGTCCGGGCCGGTTACCAGGACGGACCTCGAGTCCACCGAGCAGTTCTATGCCGGTTGTGGTGCTCCGCCCCGCGTAGACCTCTGTCCGATGGCCGATCCATCCTTGCTCCACTTGCTCAATCTGGGTGGCTATCGCCTGGAGCAGTTCTACAGCGTGTTGGTGCGCGCTTTGGCTGAGGACGTCGTACCTGTACCTCTGCCGACGGAGGTACGGATCAGCCAGGCCGATCCAACAGAGGCGGAACTGTGGATCACGACCGTGGCGCAGGGATTTGGCGACCAGGAGATCCCGGCCCAGGAGACACTCGATCTGCTGGCCCCGAATTTCCATAGCGCGAACGGGACCTGCTTTTTCGCCTGGCTGGATGGGCAGCCCGCCGGCGGTGGAGCGATCTACATTCACGAGGAGGTGGCCGAAGTGGGGAGCACCAGCACCCGCCCGGCCTTCCGGCGACGGGGTGTCCAGACGGCGCTGCTCCAGGCGCAGTTGGTGGCCGCTCGAGAGCAGAGGTGCGACCTGGCGCTGACCGTCACCGCGCCGGGCAGCGATTCGCAGCGGAATATGGAGCGCAGCGGATTCCGGCTGGCCTACACCAAAGCAGTCCTGGTGGGGGTGTGAGTGCAGTGAGTCAGAATGGTTGTAACTGCTCAGGTAGGGAGGCCAATTACACAGAGTTACACGGAGGACACACAGAGGCACACGGAGGATAGTGGTTAGGGTGGCCTGCAACCTCTGTGTTTCTCTGTGTCTTCTCTGTGAATCTCTGTGACATGAGCAATTGCGGGTGGGTTATGAAAGTGCTGTTCGTTACAGATTTGCATGGGACCACCTGGAAGTATGAACGCTTGTTACGCATTGCCCAGGCCCTGCGCGTAGAGGCAGTTATTTCTGGCGGAGACATGTTGCCCAAGAGCGGGGATCTCTTTCACCAAGACGAGTTTATCGTGCACTACCTCGACCATCACTTTGCACAGTTCGAGGCCGCCGGTATTTACTATCTGTGCTACCTTGGAAACGATGACCTCAGAATCTTTAGCGATTTGTTCGACGAGACTTGTGGCAAGTACTCACACGTCGTCAATCTGGCACAACGGAGCTTCAGGATCGGGGACTATGAATTCGTGGGCATGAATTGGGTGGCCGATTATCCGTTCCGCCTCAAAGACTGGTGCAGGATGGATACCCAGGACTATGTGTTCCAGGAACAACTGGGGTCGGGGTTGCTATCTACGCGGCACGGCTGGAGGGAGTTGGACGACTGGTTTGCTTACGCCAGGACGTTGCCCACCCTGGAGGATGAATTGGCCCGATTGGTGCGCCCGGCGGACATGGAGCGGGCGATATACGTAATCCACATGCCCCCGTACCGGCTCGGGCTGGACAAATGTGCGGATGGCCGGGAAGTAGGATCGAAAGCGGTCTACGACTTCTTGCTGGAGAATCAACCCCTACTGGCGCTTCATGGGCACATTCACGAAGCGCCTGAAATCAGTGGGAGATGGTATGCCAGGCTGGGGCGTACGGTTTGTATTCAGCCAGGCCAACTTACGCCGTTGACCTACGTTACGATTGACCTGGAACCCATGAAGTTCGATAGGCATCTCATCTCCCAGGTGACGAGGCCCGTGGGCTCCGAAACTCGCGCCGGTGATGATGAAAAGGTGTAAAGATTGATGAGAAAACTTGCAAAAGTGGATCGAGAAATACCGTGGTATCCACAGCCTGGTGAAGGGCGATTATACATCACGGATGAAATACCCTCCAGGGATATGTGTGCTACGGCTTTTGGCTTTGTATTTGAGGATGACAAAATTCTCCTCACTCGCCTGCGCGATCGGGATTGGGATATTCCGGGCGGTGCCATTGCTCCTGATGAGACACCCGCAGAAGCGGCCATTCGTGAGGTTTGGGAAGAGACCTACGCGCGAATAGAAATCATTGAACCAATTGGCGTACAGGAGTTGGAGATTTTCGGGCCCAAACCTGACGGGTATAGATGGCCCTATCCGATTTCTGTGCAAGTTTACTATTTGTGCCGGCTCATTGAACTCCATCCGTTCGGTCAGAACGAAGAAAGCCTCGAAAGAGGCTTCTTTGCTCCGGCGGAAGCACGCTTGATACCAACTATGAGAAATCACGATGCTATCTACGAAGAGGGTTTACGTCGTGTTCAGGCAAGAAGATGAGCGGCATGTACACAGAGAAGAGGCGATGAGGCTCAGGCGTAAGGTCGCTCTCATCACCGGCGCCGCATCAGGCATCGGGCAGGGGGTAGCAGACCTGACAGGTTTTGGAAACCTGTCAGGTCTGATGAACAGGTGATGACCGTATAGAGCACTAGATACGAAAGGAGAGGAAATGGCTAAGCAAAAGTATAAGCAAGACCAGCAATCTGGCGAGCAGACTCGTCATCGTATCACTCGTCGAGAGATGCTCAAGTTGTCCGGCGCTTTCACTGCCGGTTCTCTGCTGGTTGCACAGAGACCAGGCCTGATACTCGAACCCACTGAGGCACTCACCGACGCCCCTGGTAGCGCTCCCCTGGCTTCGGTGACCAACGTCGTCGTCATGCACCAGCGCAATGAGCTGAGTGAAGACCAGGAGAACCAGTTCGAGACTTCCAATCCAGACATCACGATCGAGTTTCTTGGGTTGGACCTGCCGCTGTTCTTCTCGATGTACGCAGCAGGGAACCCACCGGACCTCTTGCGCGTCAGCGGCGCTTCCATTCCCAACTACCTGTATCGCGGCATTCTGTATGACCTGACCTCCTACTTCGAGGCCAGCACCGTGTTGGAGCTCGACGACCTGGCGCCTGTCAACAACTACTTCAAGGCCAATGGCCCCTTCGAGATCGGAGCAGGGGCGCTCTACGGCATGTGCAAGGACTGGTCACCGGACTTTACGGTTTTCGTATATACGCAGCCATTCATAGATGCAGGGCTGGATGTGCCGGATGAGAGTACACCTCTAACCTATCCACAAGTTCGCCAGCATGCCTGGGATTTGCTGCATACCGGGCGGTTGGCTCACCCCACTGCGAATCAAGCCCTGACGTTCGGCTACGGCTATTTCGACTCGTGGATAGATCGCATCTGGATGAATATGCTGGCCGAATTGGGAGAGCGCTTGTACCCCGAAGGGTTCACCCGGATCGTCCTGACGGGGAACGAGGCAGCGAGGGCGGTAGTGCAGTATTACTACAACCTGGCTGCCGACAACCTGGTTCCCAATCCGTTGAACCCCAGCCCAAGTTGGTTCGGTGAGGACTTTACCAATGGCATACTGGCCATGATCCAGATCGGCTATTGGTTCAGTGCTATGGCCGAGAGTGCGACGACGGCCGGGAAGGTGAAGATGCTACCGGCTCCCACGTGGGCCGGCGTGCCGCGCGACCCTTGTATGACCGGGACCGGCATGATCATGGTGGCTATTTCTGGTGTGCCAAATGAGGCCTGGAGGATCATCGAGTGGTACAACGGCCTGGAACCAGCGATTGAGCGCGCCAGCAGCGGCTGGGGCGTTCCGGCGCTCAAGTCCCTGTACCATCTCATGCCCAACGTGACTGCGTTCCAGCAGCAGGTGCAGTCCGTACTGCAGGGGGAACTGGCACTGAACACACCAGTGCTGCAATTCAATCCTTTCCTTGAAGAGAACGTCGTCGCCAATGCATGGTCAAAGTACCTGGAGCGGGTACTAGAAGGCGAGATCACGTTCGATGAAATGCTGGCGAGCATAGAGGAAGAGGTGAACGATGCGATTATGAGTCAACTGAGTAACCACGTCTATCTGCCACTCGTGCTGAACCAGCACTAGCACCGGGGAGGTGTGAGGCTGCCGGGACAAAGCCGCCTCACCCACAAGGGAGGCAGCGGAAGCGTGAGCGGAGGCTGTGACTGCCAGCACCAGGGTGGTCTGGGGGCTGGTATGGCGTAGGTGAAAGCACGGTTCTTAGAGGGCGGGGCGGCGGCAACGCCGTCCTGCTACCCGATCAGCGGCAGCAGATGGAGGTAACCACTATGAAAAGGCCTGTGAAGCGCTTGCTGTTCTGGACGCCCAGGATTCTATGCATCCTGTTCGCCGTCTTTGTGAGCCTGTTTGCCCTCGACGTGTTTGGTGAAGGCTATGGGTTCTGGGGGACGATGCTGGCTCTGCTGATGCATCTCATCCCAACGGGCGTCATTCTGATCGTACTGGCCATCTCCTGGCGCTGGGAATGGGTGGGGGGAATCCTGTTCATCGCGCTTGGGGTGTTGTATCTGGCCATGTCCTGGGGGCGGTTTCATTGGTCCACTTACCTGGTGATATCCGGGCCGCTGTTCCTGGTGGGCGTCCTGTTCCTGATCAACTGGCTGTACAGGGCGGCGCTTCGTACATAGAGAAGAGGCTAGGAGATGAGATATGGCAAAGAGATTCAGAGGCACCGGTGCTATGACACCGATGATTGCCATCGTTGCCATCGGTGGCATTCTCGCCGTTTTTCTGTTGTCATGCAGGGGGCGGGAGTACTTGACGTTTGCCCATCCCACGTCTACACCTACAGGGACTAGTACACCCACTCAGACACTCTCGCCCACTTCCACGCCTTCGGAGACGCCAACCCCCACTCACACGCCTACCAAGACGCCGACGCCTACCAGCACTTTTACCCAGACTCCTACTCCTACCCTCACTCCAATGCCAACATCCACCCCAACCCACACCCCCGCGCCTGTCGTCAGTCATGTGTATATGGCGGATGATGGTAAAGGCAACAGGTGGTGTGAGCCAGACACAATTCGGGCCGGGCGCGTTGTGGTCTGGAGGGCGATTGGCCGTTGGCCAACTCCAGAGGAGGCACGGGCAACCGTGGGTGATTCATGGCCGCCCATCACTGCCAACGGTCAAGCCCTCGTCGTCACAGTCCTGGAGCGCTCCGATGCGGAGTGGCATACAAACGGGCCTGATGATCCTGCGCCTGGTTGGGGCTTTAGCGCCAGCATAGAAATCCAATTGGCTCCGGGCGTGTATAGTGTGTCCTCGCTGTGGCTGCACGACTTAAAGACGTGTACCCTCACAGTCACTGAACCGTGACATCCTGCGGGAGGGCAGGCGGTTGATGTTTTCCCACTTTCGGTGTATTATCTTGCCTGGTTGGACACTTGTATGAATCCAGGGTAGGGGAGCGGGCCAGCCGAGGACGATATGCGCCCAGAATACCGTTTTGACTACCAAAAAGCGCGCCCCAATCGGTTTGCCGACCAAAATAGGGAGAAATGCTTGGCTGAGGAAACTCCAATGAGACGAGATGATGTCTTGCGTGTCCTGGCCAGATTTCGGGACCTTAGACAGGATGAGTTTGGAATCATCCGTATCGGTGTGTTTGGCTCCGTTGCCAGGGAAGAAAATATCGAGGCCAGCGACGTGGACGTCGTGGTTGAGCTTGGCCGGCCCGATCTGCTTGTGCTGGTTGGCGTCAAGCAGGAGCTGGAGGAGTTGTTGCACCGGCCGGTTGACGTCGTGCGTTATCGAGAAAAAATGAACGCTTACCTCAAACGGCGGATTGAACAGGAAGCGGTCTATGTATGACACCGAATTGGTCAAGGAAATCCTCCGTCAGATCCTCTGGTCCGCTCAGACTATAGCAAAGCGATTTGGTTCCATCACATCACCCGATGATTTCGTGATCTCCGAGGAGGGACTGGAAAAGCTCGATGCTATTTGCATGCAACTGATCGCTATTGGCGAAAACGTCAAGAACCTCGATAAGGTGACGGAAGGCGGGCTACTATTGCGGTATCCGCAGATCGAGTGGAAGCGGGTCATGGGGATGCGAGATGTTCTCACTCATCATTACTTCGACCTTGATGCCGAAATTGTGTACTCGGTCTGTGAAAACCAAATCGAGGAACTTGGTCGGACAGTTCAACGTATGCTCACAGAATTGGAACAAAGGTGATCGGCGGGCGACTGTCCTCTCTACTACCACGGCGTCGTTAGCGCGTTACGAGCAAATCCCACCAGAAAGGACAACCAGATCATGATGCTAGTGCGGCTTTCAGGACACGCTGGAGCAGGCAAGTCGAGGCTGATTGCTGCCCTTCCACGATTTGGCGTTGACTGCCATCGTGCGATACTCTACACCTCGCGTCCCGCCCGCAAAGGCGAGGCTCATGGCAAGGACTATTACTTTCTTTCTCGGTCTGCCATCGCTGCCCTTCCGGGTTGGGACTTCTACGTCGGTCCCGTTCGAGAGATGCTCCAGGCAGTTGACCTTGGCCAGTTGGAGAGCGATTTGAGATCTTGTGGTGTTGTCATGATTGAGATTTTCGCTGATTTATGGCCAGGGCTTGTAGTACGCCTGGAGCAACGAATGGGAGTTGCGATTCCTGCTGCTTCGGCATTCATGACAGCAGTTGATCCGCAGGCAATACTCGCCAAACCTGACGACCAGAGCCGAGCACAGCTTATTCAAGACGAGGTTGAGAGGATTCTGCGCTGGCGAGACAAGGATGGACCGGAGCAGATCAAGTCGAGGGCGCGGTCGGCCGTTCGCGAGATTCTTACGGCCATTGGGCCAGAGGGAGCCAAACTTTACACGCGTGTCTTGCATTCATCGCCGGAAGGACCAGACGGCAAGGATGACTGGACGAGAGAGACCGAGCCCACTGGGAGAGCCATGCAGGTACTGAACGAGTTCATAGCATTCTACAAGTCCGTACAAAATGAAGACGACGCCTACTGATGAATTGATTTGCCCAACGCCAGAACCTTACCAAATCCGCGACGCCATCGCCACGTTTCGTGCGCCCGAGCGCAGCCGATATCCTGAGCTCGACGGGTACGCGCGCGACGAACTGTACGAGGATTGCTTTGGCGGCGGCGGACTGTACCTTGCCGCGCGCATGCTGCGCACGCTGCGCCTGCACGCGGGCGACGTCGTGCTCGACCTGGGCTGCGGCAAAGGTGCGGCCTCGCTCTTTCTGGCACAGCACTGGGGCGTGCAGGTGATCGCCCTCGACTTGTGGACGCCGGCCACCTTCCTCGACCTCAAGTTCACCGCGCGCGGCTTTCGCGACCGGATCGTGCCGCTGCACATGGACGTGACGCACGAGTTGCCGTTCGCCGAAGAGTACTTTGACGCGGTCTTTTGCATGAACTCGTTCAACTTTTACGGCGGCAGCGTCGAGTTTCTGCGCCACCTGCTCAAACACGTGAAGCCGGGTGGGCAATTGTGCATCGGCTCGGAAGTGCTGACGGCCGAATTCAGCGCCGAACAACTCGAACACCCACCCTACGTGTACGCTTTCAGGCTGCCACCGCCGAACGAGCACGTGGACGTGTTCGAAGGGGACTTTAAGAAGCAGCACACGCCGGGCTGGTGGCGCGAGTTGTTCGAGAATTCGGGGCTGCTGCAAGTCGAGTACTGCGAGGAATTGGACGACGCGGACGTGCTGTACGAAGAGATGGTGCGCCACGAGTACGAGCACGACCTCGATCCGTTCGACGTCGAGATATGCCTGGCGCAGATGGAATGGGGACGCACCCACCAGCCGCGCAAGTCGTTGTTCGTCCTGACGGCTCACAAGACATGAAGAGGAGAAGAACACTGGACACGAAACTGAACGAGTTGAGGGCGCGGCTGGCGGAGGTGTACGATCTGCAGGCAGCCGCCCGGGTCCTGGATTGGGATCAGAATACGTACATGCCGCCGGGCGGGGCACCGGCCCGCGCGCGGCAACTGAGCACGCTGGAGCGGCTGGCGCACGAGAAATTCATCGCCGCCGAGATCGGGCAGTTGCTGGACGGCCTGCGGTCCTACGAGGAGAGCCTGCCCTACGAGGCGGACGAGGCCAGCCTGATCCGCGTCACGCGGCGGGATTACGAGCGGGCGGTCAAGGTCCCGCCGTCGTTCGTCGCCCAACTCGCCGACCACACGTCCGGTTCCTACCAGGCCTGGACGGTGGCGCGCCCGGCCGATGACTTTGCCAGCGTGCGGCCCTACCTCGAAAAGACGCTCGACCTGAGCCGGCAACTGGCGGGCTTTTTCCCCGGCTACGAGCACATCGCCGACCCGCTGATCGAGTATGACGACTATGGTATGACGGTTGCCACGATCCGGGCGCTGTTCGGCCGACTGCGGGAGCAACTCGTGCCGCTGGTGCAGACGATCACCGCCCAGGAGCCGCTGGACGACGCGTGCCTGCGCCAGGAGTTCGGCGAAGCGCAGCAGTTGGCGTTCGGGCTTGAGATCGTGCGGCGCTTTGGGTACGACCTGGCGCGCGGGCGGCTGGACAAGACCCCCCACCCGTTCACGACCGACTTTTCGATCGGCGACGTGCGCATCACCACGCGCGTCAACGGACGCCACCTGGGGGAGGCGCTGTTCAGCACGCTGCACGAAGCCGGCCACGCCATGTACGAGCAGGGCATCCGCGCAGACTACGAAGGTACGCCGTTGGCCGCGGGGACGTCGTCGGGCGTGCACGAGAGCCAATCCCGGCTGTGGGAGAACGTCGTTGGCCGCAGCCGCGACCTGTGGCAGTTCTTTTACCCCCAGTTGCAGGCGACCTTCCCCGGCCAACTGGGGCACGTGCCGCTGGAGACGTTCTACCGGGCGATCAACAAGGTCGAGCGCTCGCTGATCCGCACGGAGGCGGACGAGGTGACCTATAACCTGCACGTGATGCTGCGCTTCGAGTTAGAACTCGACCTGCTGGAGGGGCACCTGGCCGTGCGCGACCTGCCCGAGGCGTGGCGGGCGCGCTACCAGCGCGACCTGGGGATCGCGCCGAACGACGACCGGGACGGGGTGTTGCAGGACGTGCACTGGTATGCAGGCACCATCGGCGGCGCGTTCCAGGGCTATACGCTGGGGAACGTGATGAGCGGGGCGTTCTTCGAGGCTGCGCTGCGGGCACACCCCGAGATCCCGGATGAGATGGCGGTTGGAGAGTTCGGCACGCTGCACGGCTGGCTCAAGGAGAACATTTACCAGCACGGCAGCAAGTACACGGCGGCCGAACTGGTCGAGCGCGTCACAGGCGCACCGCTCAGTATCGAGCCGTACGTGCGGTATCTGCGGGGCAAGTACGGAGAATTGTACAGGCTTTAGAAAAGGGATAGTCCCCCTCTTGAGTGTTGGTGGTAGACATCGGCCTGATTGAACCGCGAAGACGCCAAGAACGCGAAGAAAACAAGCAGAAACTTGGCGCCCTTGGCGTCTTTGCGGTGAAAAACTTCCAGCAGCATTCAACGGGGAGACTATCAGATAAGGAACTCAGGGAACTTGTCTGCGGAGGTCGGGGACGATGGTGGATGAGGTGATGGTACGGGATATTTACGTGGCGCGGCGGAGGATCGCGTCCATTGCCAGGAGGACGCCGCTCGTTCTTTCTCCGGTGCTCACGGAACGGGCGGGGGCGTCTGTCTATCTCAAAGCGGAGAACTGGCAGGAGACCGGCTCGTTCAAGATTCGGGGGGCGGCCAACAAGATGCTCAGCCTGACGCCGGACGAGCGGGCGCGGGGGGTGATCGCCGTCTCCACCGGGAACCACGGGCGGGCGGTGGCGTGCGTGGCCGGGCAATTGGGGATGCGCGCCGTGGTGTGCATCTCGGAGCGGGTGCCGGCCAACAAGGTGGAGGCTATGCGGCGGCTGGGGGCCGAGGTGGTGGTGGGTGGCCAGACCTACGACGAGGCGGAGGCGTACTCGGTGCGCTTGCAGGAGGAGCGGGGCCTGACGCGCATCCACCCGTTCGACGATCCGCTGGTCGTCGCCGGGCAGGGGACGATCGGGCTGGAATTGCTGGAGGACCTGCCGGAGGTAGACGCAGCGGTCGTGCCGCTCTCGGGGGGTGGGCTGATCGCGGGGATCGCGCTGGCGCTCAAGGCCGCCAACCCGGCCACGCGGGTGGTCGGCGTCTCGATGGAACGCGCGCCGGTCATGGTCCACAGCCTGCGGGTAGGCAGGCCGATCGAGATGGAAGAGGAGAAGACGCTGGCCGACGCGCTGGCGGGGGGCATCGGGCTGGACAACCGCTACACCTTCCCCCTGGTGCAGCGGTTGGTGGACGAGGTGGTGCTGGTGTCGGAGGAGGAGATTGCCAGGGCGATGGCCTTCGCCCTGGCGGAGCACCACATGGTGGTGGAGGGGGGCGGGGCGGTGGGCATCGCGGCGGTGCTGAGCGGCAAAGTGGGACGGGTCGGGCGCCACGTGGCCGTGGTGGTGAGCGGGGGGAACGTGAACCTGCCGGTGCTGCTGGGTGTCGCTCAGAATTGGGCGGCCTGACTGCCTGCCCGCCTCAACTTCCAGTGAAGGCGGCAACGTCCTGATCAGGATTACCAGCGCATCACCGGAATCGGCGAGGAGTACAGCGATCTGCCAGTGAAGACGGCAACATCCTGACCAGGATTACCACCGCATCACCGGAATCGGCGAGGAGTACAGCGATCCGCCAGTGAAGACGGCAACATCCTGATCAGGATTACCACCGCATCACCGGAATCGGCGAGGAGTACAGCGATCTGCCAGTGAAGACGGCAACATCCTGATCAGGATTACCACCTTACGCCGGCGACCGGACGGCGATAAAGTCGCCGTCCTACGGAACAGCGCCCGATCAATCGGGCTTCTCTCTCAGATCCAATGAGGCAAGTAGATGGTCAGCCCTCGT
>Ga0307380_10002200_pt1 | contig 27841 bp, 24 predicted proteins | sample UN3MG_FD_202239 | JGI IMG/M metagenome (GOLD analysis project Ga0307380, IMG submission 202239) | Soil microbial communities from Risofladan, Vaasa, Finland - UN-3 | ecosystem: Environmental > Terrestrial > Soil > Coastal area > Acid sulfate soil | place: Finland: Risofladan, Vaasa | collected... | reverse complement strand
ATCTCCCACGGGCCGGGCCGGATCCGCCCCCCGGACAACCTCGCGGCCCGATTCGACGCCGCCGAGGAGCACGGATTCTACGACCGATGCCACCCCACCCGCATCCCCCCGCCACCCGCGATTTCGCCCGGCAATGTCCGCAATTCGGTAGTGGTACAGCTTCGCTCGGCGCCAAGCGAAAAATCTTGAAAATGTACCAAATTTGGGTGGTGTCCTAGGAGCGTGTGGCTGGCCGGATTGGGGCGAGGAAAGGTGAGACAGGGGAAGGCGATGGCGTGAGTAGTCGGGGCAAGTGGCCGGCTGGCGGTCTTTCGACGTTCTGGGGGGGCCTTGGCGGGGTCGTGTGACCCTGCTTCGTTGTGTCTCCCCTCCCAAGCACCAGCCGGCCACTTGCGACTATAGGCGTTGCGGGGACCGAGAGCAATCAGTCCGACGGGGCAACGCGCGCCATAGAAAAATTCTGAAAACCGAACTACAATGCAGATAGGTGCGTCCAACATGAGGATGCGCCAAGCGGCCAACAACTCCCCTTGGCGGGGGGGCTGGTGCGTGCTGGATTTTCTGCGTAAAACGAAGCTATCATAAGGCCGTTGCGTCCCCGTTGCGGCCTTCTTTCTGCGCCGCAGGTTTATTCACACCAGCAACAATAGACGGCAGATGCCAGAGCCTTATTGCCTAGCCATGGTTCTGTGCGATGGCATCCATCGGGATGCCGCGACGGGAAAATTCACCATACTGGGAACGTTCAGCACTTTTTTCGCTCGCCAGTTTCCGGCACATGCGCAATTGGCGGTCTACTTCGCAGTCACGGATGGACTTGGCCCCACGGTCTTGCGACTGCGAATCGTGGATGCCGACTTTGGTATTTCCAATTCTAGCGAAGAGCCAGGGAAGGCGATATGCGAAAAAGAGCAAGAGGTCACCTTTGACAGCCCCCTTGTCGTAATGGAATCAGCATGGAGTTTCGCGACAGTCCTGCCAAAGCCCGGGCTCTACCATTGCGAACTCTTTGCCGGGGATGAGTTGCTGATGTCCAGGCGAATGCTGGCTGTACACGCCGAAGCGAACGAGGGAGAATCCGATGCGTGAGACCATTGTTCACGATATTGCGAAGACGCGACCAGAACAGAAGATCCCGGAAATCAAGGCCGACCAGGCAGTCAGTTGCCTCGCTCCGTTCGAGGCAATAGAGCACCTGCTGGCCGACTCCCCGCCTCCACGGCGCCCGAACAGGAATCGCCCTACGAGTGTTGTTGACACGGAACTGCGTGAGGAGTTGGACGCCTGGGATGCTGCGAGTGATGAGGCTTTTGGCAGGCTGGAAACTGAACTGCCGGAGTAGCGGCGATGAACCGCGGGGATGTTGTGCTCGTACAGTTGCCCCGGCCAGCGGGGCCGTCCGGCAGGGAGCAATTCGGTACACGCCCGGCGATCATCGTTCAGCGTGACGCAGATACTGCGAACCTGTCTACCGTATTGCTTGTCCCCCTTACGTCACGTCTTAGCGCCGCTCGCTTTCCAGGCTCCTTTACGGTGCCGGCGACAGGAACAAATGGGCTCAGTGTTGAGTCTGTAGTTCTAACGCACCAGTTCCGGGCCATCGACCGACGGCGTATCGAACGGGTCATTGGCAGACTAGCCCACGATCAAATGGCGATGCTGGAATCCGAAATCCGCAGCCTTCTCAGTTTGTGAGCGTGGGCAACGAGGTCGACTCTCCAATCCATTACCCGGAGAGCGGCCCGCGTCTTGGCGGCGCACCAGCCTTATAAGCTGACGGAGGGGTCCGTCTGCGCACGGATGGGATCGTAACCCCCTCTCTCCGCTTGGCTACTCCCGCCTGCGCCTGGCAGCCCTCAAGAGTACCGCCCGAACCCAGGCGGACAGCGGCGCGCCTGCGCGCGCGGAGGCTGCGAAAAGCTCCGCCTTCTCCCCCACAGTCAGGCGGATTTGGAGTTGAGCGGACTTAGCCTCGTCGGGTTCTTTTGGGGGTCTACCCCTCGATTTCTTCATGCGTGTATTGTATTGACAAAAAACTTCCCGTCAAGCCCATTTTCTGTATTGACAACGTGTTTATTGTCAATACAATAAAGGTGGAGATCGGAAATGGACATGGGCACGACAAAACCCGGAATCGGCTGGAACCGACCCCGGGCAGTGAAACCAGGCTGGTCGCCCAGAATTCACGGATCGCACCTGAATTCTACCGCGAACCGGCCGCAGAGGCAAAGGCTGGTTTAATGGTCAACGTACTCCCCCGAGAGAGGCGGATTGCCGTCCTCCAGCACTTGGTCGAGGGCAACACCCTCCGCAGCACTGCCCGGCTGACGGGTGTCCACCGCACCACAATCATGAACCACATGATCCGGTTCGGCGAGGGCTGCGAAAGGCTCATGGACGCCCGGTTCCGCGACCTCACCCTTGAGCACGTCGAACTGGACGAGGTGTGGACCTTCGTCGAAAAGAAGCAATCGCGGCTCACAGTCGATGAACGCCCAGAGCGCCACCACATCGGCGACATCTACCTCTGGAGTGCCGTCGACCAAGAAACCAAGCTGGTACCCTCTTTCGTGGTCGGGAAGCGGTCCGCAGACAATGCCCGCCGATTTCTTCGTGAGCCTACGCATGAATCACGCGCGCAACTGCGGAGCCTCTGAAATCCTTGCGACTGGTGTTTGTTATGGGCCGGATCTGAAGTGCAGGAACGCGCAACGCTTGACGGCTTGACGTACTTCGCCGCCGGCAGGACTGGGGGGTTTTGCGGCTTTTCATCTCGGGATGTGCCCGTTGTGGATGGGATTTTGCACAATTGCCGTTTGACGTACCCAGCGGGCGTGACGACAAATGGTCCTCCGCGTGTTCTCTCGTCTTCACCACGCAACGCGTTTGTGGTAAACGAAAGGTGTTCACAAAAACCACACACAGAGGACCAACGGCATGATACTTCCCCGCGACATGGAGGTCCAGATCCCCGTGCCGGCACCGTCGTCAAGTCGACGGGCAAGATGTATTGGGGGCACAAGGCATCGACGATCAGCTTCGCGAATCAGGAAATCCTCCTGGACGCGGCGGCGATGACCGACGCCGCCAGTCATGACTAGCAAAGCCTCCCGGAGCATATCGCCCGGGTTTTCGAGCTTCATCCCGACTTGAAGCCGGTGATCGAGCGAGTCTTGGACGATGGCGCGGCCGATGACCAAACCTTGAAGGACTTCTTCCAGACGGAGTGGGAGATCGAGTTGTTGGCGCCGATCAATCCGCGTCGGCGCGGGCCGATCACCAAGGATCTTCCTCGCGGGATCGACCCCCTCACGCCGATCGGGATCCCGATTGGTCGTCGTCGCTATCCGCTAGAGTTTCTCACCTGTCGCCATGACACCGGAGGTTTGTCTTCCAGGCGCCTTCGGGCGAAGACGGGATTCCTGTTTGTTGGCAGTGCCCGGCACGCTCGCAATGTTACCGCGGAAACGCGGGAGCGCGTCGCGTGACGATCGGCTTCGACCGGCTGCCGTGGCTGGATCGGGAGTTCCCTCAGGTCTCCAAGCGGTTTGCCAAGGTCATGGCTCGACGAACGGTGATTGAACGGCTTCCCAAGTTGATGAAGTACGATTTCGGCGGCGACCGTTTGAGCGAGCGCGGCACGAAGGCATTCCAAGCTCGGCTGGACAAAACGCTGCTGGCGATGCACTTGGCGCTGGCCCACGGTTGATGGCCCTCCCATCGCTCTCCATCCGACCGGCCAAACGCGGCCCGCCACCTCCGGCAGCGTGACTCGGGGGCGGCCCGGCATCATCAAATCCCCATAGCAGCGTCTTGCGGCGGTTCAGTTCAACGCAATCGTATGCGGCGTGCTTTTGAGCTCACAAAGCAGGGCAACCCGCTGATAGCACGCCGCATACAATCCTCTTCATTACCCACCAATCTGGCCGGAAGGTTCGCGACCGGGCTTCCCGCCGCCCCCATTTGGTGGGAAGCCGCGCGGCGGCGGAGGCTATCTCAAAAACGTGTCCCAATAACGAGTAAATGGGATTCTGATTCCTCGGACGGGTTCTTGGGACTGGCCGCTCCCAAGCAGGCCGTCTGGTGGGTTGGCTGGCAGCCTCGTCCTGAATCGGGAACGATTGTTGACACCCGGCGCAGACTCACTAGATCGAGGGGGACGATATGCTCCGGCCATTCGGGGAAACGAACATTTCCTCGCCGGCCATCGCGCCCCACCATCGCAAATCTCGAGGTAAGAGTAGGTCGTCCTCGTGAGCTCACAGTCACTGCACTGGCGAGTGGCATCGGAGCACCCCTCCTTGTGGGTATAATACAACAACTGACTGCAGAAAGGCTTTCGGAACGATGTAAGGATCGGCGGCGAGCACCGTCAGTCAGATGGCTTCAGAAGCCAGTGTTGCGACTGCGAGCGCGTTCAGGCCGTCATTGGTCCGCGAATGCCTCGGCCGGCGGCGACAGGTTCATCGGCTCGTCTGGAGCAAGGCAAGATGAGCCGGAGAAAACAGGCTACCATGGCAGCGAGGGCTTTCCCAGTGGTCGCAGAAGTGCCACCAATGCGCACTGAAGTCACGGTCGTAATTCCTGCTCTCGATGAAGAGGGTTCGCTCCCGCTGGTGCTGCGCGATCTACCCACGGTGGGCCGTGTGATCGTTGTTGACAACGGTTCCACTGACGCCACCGCCGCAATCGCCTCTGCCCACGGGGCGATGGTTGTCCATGAGCCGCAGCGTGGATACGGAGCAGCCTGCTTACGAGGACTGGCGGCAATCCGCGAGCTGATGGATGCCGGTGAGGCTGCACCACGAGTGGTCGTTTTTCTCGACGCCGATTATAGCGACCATCCGGAACTGCTCCCGAGGCTGGTTGAGCCGATCCTCAGCGGCCAGGCTGATTTCGTGCTCGGCTCTCGTCTTGCAGGCCAAAGGGACCTCGGCGCGATGCCTCCGCAAAGCGTCTTTGGAAATCGCCTCGCCTGTTTCTTGATGCGTATCCTCTTCGGCGTTCGTTACAGCGATCTGGGGCCGTTCCGGGCAATCGACTACCAATCCCTATGCAAGTTGGGGATGTCTGATCGCGACTTCGGCTGGACGATCGAAATGCAGATCAAGGCCTCACGGATCGGACTCCGGACGATCGAAATTGCCATGCCGTACCGACAACGCATCGGGAAGAGCAAGATCAGCGGCACCTTCTCGGGCACAATGAAGGCTGGAACTAAGATCCTCTACACCCTTGCCAAGCACGGCCTGCGCCGGGGCAGGGGTGTGGAGCCGCCGACCCGTTCGGAGGTGACATCTTGAATGCGGGCGCTTCGGGACGAATCGCCGCTCGGGCACGGAGGCCATTGGGAATACTCGTTCTGCTCGCCGCAGTCTCCACCTGCGTCTACGCAGCCATTGCCAGACTCAGTTGGCAGTTCACACCCGACCGAGAGTCTGTCGAACGACCGCTCTTGGCGGTGTTCATCCTGCTGGGTGTAGTCTTCACGTTTTACTTGGTCGCCGTGTTCGCGGCAATTCGTGCCCGTGATGATCGTCGACTGCCGGCGATCATCATCCTTACCGGCGTCGCTTTTCGTTTGGTCACACTCTATTCGTGGCCGATTCAGGAAATCGACGTCTATCGTTACTTGTGGGACGGGGCTGTGACGACCTCCGGTGTCAGCCCCTACCGTTACAGCCCGCAACAGGTGCTCGCAAAATCGGCCGACGAAGCGCTGCCGCACGATCTTCAACGGCTCGTTGCATTGCGTGAGCGCTCACCCGCCCTGGCAACGGTTCTTTCGCGGGTTCACTACAGCGAGCTGCCGACGATCTATCCCCCGGTAAGCCAGGCCGTCTTTGCTGCCGTGACGCTGCTGACTCCGCAGGACACGAGCGTGTTGGGGCGGATCGTCAACATGAAGGCGGCGTTCGTGCTGTTCGATCTGGCGACCATGGTGGTGGTGATCCGCCTGCTAAGACTCGCCGGGAAGCACATCGGTTGGTCCGTGGCTTACGCTTGGTGCCCACTGGTGATCAAGGAGATCGCCAACACGGGGCACCTGGATGCCGTGGCCGTCCTGCTGACAACCCTCGCGTTGTTCGTTGCGGTGTGCCCGCTGGTTGATCGCAGGCCAACGGAAAAAACAGCGCGGAGGATGGTTCTCGGGTCTGTGTCGGCAGTACTGCTCGCCCTGGCGGTAGGTGCCAAGCTATATCCAATTGTGCTTGCGCCCTTGTTTGTCGCTGCCTGGGCGCGCTTTCTCGGCTGGCGCAGGGCGCTGCCGTTGACGGTCGGACTTCTCGCGATGCTGGCCTTTCTGCTTTGGCCGATGGTTCCATCGCGCGCTAATCAGCAGGCCGAGGAACAGCAACCGCCGCCGGCGGCCGACGGCGATCTGCCGCCGCCACCCGAGGACACGGTAACAACCGACCCGCAGGATCCAAGCCGAGGACTCAAAGCATTCCTTCGGCGCTGGGAGATGAACGACTTTTTGTTCATGCTGCTGGTGGAGAATCTCAGGCCTGCCACCAATCCTGATGAGCGACCATGGTTCACGGTGTTGCCGGAAGCCTGGCGTGCTCGATTGCTCGAAGCTCCCGCCGGATGGCTCCAAGAGGATCTTTCAGGCACGGCATTCCTTCTGACGCGATTGGTGACCTGTACCGCGCTGCTTCTGGTGGTCTTGTGGCTGGTTTGGCGTACGAATTCCTCTCACGATCCCACTTGCTGGCTTCGCGCCGCCTTTCTGAGCTTGGCCTGGTTGTGGCTTCTCTCTCCCACGCAGAATCCGTGGTATTGGACATGGGCCTTGCCGCTGGTTATGTTCGCTCGCGGTAGGGCGTGGCTAGCCATGAGCGGGCTGGCGCTGATCTATTACCTGCGATTCTGGTTCTCCTGCCATTGGCCGGAGACGCCCGTGCCGGGCACCGGCTATCGAGGCACCGCTCTGTTCGACTTTGTGGTAACCTGGATAGAATTCGGACCTTGGTTCGCCTGGCTCACCGTGACTGCCTGGCGCCATCGGCTACAATCGTCGTGAGCAGTAACGGAGGTCAATGCCTACCTTGGACCCTCGCAAGAGGAGATCTGACTTCGATGAAGAAGCTCATGGCTGTCTCGTTGATGGTCGTGATGTCTGGGATTCTCTGCGCCGGCTGCGGCAAGGAGGCACCGCCCCCGAGCAAGGAAAAACCCGCGGCGACAAAGCCGGCTGGTGAGGCGGGCTCGGCCACCAAGGCCCAGGAAGAGCTGGGCTCGGGAACCAAGGCCAAGGAAGAGGCGAAGACCGGGGCTCCTGCCGCCACTGGCTCCGGCAAGCGGTAACATACGGCGCAGCGTTGTGTTTTCGGCATGTCTGTGAACTGCCCGCGGTGTGGGTATGCGCTCGTGTAGCAGTCGGCGGTGATTATGGCTAGCGCAGGGAGCCCGTCTCATGGTACGGTTGACCCAGCGACCTGGGTAGATCGCCACGGCGATACCCTGTACCGGTATGCCCTCTCACGGCTGCGGGATCCAGACGCCGCCGAAGAAGTCGTGCAAGAGACCTTCGTTGCTGCGCTACATTCCCTCGATCAGTACTCCGGAAGGGGGGCGGAAGGTGCGTGGCTGCTGGGGATCCTCAAACGCAAGGTCGTGGATTGTGTCCGACGGCGCAATCGGCCCGGCTCAGCCACAGGGGCCGAAATGGGCGCGGACCCGTCGGAGGCATTCTTCGATGGCAGGGGGAACTGGCGATTCGACCCCCGTATAGCCAAGATGCGCCCGGACGCATGTCTCGAACGCGACGAGTTCTGGCAGACGTTCCGCGGTTGCCTCAAAGGCTTGCCGCCGCGCCAGGCTGACGTCTTCTCGCTCCGCGAAATGGAGGAATTGTCGACCGACAACATTTGTAAGGAATTGCAGATTACCGCGTCAAACCTATGGGTCCTACTCCACAGGGCCCGCTTGCAGTTGATGCGGTGCATGAAGGTACACCTCGAACGATGGGGAGATCTCTGAACATGCTTCGCTGCAGAGAGGTCTCCAAGCTGGTGTCCGAGTCGATGGAGCGCAAACTCCCATTCGGCACGCGAATGCAGGTCTGGATGCATTTGATGCTCTGCCGATTCTGTGCGGGTTTTGCGAGGCAAGTCCGCTTCCTTCGCCGAGCCGCGCGGCAAAGCCCGGAGCGACTTGCCGGTTCCCCGTCGACCCCCGAAACGACCCTCTCTCAAGAGGCCCGCGAGCGGATCAAAGCCGCTCTGCGAGGGAACAACGGCTCGTGAGCGTTCCGCTATTGGCCTAACAACGCTCGGGATCTGTGAGATCCAAGTCTGGCCCGTGCCTTTTCGACGCTTCTGTTGGTTTTCCCTGTAAGTTTTCCGATGGCTGCCCGTCATCTCCCCGGAATCGCCGTGCCGTGGCGGCGATGAGAAGGCATCGGTGTGCCCCGTTCTTCAAGGAGTTTGAGACATGCGAAACGTTTTGAAGCCCACCTGTGTTATGGTCTCCGCGATGGGCCTGCTGCTGGCGACGGCCTTGCCGGTGATTGCCCAGAGTGGTAGCCGCTCCGCTCCCCCGAGCGGGTCGGGCCGCCGGACCACGGAACCTGCGTCCGGTTCCGCACAGCGAACGCAGCCAGCCCCCCTGGCCCTGGACGGTTTTTGCCCGGTCAGTCTCAAGACCATGAAGAAGTGGGTCAAGGGAGATCCTTTGATTCAGGCCACCTTCGACGGTCACACGTACCAATTTGCCAATGAGCAGGGGAAGCAGATGTTCGCGGCCGACCCAGCGAAGTATGTCCCGGTGCTGGGTGGCGACTGCGTGGTTTCTCTCATGAAGATGAACAAACGCGTGCCAGGCAACATCCGGCACGCCACAATACACGAGGGGCGACTTTTCTTGTTCGCCGATGAGGACGGAAAAAAGATGTTCCTGGCCGATCCCCAAGCCTACGCCAACGCCGACTTGGCCTTTGGTGGCAAGTGCGCCGTCTGCCGGGTAGACATGAAGCAAGCGGTTGCCGGCAAACCGGAGTTCACCGTCATCCACAACGGCCTGCGCTACCTCTTCCCGGCAGCCGAGCAGCGTGACCAGTTCCTGGCAAACCCGAAGAAGTACGAAGCGAGCGCCACCTCGGCCCAACCCGCGCCGAGCGGATCGGGCACTAGGGAACCGGCCGGCTCCGGCTCCGGCAGCAAGCAACCGGCCGGCTCCGGCTCCGGCAGCAAGCAGCCCGCCGGATCGGGCTCCGGCCGTCGAGATTGAGTTGCGTTGGCAACGAGGACTCCCGTCGTGCGGAAGATCCTGCTCACAATGTCGGCGGCCTTGATCGTGGCGGGCCTAGTCGCTTACCTGGTCTATCCCGGAAGCACCCGCGAAGTCGTCTTCGACCGTGATTTGCACGCGGCCGATGCGGCACCGCCGCTTGTCCCCTTCGACAAGGTCGACCATTCCGTGTGGGATCGCCTCTTGAGGAAGTACGTTGACGGCAACGGGATGGTCGACTACGCCGCTTGGAAAGCCTCGGAGAGCGATACGAGCTCGCTCAGGCAGTACGTTGCCGCGCTCGGTCGCGCCGATCCCGAAGCCCCGACGACCGAAGGAGGCAGACTGGCCTTCTGGATCAATGCGTACAACGCATTGACGGTCTACGGGATTCTGGAAGTCTACCCAACCAGTAGTATCCGCAATCACACGGCAAAGGTCCTCGGATACAACATCTGGCGCGACCTGCTGCTCCCGGTCGCCGGCAAGAAGTACTCGCTCGAAGACATTGAGCACAAGGTTCTCCGCAAACTGGGCGAGCCCCGTATTCATTTCGCCATCGTGTGCGCATCGATCGGCTGCCCACGACTGCGGAATGAAGCCTACACGCGTGCCGGGCTTGAATCCCAGTTGGTTGAAAACACCCGCGATTTCTTCTCCCGGCCCGAGCACTTCCGCGTAGACGCTGCAAAACGCATTGTTTACGTTTCGCCGATCCTTCAGTGGTTCGGCGAGGACTTCGGCCCGACCCCGCAGCAGCGTCTGAAGAAGCTGGTGAAGTACCTGCCGGCGGACGACGGCATTTTGCAGCTCATCGGGCAAGGGGATTTCTCGGTTGGCTACCTCGATTACGACTGGAGCCTCAACGACCAACGGCAGAAGACGGCGAACTGAAGGCCGGGACATGACGGCATCCCAATCGCCCCCAATGAAGGTTAAACGCGCCCTGAAAGAGCCGGACCAACCCATGAGAAGATCCGTTTGGCTGCGGATTGGCGGGGCGGCCGCCGTGGTGGCTGCTGTGACCGCGAGTGCGACCCTTGTGCCCGTCAAAGAGTACCTCCTCGGATTCCTGGAATGGGTGCAGGGCGTTGGTCTGTGGGGCCCGGCGTGCGTGGTCGGGCTGTACGTCGTCGCCTGCCTGCTCTTCATTCCCGGCTCGCTGCTCACCCTGGGAGCCGGCTTCCTGTTTGGGGTGGTTTGGGGAACGGTCACGGTGTCCCTCGGCAGCACGCTGGGGGCGACGGCTGCGTTCCTGGTGGGCCGAAGGCTGGCCCGCGACTGGGTCGAGCAGAAAGTTGCCGGCCATCCTATTGAGCCTTGCATAGCCAATGAACGGAGGGCTTCCACCGGAAGCCCGGGACACAAGGGTCCGGTCCACGTCGAGGGATCATTGGCAATGCAAACATCAATAAGTTCCGTGCAATCGATGCGGCAGTCGGCCGCCAGGGATTCAAGATCGTGCTGCTGACCCGGCTTTCCCCGCTCTTCCCGTTCAATCTGCTCAATTTTGCTTTCGGCCTGACCAGCGTCTCGCTGCTTCCGTATGTCGTTGCCTCCTGGATTGGCATGCTGCCGGGAACCCTCATGTACGTGTACCTGGGTTCGGCGGCCAAGAGCCTGGCCGAGTTGGCCACCGGGAGAGTCGAAGGCGGGTGGGGACAGCGAACTCTCTTCGGTGTGGGACTCTTGGTGACGGTCATCGTCACCGTGTTTGTAGCGCGGGTCGCGGGGAAGGCCTTGAGCGAGGAACTCGCCATTTCAGGTGAACAGGAGACGGCCCGTGATGCCAGCGTCACCCTGTAAAGCCCCGCTCATTCTTCCCGACGACGCGTTCAACCGGACGCTGCGGGAAAACGTCCATCCCGACGACTGGGTGAATCCAGAGCCGCAAGATCGCTATAACCTGGTGGTCATCGGTGCGGGGACGGCGGGCTTGGTGACCGCAGCCGGTGCCGCCGGGCTCGGCGCGAGGGTGGCATTGGTCGAAAAGCACTTGATGGGCGGAGACTGCCTCAACTACGGCTGCGTTCCGTCGAAAGCCCTGATTCGTGCCGCCCGGGTCGCTGCCGACGTGCGTGACGCCGCCGCTTTCGGCGTGCAGGTGCCTTCGGGCGCAAGAGTCGACTTCCCGGCGGTGATGGAGCGGATGCGACGCCTGCGATCCGAGATCAGCCCTCATGATTCGGCGGCCCGATTCCGCGACTTGGGAGTCGATGTCTTCCTCGGCGAAGGGCGATTTATCGGCGGCGACGCCGTCGAAGTGGACGGCGCGACACTTCGGTTCAGGAAGGCGGTGATCGCAACGGGGGCTCGCGCCGCCACACCGTCCATTCCGGGACTTGTCGAAGCAGGGTTCCTGACCAACGAGTCGGTCTTTTCCTTGACAGAACTGCCGCGTCGGTTGGCAGTCGTCGGGGCCGGCCCCATCGGTTGTGAACTCGCGCAGACCTTTGCCCGATTCGGTTCCGAGGTCTTCTTGTTGGAGGCCGGCCATGGGGTGTTGCCGCGAGAGGATCGCGACGCGGCCCAGCGCGTGGAGAAGTCCTTGCGCCGCGATGGCGTGCACCTCCTTGTCGGATGCAAGATCGTCCGGGCAGAAAAGCGCGGCGATGGCAAGGTCATCCACTTGGAGCAGCGTGGGAATCCGAAAGAACTGGCGGCCGACGAGATTCTGGTCGGCGTAGGCCGGGCGCCGAACGTGGAGGGGCTCAACCTGGAGGCCGCCGGCGTGGAATTCGACCCTCGCCAGGGCGTTCACGTGAATGATCGACTTCGAACCACGAATCCCCGGATCTTTGCCGCTGGCGATATCTGCTCCCGTTTCAAGTTCACGCATGCCGCCGATGCCCTGGCCCGGATTGTTATTCGCAACGCGATGTTTCTCGGCCGGGCGAAGGCCAGTGCCCTGACCATCCCCTGGTGTACCTATACCAGCCCGGAAATCGCCCACGTTGGACTGTATGAACACGAAGCCCAAGAGAAGGGAATCTCGGTGCAGACCTTTGTCCAGGAGCTCCATGATGTGGATCGGGCGGTTCTTGACGGACAAGACGAAGGATTCGTCAAGATCCATGTCCGGGCGGGCACGGACCGGATTCTTGGCGCGACGATTGTGGCGGAGCACGCGGGCGACACAATATCTGAGATTACCACGGCCATGACGGGCAAGATGGGTTTGGGCGGTTTGTCCAGCGTGATCCATCCCTATCCGACTCAGGCCGAAGCCATCAAACGCCTCGGTGATGCCTACAGTCGCACACGCCTGACCCCCCTGGTGAAGTCGCTCTTCCATCGGTGGCTGGCATGGTCGCTGTGAGTCAGCGTACCGCGGACGCAAGCTGATTCCCTCGGTAACACAACGACAAACAGCAAGGAGCGCGAACTCCATGAGCACCATCACGATCCCAGGCGGCAACGGCCGCGAGGCTTCTGTCCGCACCCGGTATTCCGCTGCGGCGAGCGAGAAGGAGGCATCCCTCTGCTGCCCCGTGCGATACGCCGAAGATTATCTTCGAGTGATCCCTGAGGAGATCCTGGAACGGGACTACGGCTGCGGAGACCCGACGCCCTACGTGCGCGAGGGCGAGACCGTGCTGGATTTGGGATCGGGGGGCGGCAAGGTCTGCTATATCCTGTCCCAGGTTGTCGGTCCGCGAGGGCGCATCATCGGCGTGGACTGCAATCGTGACATGATCGGGCTGGCCCGGCGTCATCGGGAGACCGTCGCCGGGCGACTCGGGCTTGCCAACGTCGAGTTCCGCTACGGGATAATCCAGGACCTCGCCCTGGACCTGGAATTGCTTGCCCGGGAAACCCGTGGGTTGCGGATCGACAGTCCCCAGGATTGGCTCGACCTGCGGCAGGTCGAGCAGCGTCTGCGTCTTGAACGGCCGATGGTGCCCGACGAGAGCATCGACTGCGTCGTGTCGAACTGCGTGCTCAACCTGGTCCGGCCGGAAGACCGCCGGCAATTGTTTGTGGAGATCTTTCGCGTCCTGCGTCTGGGTGGCCGCGTGGCCATCAGCGACATCGTCTCCGATGAGGACGTGCCCGAACGGCTCCAGCAGGATCCGGAGTTATGGTCAGGCTGCATTTCCGGGGCATTCCGGGAAGATCGGTTCCTAGCGGCATTTGAAGAGGCAGGTTTCTACGGAATCCGGATTGCCGCCCGTCAGGCTGAGCCGTGGCGCACGGTCGAGGGAATCGAGTTCCGCTCGCTCACGGTGGTCGCCCACAAAGGTAAACAGGGTCCCTGCCTGGAACGCAATCAGGCAGTCATCTATCGCGGTCCGTTCAAGAAGGTCGAGGATGACGACAGCCACGTCTACTGCCGTGGCCAGCGCATGGCCGTGTGCGACAAAACGTTCCGCCTGCTTCAAAAGGAGCCCTACGCGGGCCAGTTCGAGCTCGTCGAGCCGCGCGAGGCGGTGACCGCAGAGAAGGCTGCCCGATTCGATTGCAGCCGCCCGAAGCACCGCCACCCGCGCGAGACCAAGGGGCAGGACTACGACATCACCACGGAGGGCCCCGGGACCTGCACAGACTCCGGCGGCAATTGCTGCTAGGCATTGAAGGAAACGACCATGTCGTCAAACGTAACGCTCCACAGGGAAGGCAACCCGCTTGCCGACCCTGCGAAACAACTAATCGTTCTTCGGCCGCGACCGCAGCACAAGCTTTTCGAGGCCGCGTCGGCCGAAGCTGGGCTCTATCCGCTTCGCGCCCTGGGAATCGACGTGCTCCAAGTCAATCTCGGCAAGCTCTGCAACATGACTTGCTCGCACTGCCACGTTGACGCCGGGCCGGAGCGCCGTGAGATCATGACCCGCGAGACGGCCGAGGCCTGTGTTCGGGCCCTCGCCGCCACCGACGTTCCAACTCTGGATCTCACCGGCGGCGCACCGGAGATGAATCCCAATTTCCGCTGGATGGTCGAAGAGGCAAGAGGCCTGGGACGCCACATCATTGATCGGTGCAATTTGACGATTCTGCACACCCCAGGCCATACCGACCTGCCCGAATTCCTCGCCGCACAACGTGTGGAGATCGTCGCTTCTCTCCCGTGCTATCTGGAAACCAACGTGGACGCCCAACGAGGCAGCCACGCGTTTGAGAGGTCGATCGACGTGCTGCGACAACTGAACGACCTCGGCTATGGCCAGCCTGACTCCGGTCTGCAACTCACGCTGGTCTACAACCCCGTGGGCGCAGGTCTGCCTCCGCCTCAAGACCAGTTGGAGCAGGACTACCGCCGGGAATTGGCTGGCCGATATGGCGTCGTCTTCAGCCGGCTGTTCACCATTACCAACATGCCCGTCGGTCGCTTCTTGAATTACCTGCTGAAGACCGGCACGCTCGACGATTACCTGGAAAAGCTGATCGGGGCCTACAATCCCGCCGCAGCCGCGGGAGTCATGTGTCGGACAACTCTCTCCGTCGATTGGGAAGGCCAACTGTACGACTGCGACTTCAACCAGATGCTCGGCCTGAGAGTGCATCACAGCCTGCCGCAGAACATCCGTGACCTCGACCCGGAACGCTTGACGCACCGCATCATTACAACCGGGCAGCACTGCTATGGATGTACCGCAGGTGATGGGTCGAGTTGTCTGGGAGTCATTGCAGGGTGAATCTCACAAGCCTGGAATCCCAAAACAAGCGTACTTGAGTCCCTGGCCGGCTCCGATGGACAGACACCTCATCATCTTCACGCGGTATCCCGAGCCGCACAAAACCAAGACCCGCCTCATCCCGGCCCTGGGAGCCGAAGGTGCAGCGGAATTGCAGCGAGAGATGACGTTGCGCACGCTTCACTGGGCCAAGCAGCTCGCGAAGACCATCCCGGTATCGGTCGAGGTCCGTTTCGACGGAGGCGACGAGCTGCGGATGCAGGAATGCTTCGGAGACGATTTTCCGTGCTGCCCTCAAGGGCCAGGGGATCTGGGGTCACGCATGGCTCACGCCGTCCAGGAGGCGTTTCAAGGAGGCGCTCAGCGTGTGGTTGTTGTCGGGACCGATTGCCCCGAAATCACGCTCGACGTTGTCACCGACGCATTTGATCGCCTCGCCAGTTGCGACGTGGTCCTTGGTCCCGCCGGCGATGGCGGCTACTACCTGATCGGCCTGCAACGTGAAGTCCCCGAGTTGCTCACTTCCATGCCATGGGGGACCGAGCATGTCTTCCACGAAACCGTACGACGTGCCAAGGAACTCTCCCTCTCGGTATCGTGCATTCAGACGCTTGCTGATGTGGATCGTCCGGAGGATCTGCCAATTTGGCACCGCCTCAAGGGTACTTTCCATACGGCGGCGGACCAGGCACGTATCTCTATCGTCATCCCCGCATTGAACGAAGCACACCACCTGGAAAACACCTTGCTTGCGCTACGAGATGCCGAGAACGTTGAGACCATCGTGGTCGATGCCGGCAGCGGTGACCAGACCGCCGAGATGGCGGAGCGCTACGGATGCCGGCTGCTCCGTTCAAGCCCGGGCCGGGCAAGACAAATGAATGCTGGCGCCGACGCTGCCAGCGGTTCGATCCTTCTGTTCCTGCATGCCGACACCCGCCTCCCTACAGGCTTCGACACGACCGTCCGAACAACCCTTCAGGACTCCGGCGTGGCGGCCGGCGCCTTTCGGCTGCGCATCGACGCCCCCGGCCGAGCGTTCCGCATCATTGAAAGAGCAGTCAATATCAGATCCCGTTTTCTCCGTATGCCGTATGGTGACCAAGCCCTCTGTCTGCGAAAGGAGACCTTTCAAAGGCTGGGGGGCTTTTTAGAGCTGCTCATTATGGAGGATTTTGAGTTCATCAGGCGACTTCGGCGTGTCGGCAGAATTCAGATAACGTCCCTGCCGGCAACCACTTCCGGCCGCCGCTGGCGAGAGTTGGGTCCCTGGCGAACGACTTGGATCAATCAGAAGGTTATCTTCGGGTACTGTGTCGGCGTATCTCCCCAGCGGCTGGCGCAATGGTATCACTGCGATCGAAGGCGGCCGCCACGAACTGCTTGACGCGGTTCTTTCTTGGCCTTATAGACAGTTGTCACGATCGCCTTCCTGGTTGCCTTGCGCTCCACGAGATATGGCTTTCCTTCAACGACCCGACCGTGTCGCGCGTTCACCGTCGGATCGAGGTCTGGGCGTATTACGGGACGAAGCACAGGGATCCGGAGCCGGTACCGCCCGAAATCGACGTGTTGATGACAGGTGTCTACGACGTCACCGAGGCGAGCCAACTCCGAAGCCGGCGTGCAGTCAAAATGCTGAGCCGACACTTGGGCTCCTTGAAAGCCTGGTTTTCACCGCTTCAGAATCAGAATTTCGGCCGAACCCGACCATCAAGACATTGACGGTTGAACCGAGGGCGAGAAAATTCGGCCCCGTGTCTTGGCTGTCCCAAAAAATGACGGAATTCTGACACACGGGCTGCAAAGCGTCCGCTTCGGATAGGTCCGGGATCTTCATCACAGCCCACTTGGTCCTGTCCCCCTGACAGGCGGTTGCGGTCGGCGGCACGGGCACTTCTGTCTCTGCGGCTCGCCGCATCCGAACCGCCGACGCAGCGCGAAGCGCCTCAGCAGCCAGAGTTGCCGGGTCGCTGACGATCATGATTCCGTGGTTGGACGGCTGTCCACAATCCCGGAACCCCGGCCCCTTCGCCTACGTCGGTCGGGTCGCCTTGGAAAATCACGCCAACCCAGCCAAGACCTCGGCCGCTTGGGCGACCGTCGTTTCGATGTCTTCCTCCGTGTGGGCCGTGGAGAGGAAGAGGGCCTCGAACTGGCTGCACGGCATGTAGACGCCGCGATCCAGGAGCCCCCAGAAGTATTCGGCGAACCGGCCCGTGTCGCAGCGGCTGGCCGCGTCCCAGTCGGTGACCGGCTCGCCGTTGAAGAAGAGGGTCAGCATCGCCCCGCACCGGCCGATGGAGACGGGGATTTCGGCGCGGCGTGCGGCCTCTTCGAGCCCGGCGGCCAGCTTGGCCGACAATCGCTCGAGTTGCTCGTACGGACGGGTCTCGCGGAGCACGTCCAGCGTGGCGATTCCCGCCGCCGTAGCCAGCGGGTTGCCGCTCAAGGTGCCGGCCTGAAAGACCTTGCCGGCCGGCAGGACGTGGTCCATGATCTCGGCCCGGCCGCCGTAGGCTCCCATGGGGAGCCCGCCGCCGATGATCTTGCCCAGCGTGGTCAGATCGGGCTTCATCCCAAAGACCTCTTGCGCCCCGCCGTAGGCCACGCGAAAGCCGCTCATCACCTCGTCGAAGATCAAGAGCGCACCATGCCGGGACGTCAGGTCCACCAGGGCCCGGCGAAACGCGGGCGACGCCACCACGCAGCCCATGTTCCCGGCCACGGGCTCGACGATGACCGCGGCAATCTGATCGCCGTGCTCGCCAAAGGCGGCCTCCAGCCCGGCCGGGTCGTTGTAGCGGAGAACCAGCGTGTCCTTGGCGGTCCCCTCGGTGACGCCGGGCGAGTTGGGCACCCCCAACGTCGCGGCGGAGCTGCCGGCCGCCACCAGCAGGCTGTCGACGTGCCCGTGGTAGTTGCCCGCAAACTTGACGATCATCTCCCGGCCGGTGAATCCCCGGGCGAGCCGGATGGCGCTCATCGTGGCCTCGGTGCCGGAGTTGACCAGCCGCACCTTCTCGATCGAGGGGACGGCGTCGATGATCCGCTCGGCCAGCTCGTTTTCGGCCTCGGTGGGCGCGCCGAAGCTGGTCCCCCGGCGGATCGCGGCCTCCAGGGCGTCGACCACGGCCGGATGGGCATGGCCGAGGATCATCGGGCCCCACGAGCCGACGTAGTCGAGGTACCGATTGCCGTCGACGTCGACCAGATAGGCTCCCTCGCCCCGCTCGAAGAAGACCGGTTCTCCCCCGACGGCCCCGAACGCCCGGGCGGGGCTGTTCACGCCGCCGGGCATCCGTTCCTTGGCCTTGGCAAAAGCAGCTCGACTTCTCTCGTGCAACATCAACAGGTCCTGCCGTTTTGTGTCGTGGAATCGTTCAACGCCGCAACTGGAAGGAAGCGTTTCCCGGCATCTCTCGTTCCCAGGCTCTGCCTGGGAACGAACTACCGCGACGCGAGGCTCCGCCTCGCCCCCCACGGCGTACGAGACGCAAGCCTGGCGGACCATGCGGACGCCAGACAGAGCCTTCCCTCCTCGTCCGTTCCCGGGCGGAGCCTGGGAACGAGGGGAGACCGCGATCTCCGCATGATTGTATCCGAAGGCTTGCGCCGCGTGCCAGGGCCGTCTTGCCTTTGACTCGCAGCGAAGGGTCGCAGGCTTCGAGCCCGGGACCGGGAAGAGGAGACACGTCCCGGCGACGACCGAGGTTTGACGCTGTCTTCCACTTCTGCTATCTTCGCGCTCGTAGGTGCTGTTGCCGGACGTGGACCCAAAGCCGACGCGGAAAGCTCCGATGGAGATCAACGAGAGATTCCTGATCAAAAACGTACACATCGTCAAGCCCCTGCGCGTGCTGGACGGCGATCTCGGGCTGGAAAACGGCGTGATCACCTATATCGGCGAACCGGTGCGCCCGCCCGCCGGCTGCCGCGTGATCGACGGGAGCGGCCTGTTTGCGGTGCCCGGCTTCATCGACGTCCACACCCACGGCGCGAGCCTATTCGACCTCACCCAGGGGCTCTACGACCCGCAGACGGGGACCTTCGACGATTCGGAGGAGGCGTACGCGGCGGGAATCGAGCGGACCCTCGAGACGATGGCCGCCGAGGGGGCGACGCGCGTGCTGTTGGCAACGGTGGCCTCGCCCATCGACAAGCTGCTGCACGCGCTGCGTTGCGCGGGGCGATACATCGGCAGCGACGACAACGGCCGCCGAGGCGCTTTACTTCACGGCGTCCTTCTGGAAGGCACCTTCATCAAGTACCCCGAGTTCGCCGGCGCTCAGAACCCGGAGTACTTCTTGCCCCCAAGCGTAGACGCCTTCGAGCGTCTGAACGACGCGGCGCACGGCAACATCGCCTACGTGAACGTCGTCCCGGAGTACGGCGAGGCGGTCCGCCCGCTGATGGAGCACCTGACGCGCCAGCGTGTCCTTATCGGCGCCGGCCACACCGACGCGTCCGCCGAGCAGTACGCCGAAGCCGTGCGCTGGGGCCTGAAGGTCGCCATCCACTTCACGAACGGCCCGACCGGCTCGACCTTCAAGCCGTTCGGCGGAGGCGGCGTGCTCCAGGCGGTCCTCGGATCTCGCAGGGTTTACGCCGAGATCATCGCCGACGGATACCACGTCAACCCCGCCTACGTTCTCGACGTCCTCTGGCGAAAGGGCCTGGACCGCATCATCGCCATCACGGATTCGATGTTCGTCACCGGCGCCGACGAGATCGAGGAGTTCGAGCTGGCCGGCGTCAAGGGACGGCGGAGCGAGGACGGACGATATCTCGCGGTCGCCGGCAAGCGACGCACGCTCTTCGGCAGCGTGCTCTCGATGCGCGTCGCGATGGCCAATTTCCTCTCGTGGTTGACCAGGCCGATGCGAGGCATATGGAAGGACGTTCACGACCCTCTGGACCTCGACGAGGCCATCCTCGCCGCCTCGCATTTCTGTTCGGTCAATCCCGCCCGAGCCATGGAGATCTTCGATCCCCCCAACCAGAAGCTCGGACAGGACGTCAGCATGTGCGCCGGCGGCATCCAGGTCGGCAAGCGTGCCGACGTCGCCCTCATCCGCTTGGATGGAGAGCCCGGCGCATACGACGTCGAGGTCGTCAACACCTTCGTCGGCGGACGCCTGGTAAAGTAGGCACGAGCCGTCTCCCGTGTGCCACTGCTTGCTTGCAAGCAGTGTTGCATCGAGCTACCGCCCAGGAGTCCCCCCGGCACTGCTTGCGAGCAAGCAGTGGCACACAGCCAGATGTCTCGGATTCGACTGGGGCGACGCCGTCAACGGTCCGCGGCGGGGACGTACATGTCGTCCTTCGTAAGCCCGTAGCGATCGATGGCTTCCAGGCATCGGCTCATGTCGATGGGGCGATCGTCGTGATTGTTCGAGCCGAACGTGAACTTCGCCCCCATCCTCTTGGCCATGCGGAGGAAGCGATCGTGGGGCAGCCCGCTCTGCGCGTTGATCTCCAGCGCCACCCGATTGTCGATCGCCGCCCGGATGATCCGCCGCATCCGCTCCTCGGTCCACAGCCGGTCATAAAGTTTTTCCACCGCCTTGGGCAGGTAGGTCGGATTGGCCAGAATGGCGACCGGCTCGGACAGCACCCGCAGGTTGTGCCGCATGTATCGTTCCATCCACGCCTCGGGGTCGTCGATCGTATACTGATCGGCCATCCACAGCTTCACCGGCTCGCTGTCGTCGTTGGGCATCGGCATGATCATCGTGTCGGCCAGGACGTAGTCGAGCCGCTTGAGCAATTCCGGGGAGTGCTCGTTCATCCAGTCGCGGTCGTTCACCTGGACGCCGACGAAGACCGGCCTGCCGCCGACGCCGTCGAGGAACTCGCGTAACTGGTCGTCGGTCTCCAGCGGCCAACCCTTCCCCAGGTTCCGCAATACGCCGACCTTGATCCCGGTTGCGGCCTGCCGTTGGATCGCCTTCTCGACCGTCATCCCGCCGCGGAGATGGATGTGGTAGTCGATCACCGGCACGCCTCGGGCGGCGAGTTGGTCGATCCGATTTTTCTCGATCCCGTATCCCCGATCCGACGCACGCCCGGTCTCGGCGGCGTCGGCAACGACCAAAGAAGCCGACCAGGCCGCCAGAACGAGGCCCCAAACCGGCAAGCAAGGTCGCCGCAGTGCAGTGTCGTGTCTCATGGTATGCTATCTCCTGTTCGTTTTCGTTGATTCAGAGACCGCTCCACGACAGCGATCGCATCTCCCCTCAGGCACCAGCCGCACCTCTCCCGACGCAGCAGCCGCACTTCTCCCGACGCAGCAGCCGCATGAATCCGGCAACACGAGGGCCGTTTACGGCCCGTCTCCGCGCTAGCGGTAATAGCCCGGCGTTTACGCCGGGGTGACCGGGCAATACCCCTCCCCTCCTCCGGGAGGCCCGTTCACGGGCCTTTTCCCCCGCTCGGCACGGGCCGTAAACGGCCCGCAAGCGATCGAAGCACCGGGCGCCTCAACCCCGACGGGGCTTCGCCCGGCACAACTGTACAACCCCTTCGGGGTTGGCGGGCGAAACACGAATCGGGGACCCTGGGTGCGCTTCGCGACCCAGGGCTCTGTTGTCGAACGCCTTCGGCGTACCCGCGCGGCGCACAGCACTGATCTCCCCACGCGAGCCACTGTGAATAACCCAGGCTATTGGATCTCCAGTGCATAGATGGTCACGCTCGACGGCGCGACCTTGAGGCGGTCGCGCACGCCGCTCAGCGACGCCTGCTCGATCATCACGTCGGGATTTTTGCCCGGCTCGTTGTAGGCCATCGGGTCGGAGCCGGCGATCCGCCACGCCCGCCCGGTGCCGGCCAGCTTGGCCCCTTTCACTTCCAGCGGCACGTCGAACGCTTCCATGGTCGGGTTGACCAGCGCCACGGTGAGCGTCCCTCCGTCCTCACTCACCGCAGCGGCCACGTCGAGCGGCTGGCCCGCCTCGGCGGCCACGGGCACGACGCCGAAGTGCTTGCGATAGAGCTTCAGGGCGAGGCCCGTCGTGGCCAGCGCGGCCTCGGTCTTCGTGGTCTTGATCGCGCCGATGACGTTCACCGTCTGGGCGTAGTTGGCCATGAAGTAGATGTCGGTGTTGCGGGCGAACTCGTTCAGTGCGGCGCCCACGCCGAGGGCGTCTCGCAGGAAGTAGCGGACGCCCAGCTCCCCGTAGAGGTGCGGCCCGTACCAGTAGTTCCACTCGTCCAGGGCGATACGGATGTCTTTCCCCTTCAGCGAGTCGAACTGTTGGCGGTACCGCCGGTGGGCGTCGGCAATCTCGCGAACGCGGCGGCTGGTTTGGGCAACGTGCGACATCAGGCCCGGCTGCTCGCGCACGTAGAAGTGCTCGCTCACCAGGTCCATGTGGTCGGCGCAGTGGGCCATCATCCCCTCGCTCCACGGCCCGACCGCCCCCACGGCGATCAGCTTGACCGACGGATCGGCCGCCCGCATCGCCTCGGCAAACTCGTTGTGCTTCCGGACGTACTCCTCCAGCGGCACGTGGCCGAGCTGCCATTTGCCGTACATCTCGTTGCCGATCCCCCACCACTTGACCCGGTAGGGCTCCGGGTGACCGTTCTTCGCTCGCAGCTTGCCCATGGGGGTCTCCGGGCTTCCGTTGGCATACTGGAGCTCCCCGACGGCCATCTCCATACGCCCTTGCCCGCTGTTGACGACCACCAACGGCTCGGTCGCGATCAGGCGGCAGAACGTCATGAACTCGTCGAGGCCGAAGTCGTTGTGCTCCACGCCGGTCCAGGCCGGATTGGTGCGCGGCGGTCGGCGGTCGCGATCGCCGATGCCGTCCTTCCAGTCGTAGCCGCTGACGAAATTGCCGCCGGGCCAGCGGTAGACGGGCGAATCCAGCTCCTTGAGCAGCTCGAGCGTGTCCGCCCGCATCCCCTCGACGTTGTCGGCCGGCATCAGCGAGACCGTGCCGACCAGGCAGGGCGAGCCGTCGGTGACCCGGATCTCGAGCGTGCCCTGGTTCGTGTCGGCCCCGGACGTGAACTGAAGAGGACACTTCTCGTAACGGTTGTCGTCCATGCCGAGACTCAGCCGCTCGATTGCCTCCGGGCCCTCGCCCCAGCGCAACAACACGTCGACCTTCGTGGCACCGCCGGTCGGCTTCAGCCAGAGGTAACCCACGTAGCCTTTTCCCTTGACCAGTCCCAGGTCGTTCTGGCGGATGCCGCCGCCGGGTACGACTTGGGGCGTGTGCTCGCCGACGAACGCGTCCTCCTCGACCATCGTCACCGAGTCGGCGGGGCCGACGATCTCCCACGGCGAGGCCCCGACGACCGGGAAGGGGGCGTCTTCGGGCACGCCCCGGGCGGCGCGGTACGGCTTGTACTCCGCCGTGATCGGGTAGTAGAACTTGCGGTCTTCGAGCATCTCGGCCCAGATGCCGCCGTAGATGCAGCGCCCCAGGTGCTCGATGAACTGCCCGTAGATGTACTTGGAGATCGGCTCGCCTTTGCGCCCCACGTCGATGGTGATCGTCGGCTTCATGTCGGCCGCGGTGAGCCGCTCGAGCCGGAGGTCGTCGTACCAGGCCTTGCCGGTGGCCAGGCCCCATCCGCCGAACAGGCAGTTGATCCAGAGCTGGTCCTGTTCGCGGGTGTCGAACACGACTTCGACCCGGGTCCAGTCGCGGGTGCCGGTGACGGCCGGGGTGGCCACGCCCTGGACGCTGTGCAGATTCAGCAGTGCCCCGCGACCATCGGTCGGCTTCACGTCTTCCGTCTTGATCCAGCCCGACAGACGGTAGGTCGAAAACGGCTCGACGGGCACCTTCGTGTACCAGGCCACGTCGGCCCCGCTCTGGGAGGCGATCATCACGCTCCGCTTTCCGGTGCGGCCCAACTCGGCATACTCGAAGGTGCCCTCGCCGCGCCAGGTGTACGGCTCCCAGTGGGCCGGTCGGGTGTCGGACGCGTCTTCGAACGAGGGATTAGCAAGCGGGCCCTCGGCCTTGGCCTTCGCGCCGGGCGTCTCGGCCGCTGGCGCTCTGACGACAACCAGGGACACCGCGAGCACGGCGATCGCAACGGCGGTTCTCATGCAGCACATCATCACGGGCTCCTGCAAAATGCGTCTTTTCCGGCAATCGAGCACGCCGGGCGAATCTCGGTAAGCGATCGCATGCCCGACGGTCGAAAGACTAACGTCCGGATCGGGCCGTTTCCAGCATCCCCCTTTCGAGAGGGAGGGCGCCGCAACTGCCCAGATTGACACGTTCCGGCGGCTTTGGCATACTACGGCATCCCCCCAACAGGCCGGACCGCGGCGCGAGCGGTCCGGTCTTCAACCGTATGGCACGCCCGAGCAACCCGATCCACCAGGAAGAGGTGACAATGTCCGCCGACATGGAACAGCTCTACCAGCAGCGACTCCACCGCTACGTGACGGCCATGCGGAACGAGAAGCCCGACATGGTGCCGATCCGTCCGTTCGTGGCCGAGTTCACGGGCGTGCACGCCGGGTACACCTGCCAGGAGCTGGCCCACGACTACCAGAAGGCCTTCGACGCGGCCTGCCGGTGCGCGGCCGACTTCGACTGGGACGCCGTGGTGGCCAACATGGTCTACGTCTGGACCGGGCTCACCCAGGCCATCGATCTCAACTACTACGGCATCCCCGGGATCCACATCCCGCCCGATACGGGCTTCCAGTACCGCGAGCCGCCGCTGGAGAACGCGTTCATGCGGCCCGACGAGTACGACCAGCTCATCGAAGACCCGACGGGCTACCTGTACAACGTGTGGCTCCCGCGGGTAGCGTCGTCGGTCCAACCGATCGGCCAGCCGGCGACGATGGACAACAACCTGTCCTTCTTGAAGGGCGGGATGGCCATGATGCAGTACTTCGGGGCGTTTGGGGGGCAGATCGATCGCCTCCGGAGGGAGTCGGGCACGGTGTCGGCGATCGCGGGCATGTTCAAGGCCCCGCTAGACGTCCTCGCCGACAAGTTCCGCGGGTACCTCGGCCTGGTGGATGACCTGATGGAACGGCCGAAGAAGGTGATGGCCGCCTGCGAGGCCCTGATGCCGCACCTCTATCACATCGCCACCACCTCGGCCGATCCGAACAAGCAGGTGCCGATCGGCTACTGGATGCACCGGGGCTGCGTGCCGTTCATCTCCTTCGATCAGTTCAAGCAATACTACTGGCCGACGGTCAAGCCGTGCATCGAGCAGCTTTGGGCCGACGGCCATCAGACCTTGTTCTACGCCGAGGGGAACTGGGACCACCACCTCGACTCGTTCGCGGAGCTGCCCGACCTGAGCATCGTCTACCACGTGGATCAGGGGGACATCTTCAAGGTGCACGAAGCGCTCGGCCGCAAGTTCTGCATCAGCGGCGGCATCCCCAACGTGATCCTGAGCCATCGCCCGGCCGACGAAGTGCGGGAGTACACGAAGAAGGTGATCGACGGCGTCGCCCGCGACGGCGGCTACATCGTCGACGCCGGCGCGATCATGCAGAACGACACGCGCGTGGAGAACATGAAGGCGATGACCGAGGCGGCCCGCGAGTACGGCGTGTATCCGGACGGCAAGTCGAGCGTGCCGGCGGAGGTCGGCCCGACGCTCAACGAAACCGACCTGCCCAAGGATCGCTTCATGCCTCCGCTCAAAGAGGGTGCGCCCCGCCCGGGCGTCTGCGTCCCTTGGGAGAAGAAACGGAGCCAACTGCCCGACTTGCGGGGGAACCCGAAGCTCGTCGAGGACGTATGGGAAAATATCGACGCGCTGGCCTACACGTACATTTGGCAAATAGTGCTTTCCTTCTGACAACGAGTGTGCCGTAGGGTGGCACGGGCATCTTGCCCGTGCTTTCGTGGACGCACTGGCGAGACGCCAGTGCCACCCAACCAGCAACCGTAGACAGTCAAGGGCTCGACGCGCGAATCGCCTCTTTGGCGTTTGGTGCGCAGGATGATCGGGCGCTATTTCGCAGGAAAGGACGCGACGGACGGATGCGAAGGATCTTCATCACGTTTGGCTTGCTCCTGGCAGCCGGCTCCCCCAGCCTTGCCGGGGAAGAGAAAGACTGGGCCACGGCAATGTTCGATCACACCAGCCACGACTTCGGCATGGTCGCCCGTGGACAAATCACCGAGCACCGCTTTCCGCTGAAAAACATCTACCAGGAGGACGTGTCGATCGAGGCGGTCCACTCGAGTTGTACGTGCATCACGGCCCGAATCGGCCAGCAACGGCTGAAGATGTACGAGAAGGGCGAGATCATCGCCGTCGTCGACACGAAGAAATTCCTCGGCCGCAAGGAGACGACGTTTCGCGTCAACCTGACGTGCCAGACCGCCGAGGGCCTGCTCCGGGCCGAAGTGCAATTGCACGCGTACGCGTACATCCGCAAGGACGTGGTCTTGGAGCCCGGGACCGTCCGATTCGGTTCCGTCCCGCACGGCACCCGTGTCCCCCCCAAAAAAATCTCGATCAGCTACGCCGGCCAGAGCGACTGGAAGATCATCCGCGCCGAATCGGGCGACCCCCATCTGGAGTTGGAATTGGTCGAGACGGGTCGCCATCCGGGGCCGGTGAGCACTCAAGTCAGCTACGACCTGCTGGTCGGACTGAAGGCCGACGCGCCGGTCGGCTACCTCCGCGACCCCGTGATGCTCGTCACCAGCGATCGCGACCAGAATGCCACGCGGGTAGTCGTTTCCGTGGAAGGCGTCGTAACGCCCTCGCTCTCCGCCAAACCGTCCCCCCTGATGCTCGGCCTGGTCAATCCGGGGCAAGCGGTCGAGAGGACCCTCATGGTCCGCGGCAGGAAGGCGTTTCGTATCACGGAGATCTCCGGCCCCAACGATCAGTTTCAATTCGAGGTCAGCGACGAAGCCAAAACCCTGCACGTGATCCCCATCACGTTCACGGCCGGCGACACCCCCGGCACGGTCACCGGCGAGATCCGCATCCAGACCGATTCGCCCGGAAGCGAGACGCTCACGGTGAAGTACCACGGCCGCATCGTCGCGCCCGATCCCGAGCCTTCGTCCGACGATTCGCCCTAAGAACGGACGCCGTGCCAGGCTCCCGCTCACCCCGCCGGTGTTGTACGCGGGGTTCCCCCGACCCCGCACATGGGCCCACCGGAGGTCTCCGCAACACCCCATAAGAGTCTGGCCGGACGCCTCGTGAGTCTGCACGGTGGGGGGAGACCTTGCGGTCAGGAGTATCGGGCGGGGTCGGGAGACTACTGCTGTCAACATCTTGATATTGCGTAAGTCCTTGTCATTTGGCATCTTTCTCGGGTCAGGTGGAGGATGCTTGAGGCAAGGAGCGGGACATGGATCGTCCTTCGATGGATGTGTTGGCACGGATGCCGCTGGCCGTCGGCCACGTTCCAAACCGAGACCGTGCTATCCCCGGCGGCCGAGACAAGCAGTCTTCCCGAGGGAGAAAACTGGAGCGAGAAGAGCGGGGCCGCGTGCCCAGCCAAGCTGCCAGTCCGCTCTCCGGCTTCTCCATCGAGGATCTGAATGGGGAAGCGGGGGCCCTGGTCGTCCGGTCGGTCCCGCCGCAGGCCGCCGCAGGCCAGCAGCTTTCCGTCCGGCGAAAAGGCCATGGTGGTTGTTTGCTCGGCGTCCGCAGGCGGGGAAATCCCCAGGCGCGCAATCGCTCCGGCCGGCAGGGCGCGGTCGTCTTTACCCGCAGGCACGTCGTCCGGCCCCGGCAGCCCAGTTGCCCCGTTCGCCAACAGGAGATGTAGAGGGCGGTTAGAAAGCGTAGCGGCGGGCGGGCGAAAACTGGAACGCCCGATACCTACTCTATCCTTCACCCGAGGGGCGGTCTGGCCTCGACCACCCCGCCTCTCCTTCTCAGGCTCCGTCTGTGCCTTGGTCAGACTTCCTGCCACGACGCCGCTTCGCCTCCCGGAGTCGGTAGCTTTCGCCTCGCGTCTCCAGAATGTGGCAGCGGTGTGTGAGCCGATC
>Ga0307380_10002199_pt1 | contig 27841 bp, 40 predicted proteins | sample UN3MG_FD_202239 | JGI IMG/M metagenome (GOLD analysis project Ga0307380, IMG submission 202239) | Soil microbial communities from Risofladan, Vaasa, Finland - UN-3 | ecosystem: Environmental > Terrestrial > Soil > Coastal area > Acid sulfate soil | place: Finland: Risofladan, Vaasa | collected... | reverse complement strand
ATCACCTCCAGCGGTACGAGTAGTTTCGCCGACGTGGACGCCAGTGGGACGATCACCGCTACGACTTTCATCGGCGCGTTGACCGGCGACGTGACCGGCGACATCACCTCCAGCGGTACGAGTAGTTTCGCCGACGTGGACGCCAGTGGGACGATCACCGCTACGACTTTCATCGGCGCGTTGACCGGCGACGTGACCGGCGACATCACCTCCAGCGGAACCAGCTCGTTCAGTGACGTAGGTGCCAGTGGCGCATTGACAGCCAACTCTGCGGTCATCACGACTACACTGGACGTAGGTGGGGCGCTGAGCTTTGGAGCGAATAATCTGTATCCGTTGGGCCACACTCTGGATGGGTACATCGTGTACTGTGGGGTCACGAGTGGATTCACGGCAACTGTGACTGTTGCGGTGGGGACGCATGGCGTCACAACTCCCACAGCGGCAATTGCAACGATGATCACGGGGCCATCTGCGACAGCGGCGTTCATCGGGGCCAGTATCAGTGGTGATAACGTGGCCATCAATACAAAGGGTGCCGATTATAACGCAGCCAGCACGGAGACGACTGCCTACTATTGCATCTATGGTGAGAAATGAGTGGGGGCGCGGGTCTCTGCCCGCTCGTGGGAGGTGAGAGATGTATCTGGAAGTTCCAGAGTATCTGGTGATTTCAAAGTATCTGGTACACGTTCATCCAGCGTACCGGTGGTCGGCGGTGACGATTGCCGGGATGGAGTTTGTGAAACACCAGTCGCGGGGGTTCTCAGAACTTACTGACGAATTGTGGCGGGCGGGGGCCATGGGGATTCTGGAGATCGTTGAGATGCAAGATTCTGGCGCAAAAAGCGGCGGAAACGGTGACGATCGGCCCGCCGCGGCGGATGATCACGATGCTGTTGCGCAACCGGAATTGCCTGTGGTGACGCCGAAGCCGCGACGGAAGAAGGTGGCCAATGGTTGAGGTTCAGAAGATCACGGTCACGACGACCGGTGCGGATGCATCAGCGGCCGGTACCGGCTACGGTGCTCGAGCGGTCAATGGGGAGGTGCGCGCGGTCTACGTGGACTGGAGCGCGAGTGCGCCAAACACCTCGGACATTGACGTGGTGGTGGAGAGCGACGACAACCGGCCCGAGGTGGTGCTGTACAGCAAGGACAACGCGGTCACCGACCTGTGGGTCTATCCGAAGGTGCAATCTACCGACACGGCCGGGGCGGCGATCTCGGGTGAATACCAGCATCCGCTGGCTAACGGGCGCATCAGTGTGGCCGTCGCGGGGTGCAACGCGCTGACGACGGCGGTGACGGTGTACGTGTTCGTGTGGAGGTAGCCTTGGCGATTGGGGCCAACTCTTACGGCTCGACCGATGAGGTAGGAGCGTTGACGCCGCTGTATGCTACGGCCACGGGGGTGATCTATTCGACCAGTACCCGGCCGACGCTGGTGCAGGTGGAGAAGTTTGTGGACCGCGTGAGCGGGATCTTGAACGTGTTGCTGGCGGAGGCCGGGTTCAAGGTGCCGGTAAGCCAGGCGGATGCGAAGCTGGCGCTGGATGAGTTCGTGGTGGCGCAGGTGGTGGAGTTGTGCCACGCGGCGAACGGGGCCGGCCCGTACGCGCCCGGGTCCGAGGAGATGAGGGCGGGGTCGCCGTTCCGGGTGATCGAGCAGGAGGCGGCGGAGTTCATCGGGAAGCACGCGGCGGGGTTCGCGGCGCTGGGGGCGACACGTAACCGGGCGTTGGCGTATGGACTGCAGTGCCGGACGGAGGACGACGGCGGGGACGAGATCGTGCCCATCTTCCAACGCACGATGATGGGGAACGAGATCGTGGACTGGGATACGGGCTAATGGCCGGTGATGCGACGATTCAAGCGGCGATCCAGACGATCCTACAGGCGCTGAGCGGGACGTTCGCGACGGCGGACGTGGTGCTGGGGGACCTGAAGGTGATCGGGAGGGGATCATCTCCGTATGCGGTGATTCTGCCCGGGCCGATGAGGTCGGAGCGGTCGGGGGACTGGAGCCAGGTGCGGTACTGGTGGACGCATTACGTGGAGGTGTGGGAGCGTTTCACCGGTGATTCGTACAGCGCGATTACAACGGCGCGGCAGGCAGTGTTGGATCAGATCAACAAATACCCGACGCTCAACGGGACGGCGAACATTACGAACTGTTGGGCGGCGGCATCGGCGGAAGTGATGTACCTATGGCAAAAGGGGCAGGCCCGGACCGCACTGCCGTCATTCGTAGGGTTCCGGCTGACGGTGACGACGATCGAGGACATCATTTACAGTGGCAGCGGAGAGTTCGCGTGATAGAGGAACGGTTGGAATTGCTGAGGCGATACGTGCCGCGTTTGTGGGAACGGCCGGGGGATGTGCTGTACGTGGGGGCAGCGCCCCAACGGTTCGAGTGCGGTCCCGAGTTGGCCCGGGCCGGGCACCGGCTGACGCTGTTAGAGGTGTGGCCTGAGTACGCAGCGCTGTACCAGGATCATCCTGACGTCAGGCGGGTGATCGTGGGGGACGTGCGAACCCCTCCCCTGGGGGAGTATTACGATGTCGTGTTCTGGTGGCACGGTCCAGAGCACGTGGAGCGGGCGGAGGTGAGGCCGGCGCTCAGCAGGCTCGAGGCGCTGGCCGACCTGGTGGTGGTGGGGTGTCCGTGGGGGGAATACCCGCAGGCGGAGGTGGATGGGAACCCCTACCAGGCGCACCAGTGCGCGCTCTATCCAGAAGATTTCCGGCGTTGGGGCTATCGGGTAGCAACGTTGGGGCAGCGGGACGTACCTCGGCGCGGGGCGCTCATCGCCTGGCGGGAGGCGGGGCAGTTGGTACGGTGTGGGCCGTGGCTGCCCGAGGTGGTTGCGTGTGTGAATGCGTTCAACGAGGAGCAGATGCTGGCGGGGTGCCTGGAATCGCTACAGGGCCAGGTCAGCCGCATGATCGTAGTGGACGGGGCGTATGCACAATTCCCCCACTCGGAGCCGTGTTCGACGGATGCGACGCGGGCGATTGCGCTGGCGTACGGGGCGGAGTGGGTGGATCCGCCGGAGGACGAGGACGGTTATCCGATGGCATGGCCTGATCAGATAGTCAAGCGGTCGGCCTATTTCGTCGGGTCCGAGGGGGATTGGTATCTGTGGATTGATGCGGACGAGCGGCTGATCGGTGTGCTGCCGGTGCCCGAGGATGGCCAGCACTATGCACTGCAGATCAATAGCCGGGATGGGCGGGTGGGCTGGGGGCCGCGGCTGTTCCAGCATCGCGGGCGGATGCGCTACGAGGGCAGCCACAATGCGGTATGGAGCGATGAGCGGTTGATCCACCTGGAGGGGGCCACATTCGTGGGGCCAGAGCAATGCCGGTTCGTGCATCTGGCCCACCTGCGGAACGAGGAGCGACAAATTGCAAAGCGACAATACTATGGCTGGCAAAAGCCTGCCGAGCGAGACTATCGCCGCGCACACGGTATATAGGTACGTGGGGCCGGGGTTTCTGATGGGGGTGCCGGCGCGGGACCTGACGGCGGCTGATCTGTTGGAGGTGCGCGAGCGGGAAGGGGTGACGCGGGCTGTGATCGAGGCGTCGGGGATTTATGAGCCGATTTCGGCGGCCGAAGTTCCGCCGTTTTGTGGCGCGCCGATGGGCGACGGCGGGCGCTGCAAGCGGCGGGTTGCCTGCTGGGGCGAGAGATGTTACCAGCACGAAGGAGTTGAATTATGACTACGGGATACAAGGCATTCCGGCGCATCCAGGTGGGGCCTGAGAGTACGCCAGGCAGTGCGGTGGCGGCGGCAGAGATTCTGTATGGCGTTCTGTCCACGTTCGAGAGCGGGGAGGTGTTGCACCAGCCGGAGGAGGATCGCAACTCACTGGCGCGGCACATGGCAGATGATTTGTTTGTGGGGAAGCAAGCCAAGCTGGTGTGGACGGGGGACGTGAACTTCCGGCATTTGGCGTGGATCCTCCCGATGGCGATTCGGGGCAATATCACGCCGACACAGCCGGATTCATCGAACGAGCCCAATGCATATCTGTGGACGCACACGCCAGCGTTGACATCGCCGAATACACCAGACCAGACGAATGGGATTGATACGTTCACGTTTGAGTACGGCGACAACCTGCAGGCGTACGAGGCGGAATACTGCTTTGCGACCAAGTTGCAGATCAGCGGGGCACCGAACGAGACGTGCAAATTCACAGTGGAAATGGTGGGCAGGCAGCGGAGCGACACGACGTTCACCGGCGCACTGGTGGCGCAGACGGTGCAACGGGCGCCGTTCAACCTGGCCAAGTTTTGTATCAACACCTCTGGGGCCACCATTGGCAACACCCAGAAGACAGGCCTGCTGAAGGCGTTCACGTGGACGCTGGATACCAAGTTCGCACCTGTGTACACGGCGGATGGCAACCTCTACTTTGCCAGTGTGAGTGAGGATCGGAAATCGCCCGAACTATCGCTGACGTACGTGCGCGGGACGGACAGTGATGCCGAGCGAACGAAGTACGAGAATCGCACGACGTCGTTTCTGCGGATCGCGCTCTACGGTGGTACGGAGTTGGACAGCGGCCAGAGCAACGTGCCATATCTGTACCTGGATCAGGCGGTGCGCTATCGGACGTGGCCGACGTTTGCGGACGATGAGGGGCTGGCGACAGTCCAGGTGACGGCGGACGCGGTGTACGATTCGACGTGGGCCAAGATGTTCGAGGCGGCATTGTTCACGAACCTGTCTGCCTTGCCAACGTAGTACATCCGGTTTGCACAGGCGGGGGGGGGTGATACAATGGGTGTTGTTAATCATCACCTGTCAAGGAGGAAAGGGCATGGGGCAGAAACGAGATCGAGGGCTAGTGCAACGGTTGCGGGCCATGCTGCGGGCGTTGGGGTTATGCCCAGAAGGGGACATCGGCAGGGATCCCGACTACGCAGTGTGGGAGTCCAACGCACGGGCAGAGTTGCACGATCTGGTGGAGAAGGTGCAGCGCGAGGATCTGTGGGCGCTGCGGGAGGTGGTCTGGTTATTGATGAGCTGATGGGCGTGAGGGTCAAGCGGCGCGGAATGTCCGTAGAGGCGTTTTGCGCCGCTTTTGCGTTTATTCTGATGAAAGTTGGGCATTGAGCCGCTAGGAATGGCTCCTAGCGCTCGAAGGAGGATAGAGAGATGGGGCGGTTCGTAGAGCACGAGACGAAGGTCATTACTGCAGATTGGTGGGATGAGGGGGAGACGGTCACGATCAAGCGGTTCGCGTACGGTGACCGGCAGCGGCTGGCCGGTGTGGCGTACAAGGTAGGATTCGTCCAACAGGGTGATGGTAGCCAGCAAGAATTCAGCGCGGACATTGCAATCGGGGAGATGAACCTGGCGATCCTGGAGATAGGGATCGTGGCCTGGACACTCAAGTCGTCGGCGGGCAAGGTGACGCCGCTGCGACGGTCGGCTATCGAACGGCTGCAGGATGAGGATGCGGAGTTTATTCTGCGGGAGATCAATGCGTTCAATCCATCGAAGAAGCGGAGGACGGCAGACGAGCAGGCCAACTTTCGAGGCGGAGGTGGAGACGGCGCTACGGATGGGGAGCCGGTTGCCGGGTGAGCTGGGCGACGTCGTGATACTCCTGGAGACCGGGTGGACGTGGCAGGAACTGATGGCCACTCCTCCGGAGGTGGTGGACGATCTGTGGTTGTATCTCAATAAGCGGGGGCTGATTATACGAGAGAAGCAACGGTTAATGGAAGCGAATAGATGAACGTCAGCCAGGCAGCACTAGACATCATCCTGAGAGCCAGGGACGAGGCATCCGAGGTCGTCAAAGGGGCCGGGGGCGCGCTGGAATCGCTCGGTGGGGTTGCGGCGGGTATTGCGACCGGCGGGTTGGCGCTGGCGGCCACGGCTATCGTGGGGTTGAGCACGGCGGCGGTGGGGGCGGGGGCAGCCATCCTCAACCTGGCGGTGGATGCTGCACCGTTGCAGGGGGTGACGGCGACATTCGCGAGCCTGACCGACGAGGTGGGCAGCTCAAGCGATGTGATGCTGCAGGCGCTGCAGGATGCCAGCGCGGGGATGATCACGGGCGGCGACCTGATGACGACCTATAACAAGGCCGCTCAGATGGTCAGTGGCACGTTTGCAGCTCAGCTACCCGACGCAATGGGGTATCTAGGCAAGGTGGCGGCGGCCACCGGCCAGGACATGGGTTTCATGCTCGATTCGTTGGTGACAGGCGTGGGCCGTCTGTCGCCGATGATCCTTGACAACTTAAATATACAGGTGGATGCGACGGCGGCTAATCAGGCCTACGCTGACAGCCTCGGGATCTCCACGAAGGAGATGACGAAAGCGCAGCAGCAAGAGGCGCTGATGGCCGAGGTCCTGAAGCAGTTGGAGACGAACACTGCGGCGCTGCCAGAGGTGGTCGGGACGGCCAGCCAGGGAATTGCCGCATTCCACACCAGCATCCAGGATGCCAAGGACGGGATCGGGCTGGCGTTCGTGCCGGTGCTGTCGGAGTTGATGAAGCCGCTCAACGAGATTGCCGACACGGTTGGGCCGAAGGTCACCGAGTGGGCCAAGATCGCGGGTGAGTGGCTGGGCGACAAGGTGCCGAAGGCGGTGGAGTGGCTCAAGGCGAAGTGGGATGAGCTGTGGCCGGATCTGCAGAATGCAACCCAGCAACTGGGGCGGGATATGGAGCCGATCTGGACCTGGCTGCGCACGGAGTTCAACGATTTTACAACGACGATCCTGCCCTGGCTGCAGGATGCGTGGGCGGGGCTGCAGAAGGGGTGGCAGGAGATCAGCGGGATATGGAAGCGGGATCTGCAGCCGGCGCTGGCTGACCTGGCGGAGGCGCTGGGATTGGGAGGCGGGGAGTCGTCGGAGTTTGGGGAGATTTTTGGGAATCTGGCGGGGTCGGTGATCTGGGCACAGATCAAGGGTGCCATCGAGATGGTCAAGTTTGCGCTCGAGCTGTTCAGCGGGGTGGTGCGGGGGGTGACGGGTGCGATTGATGCGGTTTCAAATGCGATAGATTGGCTCAAACGGCAATGGGATTCGATTCGGAACCTGGATCTGCCTGACTGGCTGACGCCGGGATCACCGACGCCGTTCGAGCTCGGGCTGCGGGGGGTGGCGGATGCGATCCAGGGGCTGCCAGCGATGCCGCAGATGGCGTTTGCGCCGGCAATGGCGGGCGGGGAGATGGCAGCGCCGATGGCGGGCGGGGCCGGGATGGGCGGGGTGACGTACTACATCACGAATCAGTTCGGGCCGGGGTCGGTGCGGAGTGACGATGACATCGAGGAGATCGCCAGACGGCAAGAGCAGATCCTGGTGCACCGGGGCGTGAGGAGTTTCGAGGTTTAAGATGGCAGGGTTGACGATCACGGTTGGCGGAAGCGATATTACAGCGTACGTGGACGTGCGGTCGCTCTCGATCGAGGAGGTGGCCACCGGTGGGCTGGTGGCGACGTGCCGGTTCACGGTGCGGGACCACTCTGGTACGGTCACGATTGATGAGAAGGATACGGTTGACATTGACGACGACGGGACGACGATTTTTGCGGGGGAGGTGGTCGAGATCGCGGATGGGCAGGAAGGTATCACGAAGACGTGGGGGGTGGTGTGCCAGGACAATAACATTTTGCTGGACGAGACGGTGGTGGAGTCTGAATCCTACGAGGCGACTGTGTCGGATGCGTTCATCCTGGGTGATGCGGTGGATGGCCTATTTCCGCAGTACCGCAGTGATATTGATTCGACGACGTACGTGGCCACGGTGGATGGCTCGATGGAGGCGGTGGAGTTCGCGGGGATGACGCTGCGGGAGTGCCTGGACGATCTGTGCCGCAGAACCGGGGCGCGCTATTATGTAGATTACGATAAGAATTTGCACTATTTTGCAACGGAGGTGAACGCGGCGGGTTTCAGTCTGAGCACATCGCCGAATGGGACGACGTCGTTTGGATTCGGCGGATTCAGGCGGACGCGGAGTGCGGCGCGGCTGGCGAATAAGGTGTTTGTGCTGGGCAAGGAGGTCTCGAACTGGATCAGCGACAATGACAGCATCGTGACATACGGGGAGCGGCACGCGGTGAGCCGGGACGAGCGGATCACGACGGCGCAGGGGATCACGGACCGGGGCAATGCGATTCTGGACCGCTACGATCTGCCGCGCTCATCCTACGAGCTCTGGACGGAGAAGGATGGGTTGCGGGCGGGGATGTCTGTGGCGCTGGTGAATGCGACGTGGGGGATCAATGCGACATTCTACATCCGGCGGATCCGGACGGAGTTTATCGGGCGGGATGGGGAGCGGCGGCGGTACCATCTGTCGTTGAACGATGAGCAGATCGAGCCGGCGAAGACGGCGCGGCAGGCCTCGCTGACGATCGCGACGATCGAGACGCTGATCACGACGATCGGCGATACGGTGTTCGACACGGATGCACCGGCGGCGCCGGTGTTGGAAAGTGCGAATCTGACGACGGACGTGGACATAGACGCGGATGGCCACCAGGTCGTGTATCTGCAGGTGACGTGGAGCGAGGTGGCGGACGCGGACCTGGATCACTACCTGGTACAGGTGTCCACGTCGTCGGATTTCAGCGGTTACACATGCAGCCGGATCCACCCGGCCGGGGGCAGCCGGATCGAGCGGTTCGTGGGGTTGTTGGGGAACACGACGTATTACGCACGGGTGCGGGCGGTGGACTGGTCGGGGAACGATTCGGCCTGGAGTACGACGCGCAGCACGGCGACGGCGAAGGATACGACTGCGCCGGCGCAGGTGGCGGGGCTGGTGGCGGCAGCCAGCCGAACGCTGATCGGGATCAATTGGACGGCGAATTCTGAGGGGGATCTGCGGCATTATGAGATCCAACGCGCGGCAGACGATGAAGGGGCGCCGGGTGAGTACGCGACGATTGCGCTGGCACGGCTGAATTTCTACATTGATCAGGATTTTACGGACGAGGAAATCGCGGCGCAGGATACGTTCTGGTATCAGGTGCGGGCGGTGGACACTTCGGACAACGAGGGTGACTGGTCAGATGGAGCCGACGCGGCACTGTCGCAGATCGCATCGGATCATCTAGCGGCGCTGTCCATAACCACGGCGAAATTGGCCGCTGGAGCGGTGACTGCTGAGAAGATCACCGTTGCACAGTTGTCGGCGATCACGGCAGACCTGGGGACGATCACGGCCGGGACGGTGACCGGGGCGACGATCCAGACGGCAGCCAGCGGGGCGCGGGTGCTGATGGATTCGACGGATGGGATTCGGTGTTTCAATGCGTCGGCGGCCGAAACGTTCCAGGTGGACGTGGATGGGAGCGGGCACATCGGGGCCAGCGGGGGGGTGACGCCGCCGCTGACGTGGAATGCGGCGGGGCAGTTCCAGCGGATCCAGGCGAATCAGCTGGAGATTGGGAAGAGTTTTTTCAATACGGCGGATGGGTTGTTGCTGTTGGGACCGCACTGCGAGATCACGACGACGACGTGGAAGTCGCTGCGGGGACAGGTGGCGGCGCTGAGCGGGGCGTTCCACCAGACGCAAGGGATGTGGCTGGGGACGCGGGGGCTGGTGGTCGAGGAAGCCACTACCAATCTGATCGTCAACCCATCCTTTGAAGTCAATGTGTCAGATGGCTGGACGATGGGTGGTATGGATACCTGGACACGCATAACCACAGATAATGTTTTTGGTACAGCGTGTGGTAGGCTGTACAAGGCGGCGTTGGGTGCAACTGGATACATCTACTCACCCTACATTGTGGCCACGCCAGGGGTTGGGTACTCGTTTAGCGCTTACGTAAAGAGGTCACAACTCGCATCTGATGGGATTGTCTCGGTTAGAATGTACTTCTGTGACGCTGCCCATGCGCAAATCAGTTATGTGAATCAAGAATTAACCAGTCAAAAACCTGGTTGGGTACGTGTTCCCGTGAGTGGTACGGCACCAGCACTGACTGCGTTCATCTGGTGTTTCGTCTACGTAAGTAGTGCTGCTGGCAATCCGGCAGAGGTGTTGCTCGACGGCATGCAGGCAGAAGCCAAAGTCTACGCTACCAGTTACTGCGACGGCTCTCTTGGCTACGGGTATGCCTGGACGGGCACGGCACACGCCAGCACCAGCACCAGGGCAGCCAACGAGTGCAATTTGGATGCTCACGTAGGGCTGATCAGTGGCAAGGACACGGTGTCGTATCGAACCGTTGTACAGATGCCCTATGGGGCAGGCGAGACTTGGCCGGTCAGTGCCTCTGCGTTTTTGGAGTGTGTCGCAAGCGACTGGACACAGGAAGTGCTTGTGTACCTCAACACCGTAACTAACAAGATAAGCGCGTACCTGTTCGATGATCCAGACAGCGTCTTCCTTGAATCGTCTGAGCTAACTTTCGTGGCAAAGGACTGGATGGACATTGTCCTCACCTGTGACTACGCCGCTGACTCCTATAGGCTCTACGTCAATGGTGTACTGGAGGACACAGAAACCGAGATCGCTATCTCTGCACCAGTATTTGGGATGTGGAGACTCGGATCATACGATGACGGCACGCATCAGTGTGGTGCTGCGTTCTGTGAGCTGGGGGCGTTTGGCCGGGTGCTGGAGGGCTACGAAGTGTCCCAGTTGTTCGAGTTGCAGCAGCCGCTGGTGGATACGGGCTCAATGCAGACGCCGGGGATTTATATTCTGGACGGGCGGTTCAGGATTGCGAGTTCGAGCACCGGGAACCGGATCGAGATCACGGCGGATGAGATAGCAGGATATAATTCGGCTGGGACCAAGCAGTTCTATCTGCAGGCCAGCGATGGTACGGCTGGTTGTGGTGGAGGCAACATCACGCTGAATGCGACTGCGATCGACTTCAACGTCGCGGCAACGCCCGGGCAAATTAGGTTTCTTGAATCCAGCAACGTCCGAGGAAGTTTCTATGTGGCGTTGTCAGGAGCCAGCCCGGTGGGGCGGTGGCGTGTCGGGCCACCTGCGGCAGCAGCGACGTCTCCAGAGATCAATATTGAGGTTATGTCCCAAGACCTCGATTACACAGGCTTCCGTCTGTTCAAGAGCAACACGCTCGGTGGCATTGAGGTTACGGTTGATAATGCCATTCGGACACGGTGGAACAAGGATGGGAATATCGAGTTGCACGCAGTAGACTGGATGATCGTGGAGACGACAACGGCGGGGATGGATGGAATTCGACCGGAAACAGACGAAACAGGCTATCTTGGGAGTGGTGCCATAGGCTGGTATGAAGTCAACTCGAAACAGTTCATTGATATTGGGTGTCTGGGTAGTTTCGATGAGGGGGTTGAGTTGGTCAGCGGGGAGATCGTGAGCGATACTGAGGCAATGATGCGAATCGAGACGATGAAAGATGGCACCAAGGCTCTGTATGGAGTGCCCAAGTTGAACTATTCCACATTGCCGATGGCAGTGTACAAGCCGGTGTATGATGAGCACGGCCAGTTAGTCAAGGATCGGGCGGAGTTGACGGCGCTGATCAGCGTGATGATCGGCGCGTTTCGGGAGCTAATTCCACGGGTAGAGAAATTGGAGGCGGGCAATGAGTGAATCTACAAGCGCACTGGCGAAGGAATTGAAAAAGTTACTGGGGACGCAATCGAACGCGGCCACGTTGGAGCGGGTGAGATCGCTCATGGCACAGAATCAGGAGCCGGCGCCGGTGGTAGTGGCGGTGCGTTGGATGGTGGGGCGACCCGAGGCCGAGGCGGGGGTTGTGCTGTTGAGTGACCAGAATGTGCCACTGATGAGTGTGGCGGCGACGCTGCGGGCGGGGCTGGCAGTGTTGGAGGCTCAGTTTGAGCAGGCGGCAGTACAGGCGCAGAGTGAAGCAGCGCGATTACGAGCGCAGTTGGAAGGTAAGGGGAAACCTGGCGAGGTGTAGGGTTGGAGGGGTTCGCCAGGCAACAAAAATGCGCCCACCTGACGATGTGCGCTTTCAGACCTAGTTATGAGCCCGACGAGCTGCCTCTGCTCTACCCCGCAATGTGGGGGTATTATACCCCCAACCCTGGCGGTTGTCAAGGCCAGGAATCAGCGCCGGGTTGATGACCTGGAAACCCGGCGGTGGGTTGCCATGTGGCAGCCTGGTGGACTGAGGTTAATCTTCTTTTCTCAGCATATACTCGGCGCGGCGTTCGTACAGCGAGCGTGCCATCCTCACGATTATGTCCCGGTCCTCCTCTGTCAGGTATTGGAGATAATCCAGCAACTCCTCTTGGCCACCCGGTGCAGCAGGTGGCAATATCCCAGCCTGACGCAAGACCTGGTCGGGCGGGATATTCAAGGCAACAGCAATCCTCTTGCAGAAAGTAGCACCAGGTGAGGTCCTGCGACTTAGCACATCACCGATTGTGGAGTGCGCCAGTCCAGAACGGCGGGCAAGTCGGCTGGTTTTCCAGCCACGGCGGTCCATTTCTTGGGTAAGCCAGTCGGGGAAATCCATAGGTCTCCTTTGCAATTCTTAGAAATTTGGAAAAAAATGGTAAAAGGTACCTGAAAAGTCCTTGACAAGGGACTTTTTCAGGAGTATAATGGACAGTATACCGGCCAGTAGGCTGGTAACGCACAAGGAGGACAGACAACATGGACGGAACGCAGATCAAGGTTCATTTGCCCATTCCACTGTATCAGTGGCTCTCGAGAGAGGCGAGTCGCACCGGCCGCACTCGTGCTGAGATCGTCCGAGAACTCTTGGCGGAGCGCTATCGCAACGAGGTCGTGGAGTTGAGCCAGGATAACGGGGGAGGGCACCTTGAACCTGCAAAAGGCTACGCAGGGATACCTGTTATGCAAGAGTGCTGAGGGCGTGCGGGAACGAACGCTCGAATCATATCGGTACCATTTGCAGTTGCTCATAGAGTTTCTAGGTGAGTGCGATGTTGAAAGTGTTACGACACAGGACATTGCCCGGTTCTTGGATTGGCTACGGAACGACTATAAGCCTAAGCGCGCTTTTCGTGAGAGCGATCAGCCGGTGTCTAGCAAGACGCTCCACAACGTGTATGTCACCATCAGCGGGTTGTGGACCTGGCTCAACGTTGAACTCGATCTTCCCCACGTCGTTAGACGTTTGCGTGCACCTCGTTTCACAGATCCGGCCGTTGTGCCCTTTTCACGTGAGGATATTGTAGCATTGATTGAGTCTTGCGCAAGGACGGCGCCGTGGCGGGCGCGTAGCGGTGAGGACGTGCAAAGTACCCGACAGACGGGGACGCGGGATCGGGCAATCGTGTTGTTGTTGCTGGACACAGGCATGCGAGCATCGGAGTTGTGTGGTTTGAATATCGAGGATGCCGACCTGGAGACTGGGCAGGTGAGGATCGTACAGAGGTATGGGGCACCGGGTCCAAAGGGTGGGGCTGAGCGCTATGTGATGTTGGGGAAATCGGCGCGGCGGGCATTGTGGCTCTACCTGGCACAACGCTCGGACGCCGAGATTGCGGGGGCTCCTCTTCTAGCCACACTGGCAGGTAAGCGATTCAATCGAGACACGCTGCGCCAACTGATCCACCGGATGGGTGAACGGGCGGGCGTGGCGGATTGTCATCCGCATAGGTTTCGACACACGTTCGCAATCAACTACCTACGGAACGGCGGGGACATTTTCACGCTTCAGGCAACGCTGGGCCACAAGTCACTCAAGATGGTTAAGCGCTACCTGGCTCTGGCTCAGGTGGATATGGAGGAGGCTCATCGCCGGGCAAGTCCGGTAGACCGGTGGGCGCTGTAAAGCGGGGAGAACAGGGCGGAAACGACGGGGGCTAGCCGAGGTATCACATCCCTGATCTCCATTGTTAGTATACCACAGGGTTGTGGAGATGGGGTGTTTGATGAAGGAGATTGTGAAAGTTATGGTGTGTGTTTTGGTGACTCTCTTGAATGTGGTCGGTCACTGGTTCCCGTGGACGATCTGCCCAGCACTAGCAGATAAAGAGACGGGAAGACTCAGGCGCGTCTATGCGTACGTGCACGGCTGCGGGACGATCCTCATCGGATATGCCGTGTGGGCAATGGCCTACGCTGAATTGGAGCAGTCTGGGCTAGTGCACATCTGGGAGGCGTGGTCCATGTTGGCGCTGGTCACTGCGGCTGCCGGCCTGGGGACCATGTGGCCTCGTATCGTGGAATGGGTTCGGGATCGGCGACTTGATCGGGACGATGCGATAGACTATGAGCAGACCATTGCAAGCCGATAGTGAGCGACTTGACAGGCTAGAAACAGCATCAACACACCTAGTTGACGCGATGCAGTCGTGTGGTGTGCTGGCTGCTCACCTGCGGCGGATATACCGGCGAGTGCCACAGTTGAATCATATCGTTGAACTGGCAGATGGAGAGATGTCCCGCATCGTGGATGATTGCGACCAGGCACATGACTGTGTGAAACAAGTATTGCAATCTGACCAGGCGCAACGAAGCGCGGGCAACCCATAGTTTTTTAGTAGCAGTGGAGAACCGGAAGTTCCGCAAATTGCAGGGTGGGTGGGGCACGCGGGCAGTGCGCAGAATCAGGGAATATAGATGGAGCGGCGTTGCAATAGAGACAGGCGAGGTTGTCATAACATATCTAGTCGGAAGTACTTATGTCGAGCAAACAGGCAGTTATTGTAAAGTGGAGCACATATACCCCCCGGCAGAAAACGTGCGGTTTCCAGGGGGCGGCTGGCTGAGACTCAGGAAATCGCACTAATTGTAGAACCAGGGGACACAACCTCACACAGGAGATGGGATTCGATGGACTTGGAAAAGGTCAAGGAAGCAAACCTTATTGAAGACATCGTCGGCGCGGAGTATCCTTTGCGGGGGAGGGGACGGTATCTGCGGGCGGAAAACCACGACAGTCTCATTGTAGATACGCACGGGCAGGCGTATTTCTGGAACAGCCAAGGGGAACAGGGCGACGTCATCACCTGGGTGATGGCGCGGAGGCGCTGCGATTTCAAGGCGGCCGTAGAATTCCTGTGTACACAGGGAGGTCTCCCAGCCCCACAGTGGGGACGTGAGGACGCTCAGGCGGCTCAGGAACGGCGAACGCGGTACGAGGCCCTTACAGTGGCAGCCAGACACTTTGTGCGGCTGCTGCGACAGTCACCTCCTGCACTCGAGTACTGCAAGTCGCGGGGTTGGACTGATGAGACGATCCAGGCGGCGGGGCTGGGGTTCGCCGACGGCGACGTCCAGGCGCTGCGCGGGGAGTTCACGATGCACCAGGTGGACCCTGGCGCGCCGGCCGCCCAGGCCGCAATGAAGATCAGTGGGGGGATGCTGATCTATCCGCACGTGGAGGCTGGGCGGGTAGCGTACCTGTCGGCCCGGGGCGTGGCCGAGAAACGCCACTATAACCCGCCCGTGGACCTGGTGGGGGAGAGGCGGGTCTATTGCAACTGGCAGTACTCGCCGCGCGAGGATACGGTAGTGCTGGTGGAGGGCCAGGGGGATGCAGTCACCCTCGGGCAGTGGGGGATCCCGGCCATCGCACTGGCGGGGGTAGCGGCAGGCCAAGAGCTGTTCAAGTTGCTGGCACGCCACGAGCGGGTCTACCTGGGGCTAAATCAGGATCAGGCGGGGATCACGGCGACACGGACCGTTGCCGATGCGCTGGGGCCACTGACCAGGCTGGTCACCTGGCCGGTGAAGGATGCCAATGAGTGGCTCGAAAAAGGCGGAACATCGGAAACTTGCGCGGAATTGCTCGCTACTGCAACGACGTGGGTGGAGGTCCTGGCTCAGGAGACTTCGGCCGCCGATGATGCGGACCGTGAGCGGGCACTGCGCAGGCTGTTTATCCTCATCGCCAGGATGAATGAATTCGCGCTGGCCACCTACCGAGAGCGGCTGGCGGAAAAACTGGGGATGGGGCTGCGGCAATTCAATACGATGCTGAAGGTGACGCGGGAGGATCCAGAACTTGCCGGGGCTGCTGCTACTGCTGACGATGGGGAGCCGCTGATCACGATCCCGGTGGTCGGGGGGCTGATCGGCGGGAATCTGTGTGAGCTGATCTATGAGCCGCCAGACGGCGCCATCGGGATCGGCAACAGCACAGGGGGTGGCAAGACGACGTTCGCCATCCGCCACGAAGATGGAACGGTCACGACCGCTCCATTCATTGACGTGGAGCATGTACGATACACACCGATCCCGCCCTACAATCGCATTCTCAGCGAGCGGGTGGTGCATTTCCCCACGGCGCTGGGGGAGAACCGCTCGGTGCGCGATCTGGTGCACCTGATCCAGGGTACGATCCACAGGTACGTGGACGTGGATGTGTTTTACGAAACGCTAACGGCGTATTATGTTCTGTTCTCCTGGCTGTACGATTGTTTCAATACGGTGCCGTACATCCGCGCGCTGGGGGATGCCGGCACGGGGAAGTCAAGGTTGATCCAGGTAGTGGGGGCGATGTGCTACCGGCCGATCTACGTGTCGGGCGCGGCGACGGTTTCGCCGATCTTCAGAATCTTGGACCGGTACCGAGGAACGTTGGTGCTCGATGAGGCTGACTTTGGCAAAAGCGACGAAGCCGCTGACATCGTGAAGATTCTCAACACGGGCTACCAGCGCACACAAGGCACGGTGTTGAGGTCAGGGGATCGCAATACCGGGTTCGAGCCGGAGGTATTTGTGGTCTATGGGCCGAAAGTAGTTGCTACACGAAAGAAGTTTCAGGACTGGGCGCTCGAGTCCAGGTGCCTGACGAAAGAGATGGGGGGACCCACAACCCGGGCCGATATTCCGATTGATCTGCCGATGGCGTTCTGGACGGAGGAGGCGCCGGCCATCCGCAATCTGCTGCTGCGCTACCGGCTCGAGCACTGGCAGCCACAGATCGAGTTGGATTACACCGGGCTCGACACGGCGATCGAGCCGCGCTTGAACCAGGTGACGGTGGCGCTCGTCACCTTGATTGATGACGAGGACCTCCGCGAGGATCTGCGGGAGTTCATCCGGGAGTACAACCGGCAGATGGTAGTCGAACGCGGGATGACGCTGGCCAGCAAGGTCTTAGAGGTGCTCGTAGCAGAGCACCAGATCGCGAGTGATAATGGCCACGAGGCTGATCTTTCGCTGACGGTGATCAGCCAGCGGGTCAACTGGCTGATTGACTTTGAGAATTGGGGAGATGACGAGGGGGCAAAGCGGGGGGACAAGCAGGTCACCCCCAAGAAGGTCGGGTCCACACTCCGCGGGCAGTTACACCTGCGCACGGAGCGTGGGCAAACTGCCCACCGGCGTGGTTACCAGGTGATATGGGACGAGGGGCGGATCGAGGGGCTGCGCAAGCGATTCGGGCTGGATGATGAGATGCTGGTGCAGGTGATCCAGACGCTATATGAAATCGAGGCACGCGAGACGGCAAAGGGGCAGCAAGAGGAACTGCCAATGTGAGGGAATAAAGAAGATGTGTATCTGTTTTTGTGTAACTTGTGTAACTTGTGTAACTTCATGCGGGGGATACAGGGGGAAAGAAATATTTTCCGGGAAAATTCTTTTTTCCCCTCTATACCCCCTGGACAACGTTACACAAGTTACACAAGTTGCACAAAAAACGATAGTCGTCTTGTTTATTCGGTGACCGCTCAGGCAACCTGTAGTTATGTCAAGCAAACTGCGCTTTTCTGTGTAACATTGTAACGTTGGTAACTTGTATATATGAGTTAGATGCTTTTCTTTTGCTTCGGCTGTTATAAACAAGATGACCATCTGGTTTTGTGTAACTTCAGTTATGTAAAGTGCTGTATCAACGTTCCATAAGTTACATAAAAGAAGATGGGTATCTGACTTAATCAGGGGAAAAGATGACGATACGGAAGAAGATTGTGAGATTGGTGCTGATCAGCGGGTTGCTGGGGGCCTGTGGAACTGAGGCAGGCAGGCAGGAGCGAGTAACGGCAGAGCGCCAGGTCTATCTGCCGGTGGTGGCCAGTCGCGGGCAGGAGCCATCCCCGAAGCGCGGGTTGGGGACGCATCACCCTGAGTTCTGTGACGATGCGCGGCTGCTCGGCGCATCCTGGCAGTATAACTGGAAACCAGATCTGGGGGATTGTGCGGGGATCGAGGGCGTGCCGATGGTGTATTGTTGGAGCGATGTGGGGAGGATTGAGGAGGGGTTGGCGCAGATCGGCGGTGATTTCGGGTGGTTGCTGGGATTCAATGAGCCAGACATCCGCCAGCAATGCAACCTGTCGCCGGTGGAGGCGGCGCGCTGGTGGCCACGGGTGGAGGCGTTGGCGCGGGGGCGACGGATGGTGAGCCCGGCCGTGGTTCATCCTGAGTGGCTGCGGACGTTTCGAGCTGAGTACGCGCGGCTGTACGGGCGGCCACCTCGGATGGACGCGCTGGCGGTCCACTGCTATGTGAATACTGCATCAGGCTGCCAGGCATTGGCAGAAGAGGTGATCGGCTACGCCCGTGAGTGGGGCGTCGGTGAGGTGTGGGTGACCGAGTTCTCATTCTTTACTCAGGAAGGCGGTCTGGGGAAGGCCGAGCAAGAGGCACGCTCGTTTATGGAGTGGATGGAGGCGGAGCCGATGATCGGGCGCTATGCCTGGTTCCCCACACGGCTGGACGGGTCGGAGTATTGGCGGCCAAACACATTTTGGTTGGATCAGGTGTTGGTGGATTGGTCTGGATCGTTAACTACCTGGGGAGAGTTGTATTTTATGGTGGGGCGATGAATACAGCATCAGATGCGCCAGCACGACCAGCATTGAGATATTACGGCGGAAAGTGGCGGATTGCTCCGTGGGTGATCTCTCATTTTCCAGCGCACGAATGCTACGTGGAGCCCTACGGTGGTGCAGCCTCGGTACTGCTGTGGAAGCCGCGGTCCCCACTGGAGGTCTATAACGATTTGAATGGCGAGGTCGTAAACTTTTTCCGGGTTCTGCGGGAGAGGCCTGACGTGTTGATTGAGGCATTGTACTTGACACCGTGGGCCCGGGCCGAGTATGAGCTGAGTCAGCAGCGTGTTGATGCGGATCTCGGCGACGTAGAGCGGGCGCGGCGGTTCTACGTGTCGGCCTGGATGGGGTTCGGGGGGGGGCGGGCACGCTGGCGGCAAGGATGGCGGTATCAGGTCAGGGCCGGTACGCTGTGGAAGCCCAGCGCGGAATCGTTCGCAGAGTTGGATCATCTGTACCAGGTCGTTGATCGGTTGCGCGGGGTCCAGATCGAATGCAGGGATGCATGCGAGGTGATCAAGCAGTGCGATGCGCCTACGACGCTATTTTATCTGGATCCACCATACGTGCATTCTAGCCGCTCAAAGTGGCTGGACGTCTACGCGGTAGAGATGAGCGATGGCGATCATCGGGATCTGGCGGCATTGGCAAGGTCGTTAGAGGGGATGGTCCTGATCAGCGGCTACCCGTCCGATCTATACGCGGAATGTTACGAGGCCTACGGATGGCGGCGAGTCGAAACTGCAGCACGCACGAACGGGGGTGGATGTGTTAATTCGGCAGCCAGAACGGAAGCGTTGTGGCTATCACCTCGGGTGCAGGAGAGGTTGGATTGTATGATGCTGCCGCTGTTTGCGGTGCTAGACGATATTCCGCCGATGGAACGTCGGCGGTTGTTTGAGGGTGAGTGGGGGCCAGGGAGCATCAGGGGCACCGGCTTGGGTCCCCGGGAAGATATTGGACCTGGTGTCTCCCTGGCCGGTAGATAGTGGGAGGTGAGGAGTGGACGAATACGCTGAGCAAGAGGCGAAGTTGATCGAGGTCCCGAAGGGGGTGGCTACGTTCCAGGCAGAGTTGCGCCACTTTCAGCAGGAGCGCGGGTGTGCCGTGGTTGGGATCCGGACCGGGCAGATGGGGGATATGGGTCTCCTGGTCCGCGCGCTGGGGCTGCCGATCTCGGTATGGTCGGATTTGTCAGTGCGCGATGGGTACGTGGTGCTGGTGGGTGGTGAGTCGTGAAGTGGGTTGAGTTGCAGGAGTACCAGAAGCACGACCTCGACCGCAAGATTGAGTTGGCGCGGTCGGTGATCGCCGAGGCGTTTGCGGTGGCCCATCGTCTGGCGCTGGCATTCAGCGGGGGGAAGGATAGCACGGTGGTGTGGGATTTGATGCGGCGCTTCTTCCCCGATCAGGAGAAGAAGCTGGTGGTGCTGTATGGCAACACCGGGGTCGAATATCCTGAGTGTGTGACGTTCGCCAGGCGCACGATGAAGGAATGGGGCGGGGAGTTCCACGAGGCGCGGCCGGCGAAGACGACCCGGCCTGGGTTCAAGTATGCTGGCCAGCGTCGCATCTGGGAGTATTTGATTGAGCGGGGGCAGATCGGCGACGTGCTGAAACCGGATGGGAAGTTGAAAAGCACGGAGGCGCTCGAACGGGCCTGCCCGGTGTACCTGGCGGCCGAGTTGGAACGGGAACGGCTGGTGTGGCCCGAGGGCACGGTGATGGGGTATTTCTGGTGCACTGATCAGTACGGGTATCCGCTCCTGGGCAAGGCGTGGTCGCGGTTGGACGCGCACCGGATTAACATTGATACGTTTTTGCGATTCTCGCAGAGCGAGTCCAGCGACCCGGCGCTATTGGCCTATTACCAGGTGTTGCGGACGGTGCGCATCTCGCAGCACTGCTGTTACCAGTTGAAAAAAGAACCGGCGCAGAGGCTGCAGGCCGAACTGGGCGTTGACCTGGTGTTCAAGGGGTTGCTGGCGGAGGAGAGCCGCAGCCGGGCGATCAATTTCCTGACGCGGGGATGGCTGTTCGAGGGAGAGAAGAAGGACTATTTGAAGGGGGCGCCTTTTTATCACTGCCAGCCGCTGGCCACATGGACAGAGGCCGACATCTGGAACTACATCCGGCGGTACGAGGTGCCCTACGCGACGCTGTACAGTAAGACCTACGTAGCGCTGGATGGCAGCAGGCAGCGAGTGCGGAGAAATGGCTGCCTAGGCTGTGGGTGCGATTTCGGGTTTGCGAATAACCATCTCTCGATTTTGCGGCAGACGCACCGGCGCGCGTGGCAGGTGGTGATGCGGGCGGGGATGGCGCAGGAGATTCGTAATCTGCAGCGGACGATGAGGGCCGGGCAGATGACGTTGTTCGACGGTTTCGAGACGGAGGAGTTGATCGCGGCCCAGCCGTGTATGTTTGATGACCTGGATGGCCGCGGCGGGTTGGAGCGGCCTGGGGACCTGGTGTATGACCCGGAGGTGGAATGAACACAGTAGCGTTGGTGCTGGCGTTCGGGGCGATTCTGGCGCTGGCCGGGGACCACACGGCGGTGGCGCAGGGGCTGGCGCTGGCGGGGCTGGTGGTGACGGCGGTGGGGTTCATCTGGCGGACGGATCGGCGTCCTCCGTTCTGGAAGTATGAGGGGCTGCGCCGGCGAGGGGGGAGGTAGGCGATGCATAGGCAACGGGGTGGAATGGATTGGCTGTTCGAGTTGTTGAGCCTGGCGATTCTGATCGGGTGGGGGATCGTGCTGCTGCCGGGTTGGGTGCGGGCATCGCCGCCGGTGCTGCAGCCGCTGACGCGGGCGGATCGGGAGACGGTGATCGTGTGCGCGGTGGCGCTGGTGATCGCGACGGCCGTGGTCGTGCTGGTCAAGTGGGTGATCAGGCGGTGGAGGCGGAAGTGAGTGGGCTGATTAGAGTTTTCCCACGTCGAACGAGTATGACACCGATTGACGAATATACCTTTGTTGGGGATTCTCCACTGTGGCGACCAGACGCCGACGAGGTGCATGTTTCGGTAACATTTACCTGGGACGTATCAGAGGGAGAGAGATTGGCAGCTGCTTGGTCGCATTACTACCGCACGGTCAAATTGGGCGGCCCGGCCATTGCAGGCTCAAACGAGGGTTTCGTGTCTGGTCGGTATGTTAAATCTGGCGTGACGTTCACAAGTCGAGGCTGCCCCAACGTTTGCCCTTGGTGCCTAGTGCCCAGGCGGGAGGGCAAATTAAAACTGCTAGATATTGAGCCAGGACACGTCATCCAAGACAATAACTTTTTGGCAACACCGAGGTCGCATCGGCTTGCGGTCTACGAGATGCTCAGATCGCAATCGAGAGCCGCTATTTTCAGCGGAGGATTTGAATCAGCCAGGGTTAATGACGAAGTGGCAGATGAATTGAAAAGCATCCGTGTTGGAGCGCTCTTTTTGGCAGCAGATTCTCCTGGTGCTTGCGATCCACTCCAGGTTGCAGTTGATCGGCTCAAGTTTTTAGGTCTGCGCAGTAACAAATTACGTTGCTATGTGATGATCGGCTACAACGGCGAATCTCTACAGCAGGCAGAGACTCGCTTGGAAACTGTTTGGGAGATTGGTTGTCTGCCGTTCGCGCAACTCTATCAGCCAGAGGATCAATACATCTATTATCCCAGTGCGTGGCGGCAGCTCAGCAGGAAATGGTCCCGACCTGCTGCCATCAGGGCGGCTCATACTACGGGGGGGGGGAGGTAGAGAAGGTGACCTGGTGGATGGTGCTGGATCGGGTGGAGGAGACGGTGCGGCTGCTGACGGGGACGGAGCTGATCATCGTGTTCGTGTGGGTCATTGGGACGGCCTACACGTTGGGGCGGATCGTGGGGGGGCTGCACGTGCTGGAGCGGGTGTACCGCGAGCTGCCCCGGCACTGGTTCGCCAACCTGGTGCAGCTGGCGCTGTACGCGGCGGGGTGTGTGCTGGCCTGGCCGCTGATGCTGGGGGCACTGGCCGGGTTCCCGTTCGTAGAGAATTCTTAAAAATGCTACGGTGGGGTTGACAAGGGGGAAAAGATGTGCTATAATCTTCAGGTAGAGTCGCGAAACTCCCAAGCGGGCGATTTTTATCGCCACCCGTTGACAACCTCATACTGGTTGTGGGTAAAGGCCCACGGTGACGAAAACCGCCCGTCTGAGTTTCGCGACTCCAGGTTGGCGACGTCGCCGTGGGCCTTTATCGTTTATGCAGACTGAAAGGAGTCACGAGATGTGTCAGGATAACGTAGCAGGGATCGAGGTGGTCGTCGTGGCCCCAGACGCGAGTTGCGGGCTGTGGGTGACGGAGGCCGGGAAGCAGGCGCTGGCCGAGGCGCGGTGGGCGCGGACGGGGCAGGGGTGCGCCGATGGGATTCACTGTGAGACAGAAGCTGAGACCCTTGTGCTGCCGGTGGGCAGGGACGACGCCCGCTGTGAGATGCTGGAGTGGCCGCTGGCGGCCCTTCTGCGGCAGTTGGCCGGATTCGACCGGTCACGGGCTGATCTGGAGAGGGAGTTGCAGGACGCGATCAACTATATGACGAACGATCAGTTGACGGTCCTGCAGAAGATCTCCGAGGTCCTCCTGGGGTGGGGGTAGGGGGACCGGAGATGGACGAGTTCTGTGGCGCGGTACACGATGAGATCGCAGCGCAGGAGCGGCTGGAGGCCGTCGTCTCGGTGGTGCGGGAGTTGGCCGAGGCGGGGATCGGGCTGGGGCCGGGGCCGGGGCTGCGCGTGGTCGGGATAGTGAAGGGGGTCGGAGATGGGAGTGCAAGTGTCGCCCAAAGAGCTCCGGCGGTTGCGCCGTAACGATCAGGCGCTACGAGCGTGGAAGGGTTCGTTGGACAAGCACGTTGCAGCGGGATTGCCGATGATGAACGGTGGGAAGGGGACCGGGGAGCCCAAGGTCCGCGACGTGCTGGAGGCGATGCGGGGGTTGCTGCAGGCGACCGTGTCGCTGTTGGGTGTGATCGAGTTGGAGGAGGTGGAGTAAGATGGATGAGGAGAAGTTGGCGGCAGTCGTCGAGCGAGCATTGCGGAACTGGATCGGGACCACGCATGGCGAGGTATGTATAGCGCGGCGCTGGCGGAAGAGCATGGCCGAGATTGTCAGGCGTGATGCTGAGTACGAAGACGCGCTGCAGGCATACCGGCAGGTTGTCGGCAAGGAGCCGACCTCGGGGTAGGAAGAAGGGCAGGGGGAGGATGCTCTCGCTCCCCCTGCTCGAGGAGGACTGTGGAGATGATTACGATCGCGATTGTAAACCAGAAGGGCGGGGTGGGAAAGACTACGACGGCAGTCACTCTTGCGCACGGCCTGGCGATGGCGGGGGGGCGTGTGCTGCTGGTGGACCTGGATGCGCAGGGGAATTGCGCGGATGTGCTGGGATTGGATAAGGCGGATGGGCTCTACCGGCTGTTATTCGACAATCCGCTGCGGGCGATCACGTCTACCGGCCGGGAACGGCTGGACATCGTGTTGGGTGACAAGACGACATTGGATGCTAAGAACCGGCTGGCGGGGGAGCCATTCCGCGAGCAGGCGCTGAGCCGGGTGCTGCGGAAGTTGGTTGGGTACGATGTTTGCGTGCTGGACAATGCACCAGGCGTGGATGTGCTGCAACTCGGTGCGCTGGTCGCGTGCAATTATTTCTTGATCCCCGTCGCTCTGGATTATTTGGCAGTCGTCGGGGCGGGCGATGCGCTGACCAGTGTTGCAACGCTGGTCAAGCTGGGAGGAGACTGCGGCAAGTTCTTGGGGATCCTCCCGACGATGTGGGAGCGCACTACGAAGGAAAGCCACGAGCAGCTCGAGGCGCTCGTCGAGCAGTTCGGCAAGCGGGGCTGGCCGCCCATCCCCCTCGACGTGAAAGCCAGGGAGGCGCCGGCTTTCGGTAAGACGCTGTGGGAATATGCGCCGAAGTGCCGGGCGATAGTGGGAGTGGAGATCTGCGGCGTGCTGCGGGGTGGGTACCGGCAGGTGCTGCAGCGATTGGCACAGGAGATTCGTTAGGGAGGCAGACGATGGGGCAGAATCAACGACGGCAGCCAGGGCTCGATCCGGCAGTGTTGGCCGTGCTGGGAGATGCGGATCAGCGAGGTACGCGGCGACAGATGACGCCAGCACAACGCAAGAAGGCGGATCGGAATGCGAAGCGCCAGCGGGTAACATTTGAGCTCGCGCCAGAGATCGTGGAGATGGTCAAGATGATCGCGGAGTTTGAGGAGTGCTCTCCAGCGGGGGTCATTAATCTGTTCGTGATGAAGGCAAGCGAGCAATACATCAATGATGAGATCACCCTGGAAGGACGGCGGCGGGCGAGCCAGACACATCGTTGGGGATGGGTGGTTGTGCTCGAGGATCTAGATGGTCTTATGAACCGGTTACGCCAGTTTCTGAGCAAGGGCCGAAAGTGAAAACTGGGGTGATTCCTGGCCCTGTACGGTGGGGTTGCGACGGTGGGGTTGAATTCATTACGGCGGGGTAGTACGGTGGGGTAGTACGGTGGGGTAGTACGGTGGGGTTAGGGCATTCTAGAGGCGTTTAGAGCGATTTTTGGAGCAGAGGCGTAGGATTGATGGACATGGAGTTTTCGGCGCTGGGATCGGTTGTAGCGGTCTGTGGGACGGGGCTGGTGACGCTGGTATTCAGCCTCGGGCTGATGCATCTGGTCCAGGAATTGCTCCGCCCAGGCGGGCGGTTGGAGTGGATCGGGGACGAGTTGGCCGAGCGGCGCTGGCCGGGGTGGAAGGTGCGACACGGCCGGGAGCGTCGCTTGATGGGGGCGGAACGGAGAAGGGCCGATGGGCAACGATAAGGGACAGCAGGGGCCGACAGTGATCGGGTCGCAGCCGGGGCAGATCGAGATCAAGAAGGTAGACGCCGCGGCGGAGGTGAAGGTGCCGTGGGCGCAGATCTGGCGGCTGATGCTGTGCGACTGCGCGATCTACCTGGCGCTGACGGGGTGCGTGATCCTGGCGCGGGAGTGGATCCTGGCGCTGGCGGCGCTGGGGATGGGAGGGCTGGTGTGCTGGCGGCTGTGGCGGCGGACAGAGAATGTGCTGGCGGTGGGAATCATGGCCTCTATCGCCTCATCCATCGCGTTGTTGGTGGCGGTCCCGCTGGCGCGGCAGTTGTGGGGTTGGCTGCTGGCCCATCCGATGGGAGTGCTGCAGGTGTGGGGGATCGGGTTCTTGGTGTTCGTGGTGATCTATCCGATGATCGTGGGGATGTACCGGTACTCGGTGGAGATCGTGGATCCGAGCGGGCCGGTGCCGCCGCGGACGGCGATCGCGTGGCCCGGGCCGGTGTTGCCGTGGCAGGTGAGCCGGATTTTCAAGGCGCTGAATCCGCCGAAGGGGCCTGATCCCGAGGTGAAGACGGAGCGGCTGCAGGTGGAGATGGTGCAGCGTGAGGGGAACAATGTGCGGGCGATGGATACGATCACGCTGTTGACTGGGCCGGATGCGATCGTACGGGGCCGGATGGTGGCCAAGTGGATTCTGGGGGGGGCGCAGATTTCGGAGCGCGGGCTGGCAGGGAAGGGGAGGCCGCTATCGGGCCGAGAGGAGTACCAGGCATTCATAGACGAGATGCTGGACCGGGGTCTGGCGGCGTGGCGGAATCCCAGTGAGCACCGGCAGGGGATCGAGTTGACGGCGGTGGGGAGACGGGTGTTAGAGGTGATCGTGGGGAAGAATGGACACGGTGAGCCCGCCCCACTCCGTTCGGAGGGTGCGTGAGGCGTGCGTTCGGGCGCGTAGACGCACGCACGCACGGCGCACGCACGAGATTTGAGGCGAGGCGATGCGGGGAGACTTTATCGCTGTGGCGATTCGCTACAATGGACAGATGTGGGGAGCAGTGTGGACTTCGGCGGGTGTTGTGCGGTGTGAAAACCTGGTACAGCAATTTGACCGCCTGCGCAAGGAACGCCAGGAACGAGAACGGGTGGCCCGTGATGTGCGGTGGAGTGATCCAGCATACAACCCCAGCGATGGGTTGCCAAACTCAATAGGGGGATAGTTCTATGAACACTGTGGAATGGCGCGTTAAACACGCTGGCGATCTGGTGCCAGTCTGTGGCTTTGAGGTGATTTGTTGGAGGTGTACGGGCGGTATAGCCATAACCGTGCCAGTGGCCGAGTTTGACCTGGATGATGTCATGCATCGGGTAGAGCAATCAATGGTTCGCACTGCACGGGGGTGGCTTTGCAAGGGTTGCGCCGGGAATATCGGCGCATTGCTACCTGTATGGGTGAATATGAGGGAGGGAGGTGGAATATTGAGCGTTGACCGCGTATCGTATCGGTCTCCGGAAGGAGGTGGTAGGGGTGGCATAGGCTGACCAATTGAATCTGCCCCTCACTCAGGGGAAACGGTGGGGGGCAGGGTTGAGTTGGTGAGATATGACGACCACAGACGAACGGATCGAACGGCTACGGGAGTTCTGGGAGGAGCACCGGGGGGAGTGGGGGGCGAAGACCAGGGCGGTGCACCTGGTGTTCGGTGAGTGTGCGCCGGCGGCGGGGACGTATTGGGATCGGACGATGGAGATGATCGAGCTGATGGAGTGGGAGGGGGAGGAGGAGAGGCAATGTTCTGGATCGGTTTGATGGTGGGGCTGTTCGTGGGGGCGGCTGTGGGGTTCATTGTGGCAAGGTTTTGCGACGTGTCTCATAGTGCGGATGCACACTTGAGCGAATGAAATGGAAGCACAGCAGTTGCCTCTCTGGAAGATGCGGTCGGGATTCCCACGCAGATGCCCGATCTGTGGATGGACGCCGAACGGTCTCCGCTGTAATGGCTGCGTATTCCGTGTCTACTCGGCAGATGGCACATACTCGTGTGTGCATCTGGGGTACCAGAAGGAGCCGGGGACACACTTTTGTTTGGGCTGCGGGATCGAACTGGGGCCGTGGGCTGAGGCACATGGGTGGGAGTACTGTGGTGGGCCGGTGGCCCAGTGTCTACATATGTTGTACAATGAGGAGGGGGGTGACGATGGGCAAGCAGGAATTGAAATGGGCGATTCTGGAGGAGTTGCGGCGGCGACCGGCAGGGCTATTTGAGTTGTCTGTGGAACTGGACGAAAG
>Ga0307380_10002197_pt1 | contig 27849 bp, 24 predicted proteins | sample UN3MG_FD_202239 | JGI IMG/M metagenome (GOLD analysis project Ga0307380, IMG submission 202239) | Soil microbial communities from Risofladan, Vaasa, Finland - UN-3 | ecosystem: Environmental > Terrestrial > Soil > Coastal area > Acid sulfate soil | place: Finland: Risofladan, Vaasa | collected... | reverse complement strand
AGCACCTGCCAGCGGCGGCCGTCATCCTCATCACCGCCCACTCGTCCGTACAGACCTGCCGGACCGCCCTTCAGAAGGGCGCGTTCGACTACATCGAGAAGCCCCTGGACCTGGACGAGCTGCGCGTTGTGATCTCGAGGGCGGCTGAACGAACCGCCCAGCGGCGGACGATCCGCGAGCTGAAGCAGCAGCTCGACGAGAGGTACGGCTTCGAGAACATCATCGGCACCAGCCCGCAGATGCTGGCGGTACTCCAGACGCTGCGGCGGATCGCGCCATCGGACCTGCCGGTGCTGATACTGGGCGAATCGGGCACGGGCAAGGAACTGCTCGCCAGCGCCATCCACCAGAACTCGCGCCGCGCCGGCAAGCGCTTCGTGGCCATCAACTGCGCCGGGCTCAGCGAGACGCTGCTGGAGGATGAGCTGTTCGGGCACGTCAAGGGCGCGTACACCGGCGCGACGGCCGACCGCCCGGGCAGGTTCGAGCACGCCGACGGCGGCACGATGTTCCTCGACGAGGTGGGCGACATGCCGCTGCCGATGCAGGCCAAGCTGCTGAGGGTGCTCGAGAACGGCGAGATCGTCCGCGTGGGCTCAAACGAGGCGATCCGCGTTGACGTCCGCGTGATCAGCGCGACCAACAGCGACCTCGCCGACAGGGTCGCCGGCAAGAAGTTCCGCGAGGACCTGTACTTCCGCATCAAGGGCGCGACGATCGACATTCCGCCGCTGCGCGAGCGGCGAGAGGACATCCCGCCGCTGATCGAGCACCTCATCGCCCAGGCCTGCCAGAAGCACGGCTACAAGGTCTGCGCCGTCTCGCCCGACGCGCGGCGGATACTGGTCTCGTACCCCTGGCCGGGCAACGTCCGCCAGCTCCGCAACGTCATAGAGAACATGGTGGCGCTGGCCGGTGGCCAGAGCCTCGGCGTCGACGACCTGCCGCCTGAGATATACAAGGCCCCGCAGGCCGCCGCTCACGACGAGATCGGCCGACTGGCCGGCATCACCATCGAACAGGCCGAGAAGGAGCTCATCCGCAACACGCTCAAGATGGTCGCGGGCAACCGCGAGCAGGCCGCCGGTATCCTCGGCATCGGCGAGCGGACGCTCTATCGCAAGATCAAGGAATACGGGCTCACGGAGTGATCCATGAGTAAGGGGGACACGCCCGAACAGGAACTGGTGGGCGACCAACCGGAGGCCCGCCCGCCGGATATCGCCGGGGGAGTGCGCCGCGCCTTTGGCAGGGTTGGCGCCGTCCTGGGGGGCCTGCTGTTCACCCTGATCGCGACGGTTTTCATTGTCGCGGGCATCGCCATGACCGCCGCAAGCGTCCACACCGCCCGCACCTACAAGCCGATCGGGGCGATCGTCACCGAGGTCGAAGGCGGCAGCGACGAGCACGACTTCGTTCGGGTGACGTCGCGCTACACCGTCGAGGGCACCGACTACGACAAGACGATCCGGGCCGGGGAGGACGACAGCGAGTACGACGCGCTGCGCCGCATGGCGATCGGCGCGAAGCTGACCGTCTGGTACGACCCATCCGACCCGGGCCAATCGCAGCGCAACGTTCGCGTGACGGCCATGCCGCTGACGTTCTCAATGTTCGCCCTGCCCTTCCTCGCCATCGGGCTCAGCCAGGTCGTCTCGGCGCTGCGCGGGCGCGGGCTGTGGGCTCCGCGTTCGCCCAGCAGGCGAATCCGGATTCCCGGAGGCTGGCTGTTCCTGGTCTTCGCCGGCCTGTGCTGTCTGGGGGGCTTCGCCCTGGCGGCCGCCGCCGTATTCGTTGCGTTTCCGTTGGACCTGGTGGTGATCCTGGCGTACGCGGTGGGCGTCATCCCGTTGGTGATGTGGGGGGCGGCCGGCCTAATGCGGCGACGATCCGCGCGGCGGCGCGCGACCCAGCCCATCGCCCGCGGCCGGCCGGAGACGGACAAGGCCCCCGCCGTGCTCGGCGAGAAGAAGGAGCTGTCGCTGAGCAAGTCGATGGGGCTGGCGATCGGCATGACGCTGTTCTGGTGCGGAATGACGGGCGCGCTGGGGTACTTCTGCGCGGCCCGGCCGATCCTCAGCAGCCGCGCCGCCGCGGGGTGGAGGACGGCCGAGGGCGCCGCACTGGTCAGCAAGGTCAAGACCCACCAAGGCGACGACAGCGATACCTACAGCCCTTACGTGCGATACCGCTACACGGTCGGCGGCAAGAAGTACGTCAACGACCGGTACGACTTCATGGGTGGCTCGTCGAGCGACCGCGACCACGCCCGCCGCGTGGTGAAGGCCCACCCGCGGGGCAGGAAGGTCACCGTGTACTACGACCCGGCCAATCCCGCCGAGGCCGTGCTGTTTCGCGGCGTTCCCGCGATGACTTATGTCCTGATGGTGTTCATCCAGCCGTTCCTGCTGGTGGGGCTGGGGATGATCGTGTGGACGGCGACGCTGCCCTCCACGCACGGACACCTGCGGCGCTTTCTGGCCGCGCCGGCCGCCTTGCCGTGGCGCATCCCCCGATGGGGCACCCTGCGGCAGGACCTCAACGGGCCGGCCATCCGGCGGCGCGGCCGCCTCGGCGGCGCCATCAAGTCATTCGCCATGGGGTACGGCCTGGTGTGCTTCGTATCGATCTTCGTGATCGTCTTCTGGCTCGGCCCGGGCAACGCCACACCCAAGACGCTGAAGATCGTGGTCTGCGCCGCCCTGGTCGCGGGCGCCGCGGCGGCGACATCGGGGCTGCTGAAGCGAGGGCGCTACCTCGTGCGTTTCGATCAGCCCCAGCGGCTGCTGACCGTCCGCAGCGCGCGGCGCGACGAGCAGGCGAGATTCGACGAGATCGCCACGTGGCGCATCCGGCGCGTGCGGTACGCCGGCGGCGCGAAGGTCAGCGGCCGGCGCGAGCGCTGCCTGTTGCTGGAGGCCGTGACCGCCGACGGCCGAGCCGTGCCCGTGCACGCGTTCCGCTTCGGTTCGGCTGGGGGGGCGAGCCGGACGGAGTCCGTCGCCCGCAAGGTCCAGCAGGCCTTCGCGGAGCTGACCGGCAGCGAGGCCCGCAAGACCCTCGTGCGAAGTTCCACCGACGACGAGGCGATCGAAGAGCCCCGCAACCCGGCGCAGGCCGTCGAGGCAGCGGCCAAGGTCGTCAAGGCCTGGCGGAAGCGCGACGGCTACAGCGACCTGTCCTGAGGAGGCGTTGCCTTCTTACTGATCCATTCGCAGAGAGACGTTCCGGGCTGCCTTCGCGACCACTTTGGGAGTCGCCGGGTCGTCCGCGAGGCCTTGGAGGGCCCGGCGAGAGGTGTGGCGGAAGAAGAAGGTCCCGCGCGCCCGCGCGCAGCCGTCGATCCTGGCCACGACGGATGCGTTCGTGTCGCGCGCGACGGAAAGGTGCTTGCGAAGCACCAGGCGATCCATGCCGGCCACGTAGAGGACCATGACGGCCAGCAGCCCCGCCAGGGCCAGCGGCCGACGAACGAAGAGCTGCGCGAGCAGCCCCGCCGCGACGGCCAGCAGCAGCCCCGCCGGACCGACGAACCTAGCCAGCATCACGATGCCGGGAAGCCCCCGGGGCTCGGGTGCCCCCCAACGCGCCCTGCCGGAGCCGAGCGAGTAACTGCGCGCATGGGCCAGCAACTCGCCGATCCTGTCGGCGCGGGCCTTTGCGAATTCGCTTAGAGACACCTTCTTCAGCGGGTCCTCCAACGTCACCCGGTCGACCAACAACAAGAGGCGTAAACCGCGCCCCTCGGATCCCTGGGGGACCACACTGAGCGGGTCGGTACGGCGAAAGCGATCGCCGACGGGGAATGCCGTGACGTATTGGTCCTCGACGGCCCAGTTGTACAAGGAATCGCCCCAGGCTATGTCTGGGGCCCGCACAGAAATACTGTTGTCTCCGGTGGCGTTGAAGACGGGCGCACCGTTGCCGTCGAAAGTGACGTTGAGCGAATCGAAGCAAAGCGAAAAACCAACTTCCCTCCTGCCGATACGGAATGCGCAGTCCTTGCCAGAGCCAGGCGTTGTTCCCGCGTCGGAAAGGCGAGAATCCATCTCTCTTGCTTCAAGGATACGGGCCTCCCCGGTCGTGCTGTCCACGAGGAGGATGTGGAACAAGAAACGCACGGGCGTGTTGGGATCGTACGTGTCCTTGCGGATTTCGGGCGGCGGTTGGGTCGGCAGGTGCAGCGACGTCCCCGTCGCGGCGGCGATCCGCGCCCCGGAGGCCTCGATCTGCACCCACGTGCCTATGCCGACGGCGATAAGGATGCCGACGCCGGCCGCCCCGCAAATGAGACGCGTGATGATGTGGCGCTTGCGGGCACGGCGCATGGCCATCGCATGGCCGCGACCGCGGACGACCAGCAGGACCAACAGCGCTGCACCGAGCAGGACAAAGATGAACCCGAAGCTAATCCCCACGTTAGTCCCCATCGGGCACCTCCTTACGATGATTGGAATCCACCGGGGCGGTGGCACTCGTCGGATGCGGACTGGCCACCAAGATCGTCTCGGCCGTCTCCACAATCGAGGGGGCATCGGGCGCCCGCTCCACGGGGGGGGGACCGAAGTCCCGAGGCGCTGCGGCCGCGTCAAACGCGGCCGCGTAAAACCAGGCGTTTGCCGCGGCGAGGACCAGCAGAATGGCCACAGGCACGGCGATCCAGAGCCACCAGAGCCTATGCCCGCCGAGGGGGACGGGACGGCTGACGCCCTCCTTGCGGAGGTAGAGCAGGTATCCGGCCTCCAGGGCGCCGGCGCCGAGCACGAGCAGCGCCGTCACGCTGACCACGCCGTTGAGATCGCCCCACAGCAGCGATTCGGCGCCGAAGCCGACGCCCATCACGGCCGCCGCCCCCACCAGGCCCGCGATCCCGGCGGCCGTCGCCACGCCCCGTGAGGTCGCCAGGGCCGCAAGGGCGAACGAGAACGCCAGCGCCGCCAGCGGCAGCGCCACGGCCAGTGGGTAGACGAAGGTCGAGCAGGACGGGAACGGATCGGTGAAGCCGCTATCGACCACCAGTCCCCATAGGGCCTGGGGCCAGTCGCCAGCGATGGCCAGCACGCCGATGCCCGAGAGGACCACAAGCGGCGCTCCGGCCATCGCCAAGGCCGCCAGGTACCTCATCCCGCGCGTCGGAGGCAGGGAAAAGGCGAACTCCTCGGAGCCCTCCGTCGTCTCGGAGGCGGCGAAGGCCGGCACGGCCAGGAAGGCGTAGACCAGCCCGAAGGCCAGCATCCAGCCCGGGTGAAAGAACAGCTCCAGCGCCCACAGGCCCGCCAGCCACACGCCCAGCGCCGAGAATATCAGCCCGCGGCCGGCCAGCCAGTGCCGCCAGAGCAGCCCCTTGAACACTCTCCAGTCCGTGACCCTCGCGGCGGGGTCCGGCGAGACGAAGATGCCGATGGTCTCAGTCATTGTCGTCCTCCCTCAGTGCCCTTGCCGAGTCGGCGCCAAAGAGTTCGATGAAGGTGTCTTCCAGCCCAAGCGGAAACTCGCTCACACGCGCGCCGGGTATCCGGCGCAAGGGGGCGAGCTGGTCTTCACCCTCGAGCTTGACGATGGCGGTCACGACCGCGCCTTCCGTGCGGCTGCGGACAGCCCCGGGCACGGCGAAGCCCGGCGGCGGCCCGGTGGCGTCGAAGATGACCTGCACACGCCTCATGCCGGCCTGGAGGTCGGCCAGGGCCTCCTGTCGGATGATGCGGCCGTGGTCCATGAAGCCGATTGTCTCGGCCAGTCGCTCCAGATCGGCGAGGATGTGCGTGCTCAGGAGTATCGTGCTTCCGTCGCCGGCGGACAGGACGTCGACGATCTCGTCGATGAGTTCGCGTCGTGCGATCGGGTCCAGGCCGGCGGCAGGCTCATCCAACAGCAGCAACTCTGCCCTCGCGGCGAAGGCCAGCAGCATGGCCGCCTTTCGCTGCTCGCCGCCGCTCATCAGGCCGACCTGGCGCCGCCAGTCGAGGCCGAAGCGGTCAGCCAGGCGCCGCGCTCGGGGCGCATCCCACGTCTCGTAGAAGCATCCGGCGTAGTAGCACAGCTCCTCCAGCGTCATCCACGCATGCAGTTGCTGCACCTGGGACACGTAGGCGACGCGGGCGCGGTGTCGTCGGCCGGCCTTCCAGAAGTCCTCGCCAAGCAGCCGCGCCGTGCCGCCGTGCGGGCGAAGCAGACCCATCAGAAGGCGAAGGAGCGTGGTCTTGCCGGCGCCGTTGCGCCCGATCAGGCCGTACACCTGCCCGCGCGGGACCGCCAGGTCGAGGGCGTTGACGGCGACGACCCGCGAGCCGAACGTCTTCGTCAGGCGGCAGGCCTCAATCGCGATCTCGTTCATGTCTGAGCCTTTCCATCTCGCCGCGGACGGCGTCCAGGACGGCCTGGGGGTCGGCGCCCATCTGCGCCGCGCGGACCGCCAGCGCCCGCGCCAACTGGGCCAGCACGCGCCTGACCTGCCGGGCAGGCAGCGTCGGGGCCGACTCGGCCAGGAATGCGCCCTTGCCCTGCTTGATCTCCAGCAGCCCCTCGTGCTGCAGCTCGGTGTAGGCCTTCACGATGGTGGCCGGATTCACCGCCAGCGCCCGCGCCAGCTCGCGGATGCTCGGGAGCTGCGCGCCGGGCCTAAGCGCTCCCGAGGCCGCATAGCAGCGGATCTGGTCCATCACCTGCCGGTACACGGGCAGGCCGCTGTGCGCGTCGAGCTGTATGTGCAGGATCGCCGGGCGAACCACAGTACCACTGTGTTACATGACCGATACAGTGTTTGTCCAGGGAAAAATCGAAAACCTCGCAGAATCCCGCCGCCCCCTGACGGGTGTCAGTTCCGGCCCCTGCCGGGCGACGGCCCGGGCCGGGCCTTGGAGGCAACCGCCAAGGCGCCGAAGGCGTGACGGAGGCAGGAAAGCTGCTCCGACCCGTGGCAAGCGATGGGAATTGCGCACACGGGCTAAAGCATGCTTGCCCCCGCGAGACACACCATGGCGCCCACAACCCCACACCGTCAACCAGACCGCCAGGCTTCTGGCGGACGGCGCCGAAACCGTCGCACCTGCCCGATCAGGGCCTGAAGCTCTTCAGATCGAGATCCTGGATCGCCCGATAGTGCCTGTCGTTGGCGGTCAGCAGTGGCTCGTGGGCCTCGACCGCGGTGCCGGCAACGAGGGCGTCGGCCATGCGGACGCCGGCGGACAGACCGTACTCCTCCACGTAGATCGAAGCGCGGTGGCCAATGTTCTCCGTCAGCGGCAGCACGCGGAACCGCACGTCCACCAGGAAGGCCTTGATGGCCTTCACCTCGGGCTTGTCCCGGGCGCCTTGGAGCAGTTCCATGTAGCTTACCACCGAGATCGCGCGGTCCCGTGCACGGTCAACGGCCTTGGCGGCCTTCGGGTTGCCCCGCAGGACCCAGATCAGCACGTCGGTGTCAACGATCATTGAACCGGCCCTTGCGGAGACCCCGGACGTGGCCGGCCACGTCTCCCAGGTCGTCGCGATCCGCCCACAGCCCGTAGGCCGGATGCTCCCTCACCTTGACGGCTTGGCCCTTGCCCTCGGCGCCGACGGGGTGCATGACGGCCTTGGGCCGCCCTCGATAGAGAACCGTGACGCGCTCGTTGCGCTCCAGGGCGCGGAGGATCTGGCCCGACTTCTTCCTCAGATCGACAAAGGACGCTTTCATCTTACGGCGCTCCCTATTGCACACTCTAAGTGTACACTTAGTATCGACCGGAGGCAAGGCCTTCTCCAGCCCGCCCGGCGGGCGGCCTCGCCAGTCTTTCGACGGGCTGCCGCCCGAGCAGTACAGCCGGGCGACGCGCCACTGGCCGCGCGGCCGCCGGCCCGGTATGCTGAAGCCTATGCCGATCCGCGTGCTGCCGACACAGTTGGTGAACAAGATCGCCGCCGGGGAGGTGGTCGAGCGCCCGGCGAGCATCGTCAAGGAGCTTCTGGAGAACGCCATCGACGCGGGGGCCACGCGGATCGACGTTACCGTCGAGGACGGCGGCAGGCGGCTGATCGCGGTGGCCGACAACGGCGGCGGCATGAGCGATGATGACCTGGCGCTGGCGTTCGCGCCGCACGCCACCAGCAAGATCGCCGACGAGGACGACCTGTTCGCCATCGGGACGATGGGCTTCCGCGGGGAGGCGATGGCGTCGATCGCATCGGTCACGCACGCGCACATCCGCACGCGGCGCGGCGACGACGACGCCGGCCACGAGATCACCGCCGGCGGCCAGCTCCGCCCCTGCGCCGCCGCGCCCGGCACGACCGTGACGGTGCGAGACCTTTTCTTCAACACGCCCGCCCGGCGGAAGTTCATGAAGACGGCCAACACCGAGTTCGGCCACATAGGGGAGCAGCTCACGCGGCTTGCCCTGCCGAACCCGCAGACCGCCTTCACGCTCACGCACAACGGCCGCGAGGTGCAGAACCTGCCGGCCGTCGCCTCGACCTCGCAGCGGGCGCGGGACCTGTTCGGCTCGGAGCTCGCCCAGTCGCTGATTCCGGTGGTGCAGCGCGAGGGCGCCGTGGGGGTCGCCGGGCTTCTCGGCGCGCCGGCCGCCGCCAGGGCCGCCAGCAGGTGGCAGTACTTCTTCCTCAATGGCAGGTACATCCGCGACCGGGTGCTGGCCCACGCGCTGCGCGAGGCGTACCGCGGGCTGGCCGACCCCAGCCGCTGGCCGGTGGCGCTGCTGTTCGTCGAGGTGGACCCGGCCGACGTGGACGTCAACGTCCACCCGACGAAGATCGAGGTCCGCTTCCGCCACGCCGACGCGGTGCACGGTCAGGTGCTGGCGGCGCTTCGCGAGACGCTCAACAGGTCCTCTGCGCCGGCGGCCGCCTCGCTGTCCGCCGCACAGGACGCCGACGCGGCCACGGAGAAGGCCGGCGGTGCGGACGAACGCCGCCGCCAGTCGCTCCGAGAGGCGATGGCGGACTTCTTCAAGTCGGCCGCGCCCGCCCAGCCGCGGCTGAGGTTCCCCGAGCCGCCCTCCCGATACGTCACCCACGGGCCCGCAACCCCTGCGGCGGCCCGCGCGGACCTGCCGCAGTGGCCGCGCGGTTCGGCGCACGCGGAGCGGGCGGCGGCCGCCCAGCCGGTCGCCGGCGCCGAGCCCGCTTCGACGCCGCCCCAAATGGACGTCCTGCGGGAGGCTGCTCAACATGCCATCCAGCTCCACAACGCCTACATCGTGGCCGCCTGCGACGACGGCGTGCTGATCATCGACCAGCACGCGCTGCACGAGCGCATCCTGTACAACGAGCTGAAGGCCCGGCTCGCCGAGGGGGCCGCGGGCCTGGCGGCCCAGCGACTGCTGATCCCCGCGACTATTAACGTGACGGCCGCCGAGGCCGACGCACTGGCCGGGCAGTCCGATCTGCTCAAGCGGCTCGGCATCGAGGTCGCGCCTTTCGGGCCGGGCACGCTGGCCGTCCAGCAGTTCCCCTCACTGCTGATCGGCCGCAGAGCCGACCCGGCCGAGTTCCTGCGGGAGCTGCTGGACAGGCTGACCGACGCGCCCGCGGCGACGGCCGAACAACTGCTCGAGGACGTCCTGGCGATGATGGCCTGCAAGGCGGCCGTCAAGGCCGGCGACCCGCTGTCTCAGCAAGAGATTGACGAGCTGCTCGCCGCCCGCGACGAGGCGGAGAAGGTTTCCGCCTGCCCGCACGGCCGGCCCGCCGTGCTGAAGATGACGTTGAAGGACCTGGAGCGACAGTTCGGGCGAGCCTGACGCCCCCCGCGAGGAAGGCGAACGATGGTTGAGATGACGCGCAAGGAAAGGCTGCTGGCGGCGATTCGCTTCGAGGGGCCGGACCGCGTGCCGGTCTTCCCGCGGATGTGGCGGTACCTGCTGAAGCACGCCGGCACGCAGAAACACGGGGCCTATCTGGCCTACGCCGACGAGTTCGGCTTCGACCCGATCCTGCACTACTCCGCCGGGCCGGTGCACTTCGTGCCGCAGCCCGGCGCCGACTACCAGGCGCTCGGCCCGGAGATCCGCGTGGACGAGAGGGTCGAGCAGGATGGGCAGGTCCGCGTCGTCAGCCGCACGTTCCAGACCCCCGCCGGCCGGCTCACCGACCGCACGCGGATTCCCCCCTCAGGCGGCGAGTTCGGCATCGCGCCGAATCCCCACATCGAGGAGTACCTGGTCAAGGGGCCTGATGACCTGCCGGCCTTGAAGGCCGTCGTGGACGCCAACGCCGCCGCCGCCCAGGTCGCCGACTTCCGCGCCGCGGACAAGGAACTGGCCGGCCGCGCCCTGGCAGCCGCCAACACCTACTCCGCCCTCAGCCACAACGCCGGCGACGCCTATCCGCTGGAGCAGATGATGATCGACTGCTTCGATCGGCGCGAGTTCGTCGAGGAGCTGATCGACGTCTTCCACGCCCCGCTGCTGGCGATGACGCGCAGGGCCCTGGAGCGCGGCGCGGAGCTGGTGTACTGCTCGGTGTTCTTCGAGTCGATGAGCTCCGGCTGGTCACCGCAGCTCTATAGCGAGCTTTTCGCCCCGCGGATCAGGGCGCACGTGGAGCTGGTTCACTCCGCCGGCGCGCTGTACCACCTGTACGACGACGGCAAGGTGGCCGCCACGCTGCCCATCCTTCGCGGGATCGGCATCGACATGCTCTCTACGGTGTGCCCGCCGCCGTCGGGCGACGTTGCGCTGTCCAAGGCCCGCCAGGCGGCCGGCAGCGACGTGTGCCTCAACGGCGGCATCGACACGGTCAACACGATCTGGCGCGGCACGCCTGAGTCTATAGACGCGGCCATCCGGGAGGCCGTCGCGGCGGCCGCCACCCCAGCCGGCGGGTACATCATCGGCTCCAGCGACTCGATCACCGAGGAGACCCCCCCGGCCAACTTCAGGGCCTTCTTCGACGCCGCGCGGCGGCACGGAACACCGGGCTGAGCGTACGGCCCGGCCAGCGCATGGGGACGAGTCGCCCATCCAGCGGTTGATCGGCATTCCCATGGCGGGGTATTTCGGCCCGCACGGGTTTCTGCTACACTTTGGCCAACCTGCCGGCGGGCGGCGGGCACTGTCGAAGACCGCAAGGAGACGGCTATGAGACGGAATTCACTGGCAGGCGGCCTGGCTGTGGCGGTCCTGAGCTGCTGTGTCGGATGCCAGCACTCGGACTACGCCAGGCAGATCCTCTCGCCGACGTACAGTCCCGGCAAGACCGACCTGCTGTTCTACGCTTCCGGTCCGGACATGGTCAAAGGCGGGCGGATCAACCTGCACCGCGTCTGCGAGATGCCCGACGGCACGCCGATCGACGTCTGGGTGATCAACGCCCGCGACGCGAAGAACCAGCCGACCAAGGCGGCCGCCACCGTCGTGGTGCTGCACTCGCTGAGTTACGGCAAGGGCAGCTACCCGTACATCGGCGTCGCCGAGCGGCTGGCCAAGAAGGGCTATGACGTGGTCCTGCCGGACCTCCGCCACCACGGCCGCAGCGGGGGAAAGTACATCACCTTCGGCGTTAAGGAGAAGGAAGACATCAAGGTCGTGATCGACAAGCTGCTGGCCGAGCAGGCCGTCAACGAGAAGATATGCGTTTTCGGCGTGAACCTCGGGGCCGCGGTGGGGATTCAGTATGCGGCCATCGACGATCGCTGCAAGGGCGTGGTGGCCGTGGCGCCGTATCAGGACTTCCGCAACATCAGCCGGCTGTGGGTTGGCCCGGCCCTTCTGAGCGACGCGGACTTCGAGAAGTTCATTGAGGCGGCCGGCAAGATGGGCGACTTCGACCCCGACGGGGCCTCGGCGCTGGAGGCGGCCAAGAAGCTCACCTGCCCGCTGCTTCTGATTCACGGCGTGCTGGACCTGTCCGTGCCCGCCGAGCACAGCACGGCGATCTACGAGACGGCGGGCGGCCCAAAGAAGCTCATCACCATGCTCGGGCCTGAGGCTATCGTCCTGGAAGACTGGCTGGTCGGGCACATCGACTCGCTCATCACCAAGGGGCTGCCGAAGACCGAGCCGACGACACAACCCTCGAATAACTGAGTCCATGACGGCACTGGCTGGCCAATCGGAGACGATCGTCATTCTCGACTTCGGCAGCCAGTACGCCCAGCTCATCGCCCGGCGTGTCCGCGAGCACGGCGTCTTCAGCGTGCTCGTCCGCCCGGACATCGGCGCCGAGGAGGTCCGCCGGCTCAACCCCAGGGGCCTGATCCTCAGCGGCGGGCCGGCAGGCGTGTACGAGGCCGACGCGCCCACCTGCCGCGCCGAACTGCTGGAGATGGGCGTGCCTGTCCTCGGCATATGCTACGGCATGCACGTGGCCTGCCAGCGGCTCGGCGCCGACGTGCAGCCGAGCGCGTCGCGCGAGTACGGACGCACGAAACTGACCGTCACCGACGCCGACGTCCTGCTTCGCGGCGTGCCGGCCGACACCACCGTATGGATGAGCCACGGCGACCAGGTCAACTCGCTGCCGCCGGAGTTCGTCCCGCTGGCGAGAACGCCCACCTGCCCCGTCGCAGCCGTGCGGCACGAGACCCGACCCGTCTACGGCGTGCAGTTCCATCCGGAGGTCAGCCACACGCCCCACGGGGGGCAGGTGTTTCAGAACTTCCTCTACGAGATCTGCGGCTGTGCGGGCCTGTGGCGGATGGGCTCGTTCATCGAGTCGGTCGTGGAGTCGGTGCGCGATCGCGTCGGCGCCGATGAGCGCGTGATCTGCGGCCTGTCGGGCGGGGTGGACTCGGCCGTCACGGCGGCCTTGCTGCACAAGGCCGTCGGCGAGCGCCTGGCGTGCATCCTGGTGGACAACGGCCTGCTGCGGATGAACGAGGTGGAGCTCGTCCGCACCACCTTCGCCGAGCACTTCAAGATCGACCTGACGGTGGTTCAGGCGGCCGAGACCTTCCTGGCGAGCCTCAGCGGCGTGACCGACCCGCAGGAAAAACGCCGCATCATCGGCCAGGCGTTCATCGACGCCTTCAAGTCCGCCGCGGCCAGCATACCCAACGCCCGTTACCTCGCGCAGGGCACGCTGTATCCGGACGTGATAGAGTCGGGGCATTCACTCGGCGGCAAGGCTGCCGGCATCAAGCTGCATCACAACGTCGGCGGGCTGCCCGCGGAGCTGGGCTTTGAGCTCATCGAGCCGCTGCGAGACCTGTTCAAGGACGAGGTCCGCACGGTGGGCGAGCTGCTTGGTCTGCCCGAGGCCGTCGTCTGGCGGCACCCGTTCCCCGGGCCCGGCCTGGCTGTCCGCATGGTCGGCGAGATCACGCCCGAGCGACTGGAGGTCCTCCGCAAGGCCGACAACATCCTGCTGGAGGAGATCACCGCCAACAATCTCTATCGCAAGACGGCCCAGACGTTCGTCGTGCTGCTGCCCGTGCGGTCGGTGGGCGTGATGGGCGACGGGCGGACGTACGAGAACGTCGTGGCCGTCCGCTCGGTGGACACGGCCGACTTCATGACCGCCGACTGGTCGCGGATTCCCTACGACGTGCTGGCGACCATCTCCAACCGCATCATCAACGAGGTGCCGGGCGTCAACCGCGTGGTCTACGACATCTCATCCAAGCCGCCGGCCACCATCGAGTGGGAATGATGGGCATTGGCGATTGACGATTTCCGATTGCCGATTGACAATCGGCAGGACCAGGATCGGCGGTCTGCGAAAGGGCGCACAATGGACGCAATGACGGTCTCCGCGACGGTTCCGATGGACGTGCAGTACCCGCCGGCGTGGCTGACGTGGGTGTCGGCGACGACCGGCTGCCTGCGGGCGCTGGGCGCCGGCTACGACCTGGCCGACGTCGCCGGCTTCAGCGGCTATGCCTTCCTGATGACGGTGCACGAGGATCTCTGCCCATCCGGGCCGACCGTCTTCGACTGGAGCATGCTGATGCCCGGCATGGCGCACCTTGGCCGCAAGGCCGAGATGCACCACGTCCCCGGCTGCCACTCCGAAGGCCACAAGAACGACAAGACCCGCGCCAACTGCCGCATGGTCTTCCAGGCCGCCGCCAGGGAGATCGCAGCCGGCCGGCCGTGCGTCATCTGGGGGGCCTACCTGCCGGAGTTCGCCATCGCCGTCGGCGTGGCTGACGGTGCCTACCGCGTCCGCAGCTTCAAGGGCCACATGAAGCAGCCCGAGCCGCCCATCCCCTGGGACGAGGTGGACGCCCCCGGCGGACCGTACACGCTGACGTTCCCCGAATCGACGCAGCCGAACCAGGCCGACGCCGACCGATCCGCCGTCGCCCACGCACTTCAGATGGCCCGCGCCAAGCCGTTCGACCCGCGCTACGCCACCGGCCTGGCCGCCTACGACCGGTGGATCGCCGCGCTTCAGTCCAACAAGGCTGCCGGCTTCGGCAACGCCTACAACGCCCAGTGCTGGGCGGAGGCCCGCCAGTTTGCGTACAAGTTTCTCCAGCGGCTCGCCGAGCGGAGCCCCGGCAACTCGGCGCTGAAGGAGGCAGCCGACGCGTACGGGCAGGTCGCAGAGCCGATGGCCAAGGTCGCCAAGCTCTTCCCCTTCTTCGGCGAGAAGAAGGAGGTCGAGAACGCCGACACCCGCGCGGCCGCCTGCCAGCACCTCGCCGCCGCCAAGACCGCCGAGGCGCGCGGCCTGGCGGCCCTGGAACTAGGCAGCGCTGCGCCGTGATGCTGTTCGAGCCTGCCCCACTGGCGGCCCTGATGGTGCGGTTGGTCGGGGAGCGGTCTCGCCGGCACTGAGCGACCCCGCGCCCGGCGCGTGATGGCGCGCGGAGTTCGGTGTACACTAGACCATCGTGTGCGACCTGCCTGCCGGCAGGCAGGTTCAGCGCTGCCTGGAGGGCCACGCTCTGTCGTGGCCCAGGTTGGGACGCGACGGAGCGCGTCCCTCCAAGCCGCGCGCGGCTACGAATCCTGCACACTGATATAGAGACCAAGTAAACTCGGGCGAGGATGCGAAATGCAGGCGCCGCCCCCGCCGCCGACCAGCAGCACGCCGACGAAGCCGTGCAGGCACTGCCGCACACCCATCGACCCGAAAGCCGACCGCTGCCCCTTCTGCCGCTCCTGGCAGCGACGCCCGTTCTGGAAGAACCCCACCGTCATGATCGTCGTGCTCGGCTCGGCGGCGATCGTGGCCCTGACAGTCATCAGCATCGTGTTCGCCGACAGGCTCTCGCCCTTCCGGACGATGTTCCCCAAGCGGGAGGATTTCTCCCGCTACCGCCACCGGGTCCGCATTGTGGATGCCTCCATGACCTCCGACGAGTTCCACGTGCTCGTGCTCGGCTGGATCCAGAACGACTCGCCGCTCGGCTGGGAGCACATCCAGCTGGAGGCCCTGTTCCGCGACGCAAGGGGCAACGTGATCGACACCGCCTCGGAAAGCTTCTCCTCGCTTCGAGTGCCGGCCGGCCAGAAGGTGGCCTTCAAGCTGAGCACGATAAGGGCCGCCACTTCCCACGACCCGTACCATTCCTTTGAGGTTCGCATCGTCAGCGCCGATCAGGTCCGCGACTGGCCGTAAGGCGCATTGCGAATCCCATCCGCGTCGCTTCCCGTCAGCCCAGGACGCCGTCCTGCCCCGCCATCATCTGGACCTGGAGCTGGCGCGACTCGTCGGAGTTGAAGAATCCCAGCCGTCCGTCGGGGGATCATGGGCGGCGCTGGCGTCATGGCGCGGGTGCGGTGGCGGGCAAGGCAGCTTCGCGCTTCATGAACAGGTAGTACAGCCGGCCCTCTTCGTAGGTTCGGCCGGCCAGCTCGCCGCTTTCCTCGCCGACGCCCATGTACACGTCGCAGCGCCCGGGCGCGCGGATCGCCCCGCCGGTGTCCTGGTCCAGGGCGAAGCCGGCGTACGGGCGGGCCTCGATCGCCCCGACGCCGGTCCGCTCGGGCAGCTTCGTGGCTATGAACGTCAGCGACGCACGCGGGAAGATCGACTTGTCGGTCGCCACGGACCGCAACCGCGTCACCGGCTCGTTGAGGCTGCCGCGCGGCGAGGCGTCGGGCGTGTCGGCGAAGAACACGTACCGCGGATTCCGCCAGGTGTACTGCCGCACCTCGCCCGGGTGGGCCTTGAAGTAGTCGATCATCGCCCTGAGGCTCAGCCGCTCGGCGGCGAGCTTGCCCTCGGCGACCATCTCCTTTGCGACGGACTTGTACTCGTGGCCGTTGTTGGCGGCGTAGCCGGCGGTGACGATCTTGCCGTCCGGCAGCCGCAGCCGCACCGAGCCTTGAACGTGCGCTATGTACGCCTCGAACTCGTCCGCCAGCCAGTACAGCTCGGTGCCGGCGAGCATGTTCGACTCATCGATCTGGCGCCTGGGCGGATACGGCTCGATCCGCCCGCCCGCCGTCCGCCGGCCGAGAATCCGCCCGTCGAAGCCCTTCACCAGGTCGGCCGGCTGCTTGTACAGCGGAAAGCGGAACCTCGCGCTGCGGGTCGGCGAGGCGTCGAAGATCGGCGTGTAGTAGCCGGTGAACAGCACGGTGCCCTCGTCGTCGCACCCGATCGAGACGTACACGTCGTACCGGCGGCGGACCGCGGCGTTCATCTCGGCAGGCGTCCGGCCGCTGTCCAGCAGTTGCAGGAAGCCCTGGAGGCTCTGCACCACGTCGGCGTGGGCGACCACGTCGCCGGGACCGGCCGTGTAGGGATAGAAGTTGCGGCTGGATGGCTTTGACAGGTAGTTGAGGCTTCGCCGGACGGCCTCGCGCAGGTCGCCCAGGTCCGTGAAGGCGGCCGTGAAGTCCGGTATCTCGGCCGGGTCGGTCAGCTTCCGCAGTGCGTACGCCCCCGGCGGAAGCGGCCGATCGTAGTCCTTCTTGGCCCCAATGCCTTCGGCGAGCGGACCGGTGGGCTCCTGGCAGCCGACCAGCAGGCCGCACAGCACCAGCCCCGCAGTAAGGAGGATTGGCGAGCGTCTCATCCGTGATCTCCCATGATGATGGGCCAGGGGGTTCTCGCGCCGATGCGGCGATTATCGTTCACCCGGCGGAGGCTCGCAAGGGCATTCCCGAACGCGACGCGGCGGGACGAGGCCGCCACCCCTCTGCGGCAGCGTTTGCCTGCCGACACGCGCAGGCACAGTGTGTGAAGCTTCGGCGGACACGACGCGCACGCTGCCCGTCTGCCAGGCGGAACGCGTGTCCGCCGCTTTGGCTCAACCGATGATCAGCAGCACCACGTACGGCACGACGTTGAAGAAGATCAGGAAGATCTTGTACACGCCGAGGAACGCGTAGAGCACGACCGTGAGCGTCTCCTTCGGTATGGGAAAGAACTTGCCGTGCACGCGGTGGATCAGGCCGCGGCAGGCCGCACACATCAGCATCGACAGCGTCAGCATCGCTGCATTGATGATCGTGCACCACATGAAGAAGTCACGAAGCACCTCGATGTCCATGATGTCGCTCCTTACGTCGCGGCTGCGCCGGCATTCTACCTCGGCGCCGCTCACAACTGATAGGACACCGTCCCCGCCCCGTGGTTGGCATCAGCGTCCGGTCCTCCACACGCACGGCTTCTGCGAAGCCGTGGCACCCGGCGCCCACAGACCGCCCGCGAGGCAATATCCCCCGGCGGATGCCGCGTGCGCCCGCTGCCGGCCTTGACCTGCGCAGCTCGCTCGGCTCTAATCCCCACGTCATGAACGGCCGGAAACAGCCATCCAAGACGCTCAGGCTCGGCGTGCTGCTGTCGGGCGGCGGGCGCACGCTGGAGAACATCATCAAGCACATCGGCTCGGGCCAACTGCCCGCCGAGGTTGCCGTCGTTATCGCCTCCCGCGACTGCCGCGGGGTCGAGATCGGCCGGCGGGCCGGCGTCGAGACACACGTCGTGCCGCGCAGGCAGCTTCCCAATGTCAACGAGTACTCGCGGCGGATCATCGAGCACCTGGACGCCGCGAAGGTCGATCTGGTTGTCCAGGCGGGGTTTCTGTCGCTGTGGCTGATACCGCCGCATTACGCCGGCCGCGTGATGAACATCCACCCCGCCCTGCTGCCGAGTTTCGGCGGCCACGGGATGTACGGCCATCACGTCCACGAGGCCGTGCTGAAGGCCGGCTGCAAGGTCTCCGGCTGCACGGTCCACTTCGTGACCAACGAGTACGACGCCGGGCCGATCATCGTTCAGCGCTGCGTGCAGGTCGCCGAAGGCGACGACCCCGACGCGCTGGCCGCGCGAGTCTTCGAGCAGGAGTGTGTCGCGTATCCCGAGGCGATAGGCCTGTTCGCAGCCGGCCGGCTGACCGTCGCCGGCGGTGTCGTGCGGGTATCGGAGCACTAGCGCGAGGTGGCGGCCGACATGAGCATACCCACCGACTCGATCATCGTGGTGCGGCACGCCGAGCCGGCCGACCAGCACGTAACCGCGCCGAACCACTGGATCGACATGCCGCTGACGGACCTCGGCCGGCGCCAGGCGGACGCCGTCGCCGACCGGCTCGCCCGCGAGCTGGCCGGCGCGACCTGCCGCCTGTACAGCAGCGACCTGAAGCGGACGGCCCAGACCGCCGAGCCGATCGCCAGCAGGCTGGGCGTGGCGGTCCAGCCGGCGCCGCAGCTTCGCGAGTACAACAACGGCCTGGCCGACGGGCTGAGCGCGGAAACGCTGAAGACCTGGGCCCCCGAGCTAACCCCGCCCATGCGCGAGATCCTGGCCAACCCCGGCGGCGAGAGCTGGCCGCAGTTCCACCAGCGGGTCTCGGCGTTCATGGAGCGGATCTCCGCGGCCGCGGACAGGCCCCTCATCGTGGTCGCGCACAACGGCAGCATCAACATCATACTGAACTGGTGGCTTCGGGCGCCGCTGACGGCTGGCGGAGACACCCCGTTGTCGTTCGGGGCGTCGCTTGCGAGCCTGACCGTCCTGCGGGTCAGCCCGCAGGGCAAGCCCGCCGTCGAGCGGCTGAACGACACCTGCCACCTCCAGGCTGCCGGCCTGGGCGAAAACTCGCAGCCCCCCCGGTGAAGCGCGGTCCGGCGCCGCGCTGGCGGGGTTGCAGGAACAGAGCGGCAGCGCCGCCTGGCGGCCTGCCCCGAAAACGGAACTCGGATCCAACAGAGGAGAAACCCATGCGTCGAACTCAGCCTATAGCCCGACTGCGTACGGCCGCGATCGCGCTGATGTTACTTGCTGTCCCGGCGTTCGCCCAAGAGGCCCAGCAGGCCGACTGGCCCCAGTTCCGCGGGCCGAACCGCGACGGCAAGAGCCCCGACACCGGCCTGCTGAAGGAATGGCCCGCCGGCGGGCCCAAGCTGCTGTGGAAGGCCACCAACATCGGCAAGGGCTTCTCCAGCCCGTCGATTGCCGGCGGCACGGTGTATATCACGGGCGACGTGGGCGACAAGCTGATGGTGTCGGCCTTCGACATGGACGGCAAGCCGAAGTGGCAGATCGACAACGGCCCGATCTTCACAGGCCAGCATCCCGGCGCGCGCTCGACGCCGACGATCGACGGCGGCAAGCTGTACATCATCGGCGGCACGGGCGTCGTGGGCTGCTACGACCTCAAGACCCGCCGGCGGCTCTGGTTCAAGCAGCTCACCAGGGACCTCGGCGGGCGACCGCCCACATGGGGCTATGCCGAGAGCGTGCTGATTCATCGCAACCTGGCCATCGTCACCCCCGGCGGCGGCGGCTGCATCGCCGCGCTGAACAAGAACACCGGCGCGACGGCCTGGCGCAGCCGCGGGTTCAGCGCCGGCGCCCAGTACGGCTCGTGCATCGCCTTCACGCACCAGAACGTACCGATGGTGGTGGCCGGCACCGGCTCGGGCATCGTCGGCGTCAGCGCCAACAACGGCCAGGTGCTGTGGTCCAACCCTCACAGCAGCGGCAACACGGCCAACTGCCCCACGCCCGCCTACGCCGACGGATACGTGTTCTGGGCCACCGGCTACGGCAAGGGCGGGGTGTGCCTGAAGCTCGGCGTGTCCGGCCAGCGCGTCACCGCGACGGAGGCCTGGAAGACGCGCGACATGGTCTGCCACCACGGCGGGTACATCATCCACGACGGCTACGTGTATGGCAACAATGGCGGCGGGTTCGCATGCATCGAGCTGAAGACCGGCGCGACCAAATGGCGCGAGCGGGCCGTCGGAAAGGGCTCGCTGTGCTACGCCGACGGCATGCTGTACCTCTTCGGCGAGCGCGGCGGACGGGCCGCGCTGGGCACGTGCTCGCCGGACGGGTTGAGGATCACCGGCCAGATCACTGTCGAGGGCCAGGGCACGAGCTGGGCCCACCCCGTGGTCGTCGGCGGCCGCCTCTACCTCAGATACGACACCAACCTCTACTGCTTCGACGTCAAGGCGAAGTAGACGGTTGCGTGCTCGCGGGAGACAGGACGCCCTCGCCCCGTGACGTGTAGGAAGACAGCTCTGCGGGAAGCACGGAACGCGGAGGGCTGTCCCACGTCCAGAATACCCACTCGTCCCTGTCCGGTGCGTAGGAGGCAAGCAGGTTCAAGGTCGTCCAGAGCTCCTCGGCCACGGCGCTATGCATCGCGCGGACGGCCTGGTCGGCGAGCGCTCCTTCGATGCGGGCCTGGGCGCCGCGTGGCATGCTGATGTCTGTCAACTCGCGCATGGGCACTCCTTCACCCTGCATCGCCGCAGGAACGCGGGATGAAGGTGTCCAGACTCTCATGCCTTCGGGGATATCCGGGAGCGGCCCCTCATCCCTCGCTACCCCGACCTTGCGCGTGCCGGTGATTCGCAGTTCCACCTCTGCGGATTCGGCCTTGTATGCCCCCCCCACTACGGCCATGGGGCCAATCGACACGAGCTCGTAACGATACGAGTACTGCTGGGCCAGCGCGTAGCGATCCGTCCATCTTCGCTCGATGGCGCCCGGCGGCGGGCTGCAATTGGGCTCAATTAATACGGTCCATTGCGTCTTCTGGACGACCATCAGATCTGCGACATCGACGAGGTCTTGCCTCACGAAATACATGATCCACTCGAGCCCGCCCTCTTCGACGAAGGTCTTGCCGTCCAGCTCGGCGGCGCGCTGGTTCGCTCGCGCGATGGCGCCCTCGACGAATGCGCGCAGGTCCTTCGCAACGGGGGCTTCGACGGCGGCCCGGTCCCCAGGCTGAACGGACGACGGCTCGCACCCGGCCAGGAACGGGATTGCCGCCAACCAGACCGCCAGAACCCCAAGTCGCATCGTGTACATCGCGCGTTTCTCCCCGAGGGACTTGCCCTTGACAGCGCGAATCATACCCCATCGACAGATTTGGGACAACGAGTTTTTTGAGGGTGTCCGGCAATTCAGCCCCAGCGGGGCGCTTTGTTTAGCCACGGGCGGAAGCCCGTGGTGTGGGGTGGCGTTTGGGCAAGCCCCATCGGGGCGCTTTGGGCAACCGGGGGTCCAAGGCGCCCCGCTGGGGCTGGACCCCTACTGCGTCACGTCTCCACGGGCTTCCGCCCGTGGCCAAAGAAGACGGGCCATACGGGCCTTACGGCAAGAAAACCAATGAACGAATCACCGGACACCCTCAACGAGTTCGCCGGGCGCATTCAGCGCTTGGCGCAAAGCGCTTGCACGGGGCGGCTCGATGTGTATAATTCGGCTTTGCTCCGCCGGTTTCCGCGCCCCAGCGACAGGGTAAGTCTGTGGGGAGTCCCTTGGGTGACTCAACCGGCGGATTCGGAAGGAGCTATATCCGTGGCCGAGACCGCCAAATACCAGCTTCAGGACGTGCCGGAGCCCAATCTCCTGCGGGAGATGTTCCCTTACAGCAAGCTGCCGCGCGTCGTCTTCGAGGACTCCCCCGTCCCGATGGCCCCCGCGGGGCAGATCTGGATCACCGACACGACCTTCCGCGACGGCCAGCAGGCCCGCCCGCCCTACTCCGTCGACCAGATCGCCGACATCTACAAGCTGCTCAGCAAGCTCGACGGCGGGGCCGGACTCATCCGCGCCAGCGAGTTCTTCCTGTACTCCAAGAAGGACCGGCAGGCCGTCGACAAGTGCCTGTCGCTGGGCTGCGAGTACCCGCAGGTCACCGGCTGGATCCGCGCCGTCAAGGCCGACTTCAAGCTCATCAAGGACGTGGGCCTGGCCGAGACGGGCATACTTACCTCGTGCAGCGACTACCACATCTTCCTGAAGCTCAACAAGACGCGCAAGCAGGCGATGAGCATGTACCTCGACGCGGCGAAGGCGGCCCTCGACGAGGGCATCCGCATCCGCTGCCACTTCGAGGACCTCACCCGGGCCGACTTCTACGGCTTCGCCGTGCCGCTGGCCGTCGAGCTGATGAAGCTCCGCGAGAGCTACAACCTCGCCGTCAAGATCCGCCTGTGCGACACGATGGGCTACGGCGTGCCCTGGCCCCAGGCGGCCCTGCCGCGCGGCGTGCCCAGGGTCGTGCACGCCATGATCCACGACGCCGGCGTGCCAGGCGAGCTGCTCGAATGGCACGGGCACAACGACTTCCACAAGGTCCTGGTCAACCCGGCCACCGCGTGGCTGTACGGCTGCGCGGCCGCCAACGGAAGCCTGCTGGGCATCGGCGAGCGGACGGGCAACTCGCCGCTGGAGGCGCTGGTCGTGGAGGCCGCCCAGCTCAAGGGGCAGGACCCCAAGGTCAACTACGCCGTCATCACCGAGATCGCCGCGTACTTCCGCGACGAGATCGGCTATCGCATCCCTTCGGGGTTCCCGCTGGTGGGCATGGACTTCAACACCACGCGCGCCGGCATCCACGCCGACGGGCTGCTCAAGAGCGAGGAAATCTATAACCCCTTCGACACGCAGGCGATACTGAACCGCCCGCCGGGGGTGGCCATCACCGACAAGTCCGGGGCCGCCGGCATCAAGCACTGGATCGGGGCCAACTACGGCCTGGACGTCACAAAGGACGATGCCAGGCTGCTCAAGATCCGCGACCGCGTGGACGCCGAGTACGAAGGCGGCCGCACCACCGTCGTCTCAAACGACGAGATGCACGCCTGGTACGCCGAGGCGTTCGTGGACAAGCCGTAGGGCGTGCAGCTCGTTGCACGCCGAAGACCCGAGTAGACCGCGTGCCCCCGGCAAGCGCAGCGGCGTTGGGTGGCACCCACAAGCGACAGCTTGTGGGTGTTGCTGTGGGTATGTGCAACGATGCACCCAGTGAGTAGCCCAACCGTCCCCCCCGTCGCCGGCATCCGCCACGCCCACGCCCCCCCATCGTGCGGGCGACCTGCGCACGATTCCCGCGGGCAGGATCTTGACAAAGCCCGCGTCCGGCGGTATCATACTTCGCGCTTAATGGAGGCCAGGCTCAGGTAAGAGCTGGACTGCCCAACGGAGGAATGGCTCGCGTTGGCTTTTCGATCCCTGCCGGCCATGTGTACGAGCACGCGCAGCTCAGGGCGTGCGATGAGGAGTTTCGTTCATGTCGCTCAAGACGGTCCCGTTGATGGGTGTGCTGCTTGCGGTTTTCTGCTCGGCCCCGGCGAACGCCGCGGTGCTTTTCTCAGACGACTTCAGCTCCGGCGCATTGGACGCCAACCGGTGGACGCCGCAGGTGGACAGCGGGTGCAGCCTGTCCGTCGGCACTGACCAGGTGCTGCACGCCTACTTCACCGGGGCCAACGCGTCCCGCAGGTCCTTTGCCCTGTCGAGCGTCGTGCAGCTACCGGAGAACTGGACCTCGTTCACGATCACGGGCGACTGGGCCTACGTGACCAAGGTCTACGGCGAGATGGTCATGCAGCTCTGGGACGCGGACGACTCCAACCAGTACATCCAGGTCGCCTACAAGACCTACCTGGGCGACGCCTTCCGGGCCTCGTACACCGGCGGCGGTCCTTACCAGACCTCTCGCAGCGTGCCGACCTCCTTGTCGGACTTCGAGTGGACGGTCACCCCCACCGGCTGGACCTTCCGGGAGCTGCGCGGCACGACATGGACGACGCTGGCGAACTACTCCACCACGCACCTGGCCGACGCCAACGCGATCCAGTTCAAGATTGGCGGCTGGGAGTACAGCGCCACTTTGCTTCAGCGCGCCGACTACGACAATATCGAGTTCGACGCCGTGCCCGAGCCGCTGACGGCCGGCCTGCTGGCGGCCGGCGGAGCGCTCCTCCTGCGCCGCCGAAGGAAGTAGCACGGGCGCCTCGCCCTGAGCAGCAGGCCCGCCCCGGCCGTGAGCAGCGTGGGCGTCCGGCCCGTGAGTACCACGGCCCCGCCCGTGGTCCCAAGCGCGACACCCCGCGCCTGCGCACCCCTTTCCCGGCGGCGCCCCCCGCCGGCCACGATCCCGGCGCGCCGCGATGGCCCTTCAGCGCCCATGCCATGGAGGGACGCGCTCCGTCGCGTCCGGTCTTGTCGCGTTCTTTAGCGGCCACGATCGCGGCGCGCCGGGATGGCCATCCATGACTCGTAGATCGGCCTGCCCTGCCCTGCGTAGTCCCGAGATCTATCGGGACGAAGCGGGGCGCCCGCCAGCCGCTGTAGGGCGTGCAGCCCCGCTGCACGCAGCACGGGTGGATCACGCCGCGAGAATATTTTCGATTTTTTGCTTGACACGCTAACGGCCGGCGTTAAGATATTGGGTGGATGCCCTCCGGGGCGGACCACTCCACGACGGGGGCATGTAGAGGAGGGAGGGATAAGGGGACGCAAAGCTGAAAGCTGAAAGCTCAAAGCTGAAACGCACACCCGGACCGGCCAGCGGCCTACTGGCTACTGGGTGCCGGCTCCCTCCCCGGCCCTTTGGGCTGCGGCGCCCAAGCCGGAGCACCGGCCCTTCGGCACTTGAAACCTCTGCATCCTTCCTGCTCCGCCAAGGCTCCACAGGGCAAGCTGCGGTTCCGCGGCCCAATGAAAAAATGCGAAACGAACCCAATCCGAAGACGGCCAACGCCGCGCGTAAGCGTAGCGACAATCAGCATTTACGGGCCACCGGAAGGCACAGATGGGCAATATCGCCCAGGAGAACGAACCCAATATTGGGTTCGAACCCGGCCAGAGGACCGAAGAAGTCTTTTTGCGGAACGAAGCCAATCTGGGCAGTCGAGGCCGACAATGTAAGGCTTGCTACGGCAAAGGCTTACGGTGTAGCCCCTGCCGTTGTGGCAGCCGGTGGGGGGGCAAAACGAACCCAATTTCGGCGGTAGACGAAGCCAATTGCGGCGGCAGGGACCAGGGACTAGGGAACAGGGACCAGGGAACGGGCAGCAGGCAGCAGGCAACACGGAACAGGCAACAGGGAACAGGCAACAGGCTTGCCCTGAGCGAGTCCCGGCCGCGACGGGGCGAGTCGAAGGGCAGCAGGGCTTCCCAGGGCGTGGCTCGGGGGGCGGCCGGGCAAACTCCGCTTCGCTCGCCTGCCCGGGGCACCCTGCGGGCCGACCGCGGCCGGCGGCGAAAGCGGCTTGTCGCCGCTGGGGGGTGGGCTTAGAATGGCCGTGCAGCGGCGCGGCCGGGGGCGCGCGGAAGCCAAGGGCACGTGGATGATCAAGCGCGGACTGGACATCGTCATCAGCCTGCTCGCGATCGTCATCCTGGCCGTCCCCATGTTCGCGATCGCGCTGGTCATCCGCCTGGGGTCGCGGGGCGCGGCAGTTTTCCGCCAGAGGCGGGTCGGTCGCGGCGGCACCCCCTTCACTATGTTCAAGTTCCGCACGATGCGGGCCGACGCCGACCCCTACGGCAGCTCGCCGCACTCGGCAAGCGACCCACGGCTGACGCGGTTCGGGCGTTTCCTCCGCCAGACGAGCCTGGACGAGCTGCCGCAGCTCTTCAACGTGCTGGCCGGGCGGATGAGCCTTGTCGGCCCGCGGCCGCTCTACGAGCGACAGGCCGAGCAGTGGACCGAGCGCCAGCGCCGCCGGCTGGACGTGCGGCCGGGGCTGACGGGCTACGCGCAGGTGTACGGCCGCGGGGCAGTGACGCACGAGGAAAAGATCGAGCTTGATTTATACTATGTGGAGCACCAAAGTCTGTGGCTCGATTGCAGGATAATACTAAAGACGCTCCTGGGCGCGTTCACGTCGCCCAAGGGGACATACGAGCGGCGTTACAGCCGTGACAAGGAGCGCGAAACTGACCGGCAATGACACTCTGAACATCCTGTTCACCTGCGTGGGGCGACGGGTGTCGCTGATCCAGTCGTTCCGCCAGGCGATGGCCGAGCTGAAGCTCAAGGGCGAGATCGTCGCCAGCGACATCACGAAGACCTCGCCGGCGTTCCACACGGCCGACGTGGGCGTGACGGTCCCGACGGTGGACATGCCGGACTACATTCCGGCTCTTCTGGAGGTCGTCAAGCGTCACAAGGTGGAGCTTCTCGTGCCGCTTACGGACCTGGACCTTCTGATCCTGTCGCGCAAGCGCGGCATATTCGAGCAGGCCGGCTGCGCCGTGATGGTCGGCTCGGAGCAGGCCGTCGCCGCGTGCATGGACAAGGCGCACACCAACGAGATCGTCCGGCGGGCGGGCCTGGCGGCCATCCGAACCTGCACGCTGGAGCAGTTCCGAGCGGAGCCGTTCTACCCGTGCTTCATCAAGCCGGTGCGCGGGTCGGCGGGCGTCGGCGCGGCGGTAATTTCCGGGCCTGAGCAGCTCGACGCACACGTGAGCATCTTCGGCAACCGCATGCTGCTCCAGGAGTACGTCTACGGGCAGGAGTTCACGATCGACGTGTACCGCAGCCGCAAGGGCAAGGTGCTGTGCGTGGTGCCCCGGCAGCGGCTGATCGTCCGCAGCGGTGAGGTCGAGAAGGCCGTCACGGTCAACGACGCGCAGCTCATCGAGGCGGCGGTGAAGCTCTCCGAGCAGCTCGGGGACATATGGGGCGTGTTCTGCTGCCAGTGCCGGCGAATCGACGACGGCGCGGACAGGCCGCGGTTCTTCGAGATCAACCCGCGCTTCGGCGGCGGGGCGCCGCTGTCGATCGCGGCGGGGGCAAACCTGCCGCTGTATCTGCTTCAGGAGGCCACCGGCCGGCCGATCACCGCCGAGCTGGGCAAGTTCAAGGACGGCCTGCTGATGCTGCGATACAACGAGGCGGTCTTCGTGCAGGCCAGGCACCCGGCCTCGCTGCCGGGCTACAACACGCCACAGTTCCGATGAGGGGGCGGCCGGTGCCAGGCAAGGGCGAGCAGCCAGACCTGTTGGCGGTGGTGTTCGACCTGGACGACACGCTGTACGCCGAGCGCGACTACGTTCGCAGCGGCTACCGCGCGGCGGGGCGGCATCTTCGCGCGGCCGTAGGGCGCGACGAGCCGTTCGAGGACTGGCTGTGGGAGCGGTTCTGCGCGGGGCAGTCGGCCAACGCGTTCGACGCATTGAGCGAGCGGTTCGCGCTCGGGCTGTCCGACGGCCAGATCGCCGAGCTGGTGGAGGTGTATCGCCGGCACCGGCCTGACATTCGGCCGTTCCCGGGCGTGCGCGAGCTGCTGGACGGGCTCGCCGGGCGTTACAGGCTGGGGCTGCTGACCGACGGCTACTTGCCGGCCCAGCGGCTCAAGCTGGAGGCGCTGTCGCTGGCGGGCGCGTTCCGGGCCGTGGTGTTCACGGAGGATCTCGGCCGCGAGGCGTGGAAGCCCTCAACGGCCGGCTTCGAGCTGATCGCGCGGCGGCTCGAGGCGCCGCACGCGCGGTGCTGCTACGTAGCCGACAACCCGGCGAAGGACTTCGTCGGGCCGAACCGGCTGGGGTGGTATTGCATCCGTTACGCCGAGGGCGGCGGTGTGCATGCGTCGAGACCGGCGCCCGAAGGCGGCGAGGCCCACGCTGTCGTCCGCTCGGCCGACGAGCTAGGGGGCCTGCTGCTGTGAGCGGCGGATGTCCTTGCGGAGGCGAAGCAGCTCCTTGAACGCGCGGAAGATCACGCTGAACTTGGCGCCGGTCTGGGTG
>Ga0307380_10002195_pt1 | contig 27868 bp, 21 predicted proteins | sample UN3MG_FD_202239 | JGI IMG/M metagenome (GOLD analysis project Ga0307380, IMG submission 202239) | Soil microbial communities from Risofladan, Vaasa, Finland - UN-3 | ecosystem: Environmental > Terrestrial > Soil > Coastal area > Acid sulfate soil | place: Finland: Risofladan, Vaasa | collected... | reverse complement strand
TTCCATTATCGAATTCTGTGGCATTTTTTCGGTCTGATAAAAAGTAGAGCGGGCTCTCGCCAAAGCAAAGGATCCGGTCCTCCGGAGAGGTGTGTGTTGAGATATGTTTTAAAATCTTGCTGTACGTCACAGCCTGACGGCTAGGGGGCAGGATCCCGGCCCGTTCGGTCTCTTTGATCTCTCTGTGGACACCGGACCTCAAAGAGATTCCCCCTCCATCGTACTGGACCATGGCATGACCGAAGAGGCCGTAGGTGACTAAAAAAACCTGGACAGCTAGAGCCGCGGCGAACACAACAAGCAAAACAGTAGCCCGCAAAAAGAAGACTGTTTTCTTCTCATTTCGAATCTTCTTCATTTGAACAAAAACAATAAACATCAAATAAGCCCACAGGATATGGATCAAGGCTCCGCTCTGGGGGATCCTGAACTCATGAGTCCAATGCCATATATGGGTGAAGGAAAAAACCGCCAGCATCCAAACAGCCAAAAGAGAGAAGTCCAGAGTCCTGTTTTCCGTACGTCTTTTCAAGAATCGCTCAAAGAGAATACATCCGATAACGATAAAGAGAAAAATGGCCAAATAGGAAAACAACAAGCCCAGTCCTCTATCCTTGAGATCGATGGGCCATCTTAAAAAGAGAAGCGGAGATTTAAAACCATAGGACTCGATGTGCCCCAGTTGAACAGTCTGGAGGATTCCTTCGACAAGATCCTTCAGGCCATCCCTCAGCCAGTAGAGAAGGATCATGGGGAGAACTCCCACAAAAACAGAGAGGCCGAAGGTTATCCACTTCTTCAGTATTTTAGCCATCCTCTCTTTGCCCGTTATTCCCAAAACGAGGATCAAAAGCCCTATAGTGATGAAGCTGTAACCGGCATAATCCTCTCTGAAATAGACAGAAAACCCTACTGAAAGGCCAAGAACGACTAAACGGATCTGTTTTGGATCGCGGAGATACAGAAGGATCAAGAGCGCATTGACTAGCAGAACCACTCCCACAAAAGCTTTATTCCAAAATCCAGGAATGATCATCAGCAGGGCTGAAGGGATCAAGCTGAAGGGCAGAGGCATGATCTTTCGGGAAACATGAAAAGCCAGAATATTCTTCGTACAGTGCAAGGCTACAAAAAACAGACGCTCTACAGCCACGCTTTTGCCAAAAGCCAGAAACCAGAGAGCCAGCACATAAAAGCGCCCCATGGTGTATTGGTGAAAATCCTTTAAAGGCAATTCTCCTGAGAGTACGCGCATAGCCCCATTGATGAGTAATCCCTCATCGACGTCCATCTTGAAATACTTGTAATAGGAGAGATAGTAAATGATGCTGACCACACCGATGAGGATGCTGATCATCAAGGATATATGTTTTTTGTTCTTAAACACACGTCTGCTCCAAAGATTCTATAAAAAGTTTCGAGCCTCTATTGTAATGACAGAGATGTGTAATTTCAACTTAATCTGAAGAACAGTACGCGGCTTGAGGCGATGCTTTTCACGATTGAAATTTTCGCGTCTTGACGGAGATTGTGTTCTCTTAAACCAAGTGGATTAGCCGAAAGGGGTGAAAATATCATCTCATATTTCACCCTTAAAGACACTTGACTAAGTAGCCAGAATCGCTTAGTTTTTAAATAGAGCTAAATTATGCTTTACTTAAATGACAATATTAGTAAACTACTCCCCTTGTCCGAAAATATTTTGGAGAAAGAAAAAATGATCCAAAAAAACAGGACGCATAGCTTAATACTCGTGATTATATTTTTATTCATCTCCGTTCTCATCTTTGGAGGTGCCCTATTCGAGGATCTGATCGCTGAAGAAAACGAAGCACAGGCTCAGGCCATGAGCACCCAGGACGGACTTCCTACCCCCATTAAAATCTCCAGCTCGGGAGCCCCCTCTTCCACTCCGCTGGTTGTGGCGGATTCGGGAGGGTCAGCCCACGTGATCTGGCTAGAGGGAACAGGAGGAAAGAGGAATGTCTTTTACAACACCAATAGGGGAGGCAGTTGGGGAAATCCAGTGAACACATCCTCGGATATAAAAATCGGTGGATCGGGTCCCTGGCCGGATTTTGCGATAGACACAGCAGGACGACTCCACTATGTCTTGACAGCCGTTTCGGATTATCCCAATTATGAGGTCTTTTACAAACAGTATACCGACAACCAGTGGCTACAAAGCCTGAATATCTCTAACACAGCAGAGCCTGATTCAGGAGGATCGGCCTGCCCCTCAATAGCAACGAGCCCCACGAACAACAACTGTTTCGCTGTCTGGTATGATGACATTTACACACCAGACAGATGGCACCTTTATTTCACATACAAGAGCGGCGGCAGTTGGAGCCGTGCCAGCGCTTTGTCTGTAGACTATGGGACTTACACACCAGAAATCGATGTCGACGGCAGCGGAAGAGCACACCTGATCTGGATCAAACGCAGCAAAGGTTCCTCTGTCGTCTGGTATTCCAGCAATTCCAACCCGACTGATTTCAATTCATGGACCTCGGCCATTTCCGTATCCGGAGATTCCAATGAGGATTGGTGTGAACCCGATATCGCTGTAGACAACAGTGGAAACGTGCATATTACCTGGATACAGAATAATGGAGGAAACCGCGAGATCTATGTCAGAAGCAGGATTAATGGCACGTGGGGGGATAGACAAAATGTCTCAAAAACTTCAACAAAATCCTACCTCCCCCGGATCGCAGTGGATAGTAACTCAGGAAATGTCTATGTCGTGTGGCAAGAGCGTACAGGGGGAAAATGGCAGATTTATTTCGCATACTCCCAAGACGGCAAATGGTCTGCTACTTCAGCTATAACAAAAAATTCCTCCGAATCTGTGACCCCTGATCTGTATGTCGATCAGTCGGGTGAGGTTCACATTGTGTATTCCGACAATTCTTCGGGCGGATACAATATCTGGTATGTCAGCACCAGAGAGCTCGGTGAGATCATCAACGTGATCTACCCTCCAACCAACGTAAACATCAACACAGCCCTGGATGGCTCACCGGACAAAAAAAAGAACATTGTGACATGGAAAGAGAACCCTGCTAATGACAATACAACAGTTAAAAGCTACAAAATCTACAGGAAACAGCTCTCTCAAGGAGTGAGCGCTTACAAGCTCTATAAAACAGTTAACAACAGCACTTTTCGGTTTGAAGACAGGGATTTATCGGTCAATTACAAATATTCGTATGTTGTCACAACTCTAGACAATGAGAGTGAGGAAAGCGACTATTCCAACGAAGTGTCCGAGCCTCTTGTTTATCCTCCCGTCAGCCTCTCTACGGAATCTGCCCTTGATGATACAAAAACAAAAAAAATCAACATTATCACATGGAAAAGGAATCCAAAGAACAATTCGACGATTAAAAATTACAAAATCTACCGGAAAGCAGATGGCGATGTAGCATATAAGGAGATCAAGACAGTCCCTGGAAGCAATTATAGCTATCATGACAACGACCTTCCAACAGGAAAAAAATATGTCTACCGCCTCACAGCCGTGGACAAAAACAACAGGGAATGTGAATCCTCATTTTCAACTTATGAGGAGTATGTGTTTCCGCCGATCAACATGAATCTGGCGACCATACACAACGATGGGATGTTCTTCAAAGAAAAAATCAACCGCATGAAATGGAAAAGGAATCCTTTAAACGACCCCGTAAATGTTGCCAAGTATGTGATCTACCGTAAGAAAGCGGAAGAGAACAAAACCAGTTATATGCACGTCTTTGATGATCCTGAAAAAGCTTTTGAATTCTGGGATCGCAATTTGCCTCTTGATGTGAAATACAGCTACGCACTGACATCTGTCTGTGAAAATGGAGCGGAAAGCAAGCTTTCGACTTCAAGGGTAGAAAAATAATCGAAAACAACCAGGCTGGCTAGCCTGTTTGACTCATCCCATTTCACAAAATATTGAAGCCAAAAGTTAATCCAAATCCTGCCTCGATCCCCCCTATGTTTAGGCTCACATCCTCTTCCTTGGTGGTAGCGCTTATCCACTTGAAATAAAACTTTAACCTCATCTGCTCTAAATCTGGAATCTTGATGTATATGCCCAAGGCGATTTGGGGGCCGAGAGAAGACCCTGAAACTTCATGGAGCTCACTCTTTTCCTTATAGCTCATGAAATTCAGCCCTACCCTCACAAAAGGGATGACCTGCTCCTGGTTCCACAAATACTCCAAACAAATATAATACGGAATTAGAGTGAACGTCGATTCTTCTTTGGTCAGCGTCGAGCTCCCATTGTCTTTGTAATAATTTGCCCCCAGCACAACACCGAAATTGTGATTATCTTTACGCGCAAAAATCCGCGAAAGTTCAAAACCAAACATGAGTGTGTTTCCGTTGTATATCTGATCATAAACATGGTCAGAAACATCATATGCGCCGAAAGTAAGAGTCGCTGCTGAGTTTTCTATGGGTTTATAAATGATCTTTTTTTCAGGCATCTCTGCTGCAGGCCCTCTGACTTGCTCCTCGACAGAAAGAAACGCCATGCTCAACCCGCCTTCTCTCCTGTCGATCTTGAATGATGACAGCATCCCTGAAAAATCAAAGACGATTCGGGCTGTTTCCGGCCCTGTCTTCTGGACAGTTATTTCTCTCAATCCAGAAAGGTTTATATTCTTCACAGATTCAGCAGAGAGAACGGGGACCGGCCAAAAATCCAAAATCAACTGTGAAAAGTGTCGAAGCTCTATTGTCCTGTAGAAGAAATCTCCATCAATATGGATATCAACCTTAAGTTGGCCATCTCTCCTCCCATACGAAATAGACTTCAGATGGCTTTCTTTCTTTACTTCCTTTTCAGGGACTTCATCTTGCTCTATAGCTCTTGGTGTCACAGGAGACACTCTGTCAACATCCTCCGTCCAGCGGAACACCACTTCGATCCCGTTGGCAACTTGAATGATCTCATAAGAGGAAAGGGCCTCCACAAGGTCAAACACGATCCGAGCTGTGTCGGGTTTAAAACGCCCTGTTCTAACAGCCTTCACTCCAAAGGCATTGATATCATAGGATTCCTGGGCACGAATCTCTCCTACAGGTGAGATCTCAACGACAAGCCGCGAAGGATCTTTCAGCTCGAAATGTTGATAACTGAATTCCCCAGAAACACCAATAACAGCTTTCAGAGAATCCTCTGATTGAAGAAGATCGAGTTTTTCCAACACAGCTTGATCTTCTTGCCCTCCATATATTTCCGGAGTGCTTGCTACAAATAGAATAACTGTGCTTATAAAGAGCAAACTGAATATCTTTTTCACTTTTCTAATTCTCCTTGTGCGAAGTCTTGGGCACTGGCCGAGAGAGGTCCTTCAATTTTATCATCACGAACCAATGATAACGCATATTTATAGAGATGTGAATGTTCAATTTTAATGTCAAAATATTTACGTCCAGTCCCTCCAAGACCTGGGAAATCAAGATATCCCATCACTGAGGCATCGGATTCTCGGATGCTAAGCGTTTTAAGAAGTTTGATTGAAAGAGGCTTTACACTGACGTCGACTCTATAAATCTTAAAGGCTCGAAAGCCAATCTCATCTGATAGTTTAGAGGATATCTTCCATGTTACAACATTGCCTTCCTGGATGAAATCCACAATTTGATCACGGACACGATTTGCCCCTACATCACAAGGAGGAAAGGGCAGTGTCTGTATTTCCCCAAACCAATATTCTGTCATAAGAATATAACCTTTTATGCTTGGGTGGACTTTATCCGTTGACAACATTGTCCTCCATCCGGCAGGATGGTTGAAAAAAATGTCGAACATATCAACAAGCGGAACTTTGATTTCCGGTGCCAGATCTCTGATCTTATCGTTCAGTTCAAATATGCGATCCTTGAAAAAAGGCTTATACCACCTGTGATCATCTCTTGGGATTATTGTTGAGAACACAACAAAAACGCCATAATCGCGGCAGATTCTTATCATATTTTTCAGGTTAAAGGCCGTCGTATCCATAGAGATCCGCCCGAATACGACATCATTGGTCCCTTCCATCAAGAGAAGATACCTTGCTTTGTGCGTGGATATCACGTTGGGCATTCTCGCCAATCCTTGCTCGGTAACTTCTCCGCCCCATCCCTCATTTATTACCTGGGAAGGGCCATAATGTTCATAAAGCAAGGATTCCAATCTCGGGATATATCCCAGATGGGGAGTATCTTGATAATCCATCATGCCCTGAGTGATGCTGTCGCCAAAGCCAATATAAGCGTTTTCATCGAGTTTAGGATTCACTGGGACGTTGTCCATTATCCCTTGATTTCTCTGAGTTTGTCTTTCTTCGAGCTGAGCGAATGTTAAAATTTCCGCTTTGATCTCATTTCCAGATTGCCACGTAACACCTATCCGATCCTCTAGAACAGCTATCTTTGGGAAGAGATTTATTTCAAGGCTGCTTTTGAATAACTCTTTTTCTGGGCTCCATTCTGCTCCGCGTCTGTATTTGTAGAATATTCCGCTCCCCATTTTGAAAGATTTACTCCAGACGACAATGGGCACAGACCCTGAAATATGAGAAACTACAGGTTGGGAATCAGATTCGCTATTATCCGTTATTCTTTCCTCTCCTGACCACCTTTCGCCATTCCATGACGTATAGAAGATCTCATAATCATCTCCGTCATACTCGGACCAAACGACCAGGGGAAATCCTTCAGGCGTCAAATTCACATCTGGAAAAATATGGGGAACGGCGTTATCTTTGTTTAATTCTTGCGGGGGGCTCCATTCCACTCCCCCAAAGATACTGTAGAAAATCTCATCTCGGCTGGTTGTAGCTCCCACCCAGAAAACCCAGATATTATTTGCACCGTCAACAACAATTTTTGGGTCATAGGCTCCTTTGATGCCAGGCGAGTTCAGAATCCAAGTCTGCTTCGACGTCATGTTTTTCGCCAACACGCAGGTTTCAGAATCCGAATAGCTGACCCACGCGATCCACAAGTTTTGCCCCTTGTCAAAGTCAAAATCCGGAGAGTGATGGAAGGCCTCCCAATTGTTCACAAGTTCAATGCATACGACTTGATCCTGGAAGAGCTTCCCACAATAAATCTCATTCTTTGCAAACGACTCCTTCTCCCAAACAACCCAAATTTCTCCCCGGTTGTTTTTTTTTATCGCTGGTGAAGATATGTTGTGATCCTTCAGGACCGCATGATCTGAGTATTCGCCGCTCGTATCATTCCGAACAGCAAAGCTAAGTCCATTATCAGGATTTTTATAAACAAGCCTCAATTCTCCCTTTTGATTCAACAATGGGTACGCGGACCTTCCTTGGATACTTTTTCTCTCAACGTGTGCCTCTAGACTCACACCTGCTAGACATGATACCAGGCAAAGGAGAAGAAAAAATCTAATTTTATTGCACATTGTATGAACCAAATTTTATACCATACACACATGATATTTGCAATTTATATCCAGAACATTGATCATGTTACCTTTCTTCAGATAGAGTTCATCACTATCCTATCATTTGTCTTTTTTGTCACATAAATAGGAACACATTTTCAGCATCACTCTTCATTCAGTTCGGACTCCAAATGTGATATAATTTCCGCGATGAGTAAGAAGAAAAGTAAAAAATCCCGCGCAGCTCTTAATAAACCCAAAAAAAAGAAAGGAGTAAGCTCGTCAGAGATACTGGGGATTTTATCCATTTTTCTGGCCGCCTTTTTTTTGATCAGCCTGCTCAGTTATCATTCGCAGGACCCATCCTGGGCAACCGTCTCCACCTCCAACCAAAATATCCAAAACTATGCCGGAAAAGTTGGCGCTTCGGTCGCCGAAGTCCTTCTCCAGCTCGCGGGTTTTTCAGCCTTTGTCTTTCCCTTCGCTCTGCTATTCCTGGGGATACAGATGTTCCGCGCGCCGACTGAGAGACGCGTCTTCTTTAAATCGATGGGGATTTTTTTCCTCCTGCTCATCCTGTGCGGCCTCCTGTTCTTGCTCTTTCCCCACGTGGAATGGAGAGGAACAGAAATTTCTGCCGGAGGATTACTGGGCACACTGGTATCATCGGAGTTGGTCAAATACTTCAATCATACGGGATCTGTTCTTATCCTCCTCGGTCTGTTTCTTCTGTTTCTCGTTTTTTCCACCCATCTTTCTATTGGGAAGATCTTCGGCTTCTTCGGGCAATCCTTCCGATTTCTTTTCAAGGAAATGAGGATACGTATCACACACTATCAGAAGGAAAAAAGACGAAAAAAGATGCGCCAACGCGTCAATGCCAAATACTCCACTCCAAAAGAGGAAGATGTCGCCGAAAAAGAGGAGGTGGGCCTAAAAAAAGAGAGGCGAAAGAAATGGCGAAAAGAGGCCAAGAAAGAGTCCATCCCGGTTATAGTGGAAAAGCCCAATAAACCTGAAAAGTTCCTCTTCCCAGAATTGGGAAAAAAAGGAGCTTATCTTTTCCCCCCATACAACCTCCTCGAGCCTGGAAAAGAGGCGGAAAAATTGGACAAGAATGAATTGTTTCAAAAAAAGCAGGCGATAGAGGAGAAACTACTGGAGTTCCGGGTGGAGGGCGAAGTGAGAGAATACCACCCCGGCCCCATCGTCACCACCTACGAATACTATCCTCACCCAGGTATCAAAGTCAGTCAGGTGGCCAGCCGCTCAGAAGAGCTCTCCATGGCTCTGGCGGCTGAATCTGTGAGGATCCAGAGAATTCCGGGCAAATCATCTCTGGGCATTGAAGTTCCTAACAACAGACGGGAGATCATAAAGATCAGGGATATTATCGAATCCGATCAATTCCGGAACTCACCGTCCAAACTCACGATCGCTCTGGGGAAAACAATCCATGGGGAAACTTATCTCACAGACTTGGGGGTCATGCCTCATCTGCTCATCGGTGGAGCGACGGGCTCAGGGAAAAGCGTCGCCCTTAACACAATCATAGCAAGTATTCTCTACAAGGCCACGCCTGATGAGGTGAAGATCATCCTGGTGGATCCCAAAAGACTGGAATTCACCCACTATGACGGATTACCCCACCTGTTGTGCCCTGTCGTCAAAGATCCAAAAAAGGCCGGTTCGATCTTGATCGATGCTGTCATTAAAATGGAGGAGCGCTACCACACTCTCGGCTCCCAAAAAGTCAGGAATATCGAACAGTACAATCAGAAGATGAAACGGATCCTCCAGGAGCAAAAAGGAAAGTTAACACCTGAAGAAAGGGAAAGCCTCAAACCCCTGCCCTACATCGTCATCATCATCGACGAATTAGCCGAATTGATGATGGTCGGCGCAGAGGAGGTCGAGAAATGTATCGCTCGTCTGGCGCAGCTTGCGCGCGCTGTGGGGATCCATCTCGTGATGGCGACACAACGACCCTCCATAGATGTGATCACCGGAACCATCAAGAATAACTTCCCCTGCAGGATCGCCTTCCGTGTTCCTGCAAAAGTGGATTCACGCATCATCATCGACGGGCCAGGGGCAGATAAACTCCTGGGACAGGGAGACATGCTCTTCATGCCTCCGAATTATCCCCGAGTTATCCGGCTCCATTGTTCCTTCATCTCCCTCGCAGAGGTAATAAGCCTCACAAAATTCGTCAAGGAACAAGGCGAGCCCACTTACGACGAACGCATTGTCAAGGTATTAAAAAGGCCTTCCGGCCAAGTGGAACAAGAGTTCGGGGAGAAAGATTCACTCTATGACAGGGCCGTGGAGCTTGTGCTTCTTACTGGACAGGCGTCCGCCTCTTACCTCCAGAGAAAACTCAAGCTGGGTTATGCCAGGGCTGCACGGATCATCGATCAGATGGAGCATGAGGGAATTGTCGGGCCTTCCGAGGGGAGCAAGCCGAGAGAGATCCTTGTCGACCCGCAAAGTTATCTCAATAAAATTTCGGACAAGGAATAATATCCGCCGCATCACTCAGTGCCCCGATTGTATGATGGAGAGGCACAAAAAAATCGTGAACGCGTGACTAGTGATTTGAGTTTTTAGGGATTAAAAGAATCTGATATAGTCGCCTTCTCTTGATAGAGGTGGAAATGTTTCGAAAACCTCGAACCCCTGTTCTTCCATTCTCTCTTCGATCAAAGAGTAGAATTCCTTCTCGTCTTTGACCATGAGAATTTTTGATCCCTTCGTTTCCATTTGTTCCTTCAAGGCAAATCCTCCGTGTTTAAATCACATTTTTAGTCGATGGGAATTTTAAAAAATTGAAATCCCCCCTGGCAACAAGATGATATCAGAGCTTTTCCTCATATCAAGAGAACTGGGAATCATCTCAAGAGGGGGAAAAATCACCTCCTAATCCATCGCTAGGGGTGATTGCCTAGGAACTCCAATTCTGTCATGATTTTTTCCATAAGACAAAAATCTATCAGTATGAGGAGAACTTGTCAATAAACACATCTGCCGATATAATTGGTGCCGTGAAAGAAAAAAGACCCCAATTCGACCTGGAAGAGATTATCGCCAAATACAGGCCTATCGTAAGTTTCCGGGTGAAGAAATCTCTCGGCTCCCACACTCCAGACTGGGAAGATGTTGTGAATGAGATCATGGTCAACGTGCTAGAAAAGCTGAACAAAGGGGAATTTAGGGGTGATTCCTCGATCGGCACATTTATTTTTACCATCACAAGCCGCAGAATCATCGATTTTATCAGGCAGAAGAGCAAAGTCCTGAAATACGCTCCGGAGCCCAATCCCTACCTTTCACCCCATGAAAACATCGAAAACAAGGAAAGGGCAGAATCAACGGCAAACGCCATAGAAAAGCTAAAACCCAAGTATAAAAAGATATTGTATCTCTATTATTATAAGGAGCTTTCAAGGGATGAGGTGGCCCAAAAATTAGGCATTTCTCCCCGTCGGGTCAGTGAAAGAGTCAATTACGCTCAAAAACTCCTAAGGAAGATGATAAAAAAATGAATCATTTTCCAACTTTTTTGATATTATTCGACTAAATTTATGAAATTCAAAGGAGACAAGGGCTAATGAGAAAATGCAAACACGAAGACCTGATAGATGATTATTTACTGAATAAGCTTAGCGAAGAGAAAAAACAGGAATTTGAGGCACATTATTTCAGCTGTCGCGTTTGCTTCGAAAAAATGGCGGAGCGGGACGAAATTTTAACCGCCATCAAATACAAAGGTCACACGATATTCCAAGACCTGGAAACAGAAAGAGAGGTCGAACGCATGCCCATGCTCGAACAGATCTGGGCGTTCTTCACCCCCAAACAGTGGGTCTTGGCTACCGCCACAGCCGCTGTTTTGCTTGTCGTTGCTTTGGGAGTGATCCCGAATCTCAAGACAACATCTCCTCAATTTTATATCAATGACGACCTTGTGAGAGGCGGCTCCATCAAGCTCATATCTCCTGTGATCGCTGTAGACGCCATCCCCTCCCAGTTCAGATGGGAGAGTCTTGGAGAAGATGTCGAATACAAGATCGAGATCTACAATCATGAATTGTTGTGGAGCGCTACGACATCGAACAGCTACATCGCACTGCCGCCAGAGGTCAAAGAGCGGATGGTTACCGGAGAAAAATACTCCTGGCAGGTCAAAGCCTTCTCAACCGAAGGAACTCTTATTGCCGTCTCGAGCAAAGTTCAGTTCCCGGTCACCAAATAAAATCCCCCTCACGTCCCGATTCGATAGCGGTAAATTTATTCTTCAACTTTTTCTTCCTCAGCGTACATCCGGCCTCTGCTCTCATCCTCGAAAGCGAGACAGCACATCAACCTCCCACACAAGCCTGAGATTTTGGTCGGATTAATGGCTATCTGCTGTTTTTTCGCTTTTTGTATCGTAACTGGCTCGAAGCTTTTCATAAAAGTCTCACAACACAACGCCCTTCCACACACGCCCAAACCTCCGATCATCTTGGCTTCGTCTCTCACCCCGATCTGCCGCATCTCGATACGCATCTTAAACTCTTTGGCCAGATCTTTCACCAGCTGCCGGAAATCGATCCGTCCATCCGCTGTGTAGTAGAAGATGCCCTTCTTCTCATCGAAAAAGTACCGGACAGCCACCAGCTTCATAGACAGCTTCCCATCTTTGATCTTTCTGAGACAAAAACGGAACGCTTTCCCTTCTTTTTTGAGCAGCCAGTCAAACTTTCGTTCGTCATCTTCCGTCGCCTTCCGGATCACTTTAACAGCGTCCTTTGTGGCTTTGGAAGCATGGCAGATCTTGCTCTCCGTATCCACGACCTCTGCCAAGTCTCCCCCAAGATCAGACTCCACAATACACATGTCTCCTCTCTTGAGCTCTACCTCATCCATTAACGCGCGAAATACCTTTCCAGATCGTTTTGAAAGAACACAAATTACATTAGACATGGGACCTTTCCATCATGTTCGCCAGTGTAGAACTGACAAGCAAATTCACATTCACGTTCCTCTCGAGCGCATATAGCGCAGAGTCTATCTTTACCAAAAATTCCAACGCTTGTCCAAGGCTAATACGAGCCTCCACATCCCGGAGACCATTCTCATAATCCGGATTCATTAGGAGATTTTTTTTCTCGCTGGATTTGATCAAGAGCAAGTCCCGGAAGAAGGATGACAAGATCTCTAACACCTGAACAAACTCGGCTTCGATGCTTTCCCTTCGCCTGAAGGCATAATCTTTGACAAAGGAAGAAACTCCCTTACCCCTCAACACAACATTGAAAAGCTTCCAGGCCTTTTCCCGGAGGGGCTGGACTTCATCCCAATCCAGATTCATGGCTTGTTTCAGGTTTCCTCTCACAAGGAGAGAGATGATCCGAGCCTTCTCCTCATCTTGCCCTCTCTCCACCAACACTTTTTCGATGTCTTGTTTGGAAATTTGCGAAAAACTGAGGTCCTGGCAGCGGGACTTTATAGTGGGAAGAATAATGTAGGGATTGTGCGTGATAAGAATAATGTGCGTGAAGGCTGGCGGTTCTTCCAGAATCTTGAGCACAGAATTCGCAGACTCCTCATTCATTTTTTCAGCCTGATCGATGACAAAAACCCTTTTGCGTCCGACCATTGGCCTGAGATATGCCGTTTGTTTCATCGCTCGCATCTGTTCTATTTTTAGGACATTCTTTTCGGGAGAGATGACCATAACATCCGGAAAATTTCCGTTTTCGATCGCCCTGCAGGACGCACAAACTTCGCAAGCATCATCTTTGTTTGTTAGACAGTTCATGGCTTTGGCCAGAACTATGGCGATATCTCTTTTACCCACACCCTCCGGGCCAAAGAAAAGCAGAGAATTTGGGATTCTATTCCTCTGAAGAGATTTCTTCAGGATCTTTTTCGTCTGGCTGTTTCCTAGGACATCATCAAAGGCCATTCGACCTCCCGGCAAGACAAGCACTACTCCACGCACACTTACGCATGATGTCCTAAACCCTCTCCGCTAAGCACTTTTTTCAAAAATTTACCTGTGTGAGAACGCCTTTCTCCTGCGATCTGCTCCGGTGTTCCTTGAACCACGACCTGACCCCCTTTTTCTCCTCCACCGGGTCCCAAGTCAATAATATAGTCGGAATACTTGACAACTTCAAGGTTATGTTCGATAACAACCACTGAATTCCCCAAGTTCACCAATTCATTGAGAACATCCAAGAGCTTGCGGACATCATCAAAATGAAGTCCGGTGGTGGGTTCATCCAGTAAATACAATGATTTCCCGGTATCCTTGCGGCCAAGCTCCTTGGTCAGTTTGATCCTTTGGGCTTCTCCTCCTGACAATGTAGGTGCGGGCTGACCCAGCCGGATATACCCCAACCCCACTCTTTTCAGCAATCCGAGCTTTCTCTTCAATCCTGGGTGCGCTTTGAGGTATTCGAAGGCCAAGTCCACAGTCATGTCCAAGTAATCGGCGATGTTCTTGCTTCGGTAGTGAACAGCAAGTGTCTCTTTGTTATAACGCGTTCCCCCGCAGCGATCGCATGTGACAAACACATCGGGCAGGAAATGCATCTCGATCTTCTTGGCCCCCGCTCCATGACACTCCTCACAGCGCCCTCCTGGAACGTTAAAGCTGAAACGACTGGCAGAATATCCTCTCACCCGAGACTCTTGGGTCATCGCAAAAAGCTGTCGCAAGGGAGTGAACAATCCTGTGTATGTGGCCGGGTTCGAACGAGGTGTTCTACCGATCGGTTTTTGGTCCACTGAGATGACCTTATTGATCTGATCGATGCCCTCTATGGAATTAAAAGCCCCTTCCTTCTTTTTGGCATTGTAGAAGACATTGCACAGGTGTTTATAGAGGATATCATAAAGCAATGTGCTCTTCCCCGAACCGGAAACACCAGTAAAAATTGTCATGACCCCTAAAGGAATACGCACATCGATATCCTTCAAATTGTGTTCCGTTGCGCCAAAGATCGTAAGCCAGCCTTTAGGCTCCCGCCTGTGCTCCGGGATCAATATCTGTTTCTCTCCCCTGAGGTATTGAGCGGTCAATGATCGCCCGGATGAAAGAATTTGAGAGAGCGTCCCTTCAGCCACTTTTTCTCCTCCTCGTTCGCCCGCACCGGGCCCGAGATCGAGGATGAAATCAGCGGCACGAATGGTTTGCTCATCATGTTCAACGACGATCACTGTGTTACCGTTTTCTTTGATGTCTCTCAAAAGAGAAATCAGCCGACTGTTATCCCGCTGATGAAGCCCGATCGTCGGCTCATCCAAAACGTAGAGAACACCCCTCAATGGACTGCCGATCTGTGCCGCAAGACGCACGCGGCGTGCTTCTCCTCCCGAGAGGGAGGCTGTGGTTCTGGTGAGTTGAAGGTAGGGCATCCCCAACTCCTCCATCACATGCAGCCTTGACACTATTTCCTTTGTGATCCCGGCCGCGATTTTTTCCTGAGCCCCAGAAAAAGAGAGCGAGTTGAGAACGCCATTCAAACGGTTCACCGGCAGGGAACTCAGTTCAAAAATATTTTGAGCGTTGAGTTTGACCGAGAGTGTTTCTTCTCTCAGGCGACTGCCCTCACACTGGGGACAGATCTCCTCAGATAGCTCGACATCTCCCCATTCATCCGTTTGGTGTAAAAAGCCAAGCCCATGACATCTCGGACAGGCTCCATAGGGACTGTTGAATGAAAAAGATCGGGGTTCTAACTCTGGCAGGCTGATCTCACAGAAGGGGCAGAGAAGGCTTAGAGAATAGTACACGTCCTTCCCTCCCTCTCCAAGGGTCAAAAGATCTCCTTTGCCCATATCGAGGGCTATGTCCACGGACTCCTCGAGTCTTTCAAGGGAATCCTCGCCCAATCGGATCTCATCGATCAATACCTCAACATCATGCTTTTTTGTTCTCGCGAGCACGATATCATCATCGAGTTCGCTGAGTTGACCATCCACCCGGACACGCAGAAATCCCTTCTTCCTGAGTCTCTCGAAAAGGCGATGATATTCTCCCCTCCGCCCTTTGACAACCGATGCAAATATTTTGACTTTTTCCCCCGCGTTCACACTCCCGATCCTGCTCAGAATTTGTTCTCGTGTCTGTGGCTGCACCTTCCGGCCGCAGCGGTAGCAGTGGGGGACTCCCACCTTGGCAAAAAGAAGTCTTAAATAGTCATAAGCTTCTGTCACTGTGCCTACAGTGGACCTCGGGTTGGAAGAGATGGTCCTTTGGTCGATAGAAATGGAGGGCGAGAGCCCTTGGATGGACTCTACCTCGGGCTTCTCCATCTGTTCGATGTACTGGCGGGCATAGGCCGAAAGACACTCAATATATCGCCTCTGTCCCTCAGCAAAAAGCGTGTCGAACGCCAAGGAGGATTTCCCCGAACCGCTGGGTCCGGTTATAACGATCAAGGAGTCGCGGGGCAGGTTGACATCGATCTTTTTGAGGTTGTGCTGCGCGGCTTTCCTAACTTGTATCTCTTTCAACATGACCAACTATTCTAGCACACTCTCACACGAGACAATTAAAATTCCTTTGACCCCTTCCCTTTAAAACTTTAATATACACTTGGAAAAAAAGAACGAGGATGAGAAGGATGTCTAGAGAAAAGAACCTAGAAAAATCTTTAGAATTGTTGAAAGACATCGGCGTCAAAACAGAGTCCATCTGTGCGATCAAACATTTTTCTGCCAAAGAGGGAAAATACGAGGAATATCCATCCGAGATCCATCCTGCTCTTGTGAAAGCGCTCAAGGAGAAGGGCTTCGCACGACTCTACTCTCACCAACACCACACCTGGACGCTCGTTCAACAGGGGAAAAATGCAGTGGTTGTCACTCCCACCGCATCGGGGAAAACCCTGTGTTACAACCTCCCCACTCTCGATGCCATCCTTAAAAATCCATCGACCCGGGCGATCTACCTTTTTCCCACAAAAGCTCTCTCTCAAGATCAACGGGCGGAGCTGGATGAAACCTCAAAGCTATTGCCACAGGAGGTCAGACTATTCACCTATGATGGGGACACGCCACAAGATGCAAGGAAGGCCATTCGAGCCCGGGGGCACATCATCCTCACCAATCCCGATATGCTCCACACAGGGATCCTCCCTCACCACACCAAATGGATCAAGCTGTTCGAAAATCTGAGGTATGTTGTGATCGATGAGCTCCACAACTATCGCGGGATATTTGGGAGTCATTTGGCAAACATCCTGAGAAGACTCCAAAGAATTGCCAGTTTCTACGGGTCCTCACCACAGTTCATCATGTGCACGGCCACTATCGCCAATCCTCAAGAAATAGCTGAAAAAATGATAGAGGCTCCCGTCGAACTCGTCGAAGATGATGGTGCCCCCAAAGGTGAGAAATTTTTCATCTTCTACAATCCCCCCGTGGTCAACAGAGACCTGGGAATTCGACGCTCTTATGTCAATGAATCACGGCGGGTGGCCGGGATATTTTTAAAAAACGATCTGCAGACCATTGTTTTTGCACAAAGCCGTCTCGTGACAGAAGTGCTCGTCACCTATCTCAAAGGAGATTTTGAAAAGAACATCCAGCAGAAAGGACTTATCCGTGGCTACAGGGGTGGTTATCTTCCATTGCGCCGGCGCGAGATCGAGAAGGGGTTGAGAGAGGGAAAGATAAGGGGCGTAGTCTCAACCAATGCGCTAGAGCTCGGGATCGACATCGGGAGCCTGGACATCTCTGTCCTCGCCGGCTACCCGGGAAGCATATCGAGCACCTGGCAAAGGGCTGGCAGAGCCGGACGAAAAACGGGAACGTCCGCAGCCGTTCTCGTGGCAACCAGTTCGCCTCTCGACCAGTTCATAATCAACCATTCTGATTATTTCTTCACGAAAAATCCCGAAAAAGCCCTTATCAACCCGGATAACCTATCTATCCTTGTCAGCCACATCGAGTGTGCCGCTTTCGAGCTGCCTTTTGTGGATGGAGAGAAATTCGGTCGCATGGATATCGGAGAAATTCTCGAATTTCTCGAGGATGAAAAACTCATTCATCATTCAAAGGACAAGTGGTACTGGACATCGGATGCCTATCCTGCCGATGGAGTAAGCCTCAGGAGCATCAGCTCTGATAATTTTGTTGTCATAGACACCTCAGGAAAACCCAAAGCGATCGCCGAGGTGGATTTTACTTCAGCTTTGACGGCACTTCATCCGAAAGCGATCTACCTCCGAGAGGGCGAGCAATATTATGTCGATGAATTGGATTTCGACCGTCGAAAGGCCTATGTAAGAAAAACGGATGTCGATTACTACACAGATGCGATCGACTACACCAAGATCAAGATCTTGGATATTTTTTCAAAGAAAGACGAACCCAGAATGTCCTTTAACCATGGTGAAGTGCATGTGGCCACCCAGGTTGTGGGATTCAAGAAAATAAAACTGTACACAATGGAGAATGTCGGTGCCGGAGACCTCAGCCTTCCCCAGAACGAGATGCATACGACAGCCTACTGGCTAACCATCCCCGCAAAAGTTTTTCACGCTTTGCCGTATTCACCTGTGGAGAAGATCAACGGGCTTTTCGGCCTCTCCTACCTTCTCCACCATGTTTCTCCCCTTTTTATGATGTGCGACCTGCGTGACGTGGGAGTTTCGATTGGAGACAACACAACAGGAAAATCACTGCCTCCCCGCAACCTTCCTCCTCAGTTGTCCAAGGAAGAAATGTCCGTGGACCCCACAGATATTTCTTTTGAACCGAATATATTCATCTACGACAGCTTTCCTGGCGGAATAGGATTGAGCCCATCGCTGTTCGACCTCCAGAATGATCTTCTCGAGCAGTGCAGGAAGACTATCAGAGCGTGTCTCTGTACTGAAGGATGCCCCTCTTGTGTAGGCCCCACCAAGGAAAGCGGTCGGGGGGCGAAGGACGTCGCGCTGTTCATTCTGGATACTCTTCTGGATTAACGACAAATCCGTGATGTCGGGACCGGCCCCTTCCGCAAAGAGACTCGGCTGCAGCACTACGGATTTAAAGACTTTTTCGAATCGAGCTTTTTGAGATGCTCTTCTTCCCCCAAAATGATGAGGATGTCACTGTCTTTGATGACAAAATCCGCTTTGGGTATGAACGTGGTTTTCTCGGGGATGATTTCCTTGATAGCCATAACATGGATGCCATACTTGTTCCTCAAATCCAGCTCCTTCAGGCTTTTTCCGATGAATTTCTCGGGTGCTGCGATCTCCTGAACGCTTAAGCCGGAAATGAGCGGCAGGTACTCCAAGATATTCGGATTGCTCAATCGCAAGGCCGTCTTGATAGCCATATCTTTTTCAGGATAGATCACTTCTGTCGCTCCAACCGCATCCAGGATCTTTGCATGATCCTCGGTAAGTGCCTTGGCAACGATCCTTTCGACTCCCATTTCCGATAAGAATAACGTCGTAAGAATGGATGATTCCATCGCCGGGCCCATACTCATCACTACAATGTCCATATCCATGATCCCCACCGCCTGGAGATTCTCTTTGTTCGCTGCGTCCATATGAATAGCATGTGTGGCCAAATCCTTCAGGTCGGCCACCCTGGCTTTGTCTTCATCGATAGCAAGAACCTCATGACCCATTTCATACAGTGTTTTGGCGACATAAGAGCCAAAACTTCCCAGTCCGATCACTGCAACCTTCATATCTCTGCTCCTTCAGTCCAAAGTTTATCCGATCATGACGGATCCCTCAACATATTCGAACTTCCCGTAAGCCCTTCGACGGCTAAACGCATAGAGGAGCGTTAAAGGGCCTATCCTTCCAACATACATGGTGAGTACCAGAATGGCTTTACCCAATCCTGTCAGTTCGGGAGTGATGCCAAGCGAAAGACCCACTGTTCCGAAGGCGGAGACAACTTCAAAAAACACTCCCTCCATAGGCCCCTCTTGCTGCACGAGAAACAGGGCAAAAGTGGCAAGGAAAATCACTCCGATACTCAAAGTGACGACTGCAAAAGCTTTGATGACCTGATCAAGCGGAAGAGTTCTGTAAAAAAGGCTGACCGACTCCCTGGCCTGAACCCTTGATTTCAGGAAAGCGAAAATAACTCCGGCCGTACTGGTCTTCACACCACCCCCTGTGGATCCGGGGGATGCACCGATGAACATCAATATAACCAACATAAAAATGCTGGCAAAACTCAGGGAGTTCAACGCCATCGTATGAAACCCGGCTGTACGTGCAGTAACCGCCTGGAAAAAAGAAGCCAGGATCTTTTCCTTCATCCCGAAATCCTGCATGGCGCGATTCCCTTCAATAAAAAAGATAGAGAGAGCGGAAACAACAACTAGAAAAAAAGTAAGAGTGAGGACAAGCTTTGTATGGAGAGAGACGTGTATTTTTTTTCGCTTAATCAATGCAACGCTCATTCCTATAAGCTCTTGGAGCACCAAAAATCCCAAACCTCCCAGTACGATCAAAACCATGAGAATGATGTTCAGCCACATATCGCCGCGGCAAGCAATAAAACTGTTGCTGGAAAGCGAGAATCCAGCATTGCAAAAGGCGGATACAGAATGAAAAACTGACTCAAAAAACGTTTGAGGTCCAGAGAATCGACTGCACCAGTGTATATAGAGAAAAAGAGTGCCTATAAGTTCAATAATCAATGCATAGACGAAAATATTTCTCAACAAAACCTTTACATTCTTAATCTTAGAAGAAGCGTATCCCTCCTGGATGACGATCCTGTCTTTTACGGATATCCTCTTCCCTGCAACGAGCAGGATCAGTGTGGAAAAAGCCATGATCCCCAGGCCCCCCAATTGAAAGAGGATTAATAATATAACCTGTCCCACAGGGGAGAAATACGTGGCTGTATCCCTAACGGTCAAACCCGTCACACATACGGCTGAAGTCGCTGTAAAGAGGGAGTCCACGAAGGATATTTTGCCTGATTGTGTGCTGAAGGGAAGCGCTAACAAGAGAGTCCCGATCAAAATTGCACCAACAAAGCTCGCAGCGAGCAACTGCGCAGGCTGGAATCGCCTCTCCTCTCTGGACACTTTTCTTTCAGTCATTCCCATCCTCTTCCGGTATGTTCGCACTTTCAATCTATTACGTGAACCCTTGTTTGTCAAACCTTCCTGTAACTCTATAAGCATTTCCAAAATCGTGATGTCAGGAATCGCAATGCGGTATTGAGAGATCAGATTGTGTGATGGAAAAAACCGTGAGAAGGGTTGGACGGGCATGGTACATCTCCCAAGGGGAGATGTGAGGGAATCCCCTACGTCCGAGCGAAGTTTCCTCGCTGGGGAAACTGAGACGGAATTTCGTTTTTGATATCATATAATCTGATCACTCTGAATAACATCAACACGGATTTGGAAATGCTAACCAACAGAGCGGAAAGTTTGACAAGTAGCCAGGTATATGCTACTTTTGAAACGGAAAAATGGACTTTCTAAACCTTATATTTGAAGCCAGTATCATCGTCAAATTTGTACTGCTCGTTCTTCTTTTTTTTTCTGTCTTTTCATGGGCGGTTGTATTCTTTAAGCGAAAAACTCTGAGGACAGCATCCTCTCAGTCCAAGAAATTCCTAAACATCTTCCGAAAAAGCGCAAACCTCAACGAGGTGAACGAGGCTGCTAAGAAGTACAGAGGAAGTCCTGAGGCAAAGCTCTTCCGTTCCGGATTCAAGGTGCTTTCACACTACATGAAATCCAATCCCAACCCAACTCTGACGCCCGCCAATCTAGAGACGGTCAACAGAGCTCTCATCAAGGCTGCCAACAGAGAGGTATCTCGGCTGGAAAAAATGATGAATTTTTTAGCCACGACAGGGAGCGTTACGCCATTCATCGGCCTGTTTGGTACGGTTTGGGGAATTATGGATTCTTTCCGCGAGATCGGTGTTCAGGGAGTGGCCAGCTTGGTGACAGTCGCGCCAGGGATCGCCGAAGCGCTCATCGCGACAGCCTTGGGGCTCTTCGCGGCAATCCCGGCGGTCGTGGCCTACAACTATTTCCTTTACCGCATCAAGGAAGTTGTCTCCGATATGGAAGATTTTTCGATAGAATTCTTGAGTATCACCGAAAGACTCTATGACCTTTAAATATCATCCAATACAACGGAAAGAAATCGGGACTTCACTCTCCGAAATCAACGTCACTCCTCTTGTGGATGTGATGCTCGTGTTGTTGATCATCTTCATGGTGACCGCTCCTATGATGCAATCCGGCATCGGTGTCAACCTCCCTCAAGCTGAAACCAATTCCTCTCCCGCTGAGGAGGGACTCACGATGACGATCACCCAAGACCGGTATATCCATATCGGTGAGTCCCCAATAAACATCTTTTTGCTCGAGAACAAACTGAAGGAATATTTCTACGGTAAAGAGAGAAAAGTGGTATTCATAAAGGCGGATGAAAGCCTTCCCTACGGATATGTCATCAACGTCCTCGATGTCACAAAAAAAGCGGGAGTCGAAGTCGTTGGGTTGGTCGTTAAACCCATAGAAGAAAGGGACAGGCAGTAGGAATGGCTACAGTGAGTCATGGGGATCTAAACTTTAAACGAGCTCTGGTCGTATCGATCTCATTCCATCTTGCGCTATTTCTTCTTATTCTGCTCTCGCCTTACTTCCCTAAGTCGCCAAAAAAAGAGATGATCCATTACGTCAATGTGATCTCCTTCCCGGGGAGTGGTGGAGGCGGTGGATCTTCTGGCGGTGGATCCCGTACAGAAGAAAAGCTCATAGAAACCGCAGTTCCCCATAGAGAGACCCTCAGGGATCTGACGACCCCACAAAAACTTCAACAGGAATCGTCATCAACTCTCAGGCATCCTGTTGAAAAACCGAAAAGAGAGAAGACCCCTCCGAGCGAGAAAAAAGCTGTCATACAAAAAACACAGAAATCCCCAGAGAGCAGCTCGTCGAAAACATCCGAAGGTGTAGATTCAAAAACAGGAAGCGGAGCAGGCACTGGAGTGAGGATCGGTATCGGCAGCGGCCCTGGAGGTGGCGGCGGCTTTGGTTCGGAATTGTCTTCCCAGATCGGACTCTCTAATTTCCCGTACACCTATTATCTTCAGACGATTCACGGCAAGATCTCTGGCAACTGGTATACATCCCAGATCAGCCCAGGGGTCACCGGAGAGTTTCACACAACGGTCTACTTCAAAATCTTCAGAAACGGAGAGATCTCCTCCCTCGAGATTCGGGAACGAAGTGGGATACGCTCCCTCGACCTCTCTGCACTCAGGGCCATCCTGTCTTCGGCTCCATTTCCTCCCTTACCCAATGATTATGAAGAAGATTTTTTAGGCATTCATCTGATATTCGAGCATAACAAATGAATAATAAGACAAAGAAAAAAATCATCTTGACATGTGTTATTTTTTGGGTTTGCACGGTAACCCTCTTTTCCCAACAAGATGTGGTGATGAGCATCAAGGGGGGCATTCCTGCCGTTCCCATAGCAATCCCCGATTTCATCGTGAACGGCTCTACGCCCGAAGTTAAGTCTTTTGCAGAGAAAGCCCGGGAGATCATCACAGACAACCTTAAATACAGTCGAGTTTTCAACACGCTCCCCAACAGCTACTACAGCTATATCCGGCCGCTGGACCCTCAAAAGATATTCTACAAGGATTGGGAGTCCATCCAAGCAAAACTTCTGTTTGTAGGAGAGGTCTCGGAGGGAGAAGAGGGCAACATCCTATTCGAAGGAAAACTCTTCGATGTCAAATCGGAAAAATTTATTTTCGGGAAGAGATACCAATCTGAAACGAACCTCATCCGCTTGGTTGCCCATAGAATGTCTGATGAGATCATGAGAATGCTCGGCCATCCTCTCATTTTCACTTCTAAAATCGTATTCATCTCCAACAGAGATGGCAACGACGAGCTTTATATGATGGACTATGACGGCTACAATCAAACACGTATCACTTACAACACCATCAAAGATTACATGCCTGCATGGTCTGCGGACGGAAAAAGTGTCGCCTACACCTCTTACCGCCAGAGCAGAGCGGGCCTGTATATCCTGAATATCTACGAAGGAAAACAGATAAATGTCCAGAGCGAGGGAACGAATTTTGGCGTGGCCTTTTCTCCGGATGGGAAAAAACTGGCCTTCTGCTCGACTCTTGAAGAGGGGAACTCCGAGATATACGTAGCAAACAGCGATGGCTCAAATATCAAAAGACTGACTTTTAACAAAGCCATCGACACCGCCCCCTCATGGTCTCCGACTAGTCGAGAGATCGCTTTCACCTCGGACAGAGGGGGGACTCCGCAGATCTATATCATGGATGCCGAGGGGTCAAACATCCGAAGAGTCAGTTTCGGGGGGAGTTATTTCGATGGGCCCGCATGGTCTCCAGCCGGAGATATGATCACATATGTGTCCAGAGTTGACCTCTTTTTCGATATTTACGTCCTCAATTTAAGAACAAACCAGACTATTAAACTCACAGAGAGCAATGCAAGGAACGAATCTCCGACCTGGTCTCCTGACGGGCGGCACATCATCTATTCCTCAAACCGTATAGGAACCATCCAGCTTTGCGCGATAGACTATGATGGCGCAAACATGCGCCGTCTTACTTCTAAAGGGGAAAATAAACTCCCGGATTGGTCTCGGTAAGTGGCTCGACACTTCGAATTTCAACAGGGATTCTTTTGAGTTTTGAATAGATGATGTTGACAGGAGAATTTTTAATCGTATACAATTGGGGTTGATTGGATTGCCCTATTAACAAAACAGGAGAGATGGAACAAAACGTGAAGGAGGTCACATGAAAAAAACACTCATCCTTATTCTCGCTTGCTTTCTGGTCTTTGGGTTCCTCATGTCATGCAAAAAAAAGGTGGAGCAGGCCCCCCCGCCACCACCTCAGGTGAAGGAGCAACCCAGAGTCGAAAAAGTCGAAGAACCTCCCGTGGTGAAAGAACCGGAACTCACGGAAGAAGAGATCTTCATGAAAAAATCCCTGGAAGCACTCAACGCTGAAAAACCACTCCAGATGATCCATTTTGATTACGACAAATATTTCATAAGAGATGATGCCAAACCTGTCCTGGAGGCCAACGCAGCATGGCTCAACAAATTCAGTTCAGCCAAACTCCTCATTGAAGGACACTGTGATGAAAGAGGAACAGAGGAGTACAACCTTGCACTTGGAGAGAAAAGAGCCAAGAGCACAATGGATTATCTCTCTTCCCTTGGCATCTCTTCTGACAGACTCAAGATCATCTCTTACGGCAAGAGCCAACCGCTCGATATGGGAGATAACGAGATGGCATGGCAAAGGAATAGACGCGCACAATTCACGATCATCGCTAAATAATTCATGGGGAAAAAACTCTCTTTCGGACTCATTCTGCTTCTTGGTATTTCCCTAGCAATCAGCGGAAGCCAGAACAAGAGCGAAAAGGCTTATGAACTCATCTACAAAGATGTGCAGCAGCTCAATCAACAAGTCCTTGCCCTGGACAAAAAGATCGAACAGAACGCAGAGGAGATCAAGGGCATACGGGATCAACTGAAGGAGCTTCTCGACCTGACTCGACAGTTCCAGTCAACCCAGGCAAGTGCCAGAGAAGAACAGAGAAGGCTCCCTGCACAGTACCAGATCCTGCTCGAGAAAGTAGAGAACATAAACACGCAGCTTGCCCAATTCTCCGAAGACTTGATCGAGATCAAAAGAATTGCTCTTCCGCTAGCCGAGCAGGTCACAGAAGGGGAGGATTCCGAGGGAATCCATACCGAGTCTGCCCCAACACAAGAGCATGGAGATACCAGCGACCAGCCCTCCGAAGGGGAGGCACCGCCTTCGATCTCTCCAAACCTCTCACCGAACGAAGTGTACAATATGGCCAGGTCCGATTATTTGAAGGGAAATTTTGAATTGGCTATCGAAGGCTTCACTATCTACAAGTCCCAATTTTCTGAAAGCCCTCTCGCCGACGATGCTCTCTACTGGATCGGAGAATGTTACTTCAGCCAAGAGAAATATAATGAAGCCGTCGAACATTTCAACGAATTGATACTCAACTACCCCAACGGGGATAAGATTCCAGCCGCATACCTCAAAAAAGGAATAAGCCTCGCAGAGCAGGGAAAAAAAGAAGAAGCGTTTTCTGTGTTCAAGCTCTTGATCACAAAATTTCCCCTCGAAGAGGAAACCAAGATCGCTCAACAGAAAATTAGAGAACTGGAAACAAACAATGAGAGACATCAACAGCCTTAATAAAGTCATTTTAATCGGTCGCCTTGGCAGAAACCCAGAGCTGCGGTACATCCCTCAAACGGAAAGGGCCGTCGCCAATTTCAACCTGGCCACAAACGAGAAGTATTTTAATCCCAACACCAATGAGAGTGACATTCGGGCAGAATGGCATCGTATTGTGGCCTGGGGAAAACTGGCCGAATTCTGTGAAAAATATCTGACTCAGGGAAAACAAGTCTTGATCGAAGGAAAATTGCGAACCCGCAATTGGCAAGACAGGGACGGGAATAAAAAATTCACGACCGAAGTTCATGCTCAAAATATCGTCCTCCTCGGCAAGAGAGAGGACACCTCGGATGAGGGGTCATTTACTTCCCAGGCTTCGCCGTCGGAATTTCCTGAAGGGGATCAAAGCCCATCCATTGAGGAGAGCGGCGAAGACGACGAAGTTCCCTTCTGACCCTTACACAGGCGCACTCTGAGTTCCTGTGGTCTAGGAAGCCAGGGGGATTTTTCACAAAGCGGATTAATTTTACCTGTTCTGTGATAGACAATATCCCTTGGACCTGTGGCTTCCTTCAAAACCATTGTTGGGAGAAAAGTAAAATAGAGCAGAGGAATGGCAAACAAGAATGAAAACACCCGATAAAAAAAACCAAACCGATGAAATGGCCCACTTCAAAAAGGACATCGTGGAAGACATCCGACCCTGGGGAAAATTCCGTTCATTCCCCCACCGATCCGCAGGAAGTATTAAGATTATCACTGTCAATCCGGGAGAGACACTTTCTCTCCAGTATCACAAGCGCCGCAGCGAGTTCTGGGTCGTATTGGACAGAGGTTTGGAAGTGACGGTTGGAGATAAAGTCTGGCAGCCAGGGAAAAACGAAGAGATATTTATCCCTGCACAAGCCCATCACCGGATGAAATGTATCGGTGATTCATCGGCGCGCATCATGGAGATCTGGATAGGCGACTCGGACGAATCCGACATCGTCCGGCTCGAAGACAAATACGGCCGCGACAGTTCTAGTTAATTGATTTATTCACGAGTTGAGGCCAACCCACCCCACCCTAACATTAAGGTTGAGGCAGTGGCCCGCGAAGCTGTAGTGAACTACTGCAAGTGGGCTACAACGAAGACTTTGTACTGAGATCGGCTCGCCCGAAGGGTAAAAGATGCTTACAATAAAATATTGAGTGTTATTTAAGTCTAAATTTGTACGCAGCTTTTATGAATAAATCAATTTTTTTGGCCCATTAGGAAAGCCTTCGGATACTTAACAAGAACCCTTTCGATGATGTACTCTTCGATCTCCTGGGCCGAATTAAGCTGCATCGCTTTCCGCACGATCCTCCGGATTGTCTTGTTTTCCACTGAACGCAAGACCTCTTTGATCCGGGGAATAAAAATAGGATTCATGCTGAATTTGCGCAACCCGAAACCGAGCAAGACAAGTGCAGATAGGGGGTCAGCGGCCATCTCGCCACAGACTGTGATCTCTTTCCCTGCAGCTTGAGTGGTCTCAATGATGAACTTTAGGATCCGCAAAATCGATGGATGGAGAGGCTTGAAAAGATAGGACACCAGCTCGTTCGACCTGTCCACAGCCAGATAGTATTGAATCAAGTCATTTGTCCCGATTGATAAATAATCCACCTCTCTGACCAGCACATCAGTCATCGCCGCCGCTGCGGGAACTTCGATCATGATCCCCAGGGGAATATGTGTATCGAACTTGATTTTCTGCGACCGCAACTCCCTCTTGACCTCTTCGAGGAGGTTCTTCACCTCTATGATCTCCTCATATTCAGTGATCATAGGGATGAGGATACGAACATTCTTAAAGACACTCGCTCTCAGGATCGCACGGAGCTGTGTTTTGAGCAGTTCCCTATCGCGGAGAGAAAACCTGATCGCCCTCAGGCCCAGAGCCGGATTAGGCTCCTTCTCTATTTTTAATTGGGGGAGACTTTTTTCGCCTCCGATATCCATCGTACGGATGTAGACCTGGGCGGGGTGGGCAACTTTGGCGCACTGATAATAGGCATTATAGTGCTCCTCCTCCGAGGGCAGGGACGTGCTGTGCAAATATATGAATTCCGATCGAAAAAGTCCGATTCCCTCCGCGCCAAGAGAAAATGCCGCTTTAACCTCGTTTGGTAGCTCGATATTGGCCAGCGGATAAAACCTCTCGCCATCCAAGGTCAAAGACTTCAGCTTGGCTG
>Ga0307380_10002194_pt1 | contig 27870 bp, 24 predicted proteins | sample UN3MG_FD_202239 | JGI IMG/M metagenome (GOLD analysis project Ga0307380, IMG submission 202239) | Soil microbial communities from Risofladan, Vaasa, Finland - UN-3 | ecosystem: Environmental > Terrestrial > Soil > Coastal area > Acid sulfate soil | place: Finland: Risofladan, Vaasa | collected... | reverse complement strand
AGCGTTTTGGGGTGATGCCTGTCCGGGTACGGCAGGCGTCTCGCCTGCCGTGCCTGATCACGGCCAATGCTCGACAGGCGAGACGCCTGTCATACCAGGGCTTCCCCAAAACGCTAATGCACCCCCGGCCCTCAGCGCCGGCGGAAGACCCAGAGCCTATCCTTCCCTCGCGGGCCCTCCCATACTCGCATAAGCTCGAACCGCTCCGGCGGAAGCTTATCGATGAGGTCTGGATCGCGGACCTTTTCGAGGAGGCGGTTGCTGATGGCGATGGCGTCGTACGGCAGGCTCGCGCGGACGAACTCGTCGAGATTCCCGGCGTATTTCGGCAGCAGGTTGTACCAGCATGGCGATTCGTTGACGAACTGCCGCGTCGGCGCCGCGGCGAAGAAGGCTACGCGGGAATCGTCCGTCCGGACGAGCTTGCCCGGCCCGAGCCGGCTTCGGATCTCCAGGCCGGCCCGGCGGTAGATGGCCTTGCCCTCGTGGAGTGTCGGGAATGCGTGGATCGCCATGACGGCGAGGATCGCGCAGAGCCAGCCGGCCGTCGCGATGGCGGGTCGGGGCTTGATGCCCAGCCGCCGCGCGAGCGCCAGCGTCCACCGGATGAGTGTCGCCAGCCCCGCGCCGGCGCAGGGCGCGACCAGAAGCGCCGGCAGCATCGCGTGCCGGCTGGATATGTACGCCGGTCCAAGGCGCAGTTGCATGCCCACCAGCAGCGGCGCCATGACCGCGGCGGCGAGGAACATCGCCACGACCCCGTCCGAGGTCGGTCTGACAACCTCGAGTGAGGCGAGCCGGCGGCGGAAGGCAGCCTTGGCCGACCACGCGCACCAGCACACGACCGCCAGCACTGCCGGCGCGGCCCCGACGGCCTGCCGGCTGCGGTCGAGAAGCCGGCGAACCGCCCCGATGACGTCGCCGGCCCCGACCACCGCAAGCAGCCGCCAGTCGCCCCCCGCCACAACCAGGTCCGACAGCGCCTTCTTCCGCGTGAAGCCGCCGATGGCGGCTGCGTATGGAAACGCGCACGCCAGCGCCGCCGCCACCAGCGCCGCCAGGGCCGCCAACTGAATCACGCGCGCCCTTCGCCCGGAGATGCGCTGCCTGAGCAGCAGCGCCGCGGCGACGCCGGCTGCCACAATGCCCTCGGGGCGCGCCAGGTAGCCCGCAGCCGCCGCCAGCCCCGCGCCGGCCGCTAGCGCCACCGACCACGCGCTGCCGCGGCGAAGCGCGCCGGCCGACGCCAGACCAAGCGCCACCGACAGCATCACCATCGCCGCAGTCTGCGCCTCGCTGCGGACGTCGCAGCCGGTCAGGATGAACCAGTGGGACACCCCCATCAGCAGCACGGTCAGCAGGGCGACGCGGCGGTCGAATGCGGCCCGCGCGACGAAGTACAGGCAGGCCAGTGCGATCAGGCTCATGGCCGTCGATACGTACTGGGCGCATGGCACCCAGTCGTCCGGCCAGTCGGCGCCGGCAGCGCCCGCCCAGGCGGCGGCGACGACGGAATAGCCGGGGTGATAATCGAACGATTGCGCAACGGCCCGCGCGCCTTGTGTGTGGAACATGCGGGCCATGTGAAGGTACAGCGTCCCGTCGCGCGATATGTTTTCGGTGTGAGCCAGGCAGTACACGCGCACCAGCAGCGCCGGGACGAGCACGGCCAGCACCAGGGCGGCCCGGCGCCAGGCGCGGCCTGTGCGAGGGCCGCCGGGTTGTAGGTTCTGCAATTTCACGAAGTCCACCGCGGCGTTATCACACGGCGGCACTATGCTCCGGCGTGGTGGACATGTCAACGCCCTGGCGTGCGTTGTCCCAAGGGGTGTTGACGCCCCCGCGGCTGAGAAGTACATACGGTGTGCCCGCGTAACGTCTCAGCAATCTCGATGAACCACGGCAAGGCACAATTGGAGAAGCGCATAGTAGCCGGCAGGGGCTTCGGCCCGGAGATCGTCTCGGAGATGTGGGAATACCGGGAGCTGTTCTGGGCGCTGGCGAAGAGGTCGGTGCTGGTGCGCTACAAGCAGACCGTGGCGGGCGTGCTGTGGGCTCTGCTCCGTCCGTTGGTGACCATGGTGGTCATGACCGTGCTGTTCGGTGGGCTGATGAAGATGCCCTCCGGCGGCGTGCCGTATCCGCTGCTGACCTTCGCGGGCATATTGCCCTGGATGCTGTTCGCGCAGAGCCTTGGCGGCGCGACGAACTCGCTGGTGGCCGAGGGGGCGCTTATCAAGAAGGTGTACTTTCCGCGGCTGATCGTGCCGCTGTCGGCGTGCATGACGGCCTTGATCGACTTCCTGATCGCCGGCGTCGTGTTTGCGGTGATGATGGCGCTTTACGGCTACGCGCCGACCTGGCGAGTCGCGGTGGCGCCGCTGTTCGTGCTGATGGCGCTGCTGACGGCACTGGGGCCGGGGCTGCTTCTGAGCCCGCTGAACGCCCGCTACCGCGACGTGCAACACTTGACGCCGTTCATCATCCAGATGGGCATGTTCCTCTCGCCGGTGGGCTACTCCAGCGAGGCGGTGGTGCCGGATCGGTGGCGCCTGCTGTACTCGCTGAACCCGATGACCCCCGTCATCGAGGGCTTCCGCTGGAGCGTGCTGGGGACAGGCTCCCTGCGGATGACCTCGCTGCTGTATGCGTCGGCGTTCGTGTTGGTCTTCCTGCTGAGCGGGCTGTGGTTCTTCCGCAGGCAGGAGAGCGTGCTGGCGGACGTGATCTGAGGCCTGGCTGGCCGATAGCAGGATCGGCGGCGGCCGGGCGGTGGAAGTGCGCCTACGGGAGACTGCGGACGTGAGCAAACCGGTCGTGGAAGTGTTCGGGCTGGGCAAGCGATACCGCATCGGGCGCCAGCGGACCATTCAGGACGGTCTGCTCCGCATGGTCAACAACTGGCTGCTGCATCCGGTCCGTAACCGGCGCGACCGGTCGGCTGGGACGGAGGAGTTCTGGGCGCTGAGGGACGTCAGCTTCGAGCTTCAGGCCGGCGAGGTCCTGGGCATCATCGGCGCCAACGGCGCGGGCAAGAGCACGCTGCTGAAGGTCCTCAGCCAGATCACCGAGCCCACCGAGGGCGAGATATGCCTGCGCGGGCGGCTGGCCAGCCTCCTGGAGGTCGGCACGGGCTTCCATCCGGAGCTGACCGGACGGGAGAACGTCTATCTCAACGGGGCCGTGCTGGGGATGAAGAAGGCCGAAATCGACAGCAAATTCGATCAGATCGTCGAGTTCTCCGGCGTCGAGCGGTTCCTGGACACACCAATCAAACGGTACTCAAGCGGCATGTTCGTCCGCTTGGCGTTCGCGGTGGCGGCGCACTTGGACCCCGAGATCATGATCGTGGACGAGGTGCTGGCCGTCGGGGACGAGAGGTTCCGGTCCAAGAGCATGGCCAAGATGCGCAACGCCGCCAAGAGCGGCAGGACGGTTCTATTCGTCAGCCACAGCATGCAGTCCGTCAAGCAGCTCTGCTCGGTGGCCATGCTGCTGGAGGACGGGCGGTGCACGGAGTACGGTGACGTGAACGAGGTGGTGGCCGCCTACCAGGAGGGGGGGCAGGACGAGCCGCTCACGCCCGTGGTAGAGCTGCCGTCTGGCGCCCCGGACGCCCTTGGGCGCGGGCTGCGGCTGGCGTTCGTGACCCCGTCGGGCCAGCCCCAGGCGACGTTCGATGCGGGGCAGACGTGGCAGATCCGGCTGGAGTTCGAGATGTTCCGCAGCCTGCAACGGGTGATCGCTGGCGTGGGGGTGACTCGCACCGACGGCCTGCCCCTCGTGACGTACTGGTCGAACCCGCAGGACCTTTCGGCAGGTCGGTACTCGGTGAGCTTCGACGTCGATGCTCCGCTAAGCCCCTGCGAGATCAGATTCGTGGTGGGCCTGTCAGAGCACATGCATACCTTCTACTATAGAGAGTCGCTGGGCAAGGTCAGGCTCGCCGAGGTGAAGGAAGCCGGCCGGCCGACGACATCGTCCGAGGCCGGGATATGCTTGGCCCCTTGCCGGCCGGAGATCCAGCGCGCGTGAGCGTTCCGGGGCCGGCCATCGGCCCAGCGGACACGGTGGTGCACAGCTATGCCCAGATGCTTGGAGTTCATCCGGTCGCTGTTGAAACCCAGAGACCAGCAGAGCGCCAAAACCAGCTACTCCCAGTGCGGGGAAGACCTGATTGTGGATTACGTTCTGGCGATTCTGGGCGTCTCGCTTCCCCGGTACGTGGATATTGGAGCCAACCATCCAGTGAAGCTGAGCAACACGTATCTGTTCTACTGTAGGGGTGCCCGGGGCGTGTGCGTCGAGCCGAACCCGTTGCTGTTTGAGGAATTGGCCGCGGCGCGACCGCGCGACGTCTGCCTCAACGTGGGCGTGGGCGCCAGCGACCAAGGCGAGGGCGACTTCTACGTCATGGATCCGCCTTCTCTCGGCACGTTCTCCCAACGGGAGGCCCATAGGTACGAGCGCCTCGGCCACAAGATCCGGCGAGTGGTCAAGGTGCCTTTGGTGCCTGTCAACACGATCCTGCGCGAGCATTGCCCTGACCGTGTGAACTACGTCTCGCTGGACGTGGAAGGCTTGGAGGTGGCCATACTGGAATCGTGGGACTTCGACGGATGCCGACCGGAGGTCTTCTGTATCGAGACAGTATTGTACGAGGGTCACTGGTCCAGAAGGAAGGAGGTCAAGGTCGCGGAGTTGATGAAGTCCCGCGGGTATTTCGTGTACGCGGACACGAATATCAACACCATCTTCGTGGACTGCGCGGCCTGGAAGGGGCCTGGGAACTGCCGAGAAGATGAGCATGCTTCCTTATAGACTCGCGCGCGTACGGGAACTGATGAGCCTGGAGTGGTACGTCCCCTCCGCCGGGCAGGTGATCTGGCGCACGCTGCGCGGTCAGGACGTGCTTCGTCCGCCGGAGCCGCCCGCGGGTGAAGGCCCGCGCCTGCACGTGGGGGCTGGCGAGAGAACCCTCGACGGCTACGAGAACCTTGACGGCTTTGCCGCCGATCAGCGCGCGCCCTGTTTCGGCACCCGCGCCGAGAAGTTCATCCGCGCCGAGGTGCTGGACACCGCCTACGGGCCCGGGAGCGTCCGCGAGATCCGCTGCCACCACGTCTTCGAGCACATCAGCCTGCTCGACGTGGACCGCACGCTGCGCTGCTGGAACACGATCCTGGCGCCGGGCGGGCTGGTCTGGATCGAGGTGCCGGACTTTGAGCGGTGCGCGCGGCAGATCCTTCGGCTGAAGAGCGAGGATGATAAGGAGGTCTTCTACCGCGCCTTGTACGGCAGCCAGGTCAGTCCGGGCGAGTTCCATCACAACGGGCTTACGGCGCGGCGGCTGATTCACCTGTTGGAGAACTATGGGTTCGCCGTGAAGCTGGCGTACGTGCAGTGGCGACTGCATGATCGCGTGCCGCCGCACTTCAACTATCAGTCCAACCCGCCGCTGCCGAACCTGACGGTCAAGGCCGTCAAAACCGGCCCGCCCAGGCCTGAGGTTGTGAGCGCCGAGTGGACTCCGGTGGCCTATCGCCGGCTGTATCCGAATCCGGACCTGCTGTCGGCCGATGACCAGCCGCCGGCGAATGTGCGTGAGCTGGTGCAGTTCAACCAGAACAACCGCGATCAGTGGGTGGCCGACGTCGCCGCAAGGCTGCCGCCCGGCTCGCGGGTGCTGGACCTTGGCGCCGGGCCGGGCCGATACCGCCAGCGGTTTGGCCATTGCGAGTACAAGGCGCAGGACGCCGCCGAATACAAGGGGCAGCCCGAGGGCGTCACGCAACAGCAGTGGACCTACGGGAAGCTGGACTACATCTGCGACGCGGCGGCGCTGCCTGTGCCGGATGCATCCTTCGACGTGATCCTGTGCACCGAGGTGCTGGAGCACGTGCCGGAGCCGCTGAGGGTCATCGCGGAGATAGCGCGGGTGCTGCGGCCCGGGGGGCGGGCGTTCCTCTCGGCCCCATTGGGTTCCGGCATGCATCAGCGGCCGTACCACTTCTACGGCGGCTTCACGTCACATTTCTACGAGCACTTCCTGCCGCAGTACGGGCTCAGGGTCGTTTCCGTCACGCCCAACGGCGGATTCTTCAGAAACCTGCTCCAGGAGTTCCACCGCTGCTCCGCCATCATTGAGTCGCGTGGCGAGTCCTCGGTGCAGCCGATGATCCGGTACTTCATGAGGATGGCCGAACAGAGTGGGCTGTTGAATGGCCTGGCGGAGCAGGACGACAATGACCTCATCGAGGAGTTTACGATCGGTTTTCACGTCGAGGCGGTAAAGTCGGATGAGAAAAGCGACCGCAGCAGTCACCAATAGCGCGGCCCATGCGAGCGTGCGGCGCGAGCCCGGAGGCCGGGACGCGCGCCCGCTCACGGAGAAGCCAGCCCATGGCTGTTGAGCCGAACGCCGATGCTTGCGAGTCGGGCGTGCTGGTCAGCGTGGTCGTTCCGGTGTTCAACCGGGAGCGATTCATCGCCCGATGCCTTCGGAGCGTGGCCGACCAGGACGGCGTGGACCGCTCGCGAATCGAGATCGTCGTGGTGGACGACGGCTCCACGGACGGCACAGCCTCGGTGGTGGCCGGGCTGGACGTCCGTCCGGCCAGGCTCGTGTACCTGAAGATCCCGCACGTCGGTCAGCCGGGCACCGTGCGCAATCACGGCCTGGAGCGGGCCTCCGGACAGTATATTGCCTACTGCGACTCGGACGACGTGTGGCTGCCGCATCATCTGGCGACGGCTTTGCGGGAGTTTCGCAAGGACCCCAAGCTGATGATGATTACCACGCACATGGCCCTGGCTCGGTTCGAGCCGCGGGAAGACGGCGCAATCGGCACGGAGTACGTTGTTCCGCCGCACCCAATGCACGTGGCGACCACCAACTGCCGCGTCCACAGGCACCAGTGCCTGGAGCGCGTGGCCGGCTTCAACACCGACCGGTGGGGGGAGGACAAGGCGTTCTTCCATCGCATCGAGGAGTCGTTCGCGTGCAGGAAGCTCCCCATCGTCACGACGGTCAACGGCTACATCGTCGGCGGGAACAACATCACCTACGAGTTCGATGGCGGCGTGCGACGGGCGTTCTTTCACGGGGCGGCAGGTGCCCGGCCCGCCAGGTCGCGCGTTCGGACCTTCTGGGAGGGCTCGGACCTGCCGGACGGCCGACCGCGCCGGTTCAGCGGGCGCAAGCTCGCGTTTGCCCTCGCGGCGGTCGTGCTGTTCTTCCTGGTGCGCGCGCCGTTCTGCCGCGCCCCTCTGGTCTATGAGGAGGGCATCTTCGCGGATGTTTTCGTCAACCGTCCCCAGGGCCCCGATTACCACTTGGCGGCACGTATTGACGGGGTGAACGTTTACCGCCCTCTCAGTCATCCGGCGCCGCTGTACGAGTCGATGCGGCTGGCGGGCTTGGCGATGCGGTGGCTGGTGCCGAACCCTCCGCTGCCCGACGAGGTGGTCACGCCGCGGCTGCGGCTGGCGTTCTCGCTGTTCCAGTTGGCCATCTGGCTGGGCGTGCTGGCGCTGGTGGTGTTCGGGAGGACATGGTCTCGTCACCGGCTGCTGCTGGCGATGCTGGTGCTGGTGATCGCATCGCCGATTGCGATTGCGACCTCCACCCAGTTGCAGGTTGACGGCAGCGTCGGGGTGCTGATGAACGGGCTGATGGCCCTGGCGATTCTCTGGGCCGTCCGACAGGACTCGCCCGGCCCAATGTCGCTTGGGTTCCTGGCCCTCGGGGCCTTCGTGGTGGGGTTGGGCAAGCAGGAATGGACCATCGTGCTGTTGTGCACGGTGGCGTGCTGGCTGGCATATCTGGCCGGGCTGCGGATTGCCGGCCGGCGCGTGGGCCGGCACGTCCTTGCCGCCGTGGTGATCCTGGTCGCCCTGGCGGCCGGCAATGCCCTTAGCTACGTCATCGACCCGCTCAACTACCGGGGGGGCATCGCGGTGATGGAACGGGTCATCCCGGCGTACACCGTCGCCAGTCGTTCCGGTGTCTCCTGGCTGTGGGTGACGGGCAAGAGGCTGCCTATGCTCGCTACGCCGCTTATGCTGATGGGCGTGCTGGCGGTGATGCTGGCGGCCAGACGCTGGCGGGTGGGGCCATATCACGTGCTGCTGATACTCTACGGGCTGGGGCTGTTCGGCCCGTTCTTCGTGTCCAAGTGGCAGACCGACCCGCGGTATTTCGCCCCGTCGGTTGTGGCGCTGGTGATCGCGGTTGCGGCGGTCTTTCCCCAGCGCATCGACATCAGGGCCGCCGCGGCCGTCGCGGTGGTGCTCCTGGGCATGGCCATCCATGACGCGACGTTCGTCGTCCGGCGCATCGTGCGCCGGCCTGACCCGGCGCCGGCACTGGTCGTGCCGAGTGACAAGTCGACCGTCCCGCGCCTGCCGACCGGCCGGGCGTGGAACAAGCCCGACGTGGACTTCGTGGGCGACGGCATCAGCCGGGCCGACGCCGCCAGCCTATTGGAGAAGTACGGCAAGACGCTTTTCGTGCCCCAGCCGCAGTAAGTTCCGGCTCGGCACTCAGGAAAGTCGACAGATGACGGCCATGGACCATCCCGCAGTCAGCGTGCTGATGCCCGTGTACAACGGCTGTTCGGCCCCTCGGGCCGGGCTGATCAAGCGCTTGCTGCGCCGCAGGCGCCGGCCGGGCGTCCAGGCCGACATTCCGAGCTTCCTGCGTCTGTCCATAGAGTCGGTCCTCGACCAGACCTTCGAGGACTTCGAGTTCGTCATCGTGGACGACGGCTCAATGGACGGCACGCCCGCGGTGCTGGCACAGTACGCCGCGCGAGATGATCGCATCCGAGTCGTTCGCAGCCGGGCAAACAGGGGAGTGGCGGCGGCCCTGAACCTCGGGCTGCGACAATGCCGCGCGCCGCTGGTGGCTAGGCAGGACGCCGACGACCTGAGCACGGTCACGCGGCTGGAGGTGCAGAAGGCCTTCATGGACGGCCGACCACGGACGGCCATGTGCGGCACGGGGGCGTACGTAATCAACGCCGAAGGAAAGCTGATGTTCGAGGTGCGCCACGTCTGCGCGAACGAGGAGGTCCGCCGGTTCCTGGCCGGCGCCGGCTGCCCGTTCGTGCACGGCAGCGTGATGTTCCGAAAGGAGTGCGTTCAGGAGCTTGGGGGCTACAGCGAGCAGGAGCGGTTCCGCCACGCCGAGGACTATGAAATGTGGGTCCGCCTGGCCGGTAAGTACGTGCTGGAGAACGTCCCCGACAGATCGCTGTACTTCCACCGTCAACACGACTCGAAGGTCGGCGAGGTCCACCGAAGCCGGCAGGAGCGGGCGACAGAGCGGATACTCGCCATGGCACGGAGAGGGTTGGGCTGAGGCCGCACCATGCGCATCCTCTACGTGGCCATCAAGCACGACTACGGCAACCCGGCCAGGGGGTTCAGCTTCGAGCACTGGAGCTTATACCACAGCCTCGTGAGCATGGGGCACGACATCTTGTACTTCGACTACGTCGGGCTGCTTGGCGCCATGGGCCGCGACGCGATGAATCGCCGGCTGTGGGAGGTGGCCAGGTCCGAGCAGGCGGACCTGATGTTCACTGTGCTGTATGAGGAGCAGTTGGACAGGTCCGTGGTGCGCCGGATTTCGGAGGAACTCCAGACCGTCACGGTAAGCTGGTTTTGCGACGACCATTGGCGGTTTGAGCGTTTCTCGCGCCACTGGGCGCCGTGCTTCAACTGGTGCGTGACCACGGCCCGCAGCGCGCTGCCCAAGTACGCCGCCATCGGGTACGGCAATGTCATCAAGAGCCAGTGGGCATGCAACCCGTTCCTGTACCGCAAGCTGGACGTGCCCCTTGAGCACGACGTGACCTTCGTCGGGCAGCCTCATGGGAACCGCCGCGCAATCATCGAGGCCCTCCGCGCCGCGGGGGTGCGCGTGCAGACCTGGGGCTACGGCTGGCCGGCCGGGCGACTTGGCCAGGAGCAGATGATCCGCGTGTTCAACACCAGCCGGATCAACCTGAATCTCCCCAACCCCGCCATGATGTCGCCGACGCCCGGCGAGAGCCGACGGCGAAACCTGAAGCTCCGCACGGGTGAGTTCCTGCGCCGCATGCCCGGCGGGATGCGCGCCAGGGGCCTGGCGCATCGGGTGTGGGGCGGGCTGCGCCGTTTCCGGCCGGGCGTTCGGCTCAGTCCGCCCGATCTCATCAGCGACCCGAACGACCAGATCAAGGGCCGCAACTTCGAGGTGCCTGCCTGCGGGGCGTTTCTTCTGTCCGGGCAGGCGGAGGAACTATCGGAGTATTACGAGGACGGCCGCGAGATCGTCTGCTACAGCACGATGACGGATCTGATCGAGAAGGCCCGCCGGTATCTGGCCGACGAGGCCGAGCGCGCCGCCATCGCGCAGCGCGGATACGAGCGCACGCTGCGCGAGCACACGTATGAGCATCGCTTCGCGGATCTGTTCGCGAGGGTGGGGCTTCCGCAGGCGCCGGCGGCGGAGGTGCTAGCCGCCTCGCCACGCCCCGGACATACCGAGTACGTCCGATGACCGCCGACACGACCCGCGGCCGTTGAAGCGCGCGCGGCGCTTTGGTATCTTCTCGCCCTGCCGCCCGCCGCCGGGCGCGACGCGTTGGCCGCCGCAGGTCGGCCGACCTAGAGGGATTCATGAAGACGCTTCTGGTCAACCCGCCCTGGTTCTGCCTGATGAATCGGCAGAAACGCGACCTGCACCTGGGTCTGGCCTACGTCGCCGGGGCCCTGACGGCCGCCGGGTCCGACGTGCAAATCCTCAACGGCGAGCAGGCACTAGCCTCGCACACCATCGACAGGGGCGCCAAGCCGCCCCCGCTGCTGTTTCATGCCACGGAGAAGTATCTGGCGTATCAGGACCCCTCCTCGCCCATCTGGCGGCTGTGGGCCGGGTCCATCCTGGCCGAGTCGCCCGACGTGGTGGGCCTTACGTCCTGGTCGGCTGCATTCTTCTCCACCGTCAACACCTGTAAGGCGCTGAAGGCCATCAGGCCGGATGTCGTGACGGTCGTCGGGGGCGTTCACGCCACGCTTGACCCGTCGGCATTCATGGACGTTCCCGAGGTGGACTTCGTGGTGCGGGGCGAGGGCGAGAGGGCCGCCGTGGCCCTGTGGGGGCTGCTCCGCGACGGCGGCGACGTGCGCCGCAAGAGCACAGCCGTCCGAGGGGTCTGGACCCGCTTGGACGGCCGTACGCACGATGGCGGCACGGCTGCTCTTATCGAGCCCCTCGACGATCTGCCCTTTCCCAGCTACGACCGCCTCATCGGCCGGCCGGCGGATGCGATTCCCGGACTGGTGACATCGAGGGGCTGCCCGTTCCGCTGCGGGTTCTGCGCCTCCGATGCGCTGTGGACCGCCCGCGTGCGGTTCCGCTCCGTCGATTCGTGCCTGGACGAGTTGGAGGACTATCGCCGCAGGTACGGGCTGGAGTCATTCCGGATCAACGACGATTCATTCTGCGTTCGGAAGGGACGCGTCCTGGAGTTCTGCGACAAGCTGGTCAAGCGTTTCGGCCGGGGCAGGGTGAGCTTCTGGGCAGACGCCAATGCCGACACCGTCGATGATGACATGATCGAGGCCCTGGAGTCGGCCGGCTGCAGCACGCTCTGCCTGGGGATCGAATCGGTGGCCCCGCGCATACGCAGGCAGTTCATCCGCAAGAAGGTGGACCTGGATCACATGCGCCGCTTGGTGGCCCGCATCAACCGCAGCCGGGTCTCCGCCGGCGCCTACTTCATGACCGGCTTCCCGCACGAGACCGAGCAGGAGCTCATCCAGACCGTTGAGTTTATGAAGGATCTGAAGGCCGAGATCAACGAGTGGAGCGTGGTGACGCCGTACCCGGGCACCGAGCTGCACCGCTACGCGCTTGAGCACGGTATCCTTCCCGACGCCGGACCCGAACACCTAATGCACCATTCGCTGAAGACTAGCATGGCGGACATCCCGTTGCGGCGACACGAGGAGATCCTTCGGGAGGTCCTGGACATCTGCGAGGCGCTCCGCATCCGTCAGGCCAAACGACGCGGCGGCGAGGCGTTCTACCGGCGGTGGCGCAGGCGCCTGCTGCATCCCGGCAAGACGGTGGCCCGCCTGTTCCGGCGGTAGGGCGCCGTCCCCCGCGGCGGGGCGTCTTGTCGCGGCCTGCCGGTGCAGCAGCACATCGGCGACGGGTACGACTGCGCTTCGGAGCTAATCTGCGCCCGCCCGGAGGCCGAGCATCTCCTGTTCCTGGATGGCGACCATGCCTACGAGTCCGTCCTGAAGGAGCTGCACCTGGCTGCGATGTTCCGGAGCGGATGCCTGCTGGTCCACGACACGTTCTACCAGCCGTCTTCCAGCTACAATCACGGCCCGTACTTGGCGATCGAGGATTTCCGCAAGGAGTTCCCGTTCTCGCAGGTGCTGCATCTGGCCACCGGGCTGCCCGGCATGAGCTACCTGCGGGTGGGCTAGCTGAGCGGCGCGGCGCCGGTAGCCGCCGTTGTCCCCAGCAGAGCGAGAAGGTCACATTCTGCTTGGGGCCTCCCGGGCGGGGCGATGGTGCCGTCGCAGGCCGGCCCTGATGCCGGCCCAGACGCCGCGACGCGCGTCACGCCGGAACCGCCGCGCCTGCTGCCGGCTGATTGCCCCCCTGCGCGCGGCTCGGGCAAATCGCACCGACAGGGCGATCAGCCGGCCAATCGCGCGCACGACGGCGCGCACCCCTGAGCCGCGCCGGCGGTTCTTCATCGCGAAGTACAACTGGTTCTTCAGCTCGCAGTGCCAGTTCCGCACCAGTTCGTCCTGGCGGTGGCCGCCAGGGGCCAGCATGTGCACCACCACCGCCTGCGGAACGTGCACGACGCGGAAGCCGGCCCGGATGAGGCGTACGCACACGTCCGTCTCGTCGTAGGCGAACTCGATGAACTCGTCGAAGCCGCCGATGCGCTGCAGCGCGTCCTTGCGGAACGCGCAGCAGCAGCCGCACACGCGGTTGTACCACGGCCCACGAGGGTCGTTGAACTCGCCGGGACGGTCGCGCACGTCGATCTGCCGGCCGCTCAGCCGGACGATGCCGTTGCAGAAGGCCGGCTCTGGCGGGTCGGTCCGCCCGTCGAGAACCTGCCCGCCGGCCGCCGCGACATCGGGATTCTCAAAAGCGGCCGATATGTGCTCCAGCCAGTCGGGCCGGGGCGCCGCATCGTCGTCGCAGAAGGCCACGATACTGCCGCCGGCGGCCGCCACGCCGACGTTGCGGGCCGCCGAGAGGTTCCTGCGGTCGATTCGCAACAGCCTGACGTCCGGCTGCCCTGACAGCATCTCCTCGGCCTGTGGCTCGCACGGGCCCATGACGACGATCTTCTCAAGGCCCGCCAGCGTCTGCCCGCGCAGGGCCGCCAGGCAGGCCTCCAGGCACTCGACGCGCCCGAGCGTGCAGACCACAACCGACATCTGCGGGCGGCTCCCATCGTGTGCATGTGCTGGAGAAACCATGCCTGATATCGCGCAGTCTTTGCTCCGCGCCGGCGATTGCAGCGGCGGCAGACCGGCAACTCGCCGCTAGATGCTCTGGCCGTACAGAAGAGCGCGGGTGAACCTGCATACCAGGTGCTTGTTGGCGAACAGCAGCGGCAGCAGCATGTGCACCGGCGTGCTGGGCGGGCGCAGGGCGTCGGCAAGCCTCTTCCGCCACTCGTTCTTGTACCGCATCAGGGCGTCCTGGGGATCTTTGCTCTTCAGCGCGGCCAGCGCCACGTCGGCCGCGATCACCGCCGAGCGAATCGACGGGGCCAGCGTCTGGGCCGTGATCGTGTCGACGAACCCCCCGGCGGTCCCGCAGAGCAGGCAACGCTTCGCGGCGTGCGTTTCCAGGTCCAGCGCCTCAGCGGCCGGCGGGTGCCACGCCGCGGCCCGCGCGCGGCCGAGCGGAAGCTTGGCCGGCAGGATGTCGGCACTCTGAAGCCTGGCGACGAGCGCCGAGAGATCCGCCGCCGGCGGGCCCTCCAGGCCCACCGAGGACACCACTCGCACGTGCAGCGCGCGGCCGGCCGCGAAAAACAGCCCCAGCTTGCCCCTGGTCTCGGAGGCGGCCACGTTCAGCACCCCGGACAGGTGCCGGGGCAGCTTGCGGCTGCCCAGCGGCACGTCCAGCCCGACGGCCACGAACGGAGATTGCGGCGGGGCCCGCACCGGCAGGGCCAGGTCGGACAGCACCTCGGTGGGCCTGCCCTGGGCCACCAGCAGAAGCCTTGCGGACACCTTGGCCGCGCCGGCGAGCAGCACGGAATCCTCGCCGAGTTGGATAGCCGGCCGCTCCGGCATCCGGCGGACTGAGACGCCTGCCTTCTTCGCGCGGGCGACAAGGGCCTTGATGAGGTCTGCGGCATGCATCACCGCGCCGGCCGGGCCGCGCGTGGTGTACTCCACTTGTCGTGCGAGTTTGGCGTCGTGGTAACGGACAATGCGAAAGTCAGTCGCCCCCGCGCTCCTGGCGGCCGTCTTTGGCAGGTCGGCCGCCTCCAGAAAACCGCGCGGCGCCCAATCGGCGATCGGGGACTCGCAATCAACGTGCGGGCAGTCCACCAGCGCGACGCGAGCCTTGCGGGCGGCCAGATAACACGCCGCGGCGCATCCCGCGGGCGTCGCGCCGAGAACGGCGATGTCGAACATCTTTGCCATGGGTGGCTACGATAGCCGGGGGGCCTGTGCGGTGGCAAGCAGCCAGGCTGGCGATCCACGGCGCGGCGGGGCTTCCTGGCCTGAGGCAGTAGAAGGTCATCCCGCCGTCAGTCCGGTTCCGCAGAAGCCCCGGGCCGCCAGTCCGGGGGCTGATAGTGACGGGCGACCGCGGTACGCGCCCTTGGCCGGCCATCCTGGCAGCTTGGGATTAACGATCCCCGCTGTGAGGTACTGCTCTGTTTCCTTCCGGGCTTCTGTCGGTGTCTGTGACTTGGGCTTTCGCTTCATGGTTCCACCCCCGCCCCGGGAATCGCCTCCGCGTCCCGTTGAGCAGTGCCGATGGCGCTCGCTAAAGGCTGCGACAAACTAGTAGACGCACGACCTTGCAGAAAGTTTCAGCCAATACTGGTTGGAGGGCCGATCACTAATGCTCCAAGGGCCGCTGTCCTGCCGCGGTCTTCTTGATCCCGCGACAAAACCGATCCCCGAAGCGCACAACGTGGCCTCTGCTGGCCGTACAGTCGCTCAGGGCTTCGCGCCGGCTTTCACGGCCGCCTCCAGCAGTTTCTTGAAGCGGGCCTCTTTCATGATCCATTCCACGTGCCCGTCGGCGAAGCCGACGTTCACGCCGTCAGCCGGCCATGCGTCGTGCCTCTCGTAGATGACGAGCCGCCGGTGGTCGGGCTTGCCCCTTGGCTGGACGTACACATACCCGTCCTTCATGTCCGGCTGGTCCGGGCGCCTCAGCACCTCGGCGGTAAGTATCTTCCCATCGACCAGCGTCTGAAGGTCCGCAGGCCAGGCATCCTTGTGCTGTTTGCCGTACGTGTAGCAGGCCACCAGAATCACCTGGATGTTCTTGGCCGACGTGACCCGCCGGGCCTGCTGGCGGCCCCGTTGCAGCGGCGGCAGAACCAGGGCGGAGATGGCCGCGTCGCACTGCTCGGAGTCGAGCGTCAGTGTGAGCCGGTCGTCCGCGACCTTCGGCGTCACCATGGCCAGATGCTTGTCGAGCTCGGGCACGAGCTGCTTGGCCTTGTCCTCACCGCCCAGCAGCACAATCAGCCACGTGCGCAGGTACCGCACGAGTGTCTTGTGGAAGGCCTTGGCGGCGTCGGGGCTCTCGGACTGGATCGTGACGGCGAGCTTCGTCTTCGGCGGCGGGTCGGCGCCGATCGCCGTCCACAGCATGCCGCGCGTGAACACCTTGCTGGACCCGCCGCCAAGCTCCGCCGGCAGCTCGGGCAGCATCTCCTCGATGACCCGGCGGGCGTCGTCCGTCGGCAGTATCAGCAGTTGCACCGTCGTGTCGCCTGCGGCTGCGAAGGCCTTCGCCAGCTCCGGGCGGTTGTGAGGCTTGTCCATCTTCCGCACCCGCTCGATCTGCGGGGACAGGCCGAACAAAACCGCTCCGCGCACCACCTCGGTCGTCGGGTGGTAGCCGCCGCGCCCGGAATCCTCGCGCGCGGGCCGGCTGGCGGGCCCACGACTGGCGGCCGGTATCGCGCGCTGGATGGCCTCAGCGTCGGCGCCTTCCCCCAACGGCAGCACGACCAGAAGCGGCCTTGGCAGGTCGGACAGGCTCATAACGAGGAACATGTCCCTCGCGCCGCCCTTTATCAGGCCGCCGACCACCTTGGACATCTCCGACTTGGCCTTGGCAAGCTCCTTCGCCTCGTGCTCGCCGGAGATCTTCAGCATCTCCTGGAGCCCGGCGAAGGTGGCGTCGAAGTCCAGGCGGGTCAGATCGACGCGGATCACCGCGAGGGTCAGCTCGTCGATGAACGGCGCGATCGCTTTCGCGGCCGATTGCGGGTCGTACGAGGGCTTTGGCTGCTGCGCCTGCGCCAGACCGCAAGCGACCTGAACCAGAACCACGAGTGTCAATGCGCGTCGCATGGCGGGTCTCCTAGATGGTTCTCACTTCGTTAGCGTCAGGATGTAGCGGCCGCTGTCGCTGGGGCTCATGCCCTCCAGGGCCGGCGCGTCGAGCGTGACGGTTTGCCCATCGACCTTGTATCCGAAGGGCTTGCCGGTGACGGGGTTGACGGGGATCGGCACGGCCTTGATGTCTTCGAGCTTCGCGGGCGGCTTGCCGTCGTGTGCGGCCGCGTATAGACGCACCGCCTCGATGCACCGCAAGGCGGCGATGTGGCGGTCCAGCCGGGCCTCCTGGAAGCGCACGCGCCCCAGCGCCGGAAGCAGCGTGACAAGCGGCCAGGCCTCCATGCTCTGCTTGTCCTTCCGGAGGGCTGTCTCGGCCTGCTCGAAGCCCCGCTGCGCCTGCCAGTAGGGCACGTAGTGCCACTTGAACAGGTCGTCCCGCAGCCGCTGATACGTGTGGACGGCGTAGATCGAGACCACCTCCCTGACGGGCATCTTCTCTACCTCATCCGGCTTGCGGCCCTGCGCGATGAGGAACTGCTTTCCCTTGGCGTAGTGGCGGATCATCATGATCGCGACGGCGCCCTGTGCGGCGCCGTGCCCGGGCACCTCGTTCAGCATCTTCTGCCACTGGGCGGGATCGATTCGCCCCCCTCGCGCCACCCCGGCCAGGAAGGGCCACTGCATCTCCGCGAAGCCCATCTCGACCTCGATGGGCTTGCGCATATCGACCATCGGACGTGGCAGGGCGGTCAACGCCCAGTACAGGTTCGGCGAGTTGGGCTCCTGGATGAGCTGCTCGACCTGCTGGAGCATCTTCCCGGCCGTCCCGCTGCCGACCAGCGCGCTGATCAGCACCGGCGCCTCAGCGACGTGGCGGCCCATGGCCAGGCCGCTCTGGAGGGCCTGGACCGCCCCCTCGACATCGCCCTCGGCGATGCGAAGTCGGGCGCGGACGAACAGCAGCTTCGACAGGTCCCGCAGCTTCGAGAGCTCGGGCAAGAGCATGGAGTACCCTTCCTCGCGCAGGGGGTATCGCCAGTCGCAACGTTCGCATCGCGCGGCGCGGTCAAGCTGGCGAAGCCAGTACTCATGCTTGTCCAGCAGCTCGTGCACGTTCTTGCGGGGCAGGTCCTTGAGAGGTAGGTCCATCCACGCGCCGATCTGCTTCTTCTCGGCGTCGTCTAGCGTCAGGCCGGTGAGCACCTGGTAGTAGGTCTGTGCGGCGTCGGTGGGGGTCTTCTCAAGGAAGGTGGGCAGCAACTGGTACTTGAGCGTCGGGATGGGCTCGGCCGCCGGCCGGGCCGATAGGCGCGTCTCGCGCGGCTCGGCCGGTTCCGGCGCCCGCCTGCGGTCGGCGACGGCGTTCAACACCTGGGCCATGCAGGCGGTGGACAGGGCGAGCGCAGTCAGCAGTGCGATGGCGTATCTCATCATCGTATCTCCCCTTGGGTGCCGAAGGGCAGCAGGTCGCGCCACGTGATGATCTGGGCCTCGCGGACGGCCGGGCGGAGCGCGGCGGCCGGTTCGTGAAGCCCGTTGGCGACGGCCGGCAGCGCGTCAAGACCCATCTCCAGAACGCGCCGGCGGACATTTAGGTACGCATCCTCCGGCATTGCCGAGGCGGTTGCGACGAGGACCGGTGAGTGTGTTTGACCGGGCTCGGCTGGTTGGACGATTGGCACATGGACGATTCGCTCGACTTCGCGCGGCGCGGGGCGGGCGATCAGCGACGCGACAAGCGCGGCCGCCAGCGCGCCGGCCAGGCCCTGCCACCAGACGGACCGGCGTCGTGCCGAGGCGCGACCCAGCCGGAACATCAGCTCGCCCCGGTCGATCCCTGCGCCGGCCGGCCGAAGGCCCCCAAGCGCCGATTCCAGTTCGCGGTCGGCGGGGGTCAGTTCGTCTTGGCCTTGCATGGTGCAGCCATCCTTTCCCGCAGCGCCGCCAGTGCGGCGCGGTAGCGGCTGAAGACCGTCGAAATGGGGCTCCCGACGATCTCCGCGATCTCCTGTAGCGTCAGTCCGCCCCATATTCGCATCACGATCACCTCACGCTGCGGCCGGGCCAGCGACTCCAGCGCCGCTTGGGCAGCGGCCGCGTCAATCAGGTCCTGGGAGCGGGGCTCGAACCACTCAGAACGGCCGTCCGCGCGGCGCTGCTCGTGCCTGCGGCGCCGTCGGCTGGACCGCAGCTCGGACATCGCCGCATTGCGCACGGAGCGGAACAGCCAGCCCGAAACGCTCTGCGGCGGACCGCCCTGACGCAGCAGCCGGATGAACACCTCCTGCACGGTGTCCTCGGCGGCGCCCGCCGGCAGCCACTGCCGCGCGTACAGCGCCAGTCGCGAGCCGTACTCATCGAACCAGCGGCCCAGCATGTCCGGCGTGATGGTTCCCACGGGAATCGGTCTTACCACCCCCTAGACGCCGCCCGCGAGGCGATTTGCGAACCCGTTGTCGGAGAGAATCGGCGGCGCCGGCGACGGGCGCGCTCAGGCGGGGTCGGTGATGTCCTCCTCCCCCAGCAGCACGAAGCCGTGGTTGGTCAGCGCGTGCGTGGCGATGACCTTGTCGTCCACGTGCAGCACCATGACCGCGCCCTCCTCGCGGCGGATCAGCAGCGGGTAGGCGAAGTGCACGTTTACTTCGGCCCGCAGCAGGATGGCGCAAACCTCCGACAGCGCGTTGGCGTCGGTGAGGTGGACGAGCAGGACGGGGCTTTCCGTGAACGGCAGGCTGCGCGACTTCAGCAGCTCGCGGGCCTTGTTCGGATCGGACAGAACCGCGCGGATGACGGCCCAGTCGGTGGAGTCCACAACCGACATGCCCAGCACCTGCACCCGGCGTTCGGCCAGTACGTCCAGCAACTCCTTGAGCTGTCCGACGCGATTGGCCAGGAAGATGCTGAACTGAACGGCGAACGGCTCTTCGTGCGATCTGGCCGTCTTGAATTGCTGCGAAGGCATCGAAAGCATTATACGTTCCGGCGTGCGGCCGGGTAAACGAGCAAGACCGGGCGCCGCTCCATTTTCGGCTTGAGCGGCCGTGCCGGCGGTGGTACATACTGTCGCCATGAGACTCACCTGCACGATCGCACTTGCAGTGGGGGCTGCGGGGCTGGGCGGATGCCTCGAACGGGACATCACCATTACCTCCGAGCCCGCCGGCGCGCTGGTCCGTCTCAACGACGTGGAAGTCGGCCGAACGCCGGTTACCGTGCCGTACAAGTGGCACGGCGACTACGACGTCATGCTCCGCCTGGACGGCTACGAGACCATCAGCACACACGCCAACATCAACGTGCCGCTTCACGAGGTGCCCCCGCTGGACCTGCTCAGCGAGCTGGCCCCCTGGACGTACCACGATCGCCGCTATCTTCACTACAAGATGAGCAAGCTCGAGCTGCCCGACGACGAGACGCTCGTGCAGCGGGCCGAGCAGATGCGCCAGGAGAACCTCAAGCCGGTCAAGTGACGGGCGGCGGGTCAGTCGCCGTCCGGGCGGGCAGGCGTGGCCGGCAGCGTTTGCGGCGGTGCTTCCTGCGGCTGCTCCATCTCGACGCGAGTGAGCGTCATGCCCTCTTCCCACCGCACAGACGAAACCTCTCCCGATGCGTCCAGGTGGTACGTCACGTCGTAGCGCCCCCGACCGGTGGCGACCGTGCAGCGGACCTCCCGCGCCCCCACGGGCGTCATCGTCACACGGTTGAGCGCCACGGTGCCGGTGGCCTCCGACTCCTCGTTGGATACAAAAGCGAAGGTGGCCTCTCGGCCGCGATCGGCGACCATGCGAACCGCCAGCCACATCAGGCCCTCGGGCAGGTAGTTGGCTGGGATCGGGACCGAGTCGATCGGCTGGCCGTTGACGGTGACGTGCACGTCCTCGCCGGCCAGGATGATTCCGATGATCCGGTTCTCGCCGACGTACGCAGCCTGGTACTGGCCGGCGGACAGATCGCCGCGGATCGACCAGTCCTCGCGGACGTTGCGCAGCCGCCCCCTGAACGCCGGCAGCGGCTCGTCGCGGACCCGCCCGGCGAATCCCCCGTCGGTGGCGACCCGCTCGACTGTAACGCGCCCGGTCTCCCGCCCGGCCCCGTCGCGCCGAACGAAGACGGCCTGAAGCGCGCCCCGAGGCCAGATGTCTGACAGGGACCGGCGGCGCATCTCATCGACCAGGTGAGCGCCTTCGCGCATGGCCGCGTTGCGGAAGCGGGTCAGCCACCACGCGACGGCGACGGTCACCAGGAGGATGCCGATCATCAGCGAGGTCAGCAGTACCTTGCGCGAATTAGCCGTCGGCGGGGGCATCTGCGTATCGTATTGCAGCCTTCCGGCGACTGTAAAGGCCGGCGGCCAAATCGCCCGTACGTCTGCGGCGGCGGCATGGGCCCATACGTGCTTGACGGGTGGCGGGCGGCTCTACAGAATAAGGGCCGCATGACTTACGCTCGTACAACCAAGGCGGCAGACAGGAGGCCCGCCCTGTGGCCCGGCAGCGTCACGCTGTAAACCCAGCGAAGGTCAAGGCGCAGATCAGCGCCCTGGAGGCCCACCCGCCCACGGAATTGTTCCAGCGCCGGCTGGACGTGCGCCGGCGCTTGGGCATCGCCCTGCTGAGCCTTCTGGGAGCGGTGCTGCTTACGATCTCGTTTGCCCCCTTCGACTTCTGGTACGTCTGCTACGTGGCGCTGGTGCCGTGGGTGCTGTCGCTGAGCACGGACACGCACGGGCGCTGGTCGGTGCTGTGCGCCTGGCTGAGCGGGCTGCTGTTCTGGCTGGCGAACCTGTACTGGCTGTGGTGGGTCACGCTTGTGGGCTACGCGCTTATGGCGCTGTACCTCTCGGCGTACTGGTTGGTGGCGGCTCTGGTGCTGCGATCGTCGATTCGCCGCAACTGGCCGATGTGGATCGTGCTGCCGGTTCTGTGGGTCGCGCTGGAGTTCGTTCGGGCCTACGTCATAAGCGGGTTTCCATGGTTCTACCTGGCCCACAGCCAGTATGCCCAGGCTAGGCTGATACAGATAGCCGACGTTACGGGGCAGTACGGAGTGTCGTTCTTCGTGGCGATGGTCAACGGCGCGCTGGTCGACCTTCTGAACAGCCCGCTGTTCGTGCGGACCAGGAGCGGCCCGCGCCTCGGCCGGCAGTGCCTGTGCGGAGTCGCGGCCTGCGCTGGGGCGCTGGCGGCGCTTCTGGGATACGGCACGTGGCGGCTCAACCAGCAGACACTCAAGCCCGGGCCGGTTATCGGCATCTGCCAGCAGGCGTTTGGGGTTTCGCTGCGCCGCCGGGCCGCCTCGCAGGAGCAGATCTTCCAGAGCCACCTGGATGCGGCCGGCACGTTGATCGGCGCCGGCTGCGACCTGGTGCTGTTTCCTGAAAGCATGCTGCCGACGGGGGTCAACCCGGACTTCCTGACGCGCGACTTCTCGGAGCTTTCGCCGCTGTATCTGACGCCGCTTGTGAGGCGCGCCTTCCCGCCGGAGGCCCGCCGGGGCTACTCCGACCGCATGCTCATGGAAGACCACTACCTGCCTTACCTCCGGGAGCAGGCCACGCGGACGGGCGAGATGTCCAGGCGGCTTGGCTGTCCGATTCTGGCCGGGGGCGTGGCCCTGAAGCCCAACCCCGCGCCGAGCAGGGCCAATGACTACTGGCTGAGGTACAACAGCGCGCTGTGGTTTGACGGCACTGGCGAGTTGCCGGCCGGCCCGGCGGCCACCCAGGGCGCCAAGCCGTTGTGGATGGCCTCGCCGCGCTACTACTCCAAGGTTCACCTTGTCCCGTTCGGCGAGTACGTTCCCTTCAGGCAGTCCTGGCCGTGGCTGCACCGCTTCCTGCGGTCGTTCGTGCCGGGGGTGATGGATCAACTGGAGCCGGGCACGGAATTCGTGACGTATAAGCTCTCGCGGCCGCCGCGCAAGGCCGGCGGCGGTCCGCCGGGGCCTGTCTCGGCGCCCGCCGCCTCGCAGGCCACCGCGCCGGCCACCGCAGAGCGAACGTGGCGCCTCGCCGTGCCCATCTGTTACGAGGGCACCTTCGCCCGCGTCTGCCGGGCGATGGTCCGCAAGGACGGCCGCAAGTCCGTCGATGTCCTCGTGAACCTTTCCAACGACGGCTGGTTCATCTGGCAGTTCGCCGGCGGCGGCATTCATCGCAGCACCGAGCACGCCCAACACCTGGCCCATTACTGCTTCCGCGCGGTCGAAAGCCGCGTGCCCGTCGTGCGGGCCGTCAACACCGGCATCAGCGCCTCGATCGACTCCAACGGCCGCATCCGCTCCCAGTTGACCAGGGGCCGCATAAGGACCATGATCGCCGGAAACCTGCTTCTGGACGGCCGAGAGGGACAGGATCAGGATTACGCACAACATGGTCCCTTGGTCCTTGTGGACAGCCGCGTTACGGTGTACAGTCTCGTGGGAGATGTCTTTGCCCTGCTCGCCGTTGCGGGGGCCGTCGCAATCATCGGACGCCTCGCGATCAGGCGGCGCAGGGCTGCCGAAGGAGTCGTGAATTGACCTGGACAGGTCGGTACTGTGTGCCGCTTGCCGTGATGTTGGGGGCTGTGCTCCTGGCACCCGGCTGCAATTCTGGCGGCGTGGCGCGCATGTCGATCGATCCCACCAGGGCGTATATCGACGCCAAGACCACGCTTCGTCAGGATGCGGACAAGGCCGATCCGGGCACCAAGGTCTTCGTGATGGAGGCGATGGCCGAGGTGATGGGTTACGAGGCAGGGGGAGTTTTCAAGCAGGCCCTCAACGAGGACAACGAGAATGTTCGTTTCGCCGCGGCGATGGCCATCGGCGACGTCAAGTACGAGCCGGCCAAGCCCCTCCTGCTGGCCAAGGCCACAATGTATACCGGCGAGCGGGACAAGCGGGTGTACTGCGCCGTCCTCTACGCCCTGTTTCGCCTCGGCGATACGTCGCGGTTGAGCGATCTTGCCGATCTGCTCCAGGACCCCGAACCCTCGGTCCGGGCGGTCGCGGCGCAGGTGATGGGCAAGATCGGCGAGCCATCGGCCGTCGGGCCGCTGAAGACCATCCTGGCCGACGAGCGCGACGAGGGCGCCAAGTACAACATGATCGAGGCCCTGGCGGTTCTGGGCGACTCGGGCAGCCAGGCGCTGCTGGAGTCGTATGCCAAGGGCTTCTACCTGGACCTTCGCCTGGCGGCGGTTCCGGCGATGGCGCGGGAGTATTCGCTGAACGCGGTCCTTGTCCTGCGGGAGCTGCTGGACATCAAGCACCCGCCGCGGGTGCGGGTGATGGCCGCCGGCGCGTTGGCCGAACTGGGCGAGGTGAGCGACGACGGCTATCGGCTCTCCGTGGCGGCCGCCTCCCGCCCTGGGAGCTTCGTGGACACGGGCGCCGACGACAGACGCCTGATTGTGGGCATCGAGGTTGCCTCGCTTCAGCGGCTGGCCGCCATCTCGCTGGGCTGGATGAAGCGGAAGCAGGCCGTGGACGTGCTGCATCCGCTGCTGAGCAGCGGCGATGGCGGCGTGCGTGTCGCCGCCGCGATGAGCATCATGAGGCTTCTGGCCGACCAGAAACGTCCGCTGCTTCCACCCGAACCCCAGCCGCCCGAGGGGCGAGCCCAGACGCCGACGCCCCGCCCCCGACCGAAGCTGCACACCGCCGGCGCCAAGGACTGACAAGGGCGACGGATTTATGTTTGACTTGACATGAGGCGGGCATAAGATCAGAATCTGCCGCGGATGCCTGCGGTGTCTGCGCGCAGCGGCTGCGCGGCTGTATCCCGCGGCCACCGGGTTTCGGCCACGGATGAGACGGTTCGGCCAGTACGGCCTGGTTGAAGGAGACATGGCTTGAACATCCTGACGAAGATCAGCGTGGTGGTCCTGGTTTTGCTGGTCGTGATCTCCAGCGTGGTGTTCATCACGCTGGCCACTCAGATGCCCAACTACAGGGACCTGTACGAAGGCGAGCTTGCGCGCAACAAACTCCTCTCGCAGGCCAACCGCCACGCGAACGTGGCACTGCGGCGGGCACAGATGGAGACCGGCCGGGAGAAGGGCCGCGCCGTCAAGGCCGAGGGAGACCTCGCCAGAGAAGGCGCCTCGCTCCGCGCCCAGCTTGACGAGGAGAGGGGCAATAACGTCGAGAACAAGATCAAGTTGGGCTCCATGGAGCTGGCCGTCAAGAAGATCAACGACGAGCTGGCCGCCAAGGAGCGGCGCAACCAGGGCCTGGTCGAGCAACTGGCCGAGGCCCGGGCGGTCCTGAACAGCACCAGCGAGCAGCTCCGCACGACCAACGACAAGCTCAGCCAGGAGAAACTCACCTCCGACAAGTATAAACGGCAGGCAGAATCCCATCTCGAGCGGATCACCGACCTTGAGGCCCAGATCGAAGAGGCCTACAAGAAGCTTGCCGAGAAGGGCCGGGCCGTCCCCGAGACCGGCGAGAAGCCCGCCGGGCTGACCCCGCCGGGCGTGACCGGCACGGTCACCGCCGTAAAGGGCAACCTGGCCAGCGTCAACGTCGGCTCCATCAAGGGCATCAAGCCCGGCATGGAGATGATGATCTACCGCGGGGGCGAGTTCGTGGCCTACTTGCAGATTCAGGATGTGGACACCAACCAGTCCGGCGGCGTCGTAGTCAAGAAGCGGCTCGACCCGATGGTGGGCGACAAGGTTGAGAGCATCGCGAAGGAGAGGTGAGCCATGACATCGACGCCCTCCGGCGGGCCGGTGATTCCCGTCAAGCCCCAGCCGACCGTCTATACCGTTCTGCTGCTGGTGGCCATCGTGGCGCTGGTCGTGACCCTCGCCGTAGTCCTGTACACGCTCATGTCTCCGACCCCTCAGGGGTACGGATTGGAGTTTGGCGACCTGTTTGGTCCTCTCAAGCAGCCCGGCCCTCCCGCGAGGTAGGGGACAGCTCGGAATGATCTTCGATTCCGTCATGGGTCTGTTCTCCTTGGACATGGGGATCGACCTGGGGACCTGCAACACCCTGGTCTGTGTCCGGGGAGAGGGCATCGTTCTCAACGAGCCCTCGGTGGTGGCCGTCAAGCGCGGCACCAACAAGGTCCTCCAGAACGGCAACGCTGTCGGCGTGGTCGCCAAGGAGATGCTCGGCAAGACCCCCGGCTCGATCACGGCCATCCGTCCCATGAAGGACGGGGTCATCGCCGACTTCGACATCACCGAGGCCATGCTGAGGTACTTCGTCCGCAAGGCGCACCATCGGCGCAGCATGTTCAAGTTCCGCCCGCGCGTCGTGATCGCCATCCCGTCCGGCATCACCGCCGTGGAGAAGCGGGCCGTCCTGAACTCTGCCGAGCGCGCCGGCGCGCGCAGGGTCTATCTGGTGGACGAGCCGATGGCCTGCGGCATCGGCGCCGGGCTGCCCATCACCGAGCCCACCGCCTCGCTGATCGTGGACATCGGCGGGGGCACCACCGAGGTCGCGATCATCTCGCTGGCCGACATCGCCGTCTGCGAGTCGATGCGGATGGCCGGCGACGACATGGACGAGGCCATCGCCGCGCACATGCGACGCACCTACAACCTGCTCATCGGCGAGCAGACCGCCGAGAAGATCAAGGTCCAGATCGGCTCGGCCTCGCCGCTGGAGCAGGAGCTGACCATGGAGGTCCGCGGGCGCGACATGATCTCCGGCCTGCCGCGCAAGACCATCATCTCCTCCGAGGAGGTCCGCGAGGCCCTCAGGGAGCCCGTCGGGGCCATCATCGATGCCGTCACCCGCACGCTGGAAAAGGCCGAGCCAGAGCTGTCCGCCGACCTGGTGGACAACGGCATTACCATTGCCGGCGGAGGGGCGCTGCTCCGCGGAATGGACACCGTGCTGGCGAACGCTACCGGACTGGACGTCCGCGTCGCCGACGACCCGCTCACTTGCGTTGCCCGCGGGACCGCCGTCTACCTCGAAAACATCGACGAGTGGAAAAAGTCGATGGAGTCCGACGAGGACGAGTTCTAGGTTCCCGGCGGGCTGCAGGATCCGGATCGTGGTTCCCCGCTTTCCCCAGCGCCGGTCTGTCGCGCATGGGCCGCTTGCGGTTTCACAGACTCTCCCGCACGACACCCATCTGACACAACCGCGGACTCGGAACAGAACGACCTTTCGACTGTCGATTGACCATTGCCGATTGACGATCGCGGGATTCTCCCCCAACTCTCTTCTCCCCCACATCTCTTCTCCCCCAACTATCTTCTTCCCCAAACCGCTTGTGGTTTCGCAGGCTCCTTTCCGCGGAACCTTACCCAATTCTCATCCGCAGCGCATTGAGCGCCGCCAGCGACGACCTCACCCGCACCATTTCGCGCGTGCCGCCGAACACGTGCCGCTGCACGTGCGTCTCCCCCTCGCCCGCAAGGGCGATGAATACCAGCCCGACGGGCTTGTCCTGGCTGCCGCCCCCGGGGCCGGCTATCCCCGTGACGGCAACGGCCCAGTCGGCGCCGCATCGCCGTCGGCATCCTTCGGCCATCGCCGCCGCCACCGGCTCGCTCACCGCGCCGTGTTCGCTCAGCGCCCCGCCCGGCACGCCGAGAAGCTCCTGCTTGAGGCGGTCGCAGTAGGCCACCATGCCGCCGAGGTAGTAGTCGCTCGATCCCGGCACAGCCGTGATCATCGCTCCGAGCATTCCGCCGGTACAGCTCTCGGCCGTGGCAAGCGTCTGGCCTCGCGCCCGCAGCAGCGACCCGACGGCCGAGGCCATCGTCTCGTTGCCTTCGCCGACGACGAGCTCGCCCAAGCGCCTGCGGATCTCTGCGGCTGCGGCGTCGATCCGCCGCTGTGCCTCGTCGGCTTTCCCGGCGCGGCAGCGGATGCGGACCGTCACCAGCCCGGCGGCCGCCGTCGTGCCCACCAGCGGGTCGGCGTCGCGGGCCATCAGGTCGGCGATCTTCGCTCCCACGTCGGACTCGCCGGCACCGAACGTGTGGATCGTGCGGCAGACGATAGCGCCCTGGCCCTGCGGCAGGCGAGGGGCCACGGCCTCCTCGAACATCCGCCGCATCTCGGCTGGCACGCCGGGCATGACGTACACCCGCGCGCCGCCGACGGCGGCCGCCAGACCCGGCGCCGTGCCCATCCGGTTGGGCAGCGCCCTCGCGCCGGCCGGCACCATCGCCTGGACGCGGTTCGATTCGGCCATCCGCCGACCGCGGCGCCGGAACATATCCTCGATCGCGCGAAGGCTCTCGCCGTCGAGGCTCAGCTCCGCGCCCATCGCGTCGGCCAGCCCGTGGCGCGACAGGTCGTCGGCCGTCGGCCCCAGGCCGC
>Ga0307380_10002191_pt1 | contig 27887 bp, 14 predicted proteins | sample UN3MG_FD_202239 | JGI IMG/M metagenome (GOLD analysis project Ga0307380, IMG submission 202239) | Soil microbial communities from Risofladan, Vaasa, Finland - UN-3 | ecosystem: Environmental > Terrestrial > Soil > Coastal area > Acid sulfate soil | place: Finland: Risofladan, Vaasa | collected... | reverse complement strand
CCTTCGGAGGCTCAGAACGCGGCCACCTGTCTCGAAGGAGACTACACGCACCCTTGCCGGACTTCTGCCTCAGGGTTGGCGGGCCTCGGCTCAATCGCACGTGCTCGCGTTGCCCGACTGGTCCACGGCGAGCACCTTGTAGTGGCAGGTCTGGTCGGGAGCCGCGTTCTCATCGAGGAACGACGTGGCAATGGTGGAGGCGACCTGCGTGGCGCCGCCCGGCGCGAAGTTCGGCTCGAAGCCGCGGTAGATGCGGTAGTAGCACAGGTCGGGCTCAGGGCTGGCCCGCCACGTGAGGCGGCGCTTGCCGTCGGGCGTCTTCTCGACGGCGAGGCCCTTCACGGGCGCGGGGGGCTGGTCGTCGCAGGCGGTGGTGTAGACCGTGAGGCTGCCCCTCTCCACGCTGTCGGCGAGCTGCCCGGCCTTCATTGCCACGGTGCCGGTCGGCCCCTGAAGATCGCCGAAGGGGTGGGTCGGCACTCGCGCGGGGTCGTACACGTACTTGCGGAATGTCGCGTTCAGGGGCTTGCCCTCGACCGCTATGGCAACGGGCACGTTCGCCTTGTTGCGGTTCACGACGGCGACGCTCCACGAGTCGGCCCCGTGGTGCTGGAGCGCGGCGACGCGGAGGCGTGGGTCGCTGCACTTCACCTTGAACACGGTCGCGGGGCCGCGAAAGAACCTGGTGAGGAGCCCGTAGGCGTAGTAGTGGGCCCGGGTGGAGAAGTCGGTGCCGCTCCACTTGAAGGTGCCCCACTTGTTGATATAGGTCTTCGAGTAGCCGTCGGGGAAGTCCATGAAGGTCCAGTAGCCCAGGGCGTAGATGCCGGCGTTGAGGGCCGCGACGGTCGCCTCGGCAAGCTGGAGGGCGACGAGCGGCTCCTGCTGCGTGTCCCAGTAGATGCACGTGTCGCGGCGGATGCCGTTGAGCGTCCGCCCGTCCTGTTTCGAGCCGAATTCGCCGAGGATGAAGTTCTTGCCCTTGCTGCGTGCGAGGTCGGCGCCCCACTGGAGCTTCGAGAGGAACCAGGGGTAGAAGCGTGGGTCGTCGAGGCCGTGCTCGTTGATGTAGTGGTGGCCGCCGTAGACGCCCGTGAGGTCGTCCATGTTCTTCGTCGCCCACTCGATGGTGTTCCAGCGGCCGATGGGCGAGGCGTCGGAGGCGAGGAGTTGGACATCGAGCTTCCGCGCCTTCAGTTCGTCGAAGAGCGCGCGGTGGTAGTCGCGGAACTTCGGCAGGTCGCCGCCCAGCGTGCCCCAGCCGCCCAGCGAAAGCTCATTGGTCATGCAGTAGGTCTTGAGGTTCGTGATGCCCTTCGTGCGCACCCAGTATTCCAGGTTGTCCACGACGCGTCTCGCATAGGCGGCGCGCTCTTCGCCTTCCTTCGTGTCCTTCGGGTTCCAGGTGGCGACGTACAGCTCGGTGCCCGTGGCCTTGAAGCGAAGCATGTGCTCGGCCACCTTGTCGAGCATCGGCTGGTCCCAGTCCCAGCGGTCGTTCATGCGGGCGAACGAGGGGTTCAGCTCGCGCCAGCGCTTGGCCACCACCTGCTCGAGCACGGCCTGCGGGATGTTGTGGGTGTGGTGGAAGACGTGGAACCCCACGCCGCCGAAGCGGGGCTGCACGACCTCGGTGGCCCTGATGCTCACCTTTCGCTCGCGGTCCTCCACGTCACGCATGGGGGTGGCCCTTTCCGAGCAGATGACCTCGACATCGTCGAACCACGCGGCGCCGTGGGAGTTGAAGACCATAGCGACCCGCAGCGTGGCGGCGCCGGCGGCGGCCCGGCCCGAGATGGCCAGCTCCTCCCAGCCCTCCCTCCCGTTGGCCGCATTGACCTTGCTGTGGAGGATGCCGCAGCGCTGGCCGCGCTCGTCGAGGAACTCGAGGACGAAGTACGCCCCGCTCCCGTCGGCCACGCCGTGGGTCCGCACCCAGGCCGTCGCGCGGAAGGCGTCGCCTTCGGCCACGTCGTGCAGGTCGAGTTGCCACTGCTGCCAGTGCGGCGTCTCGGCGGGCGGGATGGTGATTCGCGCGCAGCGGCGCCCGCCGTGGGGCTGCTCGGCCTCGACAGCGAACTCCGCCTTGCCCTGCTGCCGCCACGGCGCCTGCCCCTCCTCGAAGCCGGCCTGCGCCAGCGTCTCGTGCCCCTTCGCGCCTTCGCCCGCGAGGGCGGCGCGCACGGCAGGAAGCAGCGAGAGGCCGACCGCCACCGCGACCACGACCCGGGCGCTCCACCGATGCATCAAGGGCGGTCCTCCTGACACGAGTCCCCATCAGGATACCCGATCTCGATGCCTCAAACAACGCGGGCATTGCCTGGCGGCACGCGCTCGCATAGAATAGCAGGAGGAAAGTCGAGAGCAGATCGCAATGGCGGAACCGATCTCCCGAGTGGATGCGGCCTGGCAACGCGCCGGCCTGTCGTCGCGCCAGTGCCTGGCGTGCGACGTGTGCTGCCGGTTCGCCTCGCCGACGGCGTGCTTCGTCCCGTTCTTCACGGCCACCGAGGCTGGCGACTGTGGATTGCCGGAGCCGCAGACGGCCAGTCCAGAGCCAGGGGTGCGGCCGGTCGTCAAGCGGGATGGCGAGGCGTGGCGCTGCCCGTGCCGGCGGGCCGGGGCGCAGGAGTGCACGGTCTACGAGCGGCGTCCGCTCGATTGCCGCCTCTATCCCTTCGTGCTGATGTTCGACGCGACGGGCAGAGAGGTCTGGCTCGGCCTCGACGAGGTCTGCCCGTTCGCTCTCGACCACCAGGGCACTCCCGCGTTGGCCGCGGCGGCCGACGAGGCGGCGAGGCTTCTCGACGGCCCGCTCGCCGACGCGGCCGCCTCGGCGCCGGGCATCGTCAGCCGGTTCCACGACCACATCCGCCCCCTTCGCGTCCTGCCCGACCTCACCCGCCGCATCTGCCGTCCCGAGCTGGGGCTGGCGCGACTCGTCTCCACAAGCCACCAGACGCTCAAGCCGTTCTTCATGGCCAGGCCCACCTGTCTGACCGGCCACGCCTTCCCCGCCATCTACCTGTGGGCAGATCTGTTCAACCTGCACTGGCGGGTCGAGGCCGACTGCCTGCTCGTGTTCGCTGAATCCGATGGCGTGAGTTTCCTCATGGCGCCGCCGCTCGGCCAAGGCGACGTGCCGAAGGCCCTTCGGGTCGCCGCCGAGATCATGGCCGCCATCAACGGCCCCCGCGGCGGCGCGCGCGCTCAGGAGGTGGACGAGGGACTGCTGCCCGCCTTCGCCGCCGAGGGCTGGCAGGTCGGCCACCGCGCCCAGGAGTACATCTGCGAAACCGCCTCCCTCATCGAACTCCGCGGCCGCCACCACGATGGGCGCCGCCACGACATCCGGCGCTTCGAGAAGGCCCACAAGGCCGTCTGGCGGCCCTACCAGCACACAGATTTCCCCCAGTGCGTCGCCCTCCTCCGCCGATGGCAGCACGAGCGGGCTGCGAGCCACCCCGACCCCTTCTACCGCGACCAGCTCGACGCCACGGGCTTCCTCCACCTGCGGACGCTGCGCGAGGCGGAGGAGCTGGGGCTTCAAGGGTACGTGGTTGAGGTGGAAACGCAGGGGATGGATGGATGTGTGGATGAATGGAGGAATGACAGGACGGCCTTGTCTGACCCCCATCCATCCATCCAATCATCCAACCATCCAGTGGTCATTGCCTACACCTTCGGCTTCCCGCTGGCCGATGGCGAGACGTTTGCCGATTTCATCGAGGTGGCCGACCTGAGCTATCCTGGCCTCGCCGCCTGGACATTCCGCCGCTTCTGCCGCGAGGTCCGCGACTGGCCCTTCCTCAACGTCGGCACCGACTCCGAGCTTCCCAACCTCGCCTGTGCCAAGCTCGCCTACCGCCCGGCCCGCATCGTCCCCTCCTACATCCTGAACGCTCCGCAGTAAACCGTTCTCGGCCACACTCGCTGGGAGCCGCAGGCATCAGGGACAAATGCCAGAGCGAATGATGGCCTCTGCGGCCAGCGCGGTGGTGAGGGCCGGCGAGCGCCAACGGACGAGGAAGCCGGTGTCACAGCGCACGGCGAAGAAGTCGCCGGCCTCCCATGCGCCGGTGGCCCGGTCCTGCACGCCCAACAGGTGCCGGGCGCCGGCGCGAGCCAGCTCGGGCGAGCGCCCGCAGTGCAGCAAGGTGAGCACGGCGAGCGCGGTATCGAGGTCCGGCGCGCCGCGGTCCCATCTGGCGGTTCCATCGGGGGCGAGGCGCGCCGCGCGCTCGACGTCAGCGGCAAGGTGTTCGGCGGCTGGCCGGAGGGCAGGCAAGGGGCCCTGCGCAAGGGCGCGTGCCACGCAGTAGTGGGCGGCGAAGCCGCGCGGGTAGTAGGGTGCGGCGGGGTCGCCGCGGCCCTCGGTCACCAGGCGCCCCGCGTGGCGGTTGAGAGTCGCCACGGCCTCGGCGGCGCCCGGCAGGTCCAGCCGCCCGCAGCGCGCCAGCAGGTACAGCACGTTCGCGTTGACCACCAGGTCAACGTCGTTGGTCGCGCCGCCAAAGAAGGTCAGGAAGATGCCTGAGGGCCTCTCGAGCCATTCCGCAGGGAAGCGGAGCGGCCCGCGCCCGAGGTCGCGCCAGGCGGCGAAGAGGTCCAGCGGGGGGCTTGGGACCGGTGCGCCGTCGGCCCGCGCCTGGTCCCGCAGCGCGGCCCACACGACCGCCGTGTCGTCGGCGTCGGGGACTGTATTGAGGCGGCGCGCCATCTGGGGCACGTTGAGCGCGGCGAACGAGCCACGGAGGGCCGGGCCGCGCAGCAGCAGGAGGAACACCGGCCTCGCCAGCCAGTCGCCGCGCAGGATCGAGAGGAGACGGCGAGTGCGGGCGCGCTGTTCGGATGCGTCGGGCCAGAAGGCCACGGAGCCGTCGGGCGCGCCTCCGGCCGGTGCACAGAAGCGCCGCAGGAAGGCGGCGACCCGCGCCCGCATGGCCCGCACGCGCTGGGCGTCCTGCGGCTCGAGACCGCCGTGGCGGCGCAGCGCGGCCTCCTCCACGGAGCCGAGCGAGGCGTGGATGAACGCGGGGATGAAGGGGCTGACTTCTCGGACGCGCAGGCAGCCAAGGAGGCAGATGTGCTGTGGCCAGTTGCCGGGCCAGTCGCCGCCGCCGGGGAAGGGACGCACGGCCTCGCGTACCTGGGTAGCCTCGAGGTAGTCAACCGCCTGGCCGAGGGGGGAGCGCCGGGGATCGGCCACACAGCGCCGCGGCGCGGCGCCATAGTAGTAGAGCCCACAGCCGGGCTGCACGGCCAGGCAGCCAAGCGCGATTGCACCAACAGCAAGTGTCTTCATTCTCACCAGGGGACTCCCGTTGGAAGGGGCGCTCGTTGTGACACGGCGCCTGCCCGATATTGATGGCGCCACGCGCGATCACTTGCAGCCAACCCAACAACCACCGGACCGGGCGCTCTCGTCCTCGGCGAAGATGGTGCGGATGGTGGCGAGGTTGCGCCGGGCGCTGACGAGGGGCTCGCGGCCCTCCTCGATGCACACCAGGAAGTCCCCCATCGATCCGGCAAACGAGCTGACATAGGTGCCCCCCGCCGTGTCGAGCGTCCGCGGGCCGCCGCCCAGGACGAGCGAATCGAGGGTGAGTTGGCCATCGAAGTCGAAAACGACGGAACCCTTGTCGCCGTCCACGCGGCAGCGGACGCCGCCCATCGCGCCCGACGAGCGGAGCAGCTCGGTGTGGAGGACCTGGCCGGTGAGGCCAGGGCCGAAGTCGTAGAGGACGATGAGCAGGTTGTCGCTCACGAAGTTCTGCCCCGCCATCCGCCCGGTGCGGGCGAGGACGCGGCTCGCGTCGCGGCCCGTCCAGAAGCGCAGCAGGTCGGCGAGATGCGTGTTCCACTGCACGGTGAGGAAGTCGGTGCAGGTGGCGTAGAAGGGGTGCTTGGCGAGGTGCACGTCCTGGGTGCCGACGATTTCGATGGCGCCGAGGAAAGGGGTGCCGATGAGGCCCTTCTGGACGATGTGGTGGGCGAGGAAGCAGCACTTGCGCCAGCGGTAGTTCTGGTGGACGGCGAAGGGGATGCCGGCCTCGGCGGCGATAGCGACGACGTGCTCGGCCTCGTCGAGGGAGCCGGCGAGGGGCTTCTCCGTGGCAATCGGCTTCTTCGCCTCGGCCGCGGCGCGGACCGCTCCCTCGCGCAGGGTGGGATGGGTGAGCAGGTCAATGACCTCGACCTCGGGGTCGGCGACCAGCTCGTGGTAGTCGGCGTAGACCTTCGTGATGCCGAACTTCTCCCTGGCCACCTGCTGGGCGTTGGGGTCGGGGTCGGCGATGGCCACGATGTTCCAGCCGACGCTCCGGTAGGCGGGGGCGTGTGCGCCGCGAGCGATGCCGCCGAAGCCGATCATGCCGATCCGCCAGTCCTGGCGCCTCGGCAGGGGAAGGGCCCCGGGCAGGCCCAAGTCCTTCGGCGTGATCGTCGCCATGGCCATCGTCTTGCTCCTTCCTGGCAACAATGGGGTGCGTGCGGTCGGAGGGATTGTACGACTCCGCCGCCGGCGGTGCAATGCCCTTGTTGGCGCAAACGCGGCTTTACCTCCGCTGCCCTATCGCTATAATCAACACTGTCGCTCCCGCGGGCGCGGAAGCCTGCGGTAGGAGAGCGGCCGCGTCGCTTCAGCAAAGGCAGGAAGATGAGGGCAGCCCTGGCGACACTGGTTGCGGCTGCGGGGGTCGCCGCCTTGGCGGGCGAGAGCGACTACCTGTTGGGCAACCCGCGAGACAAGGCGGGGTTCACCGTATGGGCCGTCTCCAGGCGTGCGGGGCTGCTGTTCACGGACAGCGAGGCCCTCGACGTGCGGGTGCGCGTCGCGGGCGCGGGGGCCGCAGCGACCGTGGACTACGCGGTCCACGAGTCCGAGGGGCCGTGGCAGGCCACGGGCCGGCTCGCCTTCGAGAAGGGCACGGTGGAGGGGCCGCTGCCCGTGAAGCTCCCGGGCCGAGGGCTTTACCGGCTCGACCTCGCCGCCCGGTCGGGCGAGGCGACCTCGAGGGCGCAGACCTGGCTCGCCGTGGTCTTCACGCCCGACACGCCGGACCCCGCCTCGCCCTGGGGCATCTTCTACACGCCGCACATCTGGTTCGACAAGGGCCTGGCGAATGGCGCGGCGGTCGCGGCCGAGGGGCACAGGCTCCTCGGCGCCTCGTGGTCGCGGCTGAACTTCTGGGCGCACAGCTTCGGGAAGGTCACGGTCACGAAGGGGCCGAACCCCCAGGTGACGGCAGACTGGGCGCTGTGGAAGGAGATGGCCCAAGCCCTCCGCAAGGAGGGCATCCGCATCCTGGGCGAGGTCGCCCAGTGCCCCCGCGAACTGTCGTCGCGGCCCGACGACACGGCGCCGGCGGGCGACGCCGGCCCCGTGTGGTGCCGCGTCAAGCCGGCCGACTACGCCCTGTGGGACCAACTGATGGAGAAGCTCGCCGCCGACTTCCGCGACGAGATCCAGGTCTGGGAGGTCTGGAACGAGCCCAACCTGCCGAACCGCTACTGGACAGGCACGGTGGAGGACTTCGCGGAGCACGTGAAGCACACGAGCCAGGCCCTCCGCCGCGGCAATCCGAAGGCCCGAATCGCCGTCGCCGGCTTCGTGGACGGCCATGCCTTCGCCGACCGCCTCCTCACGCTCGGCGTCGGGAAGTGCACGGACATCCTGTCCGTCCACTACACGGACGAGCGGCCCGGCTCCATCGTCCAATGGAAGAACCTCCTGAAGAAGCACGCGCTCGACGTGCCGATCTGGACTAGCGAGGAACGCAGCGAGGTGCCGCTGCGGAACCTCGCGGCAGGGATCGAGCGGACGTTCAAGTTCCTCCACGTCCACATCGGCTACGACGGCTATCGGCCGCTGGTGCGAAAGGACTGGACGGTGCTGCCCGCGGGCATCCTGTTCTCGGTCGGCGCCCACTGCATCGGCACGGGCAAGTGCATCGGCACGAGCGGCGACGTGCCGGGCTGCGAGGTCTGCTTCTTCCAGCGCGGCGACGAGGTCGTGGGCGTGCTCAAGGCCAGGGGCCAGGCGCCCAAGCTCTTCGCGAAGGCCCTGGGGAGTGTCGCCCTCGCCGCCGAGCCGCTCGAGGCGGGCAAGCCGATCACGGTCACCGACGGCTGGGGCCGCTCGCGTCCGCTCGAGATCGCGGGCGGGCAGGCCGTCCTGCCGCTGGCGGGGGGCCTGCTGTTCGTCAACGGCGCCCGCAAGCTCGCGGTGGCGAGGGCCGCCGTGTCGCAGGTCTCGGAGGGCGTGCTCGTCTTCGAGGCCGAGAGCGGCCGGTGCAGCAAGGCCTGGGGCAGGAACCCCAAGGCGGGCTTCTCCGAGGGACGCATCCTCGAGATCTGGGCAGCGAGCGACCCCGACGCGGAGGGCTACTGGGCAGAGGTGAAGCTCGCGGTGCCCGCGGCCGGCCGCTACGAGCTGGTCTTCTCGGGGAATGCCCTCTCGCGCCTCGCGGCGCCGAGGACCGTTTCGCCCTTTGCCTGGAGCCTCGACGGCGGCGAGGAGCACAAGGTGGACGCCGCGACACCGATGGTCCACGACGTGCCGGCTGCCCCTGAGGGCCTGAGCGTGCTCGGCACCGTCGAGCTGGCGAAGGGCGAGCACGTGTTCCGCCTGAAGCTCACCGCGCGGCGCGAGACGCCCGACAAGTGCTACGCCCTCTGGTTCGATGCCATTGTCGTGCGTCCCAAGCCAGCCCGTTAGTAGGAGGCGGTGATGAAGCTTCCGAGTGCGAGCCTCGCGGCCCTCGCTGGGCTCGTGGCAGCGGCGATGGGCGCGGAAAGCTCCCTGCTCCTTGATGAGAATGGCTACTTCCGCATCTACCACCAGTTCGGCCTGATGCGCATCTCGTCCGACGCCCTGAAGGCCGAGGGCGACACGCTCTTCACCAAGGAGCGCCTCGCCCGGCTCGAGAAGGAGACGAAGCAGCATCTCAAGGACCGGGGCATAGACTGGGACCGCGCGGACTGGCGGGACCACGCGTGCGTGCACTTCCGCCGCACGCAACTGGGCGACGACTCCCGCGCGGTCGAGCTGATCCCCACGGTTCCGCCGCCGGCCGACTGGGCGAAGCCGGGCTTCGACGACGCCGCGTGGCTCCGCCAGCGCCTCGGCAAGCTCCCGCCCGAGCGCTACATGGCCGAGGCCTACGAGTTCACCACCCACCTCATCCGCGCCACGTTCCTTCGCAGCTATCTCCAGGTGCCCGACCCAGGAGCGGCCGGGGAGCTAACGCTCGACCTCTCGTTCCGCGGCGGGGCGCGGGTGCTCGTCAACGGCGTCGAGGTGGCTCGCGCGCACCTGCCGAAGGGCGAGCTTGGCCCCGACACGCCGGCCGACGACTACCCACGCGACGCCTATCTCGCCCTCGCCGACGAGGTGCCCGAGGAGCGGTATGCGGGCAACTTCGGCGACATCCGCTGCCCCTGGGACCAGGGGACGCCAGGAAGCAAGCGCCGCAAGGAGTGGGCGGACTTCCGCCTCGCCGCCTCGCGCCAGGCCATCAACCAGAAGGGCTGGGAGCGGCTCGTGGGCCTGCGCGACCGCAAGCTCACGGGGGTCAAGATTCCCGCCAAGCTCCTCCAGAAGGGCGCCAACGTGCTGGCCGTCGAGCTGCGCGGCGCCCGGTTCCACCCACAAATCCTGGGCGGGGCCGGCGGCCCGCGGGCCGAGAACTGGGACCGCCACGGCGGCACCGAGAACCACACGTGGGACCACGGCCGCCTGCTATCGCTGCAACTCAACGCCGCCGGCGGCAACATCCCCCCCGCCACGGCGCGGCCCGCCGGCGTCCAGGTCTGGACCGAGGACATGCACACGCGGGTGTTCTCGCGCGACTTCAATCCGCCGGGGTTCCCCGTCGGCACCGTCCGCATGGTCGGCGCGCCGAACGGCACGTTCGCCGCGCAGTTCGTGCTGGGCACCGATCGCGACCTGGCCGGCCTGAAGGCGGCCGCGACCGAGCTGAAGGGCGCGGGGAGCACGATTCCCGCCTCCGCGGTGCGGGTCTCGCCCCTGAAGGGCTACTCGATTCTCGACCTCCACAAGCTCGGCCACGACCGCTGCCTGGGCATGTACCACTGGCAGTGCCCCATGGCCGTCGTCGCCGTCAGCCGCTACCAGGTGAAGCTGGCCGATCCGCCGCAGAAGGACGACGCCCGCCGCGAGGCCGAGCAGAAGCTCTTCTCCGCCTTCCGCTTCTTCGACCACATCTCATCGGAACCGGCCGCGGCGGTGCCGGCCGACACGTGCCAGCCCTTCTGGCTCTCGCTCAGGGTGCCGCAGGACGCCAGGCCCGGCGCCTATCGCGGGTCGGTGAGCGTCCAGGCCGAAGGAATGGAGCCGGTGGCCATCCCGGTCGAGGTCGAGGTCATCGGCTGGCGCATCCCCGGGCCGCTCGAGCTTCAGAGCATCGTGGAATCGGAGCAATCGCCCTACGCGCTCGCCAAGGTCTACAAGGCCGAACTGTGGTCGGAGGATCACTGGAAGCTCATCGAGGCGTCGTTCCAGCAACTCGCCCGGCTGGGCGCCGACGTGTTGTTCGTGCCCGTCCTCCTGCGGTCGGAGTTCGGCAACCGCGAGGACTCCTCGATGATCAAGTGGATTCGGGCCAAGGACGGCTCGCTGCGGTTCGATGCGGCGATCCTCGACCGCTATCTCGACCTGGCCGGGAAGCACTGTGGCACGCCGCGCGTCGTGTGCTTCCAGATCATGCACGGCTGCCCCTCCGAGAGCCACGCGGTGAAGGTTCTGGATGAGGCGACAGGAAAGGAGGAGGCTGTGGAGGTCGGCCCGAACGCCGAGGCGACTCGGCGGCCGCTGTGGCGGGCCTTCGCCACGTTCGTCCGCGAGCACATGCGCCAGAAGGGGCTGGAGGAGGCGATGTACTGGGGCCACGCCTTCGACATGGTGGTGGACCCCGGCCTCGTGCGGCTGATGGCCGAGTTCACGCCCGGCATCTACTGGGCCGCGGGCGCCCACGCGCGCAAGCCCGACGCCACGTTCCGCGCCGTCGCCCGCTCCTACGGCTCCGACATCACGGACCGCAGCCTCCTGGGCTGGAAGAACCCCTTCGTCCACCTCGTCATGCCGCGCACCAACGGCTCGGTCATCTGCGTCGAGGGCACCTCCACGCCCTACACCTATCGCGTGCTGTGCGACCGCGCGATCTACTGCGGCTTCAACGGGGTGGGACGCATGGGCGCCGACTATTTCGAGAAGACCTGGTTCGACGGCTTCCGCGGCGGCCAGTACCTTCTCGTCGGACGCTCGTGCGTCCAGACCCTCTGGCCCGGCCCGAACGGCGCGGAGACAAGCACCCGAAACGAGGCCATGCTCGAAGGGCTTCAGGAGGCCGAGGCACGGATCTTCCTGGAGCAGGCACTCGACCGCAACCTGCTGCCCGCCGCCCTCGCCGCCGAGGCGCAGAAGACGCTCGACGACCATTTCCGCGCCACCCTCCACATCCCCGGCGGCACCGCCGCCATCACCATGATGGACGTCGCGGGCGACTGGCAGGGCCACAGCCGAACGCTCTTCGCCACCGCCGCCAAGGCCGCCGAGGCCGTGGGCATTGACGTGGATAAGACGCAGATCGGCGCCGAGAGGATGCAGGTCGTCTTCAGCGGCGAGGCCCGCGACCTCCACAGCCGCGAGGGCATTCCCCTCCCCGCCCTCGGCAAGGCCCGCGTCAGCGTGCGGCTGCGAAACTGGACGGGCAAACCGCGAGCCTGGAAGGCCGCGGCGGGCGAACCCTGGATTCAGCCGGCGAAGCTTGAAGGCACACTGGCCGCCCAGGAAGAGCTGCCCATCGTCCTCGACGGCGCGAGGCTGGAACCAGGCAATATCGTCAAGGGAACGCTGACGATCACGGATGCGGCCTCGGGCCGAAGCCAGGCCGTCGAGATCACGGCAAAGGTCCTCAAGCCCTTCGACTTCGAGGTCCAGCAGCCCGTGTTCAACGTCACCGTGGGCGAGGCGGAGTCGCGCGACTTCCTCCTCGTCAACCGCACGGCGACGGAGCAGCCCTGGAAGCTCGACAGCTCGGCGCCCTGGATGAAGGCGCAGCCGGCCTCGGGTCAGCTCAAGCCGGGCGCGTCGCTCTTCGTCACCGTGACTGTGGGCGGGGCGTCTCTGCCCCGCGAGGCCGCAACGCTCGACGCCACGCTCCGCCTCGAAATGCCAAACCTCCCGCGGGTTTCGGAACCCGCGGGAGGTTACAGGGAGGAGGTCGCCTTCAAGACCTTCGTCATCCCGCCCTACCAGCCGCCAGGGGGAAAACTGCCCGAGGGCGAGCCCGTGCTGCTCGAAACCGTGAGCAAGGACCTGCTCGTTCGCCACCGCAGCATCTCCTGGTTCAACGAGAAGGAGACGCACAAGGCGCCGACGTTTGGCCCGTTCCTCGACGTCTGGCACGGGAAGAAGCCGCTTGTCATCGGCGAGAAGAAGTACGAGCACGGGCTCTGGATCAAGCCGCTCCACGAGACGGTCTACAACATCGAGGGCAAGGGCTTCGCCGCCTTCAGTGCCGAGGTCGGCTGGAACCGCATGGTCACCAAGTCGGACGCCGGCCTCGGCCACACCACCGTGAGAATGAACTTCGAGATCCACGTGGACGGCAAGGTCGTCGCCCAGAGCGGCCTGATGAGCGCCACCGACCCAGCCCGCCTCCTCGTCGTCGGGGGCATGGCGGGCGCAAAGGAGCTGAAGCTCGTCAGCCGCACCCACTACAACGCCGACGAGCCCCTCGGCCTCGCCTACTGCAACTGGGCCAACCCGACGCTCTACAAGGGCAAGTGACAGGCTTGATGGGGATGGGTGGATGAATGGATGAATGCGGGAAACACGCGATAGCGCTCTTCATCATCGCGTGCGTGGCCGCAGCGCACGGCGGAACGCGCGTTGTGGATGAAACCGCATATTGGCGGGTCTGCGTGCAGTTCGGGCCGGACAGGCTCAATGCTGCGGCGCTCAAGGCCGAGGGGGAGAAGCTGCTGGGCGCCGAGGGGCTGAAGCGGCTGAGGAGCAAGGCCGAACGCTACAACAAGGCCCCATTTGCCCCACCCGGCCAGGAACTCGATCTGAGCAAGGCCGACTGGCGCGAGCAGGCCATCGTCTGGTTCCCCGTCGGCCAGGGCGACAGCGAGCGGGCGGCGCTCAACTGCCGCTCCCCTGCCCCACCCGCCGAGTGGGCGTCGCCGGACTTCGACGCGGCCGCCTGGCCCCGCCAGCGCCTGCCGCTGCTGGTCGGCAACGTGCTCCGCCCCAGCATCATGCACGGCGACAAGGATATGCAGCAGCTCTGCGTCCGCGCCGCCTTCCTCCGCACAACGTTCGACGTGCCCGATCCCGCCAAGGCCGACTACACGCTGTCGCTCAGCTTCCGCGGCGGGGCGCGGGTGCTGCTCAACGGGCAGGAGGTCGCCCGAGGCCACCTGTCGCCCGGCGGCGCGGCGGAGGGCTATCCCGCGGAAGCCTATGTGTGCCTCCAGGGCGAGGTGCCGCCGCAGCTCTGGGAGCGCGAGATGCGGAAGATCGGCGTCGTCTTCTGCGAGGAGCTGGTGGGCCGGTTCGACGACGCCTTCGCCGACGCCACGCCGACTGTAGGCGGGGCGTCTCCGCCCCGCGACTACTGGACGAGCCGCGGCGCGTCCCGCTTCGCCGGCTACTTCGGCGGCTGGACGCAGATCAACCGCGCCGGCTTCGAGCGGGTCACGAAGCTCCGCAACCGCACGCTCGGGCCGCTCGTGCTCCCGAGGGCCGCGCTCCGCAAGGGCACGAATCTCCTCGCCATCGAACTCCACGCCAGCCCCATCCACCCGGTCGTCCTCACCGACCGCGAGGCGAACTGGGGCCGGGCCTTCCAGCGCGAGATGTTCTGGTCGCACTGCCGGCTCATTGACCTGGCCCTCGAGGCCAGCGACCCGCAGGCGCCCTCGGCGCTCGAACGCCCGAGAGGCGTCCAGGTGTGGGTCGAGGACGTGCATCGCCAGTGCTACAATGCGGACTTCGGGCCAGGTGGCAAGCCGGGCGTCGTGCGTTTCGTCGGCGCAGCCAATGGCACCTACTCGGCCCAGGTCGTGGTCGGCACCGACAGGGAGCTGAAGGGAATGAAGGCCACGGCGCGCATCGAGGGGCTGCCGGCCGACTCGCTCCGCGTCGGCTACCTTGTCGGCCATCCCGCCACGGAGCTGGTGAAGCTGGGCCAGATCCGCAACATGGTCGAGGACCGCGCCGACCCGCTCTGCCCGCCGGCCGAGTGGGCCATCCTGCGCTATGGCCCCGAGGAAGCGAGGAGCAAGCGCCTGCCCCGCGAACAGCGCCTCAAGATCGCCGAGGGACTGGCCTTCTTCGACCACATCGGCTCGGGGCCGCCCGCCGTCGTCCCCGCGAACACGTGCCAGCCCCTCTGGCTCTCGCTCACGGTTCCCCCCAACGCCGAGGCTGGCGTCTACCGCGGCACGGTGCGGGTCGAAGCGGGGGGCATCGAGCCGGTCTCCGTGCCCGTCGAGGCCGAAGTCGCCGGCTGGCGGCTGCCCGACCCGCTGGACTTCCAGACCGTCGTCGCCCTCGAGCAATCGCCCTACGGCGTCGCGAAGCACTACGGCGTCGAGCCGTGGAGCGACGCGCATTTCCGCCTGCTGGACGCCAGCTTCCGCCAGCTCGCACGGGTCGGCAACGACCTGCTCTTCATCCCGTGCATCCAGAACACCGAGTTCGGCAACCACGACGACACGCCGATCCGCTGGACGCGCCGCAAGGATGGCGCCTTGGCCTTCGACTACCGCATCCTCGACCGCTACCTCGACCTGGCGGTGAGCCGCCTCGGCAAGCCACTGGCCCTCTGCCTCGTCGTCATGCACGGCGCCGATCGCTGGGGGCCGGGAGCGACCCTGGCCACCACCGTCGCGCTTCTCGACGAGGCGACGGGCGAGACGAAGCCCCTCGACCTCCGCAGCGCCGCCGAGGGTGCGCGCGAGTGCTGGAAGGCGTTCGCCACGGACCTCCACGCCCACCTGCGCGAGAAGGGGCTGGCCGACGCGATGTTCTGGGGCTTCTGCTGGGACAGCTTCGGCGACCCCAAGCTGCCTGCCCTCCTGGGCGAACTGGTGCCCGAGGTGAAGTGGGCGCGCAGCAGCCACGACGGCCACCCCGACGGCACGTTCGCCCTCGTCACCAGCTCGCTCGGCCGCGAGATCACCGAGACGAGTCTGAAGGGCTGGGCCAATCGCGGCCTGGAGCTCCTCTGCCCGCGGTCCGGCAGCACCGTGCTGAGCAGCAACGGCCATTCGCCGCCCTTCACCTTCCGCCTCATGGCCCATCGCGCGCTCGTGGCCGGCTACCGGGGCGTGGGGCGGCTGGGCGCGGACTACTGGGCCGACATCTTCTTCCGCGGCTACAAGGGCTCCCTCTCCGGCGGCATTGCGGGCATGCCGTGCAGCAGCCTGCTGTGGCCAGGGAAGGAGGGAGCCGAGTCGAGCGCTCGCTTCGAGGCCCTCCGCGAGGGCCTCCAGGAGACCGAGGCACGCATCTACCTCGAACAGGCCCTCGACCGCGGGCTCGTGCCGAAGGATCGCGGCGACGGCATCCGCCGCGTCCTGGACGAGCACAATCGCCAGACCCTCTACATCTCCCCAGGCCGCGTGGGCATGCAGGTTCACGAGCACGCCGCGGGCTGGCAGGAGCGCTCGCGCCTGCTCTACGGGGCCGCCGCGAAGGTAGCCGAATTCAACGCCCTGGATGTGGACCGCACGAAGGTCGCGGCGGTCGTCCCCGCCCGCAGCATCACGCCGCTCGCCGTGACGCTGCGCAACTGGACGCCGAAGCCGCGCCCCTGGCGAGCCGCCGTGGACCAGCCCTGGCTCGTCCTGAAGACGGCCTCGGGCACTGCACAGGGCCACCAGGACATCGCCCTTCTCGCTGACGCCAACCGCCTGAAGCCCGAGGCCACGGACAATGGGGCACTGACCCTCACGGACATCGAGAGCGGGCGAGCCCATCGCGTCGAGATCGCGGTCCGCGTGGGCAAGGTGCTCGACCTGGTGATGCCGGCTTACGACTTCCTGGGCAGCCCAGGCCACGCCTCGTGCTGGGACCCGAAGCGGGTCGAGGACCACGCGGTGTTCAACGTCGCCCCCGGGGGCGCGGACGGCGACGAGTATGCCCTCGTGAACCATTCGGGCGCCGAGCTTTCGTGGACGCTTTCCAGCTCGGCGCGCTGGCTCGCCGCCGAGCCGGCCGCGGGCAAGCTGGGAGCCGGCCAGCGCACGTTCGTGAAGCTCACGGCTCGCCCGCCCGACGCCCAGGCGGCGACCCACAACGTCACGCTCACCCTCCGCGAGAGCGGCGGCAGCGACTTGAAGCGGAGCGTCGTCGTCCACGTGATCCCCCCCTACGCGGAGCCGCGCGCGCTGTCCAAGGGCGAGGTCGTGCACCTGGCCGACGTGCCGAAGTCGCGGGTTGTCCTGCACAAGACCAGGGCGTATTGGCTCGGCACGTCGGACCGCCAGCGGCCCGACTACGGCCCCCGCTTCGGCCCGAACAGCCAGGTGGAGCGCGGCGGCCCCGACGCCGAGCGCGCGAGCATGCATGCCGCGCCCGAGCAGGTCACCGCCTACAACATCGAGGGGATGGGCTTCGCCGCCTTCAGCGCCTCGGTCCGCATCAACCCCCAGTTCGCCAAGCCGTCGCTCGAACAGCTCCACCGCGTCCGCGTGAGCTTCGAGGTCCACGTGGACGGTGCGCTCCGCGCCCAGAGCGGCCTGATGACGGCGGCCGACGACGCCCGCCTCCTCGTCGTCGAGGGCCTTGCGGGGGCGAAGGAGCTGAAACTCCTCACCCGCTTCGACCGCCCCGAGCCGAGGAACCACGGCAGCGCCGTCTACGCCCAGTGGCGCGAGGCCAGGTTCTACAAGTGAGGTGGCGCTACGGCGCCTTCACAGGCTCCGACGGCGGCGAGGCGTTGCCGTAGAGGTCGAATGCCGTGACCGTGATGGGCTTGCCGGCGGCCGCGGCGGGGCCCAGGGTGAGTGTGAGGCCATGGGTCTCCGCGAGGAGCCTCGGCTCGCCTCGAGCGCCGACACACGCGCGGTAGAAGGCGGTGAGCGTGTTGTCCTCGGAGCGGCGCCAGGAGAGGACGATCTCGTCGCCCTTCCGCTCGGCCTTGAGGCCAGCGACCTGGGCCGGCGGCGCGAGGTCCATGCCGCGGAAGATGACGAAGTCGTCGAGAAGGAACGGCTCGCGCCCCGCGTGGAACACGAGGCCGTTGGGGTAGCCCTGCTCGGGCGGGACGAGGCCCTGGCTGGTCTGGCGGTGGAACTGGCCGAGGCGGGTGCGGAGGATCACCCAGTCGGTGCCGGGCTGCATGACGGAGCCGATGCTCGGCTCGGAGAAGTGCCCCGTCATCATCGCCCAGGGGCCGGGGAACGTGTGAAGCCGGCCGTGGCTCTTCCACGCCATCATCGAGCCGTGGGTGTCGTAGTCGTCCATCGCGGGGAACTTGCGTTTCTTCGCCTCCTCGGGGGTCATGAGGACCTCGTGGCGGTCGGCCTCGCACTGCTCGTCGTCGGGCGCGCGGCCGTAGTAGTAGAGGCGGCCATTCTGTGGCATCTTGAGGGCCATGATCATCGTTACGTCATCGAGGTCCGCCAGCTTGTGACGGAAGTTGATCGTGCCGGCGCCGCCCTTGGGCTGGATGCACTTGCCCGACCCGCGGAAGCCCCCCTCGGCGATCTCGGCGCCCTCGAATGGCCCAACGTTGCCGTCGTCGAAGTTCGCACGAAAGAGCACCTCGAAGAGCTTCTCGGGCGGCTTGACCTCGACCGTGCCGGCCTCGAGCACCGCGTGGCCGAAGCGCTGGACGATGTGGCTCGAGTGGCACAGGGTGGGCGACCAGGCGGTGTCCTCGCCCTCGCGGTAGGCGGCGGGGTCCTTGAGCTTCTCGTAGTGGCCGCGGATGCCCTGGACGGGGGCGATCTGGCCCATCTCGGGCCGCTGGCGGTTGATGTTGAGGCCCCAGACCTTCGGGACGGCGCCCGCGACGCCGAGGTCCGCCATCGGCACGGCCAGCTCGACCGTCCAGCCGCCGTCGAACTTGCCGGTTCCCACTGACAGGTCGGCGTTCCAGCGGGCATCCTTGTTCTTGCTGTCGTAGACGACGCCCTTCGGGTTGACGATGATGTGGGCGTATTGGTGGCGGGTCCCGCGGTGGCCGGGGTCGAGGAAGACCTCAACCGTATCGCCGTTCCACAGGTCGCCATCTCGCTTGTCGCCGGCGGCAACGATGCGCTCGGGCTCGGACTCCCAGCACTTCACGGCGAAGTAGATGGCCCTGTCGTCGGCGAGGACGCGCGCCTCGGTCTTCTGCGAAGGGGCCTCCCAGAGGCCGTCGAGGAAGCGGAGGGTGACGGCTTCGGCCTTCTGCCAGGCCGCGTCGTCGAGCTTGCCGTCAATCGTCGGCGGCTCGACGGGCTTGGCCACCCATATCACGGGCGGCCCGAAGCGCTCGTGCACCTCCTCGACGGTCGCGGCCTCGGATGCCACCACAAGGGACAAGAACAGCGCAGTTCGCATGGAAAGCCCTCGCTCGATTGGAAAAAGGGGCGGCGCTGGCATACTATAGGCCGTCTTGGGGGAATTGCAACAGGAGAAGCCTATGATGCGCTGGGCACTGCTCATCGGCGTCGCAGCATCGTCCGCTCTCGCCGGCCAGTCGCTCTTCACCGTCCGCCTCGGCGAGCAGGACACGTGCACGATCACGGGTGTGACCACGGTCCAGAGCCAGAAAGACGGCGCGACGATTCGCTTCGACGTCTCGAAGATCAAGGCGCCAAAGAAGGCCATTCTGCGCCTGTGGGTGGATTTGGAGGGCAACGCCCCATTCGCCCGGGCCTTCGGCATTGGCCGCTGGAGCGACCCAGCCTTCGATGGCTTCAAGGTCTGGCAGGAGGGCGGCGACGAGAAGCCGCTCGCCACGAGCTTCCCCTTCGCCTTCGCCTCGCCCGTGTGCCACGAGTGGGACGTGACGGCCGCCGTGCAGGCCTGGGTCGCCGACCCCGCGGCGAATAAGGGCCTGAGGACGAGTTTCCCATTGCCCGCCGACGGCTTCGAGCCGGCTTGGCAGCGGCCCTATCTTGAAATCACCTGCTCGGGGCCAAACCCGAATCGCCCACCGCAGCCGACCGAGCTAAGAGCCTTTTACCGGTCGGGGCAGGTGTTCCTGACGTGGAAACAGGCTCCGTACGACGGGGCGTTCTTCGATAGGACCTATAGGACCTATCTGCACACGGAACCGATCACCGCGCGCAACCTGGACCGCGCGACAGTCGCCGGAGAGGCCCACGGGAACTCGCAGCTCAACTACCGCCGCACCGTCTACTCCCACGACGCCATGGGCAGCTATGCCGCCTACATCCACTTCAAGTCGTTCCTGCTCCCCGGCGGCGAGCGGCCGAAGGACATGACCGAGAAGGCGTACTGGGAGGCCCTGGCGGCCAAGGTGCCGCTGCGCTACAACTTCGTGATTGACGACACGTGGGCGGCGAAGGTCGAGGACGGCAAATGGCTGAGCGACGCAAAGGTCCTCGGCGAGGGTCTCCGCGAGTTGAAGGGCCCCGAGCTATCCGACGACACGGGCCTCTTCGTCCACACCGTCGCCGAGCCGGGCAAGGTCTACTTCGCCGTCACCTCGGTCGTCGAAGGCAATGAGAACCGCGAGGACTTCGCCGCCGGGAACGCGCTCGCCGAGCCGCTCGACGTGAAGGTGGAGACGCCGAAGCCCGTGCTCCAGGTGGCCTTCCACGAGAGCATCAAGCACAGGCGGGAGCGGCAGATCCGCGAATACGTCTACTGGGGCGGCGGCACCGACGGCCAGCACACCGAGCCATCCACGCCCTTCTACTTCCGCCTCGTGCCCCCTCCCGAGCTGATCGGCCTCCGCAAGCCCGGCGCCACGCCGCCCTGGATCGTGGCTGAGCCGTTCTGGTCGCACGCCCTCGCCGAGATCAACACGGACGGCATCTACATTCCCCCGACGCGGCTGGCGCCGTTCCCGCCCAGGGCGGTGCCCTTCAGCCGCGGCGGCTGGAAGGAGGGCGCCCGCTTCTACTACGGCAGCCGCAAAGGCCCCGACGAGTCCGCCCGCTGGGGTCCGCACATCCAGCGCTCGGGCAACCTCTACGGCTACCACGACGCGATGAACACCGGCCGCGACCCGCGCAAGGCGACAGTGCTGCCCTTCTTCGAGAACCGCCTCCTCCGCGAGATCGAGCACTTCTTCCGCGAGTTCCCCCAGGCCAGCCGTGACCATGTGGTTATGACCGGCGAAAGCTCCGCCATCCTCATGGCCATCCACCACCCCGACGTCTTCGCCTTCTGCTCCGCCGCACAGGACGTGCCCTGGACCGCCCCGCGGCAGGCCCATCAGTGGCGCATGGTCGGCAAGCGCGAATGGGGGCTGAAGAACGACCTCGGCTTCCCGGTCTGGAACTACTGCGACCCGGTCTGGCTCGCGAAGAAGTTCCCCGACCGCGCCTGGCCCTTCATCGGCCTGTGCCAGAGCGACAACTACGACCGCTCGGACGACTCGAACTGGGGCCAGGCCGGCTACCCCGGCCTCTTCCTGGCCCTCGCCGCCGAGAAGCGCGCCGGCAAGTGGTGGTGGTGCGACATCGGCGATGCGCCCAACGGCGGCTGGCCCGCCGTCGCGCGCAACCAGGCGCACCCCGCCTTCACCAACGTGAACTTCGCCGAGGTGCCGCAGAAGGAATGGAAGAACGAGCCGCGGGGCTCGCTCAACGGCTACCTCGACTGGCACCGGCCCGAGACGCCCTTCAAGCTCAAGAGCAAGGAGCCGCCGGCCCTGCCGCTCGACCTTGTGGACACGCCGCAGCGCTTCGAGATGGCCATCCGCATCGGCGAGCTGGGCCGTACGCTCAACGGCCAATCCGTGCCCCCCACCACCGCCCGATTCGGGCAGACCGACATCACGCCCTGGCGCCTCCAGCAGTTCAAGACCGAGAAGGGCAGGAAGTACCTCTGGACCAACCGCAAGGTCGCCACGGGCCAGCTCCTCCAGGCCGGCGTCGTGACCGCCGACGAGCGCGGCCTCGTCACCGTCCCCGGCTTCTTCGTGGACCAGGACCCCCCGGGCAACAAGCTGATCCTCGAACCCGCCGACGGCAAGGACGTGCCGAAGGTGGACGCCGCGGCAAAGGTCGGCGAGCTGACGTATGAGCAGTACGCCCAGCAGTGCCGCAATCCCCAGCTCTTCCCCGTCGTCAAGCCGCCCATGACGAAGCTCACCATCGCCGAGTTCACGTCCGTGAGGGGCGGGAACCCCGATGGCAGCCTGACCTTCAAGGGCGGCTCGTTCGGCAACGTCTACGAAACCCTCCTGACCGTCGAGAAGCCCGGCCCCTACATCATCACGGCTCGCGCGAAGGCGGAGTTCGGCGCCGCCTGGCCCCTCCTCATCCTCAGCGTCGGCGGAAAGTACGGAGAGAAGCTGGAGACCAAGGTCATTGACACCCCCGACTGGGCGCCCTACTCGTGGTACGCGACCCTGCCGGCCGGCAAGCTGGCCATCCGCCTCACCGTGCCCAACGAGTACTACATGGCGTCCGCACTCCCCGACCTGAAGAACCAGCGGCTCCACATCGCCGACCTCACGTTCACCGCGGCAACGAATGCCCCCGCCGAAATCCGCAGCGCACCGCGGCAAGTGGCCATCCCCGCAGGCATGCCCATTGTCCTCAAAGCCTCAGTGCTCAACGGACTCGGCAAGCCGGTGCCCACCCCGGTCAAGTGGAGTTGCTCTGAGGGCAAGGTGGACGCTGAAGGGCGATTCGTCTGCGACAAGCCCGGCGAGTGCCTGATCACCGCCGAGGCGGGCGGCGTCAAGGCCACCGCGCCCATCCAGGTGGCCGACCGCTTCACCGACGACTTCAACTGCGGCACCGCGGTCCTCCGCTTCTGGTCGAGCTTCGACCTGGGCGCCGAGAAGGGCGAGTGGCACCCGCCCGCCGCAGGCCACCACTTCCTCAACTCCCTCTGGCAGCACAGTCGCGCCGCGAAGTCCGCTCTCCTTTGGGACCACGCGACGCTCTGGACGGACTACAGCGTGCAGGCCGACGTGTTCCTGGCGCCCCGCGACCGCGGCCAGCCGCTCGAGATCGGCAAGGGGAAGAAGGCGGTCCACGGCCTCGTCGTCCGGGCGACGGATGGGAACAACCACTATCGCCTCGAGGTCGAGCGCCGGGACGACGGCAGCGAGGCCCGCCTCGTCAAGAGGGTCAACGGCACCGAGACCGTCCTGGCCAAGACCGATTCGCCGCCCCCCCTCGCCCCCTTCGACTGGAAGACCAACCCCATGTGCCCCGGCTGGCGCGACACGCCCCAGGCCATCGCCGAGGAGCGCGGCCTCCACCACTGGCGTGTGGACACGATGCGCCTGGAGGCAAAGGGCGACACCCTGCGCGCCTGGCTCAACGGCAAGGAGGTCTTCCCCGCTGCGGTGAAGGACCCCGACCTCAAGGCCGGCACCTTCGGCCTCTGCGCCGAGGGTCAGACCGTCATGGACAACGTGGAGGCAAGGCCGGCGAAGTAGATGAGAGAACAGAGAGACAGAATGATTGGGGACAGAATGATGAAGAACGGAGCAAGGGGGTAAAGCAGATGCCGGTAGCAGTTGCAGCGGAGGTCAAGCCCATGTCGCAGGAGGAATTCTACGAGTTGGACTACCAGGTCATGGGATTGGTGTTCGATGTCCACAACGACCTGGGGCCGCTGTGCGATGAGAGGATCTACCAGGATGAGCTGGCCCGTCGGTGCCGTAGAGCGGGGATCGAGGACGTTCTGACCGAAGTGCCGATACTCGTCTCGCACAAGGACTTCTCGAAGAAGTACTACATGGACATGCTGGCTCGCGGGGGAGGGGTCTACGAATTGAAGACCGTGCGATCGCTCGCCCCAGAACACAAGAGCCAGGCGCTCCACTACCTGCTCCTCACCGGCTTGACCCACGGCAAGCTGCTGAACATGCGAACACCCGCCGTCCAGCACCACTTCATATCCACCTCTCTGACGCCCCAGGATCGCCATTCGTACAGGATAGACGACCGCGAGTGGCAGGGCACTGACAACGGCAGCAAGGAGTTCAGGCTTCTCCTCGCCGACCTGCTCTCGGATTGGGGGGCGTTCCTCGACATCGGCCTCTTCTACGAGGCCGTGGTGCACTTCCGGGGCGGCGAGGACAGTGTCGTGAAGCGGATCGATGTCGTCAGCAATTCGCGCGTCATTGGGACCCAACGAGCGCATCTACTCACCCCGTCCACGGCGTTCAGGATCTCGGCAGTGCATCGTAGCCCGCAGTCGTTCGAGGAGCACCTCCGCCGGTTGCTCTCCCACACCCGCTTGAGGGCCATCCAGTGGGTGAACCTTAATCGCCACACGATCACCTTCAAGACGCTACTCCGCTGACGATCTGTTCCTCACCCTCACTGCCTGATCTGTCTTCTCTTCATCATTCTGTCCCCAATCATTCTGTCTCTCTTCTGCCGCACGCGGCGGCCAGGCGTCATTCACCGGGGTGGATGACGAAGGCGAGCTCGCCCACACCGAGGCCCTGGAGGCACTGGATGAGGATGGCGACGAGCTCGCAGGGGGCCTCCTCGTCGGCGCGGATGAGGGCGAGGGGCCAGGCGTTGTCGCCCTTGATGGCCCGCAGCGCTGCCCAGAGGTTCTTCGCCTCGATGCCCGTCGTGTCGTCCTCGAAGTAGAACAGCCACGCGCCCGTCTGCGTCCGGGCCTCGGTCGGCCTCGCGGCGGGCCGGTTCCGGCTGAGCGAGATGGTGACGGCCAGATTGATATCGCGCGCCACCGTGTTCGTGGCCTGGGGCAGTGCCACGTCCACCATCTGCATCGCGGCCGCCGCGCTGACGAGGAAGATGACCAGCAGCGCGAGCGTGACGTCGGCATAGGACGTGATCTGCGGCTTGGCGGAGAGCGCCGGCTGTGTTCGCCGCTTTCGCAGATAGCCGTAGCCGGGCATGCGCGACGCTCCTGAGCCGATCAGTCCGGCGGGGGTCACATCTTCATTTGGCACTTTGCGGCCAAGTGCGAAATGAAGATGTGACCCCTGGCTGGCCAAACGCCACCTGGACGGTGCGGCGGGCCAGCAGGCAATCCACGGCCCGCACAAGCGAGCCATACGGCGCCTTGGGGTCCATGCTCACCAGCACGACCGTGCCGTCGGGCAGGCGCGCGATCTCGCCTGGGAGGGCCTCGGCCGACAGGCTGGCCCTCTCCCCCAAGCGATAGGTTGTGCCGGCCTCGACCCGGAGCACGACGGCCTCCTCGGTGCCGACGAGCGCCGTCCTCGCCCCCTGCGCCTTCGGCAGCACGAGCGGCAGCAGCCGCGCCGCGTGCGACGCGATGAGCAGAGTCATCACCAGGATCACCAGGTTCACGTTGATGAGCGGCGTGACATCCGGCTCTTCGAGCTGTCGGGTCATAGGTCACCGAGGGCGACGAAGATGCGGTTCGCCTGCGTGCGGAGGTCGCGGACGGCGTTGTCGCTGGCCGTCGTGAGGAGGTTGTAGGCGACGTAGGCGGGGATGGCAATGACCAGGCCGACGGCCGTGGTCTGAAGGGCCTGGGCAATGCCGGCCGAGATGACCGTGGGGCCGCCGAAGCCCTTCTGCACGATCGAGAAGAAGGTGTTCATGATGCCGAGCACGGTGCCCAGGAGCCCGAGGAACGGCGCCGTGCCCGCGAGCGCGGCGAGCAGGGGCAGCCGCCGCTTGAACTGGCCGCTCGCCAGCTCGAGGGCGTCGTCGAGGAGCAGCAGCGTGGTCTCGGGGCTCGCCGACGTGTCGTGCCGGAGCACGTAGCTCATCACCTGGCCGAGCGGGGCGTCGGACCTCTCGAACGCCTCCTTGAGCTTCTGGCGGTCGGGGCTCGCGAGGAGCTGCTGGACATCGGCCGCGAAGGCACGCGTCCGCGCCCGGCTCCGCCGCCACGCCAGGAGCCGCTCCACGATCAGGGCGAGGGCCGCCACCGAGTAGAGGATGAGGGCGATGCCGCACGGGTCGAGGTACAGCCGATACATGCTCACTCCTTGGCCTTCAGGCAGTCGGGCGGGTGGAACTCGACGGCGATCTCGGTCGTCTCGTCCTTCCGAATCTCCACGTCCAGGCTGGCCTTCACGGGCTTGAAGCGGGGGTGCCAGGCGTCCATCTGCCACTTCCCCACGGGCACGCTGTCGAGCGTGAAGTTCGCGCCGTCGGACACGAGGGCGTAGGGGTTGTCCACGAAGGCGACGTAGGCCGACTTCCACGGATGCCGCCGGCACGTGACCGCGTAGACGCCGGTGTCGTGAACGACTGACGATTGGAGCATCGCGGGCCTCCGCGTGTAGTGCACGCCGCCGCCGGGCAGCGGCTTGATCGTGTCGCGGTCGAACGCCGTGAGCAACTCGTCGAGCGCCACCTGCCCCGTGGCCAGGCTCCGCATGCGCACGTGGGTCGGATAGGAGTCGTAGGTGCCGAACATCACGCGCTCGTGGACGGGGCAGAACTCGATGTGCGGCTTGAAGGCGCCCTCGCGGACCATGAAGGTGGCGCGGGGGAGCATGCCTCGCGGGCCGCTGCGAACCCCCCGCAGGGTGAGCACCACGCCGCGGGGGTAGGTGCCGGGGTAGGCGTCGGCGATGTAGGTGTCCTGCTTGAGCTGGAGGTTCTTGTAGTAGTCCACCTCGCCCTTCTCGGGGTTTCGGATGGCTTGGGCGCCGTCGAGCGCGGCCGGCTCGGGGGGCGGCGCCTTGCGGCGGGGCGGGGCGGGAGCCCACTTGCAGGCGCCGATGAGCTTGCCGGCCGGGGCCTTCGCGTCGCGTTCGTAGGCGGCGCCACCGATCGCCCGCTCGGTTGCAGGCTCCTTGATGAGGATTTCCATCCCCGACTCGGGCTCCTCCTCGTCGGGGAGGTCGGGGACCACGGCCTTCGCCGCGGGCTCCGGCGGCGGGCTGGGCGCCTTGGGCGGGACCGGCGCCTGCGATTCCCCGCATCCGCCGGCAAGCACGGCCGCCACGATCAGCCACAAAGCGAGAGCGTGTCGGTTCATTCGGCGTCCTGACGGGCCTGCTCGGCCGCCCGCGCGAGCCGCGCGACGGGGGCGACGACGGGCAGCCGCATCTCGTTGATGACGTTCCGCTTGCCCTTCGCGTTCGCGAAGTCCACGTAGCCGAAGCGCACCTGCTGGAGAGGCATGACCTCGAGCACGCCCTGCACCTGGCGGCCCAGGCCGGGCTGCGTGTCCACGAAGCCGCGGAACACGGCGGAGTTCTTCTCCGTCTCGCGGAGGACGAAGACCTCGACGTCGCCGCCCGCGCGGTCGGCCTCGGTGCTCACGAGCACCGTGTCGTCGGCGGCCGGGTTCACGTTGCGGTCGGGGTCAATCACGGTGAGGAGATAGGACTGGCCGGGCAGGAGGGACTGGACCAGGCTGCCGGCGGCATTGGCCTCCTGGAGCAGGATGCGGGGGTCGGTGCCGAGGAGGAGCAGGTCGCCCCAGCGCTCGGGCCGGTCGGCCTCGGAGCCGCTCGCCCAGGCCTGGCCGCCGAAGCGGTTCAGGCGCGAGTTGTCGCCCGGCTGCACGCCGGTGGCGGCCACGCAGTCGAAGCCGATATGCCAGCCCGGGGCAAACACGGGCACGCGGAACAGCGAGCGTGGGATGAACACCTCGACGGTGTAGCCGGTGGCGGTTTGCTTCGTGACGCGGTAGGGCCCGCTGCCGTCGGGGCCGCTCTCGGGCGGCGGCTGGGGCGGGAAGATGTGGCAGGTGGACTTCACGCCACGGTATTCCTTCGTCGTGGCGTCGCGCTGCGAGGCGATGACCCGCTCGATGCCGGGCACGTTCGGGTCGCTCTCGATGCCGAGGGGGAAGATGACGAACTCCTGGGTGTGCGGCTCGCCGCGGGTGTCGTTGCGGGCGTCGAGGGTGTCGAACATCAGCCGCAGGTAGTCGCCGCGGTAGGCCCACTCCACGCCCGTGACCTTGTGGTATTCGACGCCGCCGGTGTTGTGGTTGTGGCCCATCTGCCACAGCGAGGGGTAGTAGAAGCGCTCGGCGTCCTGCTTCACCTGGTAGCCGAAGAAGAAGCCCTGGTAGTTCCACGCGGCGTAGACGAGGATGGCCTCCTCGCCGCGCCCTGGCCGCAGGAGGAGCGGGCGGATCTTCCCCCAGTCGGACAGGTCGCCGTCGAGGCGGGGGAACTTGGTAAGGAACGGGATGGCCTCGAAGCGGGGCGAGTCCTTGAACTGCGGCTGGACGGTGGCCTGCTCCTCGAAGCCCCACCTGGCCGCGGCGGGCGGCAGCGAGGGCAAGGCGGAGCGGAGCGCCAGCTCCGGCCCCTCGCCGGGGGTGACCATGGCCGGCTGCATCGTCGCGGGCACGGGCTGGAGGTTCGCCCCGTGGCCCTTCGAGGCGCCGAACAGCAGTGCCACAAGCGGGGCCGAGGTGTCGGGCACGCCGTCCTTCGTGAGCTTCGCCAGGTCCTGGCCGCGGCCCTTCAGCGCCATCGCCCGGGCGTCGAGCTTCTCCTGCACCTTGTCCGCATAGTCCACGCCCTCGACGAAGTTGCCCATCTGCTTGAAGAGCAGGTCGCCCGTGAGCACGCGGGTGAGGATGCCCTCCTTCGCGCGGTCAATCGCGCGCTGGAATTGCTCCTCGATGACCTTCGCCCGCGCCTCGACGTAGGCCCGGTCGGCCTCGGGCCAGCGGGAGAGCACGTCCGCCAGCGCCTTCTCGTCCGTCGCGATGTCCTCGGCGTCGGGCGGGCCGTCCTTGCCCGTCACCTTGCTGCGGTAGGGGTTCGCGT
>Ga0307380_10002188_pt1 | contig 27900 bp, 23 predicted proteins | sample UN3MG_FD_202239 | JGI IMG/M metagenome (GOLD analysis project Ga0307380, IMG submission 202239) | Soil microbial communities from Risofladan, Vaasa, Finland - UN-3 | ecosystem: Environmental > Terrestrial > Soil > Coastal area > Acid sulfate soil | place: Finland: Risofladan, Vaasa | collected... | reverse complement strand
TTCCGCTATGACAACAATCTCAAGTATTCAGAGGCACAGCGGCCGCTGAGCCCGCCGCAGGATTGGACCAGGAACGGCATTGGAGCATTATCGCTGTGGTTCCACGGCGATCTGAACAATGCTGTCGCGCAGATGTATGTGAAGGTCAACGGCTCTAAGGTGGTATATGGCGGTAATGTGGCTGATATACAGCAAGCATCGTGGAAGCAATGGGATATAGACCTGGCATCGTTTGGCGTGGACCTGGCCAATGTCACAAAGCTCGCTATCGGCTTCGGTGACGAGACGAATCCGACGTCCGGAGGTTCAGGCGTAATGTACTTCGACGATATTCGGCTATATCCGCTTCGAGAACCGCAAGCCGAGTCAACGGCCAACTAATTGCGCGGGCGCTACGGCAGAGTTGAACCCATTGGGGCCTATACCGGTCGATTCGGTATGGGCCCCGCTGCTTCTCGATTCCGAACCGTTCGACGCGTTTTGACTTTCTGGAAACGCGGGGACAGCATACCTATTTCTCTGTTGGGATTGTGCCACCCGGGTGTACGTTCGTCGGTAGGGTGCGATGAATCGCACCCTACGTGTTTGAGATTTAGCGCTTTATGGCCACCGGCAGAATAGGGATTATGGTGGGGCACAGCCCCACCCTGCCGCTACGATGGACCAACCTGTGGCACATTCCGCCCTTTTTCCGCATTTCACTTAACACCCAACTCGGCATAGGGAATAATATTTATATAACTAATTGCATATCGTATGTCGAAGATCACCAACAGCCCGTCGCAAACAATCAATGCAGAAAGGGGAATTTCTTATGACGCACACGTGTGGGTCAGTACGGGCGGCCAGTCGAAAGACCCGCGCGATTCGGTCGAGTACGAACGCCGGATCGAGAACGGCCTGTACAAGACCATCGCCCAGCTTCGGGCCATGCAACTGATGCGCCGGGTAGCCAATTCCCACATGCGGCCGGGTAGAGCCAGTGGATGACGCCGCCGGCGAGAATCCAGCAGGAGAGCACAATGCGGACTATTATCGGGCCGCGGGCAAGAATTCATGGCAAAAGCCCGTGACGTTGGGGTTGCGTGGATTTTTAGCTAAAGTGGCCCCGGATGGCTGCCGATAAGAGCAGATAAGTTCGTAGAACGATTTTTCTCCCCTCCGGAAAACATCGGGCAATCCAGCGTAAGCCGGATTCTCGATGTTTTCTTTTTTTTTACCACTGGGCCTCGATATAGGGCCCGATGGGTCCTTCTGGCGTGGGCTTCGGCCGGAACTTCAGGATGGCTTCTGCAATGGCAATATCGCTCTTGCCGGTAATCTTGATGTTTGAGGCATCCGAATCCACTACGGCTACTTTGTGGCCGAGCGCTTCGAGAAGCTGCGAATCATCGCTGATTTTGCTCTTATCCAGATTGTCGAGGTTTTCGTACGCCTTCGCGAGCAGGCCGGCGGCGAAGACCTGGGGCGTCTGGGCCTCGTACAGGCCCGTTCTGTCGATGGTTCTGGTGATCGTGCCGGCGCGGACGTCTTTTATCGTTGCGGTGACCGGGCAGGCCGGTATGGCGGCGCCGTGTGTGGCGGCGGCGGCAATGGCCGCCTCGATGACGGCCTCGGTGACACAGCACCGGCAGGCATCGTGGACGGCGACAAGATCGATGCCGTCCTGCACACGTTCGAGGCCCTTGCGAACGGTCTCGAAACGCTCGAGGCCGCCGATGAAGATTTTCACGTTGAAGAACGCCAGGTTCGGTCCCCATTTGACGTTCACAAGCTCCTCGTCGTCGGCGGCGATGCCCAGCAGGATTTGTTTGACGTCGTTGCGGCCGGCGAAAAGCTCGACACTCCTCAAGAAGACGGCGCGGCCGGCCACGTCAACGAATGCCTTCTTCCTCTTTCCGCCGAACCGGCTGCTCGCGCCTGCGGCACAAATGATAGCGGCTACAGTTTGACTCATAGCGAAAACCTCTGAGTGAATAGTTGGTCGTTGCTAATACTCAATGCCTCGTCTGGCCGACAGGCCGTTATCCAGAGGATGCTTGACGTTCTTCATTTCCGTCACCAGATCGGCCAGCGCGATCAGCTCTTCGGTCGCCCCGCGGCCGGTCAGGACAATTTCGACGCCGGGATCGCGTCTTTCAATGAGCGTCCTGATATCTTCCAGATTCGCCAGACCTTCTGACAGACAAAACACGATTTCATCGAGAATCAGCACGTCGTAGAATCGTTTCTCGGCCGTCTGAGTGATTTTCTCAAGGACTTGCGCGATGGCGGCCCGCGTTTGACTGACGGCTTTTTGGTCGTCCAACAAGCTGGACATACGCCAGGGAACATCGAGCGCTTCGACCCTGATTCTCACGGCTCCCAATTTCAGCGCGAACCGTTCGCCCAGATCGAGAGCGGGCGGCTTGAGGAATTGATAGATCAGGACCTTGTTGCCCTGTCCGGCGGCACGCAGAGCCAGACCGAACGCAGCGGTCGTTTTGCCTTTGCCGTCCCCGGTATAAATCTGAACGAGCCCTTTTTCCAGCATGGCAGCATTATAAACCCGTCCGCGGCTCAGATAAAGCATTGAATTGACGTGGGAGGTATTTGCAGGCTCAAGGCCCGGCTCTTATTGCTTCTCTGAGGCGTCCCGCTCGCTGCCGGGGGCGGATGTACCGGGAAGCTCGCCGGCAATGCCCGAAGCGGGCTCGGCGAGAATGGAAATCTCCGTGGCATACTCCGGGTAGGAAAGCGAGAAGATCTTTTTGAAGGCAAGCTTGGTCTTGTCCCGGAGCAAATCCAGAACGTAGAATTCATTGACGTTCTTGAGGGCGTTGGCCCGGGCTTCATCGTCGAGGGCCAGCACCTCGTCCGAGCTGAAATCTTCTATGATGTCGTATTTCCAGGGAACGTTTTCCGCCTTTTCCAGAGGCAGCTTGTAGAACTTCCTGTTGTAAATCTCACAGCTCAGGATATGCGGGCTGGGCAGCGCGATCCGAATGGTGCGTTGGGCGTCATCGACCGTATAATTCAGCCGGTCCAGGTCGAAGCCGACTTTGAGTTTGGCCGTGTATCGCAGCAGGCCCCTCTTCCAGCGAACGGTAATCAGGGTCGTCTTCTTCTCCTTGATCTCCGCGACGCCCTCGGTGATGTACTCCAGGACCGCCAATTCGGCTATGGCCTGAATGGACCTGATAAGGAACGTGGTTGTTTTTGATTCGGTCCTCGGCGCCCCGGCGAACCTTCGGCCCAGGAAGAAGGCCAGTATCCCTACGATTACGGCGCCGACAAAATAAATAGCATCCCACATTTGCATTATCCCTCTGCGCCGTTCTACGGCCGGGGCAGCGTGCCTTTTTCAGCCCGTTGCTTTATCTCTGTGTCTTAGCTGCAGAATGTACTTGATGATGTCTTTTCTGCTGATGATCCCGACCAGTTTGCCGGCCGACGTTATAGGTACTCTGCGAAAGTTGTTGTTTATCAGGCACTCGGCAATATCCACGAGACTGTCACCTTCGTCGAAGCTGCATATCTCGCCCGTCATGAAATCCTCAACGTTGCCGGGTTTGTCCTTGATGTCGTACAGCAGCTTCAGAACGTCCTTCTCTGAGATGACGCCCGCCAGGGTCATGTCATCGTTGACAACCGGCAGTCCCGTGATGTTCTTTTCAACCAGCATTCTCATGGCTTCGTATATCGGCGTGTGTCTCTTGACGAAAAGTATGTCTGTCGTCATCACTGTCCTGGCCTTGAACATGGCGTTCTCCTTTTCCCGGCAAACCCCGAAGCTGCGAGCGGATAATTCCCTTTTTTCGCGCATCAGGATAACCGCAGGCGGGACGGGCGTCAAAGCAAAAATCCAAACGAAGGGGGCTGAACATTCGATACGGAATAGAGAACTTCACACAACACTCGTCGGTCTTCCGTTCCAACGAACGCTGAGATTTCTTGCGGCCGGAGAATATTATGCTTGCCCCCGGAGCAGATGGTCTTATAATGGCAGTCGGAAGTATTTTGAACTGTAATGATGGCGTGGCAAAGCCTTGAAGCAAAAGCATGTTTTAGAGTCCCGGATCCGCATCAAGACCTATCTTCTGCATCATTCTACTTGTTTTACCTGTACTCTTAAAAGAGGGGTACATGCACAGTGATTCCAACCAATCTCTGTGTTTGTGCAAGTTTCAATTTAATATTTTTTAGGATTATTTGATGCCATTTACAAATTTTGGTCTTTCAGACCCGCTCGTGCGCGGCATTCTGGCCACCGGCTACACCGCTCCCACTGAAATTCAATCCCAGGCGCTTCCGGCCGCGATCAGCGGCAAAGACATTATCGGTTGCGCGCAGACGGGAACGGGCAAAACCGCTGCTTTTGTGCTGCCCATTTTGGATCGGCTCAGCCACGAAAAGCCGGCGAAACGGAGAACCACAAGGGCGCTCATCCTGACGCCGACGCGCGAGCTGGCGCTGCAAATCGAAAAGTCAATAAAGGGCTACGGGCGATTTGTGGACTTGCTGACTCTGACCGTTTACGGGGGCGTCAATATCAAGGGGCAGCTCAACGCGCTGCGTCGGGGCGTGGACATCGTCGTTGCAACGCCCGGACGGCTTATGGATCACATGGGGCGCGGTACGATAGACCTCAGCCACATCGAGGTTCTGGTTCTTGACGAAGCCGACCGAATGCTGGACATGGGCTTCATCAACGACGTTCGAAGAATTGTCGGCGCTTTGCCCGGTAAACGCCAGACGATGCTCTTTTCGGCCACCATATCGCCGGAGGTGAAAGCTCTGGCCGCCGGGATGCAGAAATCCCCGGAGATGATCCAGATCGGGCGGCCCCGCAACCCCATTGAGACAATTACACAACATATCTATCCGGTTCGGAAAGAACAGAAAATGGATCTTCTCGTGCATATGCTCAGCAGTCCGCAGATGTACAGCGTCCTGCTCTTCTGCCGGACCAAGCGCGGAGCAGACAAGATTAACCGGCGACTCAAGGCCGCCCGCGTTGTATCGGTAGCGATCCACTCCGGACGCACACAGGGACAGCGTCTGCTTGCAATGGATGGCTTTAGAAAAGGCAAGTATCAGGTGATGGTCGCAACCGATATCGCGGCTCGCGGAATCGATATTGAAGGCATATCCCACGTGATCAATTTCGATGTGCCGGTTTTTGCCGAAGACTATGTTCATCGTATTGGCCGCACGGGGCGGGCCACCGCCACGGGCGACGCGATCACGTTTGTTTCATACGATGAAGAGAAGTACGTTCGCCAGATCGAAAACTTCATAGGACGCGAATTCGAACCGGAGAAATGTGAAAGCTTTGCCTACAAGCAATCTGATTCGCTGCAGCCGCACCATGCAAGGAAATCCGAACCGGTGCGACAGATGAGTACAAGCTCGGCCACAGGCAAGAGGCTGGGTGCACCCCGCATAAGACGCCGGAGAATTCCGAGGCGCTGAGCGACTTTCACGAACACCGGCAATCGCCGACTAACCCGGCAGCGTCACGTTCCGGTGACGCTGCTCCAACATCAGTCCCGTCGGCTTTCTCGCAGGCTCGGGCCCTAAGATTCCGTCTCGCCCGATTCCTCAGTCGCTTGCTCCTGTGGATCCTCTGCAACTGCCGCCTCCGGCTCAGGCTCAGGCTCAGGCTCAGTGTCCGCAACCTTGTCCTGCTCGGCTTTTTGAGCCCGTCGTTTTGTAAGCTGGCTCATATCCGCGTCGGAGATGACCCTTTCAGGACCGGCCGGCACGCGCTGACGCCCGGAGTCGGCGGTTTCCTGGTCTTCGGCAGCCCACTGGACCCTGCGCAGGCTCAAACCGATCTTGCGGGCATCCGTATCGACCTTCAGTATCTTGACCTCCACCTCGTCGCCCACTTTGACAATGTCCTGAGGCTTGTCAATCTTGTGATCGGCCAGCTCGGAAATGTGCAAGAGTCCCTCGAGCTCCGACTCAAGCTCCACGAACGCGCCAAAATTTGTGAGCTTCGCTACGGTGCCCCTGATAATATGTCCCGGAATATACTTCTCGGGGATGGCACGTATCCACGGGTCCTCCGTTATCTGCTTGATGCCCAGAGAGATCCGGCGCTTCTCCTCATTGACTTCGAGGACGATGCACTTGAGTTCCTGGCCCTTCTTTAAGGCCTCGCCGGGATGGCTGTGTTTCCTCGTCCAGCTCAAGTCGGAAATGTGGATCATGCCGTCGATGCCCGGCTCCACCTCGACAAACGCACCAAAATTGGTAATGCTGCGAACCTTCGCGGTGACGACGGCTCCGGACGGATACTTCTGGGAGGCAACCGCCCACGGATTCGTCTGCGTCTGCTTCAGACCCAGAGATATTTCCTGTTTCTCCCTGTTGACGTTCAGCACGACGACCTCGATATCGTCGCCCAGGTTAACCATCTCGCTCGGATGGGCCAGGCGCTTGGTCCAGCTCATCTCGCTGATATGGACCAGCCCTTCAATGCCGTCTTCAAGACGGACAAACACGCCGTAGCTCATCACGTTGACGACTTTACCCTTCACCTTGGTGCCGACCGGATAGCGCGTCTCAACATCATCCCAGGGGCTGGCCGTCTTCTGCTTGAGGCCCAGCGAAATCTTCTCCTGTTCCTTGTCCACGCCAACAACCACACACTCTATTTCCTGGTCGATCTCGACGACCTCCGACGGATGAGATATCCTGCCCCAGCTCAAATCGGAAATGTGCAGCAGGCCGTCGAGACCTCCCAGATCGACAAACACGCCGAAGTCGGCGATGTTCTTGACAATCCCTTTGCGGCGCTGGCCCACTTCGATTTCGTTAAGGATTTTTTCCTTGCTGCTGCGGCGTTCCTCTTCAATAAGCTTTCGCCTGGAGATGACGATGTTCCGCCCCTCCACGTCAATCTTGAGAATCTTGCAGTCCACTTCTTTGCCGATGAACCTGCTGATATCGCCCGGTTTCCGGATGTCCACCTGCGAAGCCGGCAGAAACACGGGCACTCCGATATCCACGAGCAAACCGCCCTTGATTCGCCTTATGACTCTGCCCCTGACAACATCGCCCTCTTTTTTCGTTCCGAGGATTCTCTCCCATCCCCTGATGAGGTCTGCTTTGCGCTTGTTCAAAAGAACCAGGCCGCTCTCGGAATCCGTGTCCTCCAGGAGCACTTCGATCTCCCTGCCCGGCTCGATCTGGTCGGGGCTGTCGAACTCGCTCGCATCCACCATCCCTTCGCTTTTGAGGCCCACTTCCACAATGACGTCGTTGCCTATCTGCGATACGATCGTTCCTTTTAGAATGGTCCCGGGCAGACGCAAATCCACTTTCGTCTGCAGAACCTCTTCCAGAAACCGGGTTTCCTGTTCCCCGAATATCTCGCTGACCTGCTGGGCCAGCTTGTCTTCCGACAAACCCAACTTATTGATTATGTTTCTATCTACCATGGACTTTCATTCCTCTGTGGAGTCTTTGTTCATCGCCGCTCAGCGCCCCACATTCACGCCAAGAGGCTTCTGTGCAACAGCGCACATCACATTAGCTTCTTCCTGGTGGTTAACAAAGAGCCATTTGCCCACGCAGCAAATGTTATTTTTCAACATACCACTTTTTTAGAAAGTGTAATATTTTAGCCGGCCGATCTACTTTTTTCAAGTATATCTTTGGTCATTTTTTTTGAGGGGGGCCGTCTCGTCGGCCACGACTGTCGAAGGCTTCCAGATTCCGCACAAACTCGCTTACGATCCAGTCGGGCGTCGATGCTCCCGCCGTAACCCCCGCGGTTTCCCTGCCGGAAAGCACGCCGACATCAAGCTCGCCCCAGTTTTGCAGGTGAAACGTCCGCTCGTTGACCTTTGCGCAAAGCTCCGCCAACCGGCGGGTGTTGGCGCTTTCCAGCCCCCCGAGCACAAACATGATGTCCACTCTCTTGCATAACTGCACGGCCGATTCCTGTCTCTTTATGGCCTCCCGGCAGAGGGTATTGATCACTTTCAACTCGCTGAAGCCGCCCCGCCCTATCGCGCCGAGCACCCTGCCGAACCGTTCCGGATCCTGCGTCGTTTGACAGACCAGACCCAGCTTCGCATTTTGAGGCAATCGGTGCAAATCCGACTCATCCGCAATGACAATGACGTCCCGAGCGCAGCCGACAACGGCCTGGACCTCGGGATGATTCTGCTCGCCGACGATGACAACCTTGTAGCCGTCCCGTTCGAGCTCGCCGGCGATATGCTGCACCCTCTTGACCAGCACACACGTGGCATCGACGATCTGGAGTCCTCTGTCTTTCAATTTCGCCACTTGCGAAGGCGCGGCGCCGTGAGAACGGATCAGAACGGTCCCGGACGGAATCTCTTCCACCGTGCTGACGGTCCTCAGTCCCTCTCGGGCCAGCCGGTCCACCACGTCTTTGTTATGAATGATCGGACCAAGACTATAGACGTCGTCCTGCGTCGCCAGGATTTTCTCTGCGACGCTGATGGCGTTTCTGACGCCGTGGCAAAACCCGCACTTCTCGGCAACCAAAACTTTCATAACAATCCAATGCACAACCCAAACGGCCGGCCCAAGACGTCCTCGTCACAGTCTATACGAGAATGCCATCTCAATCCACCAAAACTTGCCCGTGCCACGAAATAGCGGCGAGAAGCCGCTGATATTTTGCAAAGTTTGTGCTTGACGGCCAAGCATAACTCGGTTCTATTTGTGCGCGGGGGTGGGGAGAGTGCAGAGTTGGTTGTGTTGTTAGAGATCGCTCATATGAAGGGCTTGTGTACTTGAAGGATGGCCAAAAGGGTATCTGAATCTTCTTGGAAAGGATTGGACGATGCGAACTGTCAAACTCTCAGCGATTCTTGTTGTGTGTGCCAGTATCTTCCTGATCGGCGGTTGCGACTCGCAAGTGCAGGACCTGCGAATTCAAAACCAGACTCAGCAAAGGCGTATAGACGAGCTCCAGGCCGAGCTGGCAGCGACCAACCTGCAACTCGATCAACTGAAGAAGAAGCTGGCCGCCGCACAGCAGAGCGATAGCATCGAAGTCGATGCGCTGAAGCAGCAGATTGCGGCCCTTGAGGAAGACATCGCCAAGAAGCAGGAGCTGATTGCCTCGATGCAGCAAAGGCTGCTTCTGGGCGGGGCGGCGCTGCCGGTGGAGCTCAGCACGATGCTCGAAGACTTCGCCAGAAAGCAGCCCGACCTGGTTACCTACGACGCGAGCCGAGGCATCGTCAAATTCAAGAGCGATTTGCTTTTTGAAAAGGGCAGCGACACAGTGGCGGCCTCGGCGGTCGAAGCCGTCAAATCCCTGTGCACGATTATGAACTCCGAACAGGGCAAGAATTTCGACATTATCATCGCCGGCCACACCGACGACATTCCGATACTCAAATCCGAAACGCGCGCGAAGCATCCGACCAACTGGCACTTATCGGTACACAGGGCCATCGCCGTGCTGAACATCATGGAGAGCACCAATATTGCCTCGAAACGACTTAGCGCGCGAGGCTTCGGCGAATTCAGGCCCGTCGCGGAGAACAAACCGGGCAAGGGCGGCAATCCGCAAAACAGACGAGTCGAAATCTACATTGTCGCTCCAGGAGTGTGACCTTCGGGTGCCGACGACAGGTTGAGGGACTCGACGTCCGAAAGTGTTTTGAATGACAGAGCGCACGTTAATCATCATCAAGCCGGATGCTGTACAGCGACACCTGGCGGGTTGGATTATCGGACGATTTGAAGCAAAAGGTCTCAAGCTTGTCGCGGCCAAACTCATGCAAATCTCTGAGGAGCTGGCCCGCCGGCACTATGGCGCCCATCAGCATCAGCCGTTCTTTGAGCCTGCGGTGAAATTCATGAGTTCGTCGCCGTCGTTGTTGATGGTCTGGGAAGCCGACGGTATCATCGATATGGCCCGTAAGATCATCGGCAGCACGTTTGGCTATGACGCTCAGCCCGGCACCATTCGCGGCGACTTCGGCTGTTCCCAGAGATATAACCTCATCCACGGCTCGGACAGCCCCGAATCCGCCGAGAAGGAAATCAGGCTGTTCTTCACACCAAATGAGATCATCGATTACGACCTGGCAGATTCCCCCTGGCTCTACAGTCCGAGAATTGGTCCGAAAAAGTGAGGCTTGGCCGGCCCTCTCGCAGGCAACACCTACCCAAGCGGCTCACCAGGGCCGGTGCAACGCTTTTTGCTTGAATCGGGGCGAGCTTTGTAGTACAATAGTCGCGATGAAAGTGAATGCGTTTCTGGATGGGTTTGGGGATGAAAAAATGGGTCCTGGTCCTGCTGTGCGTGTTGCCGCTTCTGAGCTCCGAGGCCAAAGTCATAATTGTTGATGACGACGGGCCCGCAGACTTCCGCACCATTCCCGAAGCGATCAATGTCTCGACCAACGGCGATACCATCATTGTCAAGGCCGGCACGTACAACCGGCAAGTCGCCTTCAACAATAAGGCCATAAGGCTCACCAGCGAGAATCCGAATGACCCAAACGTCGTGCGGGCAACGATCATTACCGCCGCGACGGGTTACGCCGTAAGCTTCGACCTCCAGGAAGGTAACAACTCCGTGCTTACCGGCTTCACAATCGCCGGCCGGGGCATTCACTGCTACGGCACCTCGCCAACCATCTCGAAGAATATTATCAGAGACTGCGCCAATTACGGCATTGAGGGGGAAAACAACGCCGCACCCGTCATCGCCCACAACGTCATACGTTCCAGCGGTTTTGCCGGAATATACCGCTGCAACGGACCCATCACCGGCAATACCATATCAAACAACAAAGGCGGCATCGCGTTCTGCGACGGGCCCATAACCTACAACGTCATCTCGAACAACGTGGACCTGGAGTTAGGTCGCGGTGCGGGGCTGTCTTACTGCAAGGGACCCATCACGAGCAACGTGATCGCATACAATTACGCTACGTACAAAGGCGGGGGATGCTATGAGTGCGCGGGCCGGATCGCGAACAACGTCATCGTCGGAAACAAAAGTGTTATCGCCGGGGGCGGGTTGTGCAATTGTAACGGCGAGATCATAAACAATATCATCGCCGGCAACCGGGCCGACAACGGCGGCGGCCTCTTCGGTTGCACCCGGATATACTACAACACCGTCGTGGGCAACGCCGCCAGAGAAAACGGCGGCGGTTTGAGCCAATGCCCGGGGTATATCGGCAGCAATATAATCGCTTTCAACCGTGCAGGCATGGTCGGCGGCATTTACGGGGCCTCCATCAGCTCCCACAATGCCCTCTGGTCGAATGAAGGTGGCAATTTCGGTGGGGGGGCTGCCTACGGCGCCGGCGACATCGTGATCGACCCGCTTTTCGCAAGCGACGGTTTCTGGGACCCCAACGGCACGGCCGATCCGAGTAACGATTTCTGGGTCGATGGGGATTACCACCTCAAGTCGCAAGCGGGCCGCTGGAGCCCTGCCGATAACAGTTGGGTCAGCGACGGCCAGACCAGTCCCTGCATTGACGCCGGGGACCCCAATGCCGACTGGACGGCGGAGCTTTGGCCGCACGGCAGGCGAATTAACACCGGCGCCTACGGCGGCACGCCCCAAGCCAGCATGTCCCTGCTCCCAGTCGGCAACGCGGCGGACCTGAATCCCGACCTCAACGACGTCAATGACTGGGTGGACTACAGCGATGTGGCGTTGCTCGTAAAACAATGGCTGCGCACCGATGGCCCGCTGGCCGAAGATATCAACCGAGACGGGATCGTCGATTTGGCGGACCTCTCGATTCTTTTGAACCATTGGCAGCCTCAGCCACCGCCCCCAGAGCCTCCGATCCCCAATCCAATGACCTGGGCGGTCGAGCCTCATACAACGTCAAGAACGACAATAGCGATGACAGCAACGGCTGCGGCGTCAACGGACGGCAGCGGCACGGAATATTACTTCGAGTGCACGACCGCCGGCGGCCACAACAGCGGCTGGCAGAACGAGCCGGCCTATACAGACGCATCTCTGGCTCCGGGCACTTCATACTCCTACAGGGTCAAAGCCCGCAACAAAGGCAATCTTCTGGAAACCGCGTACTCGCAAGTGCGTTCGGCAAGCACTCCTCCCGAAGACACCACGCCGCCAAGCCCAAACCCGGCAGCGTGGCAGACGCAGCCTTATGCCGTCCCTCCGGCGTCCATTCGCATGGTGGCTGTGACGGCATCGGATGAAAGCGGCGTGGAGTATTATTTCGCCTGCATTTCAAACCCGGCCTACAGCAGTTCGTGGCAAGACAGCCCGGTCTATCAGGCAAGCTCCTTGCCCAAAGGCTCGTACAGCTTCGTAGTAAGAGTGCGAGACAAATCGCCCAAACGCAATACCACGGCTGATTCAACCCAGATTACCGTGGACCTCCAGCCCCCAACGCCCGATCCAATGCAGTGGGAAACTGTGCCTCACGAAACGTACTACGGAGGCGGGACGTTCGATTACTGGGCGGAAATGAGCGCAAAAGAAGCTACGGACGCGAGCGGCAGCGTCGAGTACTACTTCGAGTGCACCACAGCGTCGGGCTTCAGCAGCGGCTGGCAAAGCTCACGCACGTACAAAGTCCAGGTCGGCAGACGAGCACAAGGCCACCGCTTCCGCGTCAAAGCCCGCGACCGCTACGGCAACGAAACCGCCCCCTCCTCCACCCTGCCGGCCGGCTAACAACGAATCAATCGCGAAGTCGCCCAGATGGTTTAGTCTGAAGAATAGCAGAAAGCAGGACAGTTTCAGCACAGTCATTGCCACATTTCCAAGAAGCGCTTCCGCAACCTACTCACTCCTGAGCAGTTACAGAAGGCACCCAAAAACAACGGAGAGGGCGGGATTCGAACCCGCGGTAAGGCAAGCCCTACACAGCCTTTCCAAGGCTGCTCCTTAAGCCGCTCGGACACCTCTCCGGGACAATCTACTATCGGCTATTTTGTATTGCCTATCTCAAAGTATAGCACCAGCAAGAGCTCTTTGCAACCGCCGAGCACCCCGTCGATGGCTTTTCGGCGTGGGAGCGCAGGCGTCCCGAGCGCGGTCGAGGGACCTTCCCGAGCACCCCGTCGACGCCTTTTCGGCGTGGGAGCGCAAGCGTCCCGAGGCCACAGAGAAATAGTCGATAACCGCGGATTCCGCAGATTATACGGATTCGCAGGGTGGCGGCTTGCCCCACCGGCGTTTGTCATTCCGAGCGAAGCCCCCAGGCTGAAGCCGAGGAATCTGCTAAAGCCGGTCATTGCGAGGCCGCACGGCCGCGGCAATCTTCTACCCCCAGATCTCCGCCGTGTCTGGCTCACCAGTGGGCTACACACGTAACTGCCTGCCTCTGCTTGTGTTATGATTATTTCTGTGTCCTGTATTCTGTATCCTGCGTTCTATTCCCGCACTTTTTCTGAAAAAATTTTGAAATCTTCCCATTTTTCTATCAACATTTCGCCCCTCTCAAACGCTCCTCTTAATGAACGACAAAAAGGATGCGCGCGGCGGCAAGGCGTGGTAGGCCGTAGGGTGTGCAACTTGTTGCACACGCGGGTCAAACGTTTATGATAGCTTCATGTCAAATTATAGACGAGCGAGCTTTGCGGGGGGATATTATTTCTTCACGGTTGTCACCTACAGGAGGCGCAGGATTCTCACAGGCGAGCTATCGAGAACATGCCTGCGCAATGCGTTTGAAAAAGTGCGAGCAAAGAGATATTTCGAGACGGTGGCGATCTGCCTCTTGCCGGAGCATTTACATTGTATATGGAAATTGCCGGCGGGGGACGCCGATTTCTCGACCCGATGGTCATTGGTAAAGAAAGATTTCACAATGAGTTTCGTGAATGAAGGAGGCGAAGAATTCGCGCAGAGCGCCTCGCGATGGGGACATCGGCATCGCGGGATATGGCAAAGAAGATTCTGGGAGCATCAGATACGAGACGAAAGAGATTTGCAGAGGCATGTGGATTACGTTCATTATAACCCGGTCAAGCATGGATTGGTCACCCGGCTTGAAGATTGGCCCTGGTCAACGTATCACCAATGGGTCGAATCCGGACATTATGGAAGAGTGGATTTGGAAGCAATGCAGAAGAGGGCGAGCGATATATTTGCGGGCGAATAGAACCGCGTGTGCAACAAGTTGCACACCCTACGGGACTCGATTGAAAGGATGTTGCATGATGTCGGAAGAAGACAAGAACATAAAGTCGTCATTGGGGTTCCTCAAAAGGCTGTTTACACCCGCTGTTACAGTGATAATAGTCTTGATGCTCATCGGGTTCGCTATGGCGAGCTACGCACATGGTTTCGTGATGGTGCATCTGGCCTTAAGTACGAGCAGTGTTGTTCGCGGGAGGATCTGGCAATTGTTAACTTATCCTTTTGTGACCGGTAGTGTCAGAAAACTGATTTTCACCTGTGCACTTGTGCTTTTCATCGGCAGTTTCATCGAGAGAGAACTGCACACTGTGACTTTCTTAATCTTCTGGCTTGTGGTCTCAGTGATCTGCGGCCTGCTCTGGGTGGCAGGAAATTTGGCTACGGGGAACAATCTCGCCGACTTAGGGGCGGTGGCATTGGCCTACGGACTGGTCGGAGCCTTTGCGTTGCTTTTCCGCCGCAGGCGTGTCCAACTCCTCTTCTGGACTGTGGAAGCACAGTATCTTGCTCTGTTCTTCATCGCGATCGGAATGTTGTTCGGTACGCCGCATTGGACGATGTGGCTTTGGATCTGCTCCGGCACGGTTTCCGGCGTGGCTGTGGCGCACATGTTAGGCCGGACCGGCAACAGGCATCATGCGATATAGGAAGGCGTCCTCGCGTCGGCATGCAAGTCACTAACAGAAACTGCCTCTGCGGTCATTTGACCGGGTAGGGGGGCAGGGGCGGGATTTCTTTTTCCTTTGTTTTTAGTTCTTCGAGGATGACTTCGATGGCCTTGTTTAACTGCTGGTCGATTCCGCCGTATTCCGTGGCCGGATCGTTATCGACGTAGATGTCCGGCTCGACGCCGCGGCCTTCGATGATCCAGTCCCTGCCTTCGACGTCGTAACGGGAGAACTCCGGCTTATTGAGAAAGCCGCCGTCCAGCAGCGGCAGCGAGCCACGAATGCCGACGACGCCGCCCCAGGTTCGCTTGCCGATGACTTTTCCGAGTTTGTTCTGCTTGAAGCGGTAGGTGAACAGGTCGCCGTCGGAGGCGGAGAACTCGTCGGCCAGGCAGACCATCGGCCCATAGATCATGGCCGACGGGTCGGGTTCAGGGGCGCCGTTTCTGCCGAAGTCGATCATGACGATTTCCCGCCGGAGCCGTTCGATCAGCATGGGCGAGACGTTGCCGCCGCCGTTGCCCCGGACGTCGATGATCAGGGCCTTCTTGCGAATCTGCGGGTAGAAGTGCTTCATGAACTCGTTCAGGCCGTGGACGCCCATGTCCGGCACGTGGATGTAGCCGACTTTGCCGTCGGTGGCGTCGCTGACTTTCTCGATGTTGGTCTGCACCCAATCGTAATAATACAGGTTCTCTTCGCTGTCCGTCGGCACGACGACGACGTCTCGCGCGCCTTTGTGGGCGGGCTTGCCATTGAGCTTGAGCGTGACTTGTTTGCCGGCTTTGTTGATCAGCAGCTCGTAGATGTCGGCGGCGTCGGCGGTTGATTTGCCATCGACCGCGAGAATGTAATCGCCCTGACGGGCATCGACCCCGATTTCGGTCAGTGGGCAGCGGGTGGCCCTGTCCCAGTTCTGACCGCGCAGGATCTTCTCGATCTTGTAGAACCCTGATTTTGAATCGCGCTTCAGCTCGGCGCCGAGAAGACCCATCGGTATCCTTCTGGGCTCGGGGGATTCTCCACCGCCGACGTAGGTGTGGCCGGCATTGAGCTCGCCGATCATCTCGCCGATGATATAGGTCAGGTCGGCCCGGTGGTTCACATAGGCAACGAGAGGCTCGTAGCGTTCGCGCATCGCCTGCCAGTTGACGCCGTGCATGTTGGGCACGTAGAAGAATTCCCGCATCTGCCGCCAGCATTCGTTGAAGATTTGTGCCCACTGCTTTCTCTTATCGAGGTGGACCTCCATGTCCGAGAGGTCGAGCGTTTCTTTCATTGTGATTGTTGATTTGGGCAGATCGATGATGGCGTACTTGCCGCCGGAAGCGACGAGCATTTTCTTCTGATCGGCCGATATCTCGAAGCTGCCGATGTCACCGAGCTCGATCTCCTTCTGCTCCTTCAGGTTGTACATGAACAACCCGCTCTTGTTGCCGCTGCTGCTCCTTCGGTTGTAGTACAGGGACTCGCCGACCGAAGCGAGGTTGCGGTAACCACCCACCGCGGCCGGCAGCACGGCGATTCGATCCTTGATGCCGTCGATATCGACTTTCATTCTTGGTTGTTGCTCTTTCTTCTTCTGTTCGGCCTGCTGCGGCTGCTTTTCGGCTTCGTTCGGATCGGTCTTCTTGGCGTCCGGTTTCTTCTTTGCTTTCTCCTCCTGTTTTATCTCAACTTCGTCGCTTTTCGGTTTGAAAGGAGAATCGGTGCTTTTTGCGAGCGTGAGAAGATAGATCCGCGACATGTCCTGGTAGGCGTGGTTCCACTCGGTGCGGCTGTAGATCGGATTGAAATCGCGATCGGAGGTAAAGAAGACGAACTTGCCATCGGAGCTGAATTTCGGGTCGGACGCCGAGTACCATCCGTCGGTCAGCTCGTAGGACTTCTTGTCTCTGAGCGAGTAGAGGTAGATCCTGTCCATCATCTCCACCTCGGGCCTGGTGTAGGCGATCCACCGGCTGTCGGGCGACCATGAATAATCGCTGAATTCCCACTTGTCGGATTTATCGACTTCGGTGATCTCGCCGCCGGCGACGCTGACGAATTGCAGACGCAGCCGCTTGTCGGCCCAGAGGATTTTCCTGCTGTCGGGCGACCACTCGATGTCATACTTGTACGTGTCGGCGTTTTGTGTAATCTGCTTTGCCGGTCCGCCGCCGTCCTGGGGGACGGTGTAAATCTCATCTTCGCCCGATGCGTCGGATATGTAGGCGATCCACTTGCCGTTGGGCGACCATTTGGAGTTGCGCTCGTGAACGCCCGGCGAATCGGTGAGATTGCGGATCGCGCCGTGCCTGGCCGGCACCGTGAAAACGTCCCCCCGGGCGCCGAACAAGGCGCGCTTGCCGTCAGGAGCGATTTCATAGTTACTGATATTGTCGGCAACGTTTACAATCTCGCTGCGGCCTGCGCTGAGGTCCTCCTGGATGTAGATAGTCACTTTTTCATATTTCTCGGTCTCGACGTCGAGGCGATAAATATACCCGCCGTTTTCAAAGACGATGGCGCTGCCGCCCAGCGATGGAAACTTGACGTCGAACTCGGTGAAATGGGTGATCTGGCGGGTTTGCTTCGAGTCGAGATCGTAAACGAAGAGGTTCATGCGCTTGTTTTCATCCCGGTCGGAGAGCAAGAATATCTTTTTGCCGCTCCACATCGGGATAATATCCTGCGCGGGATTGTCGGTGATATTTTCGATTTTCTTCGTCTTGAAGTCATAGATCCAGATATCATCGGCCATGCCTCCGCGATAGCGTTTCCACGTGCGGAACTCGCGGAATATGCGATTGTAGGCGAGTTTCTTGTCATCCGGCGAGAAAGAGCAAAAGCCTGCGCGGGGAAGGGGCAGCTCGTCGGCGGGGCCTCCCGATTTGGATACAGCGTACAGCCGACCGTTGAAGGCGTTGAACGAGCGCATTCGCGAGCGAAAGACGATGCTGTCGCCGTCATTTTTCCAGGCCATCACGATGTTGTTCGGCCCCATCCGATCGGACACCTCGTCCCTGCCGAGCGTGGCTGTCTGAGTCAGTCGTTGAGGTACGCCGCCGGTCGCGGGCATGAGATAAACCTCCGTGTTCCCATCGTACTGCCCTGTGAAGGCGATGTGCTGTCCGTCCGGGGAAAACCGGGCGAACATTTCAAAGCCTTCGTGATTGGTAAGCTTTCGGGCGACGCCGCCGGAGGAGGCCACACTGTAGAGATCGCCGGCGTAGGTAAAGACGATCTGGTCTTCATGGATGGCCGGAAAGCGCAACAGCCTTGCCTGGTCCTGAGCAAGCGCAGAATTTACAAGCAAGCCGGCGATGACGGTGAAAGCTAACGATCGGTTCATTTGAGCTCCTTTCACGAGAACCAGCGTTTCAAGACGGCAACAGTTTATCCCTACCGGGTGTTATCCGGGATTTCCAACTTGTCTTCGTAAACAGTGCTTATGCACGCTGCTATTTTACTTGAATGATCTGCCCATTTCAATGCTCTCTTGGGCCGAGTGATTCGGCATCCGTCCGGCGTCTTATCTCGTATATTATGGTATATTGGTATATTAGGGACAGCCACGAATGGGAATTTGAATTTTGATATTGTTTCGAGCTTCGGGCTTCGGATTTCGGATTTGCTTCGTGCCCGGGCCGTAGATGTATTTGCGCAGCAGGTTGTTATTGCCGTCGTATTCGCCGAGCGTGCCATCCTCGGAGGGCTTTCGCAGAACGAGGAGATATTGGTGTAAGTGTTTGCACGGGACGAGGAAATAGGCTATAAGGTGGTCCCATGAAACTGCTGACATACTCAAAAGAAAAGATCGTTTCGTGCGGGGTTCTGACGGATGCGGGCATCGTCGATATTCCATCGGCCCTTCGACATCGCTCAGGGCAGGCATGGGAGGGCCCGGATGCACCCGGCACGATCAAGGAAGTCCTCGAAAGAGGTCCGGCCTGCCTGGCCCAAATCGCCGAACTGGCCGGATCAGCCAAAGATGTGATTTCGCTCGATTCGGTCAGGCTCTGCGCCCCGATCCCGCGGCCCGGCAAGGTGCTCGCGCTGGCGGGCAACTACGCCGAGCACATCAAGGAGGCCGGCATGAAGCTGGGCCTGTCCGATTCGCCCCGCGTCACGACGGTGCCGAGGCCGTTTATCATGCCGGCAACGGCGGTGGCAAATCCCGGCGATGAAATACCCTGGCCCGTTTACAGCGAGACGATAGACTACGAAATCGAGCTGGCAGTCGTCATCGGCCGAAAAGCCAAAGCCGTAGCGACGGAGAACGCCCCGGAGATAATCGGCGGCTATACCATCGTCAACGACGTTTCGGCGCGCACCGTGACGTTCGCGAAGAACCGCGCCAAGCGGCCCTGGGACGAGTTCTACGACTGGCTCAACGGCAAATGGGCCGACGGCTTCTGCCCGATGGGGCCTTACCTGCTGACCGCCGACGAAATCGACGACGTGCAAGACCTTGATATGACGCTCTCGGTCAACGGCGAGGTCCGTCAGAATGCAAACACCTCGCAGATGATCCATCCGGTGGCGCAGATCGTTTCGTTCCTGAGCCACCTGATGACGCTCGAGCCGGGCGACGTGATTGCCACGGGCACGCCCTCCGGCGTCGGAATGGCCACCGGCAATTTCCTCAAAGCCGGCGACCGCATCGATGCAACGATTGAAAACTTAGGCACCCTCACCAACACCCTCGGCCCAAGACCAGAAAAATTTTACGAGCCGCTTGTCTGAGATTTTCCTTTGCCGGCGGGCGCGCGGGGCAAGTATCAGCGTACGACCTTGAGTTCGGCGATTTTCATCGTTTCGGCTTCTTGCTCTGCGATTGATTTCATGGCTTCGCGGGCTTTGCTCTGAGTCTTTTGCGGAGCCTGCTCTTTCTGGCGCTTGTACTCGGTTGTGAAGGTCGGGTACTGGCCAAGCTCGCCGTCGCCGGAGATTTCGTAAACCTCCAGCTTCATCGTGTCGTTATCGACTCGCGAGTGGACCATCCCCATCTTGTTGGTTTGTCCGTCGGCGTCGGTGTGCTCGTACTTGTGGACGGCTTTGTTGCCATCAGCGTCCCAAAGGCCTTTTCCGTTTCCGCCCCTGTTGTCCACCCCGACCTGGGTGATTTTGTCCTCGGCCGGCACGTAGAAAATCATGCCGCGGTACTCATAATTCGGCCACTTGAGATGGATGCTCAGCAGGTGTTTGTCGAGCTCCCATTTGTAGGCCAGCTCGATCTTGTCGCCCTGGTCGGTCGCGGCCGTCCAGGCCCCGATTATCCAGTCGAAGCCCCCTTCGCTCACGAGATCGCCCAGCTTCTCCTGTGCCATCGCACCGGAAGTGAAGACCAGAAGGCCGGCTGTCAATGCGACGACAACGCTCTTGCAACTCATACTCGCTCTGGTTGTTTTTCCCTGGTTCATAGCCCTTTGCCCCTTTCTTTGCTTGATATTTCAGTTATCTGGCCCGCCCGCACGGCCGAGCTACTACTATTCTCCGGTAGAATACCATATCCGGCCCGCGCTCGCTACGGTCTGAAATCCCTGAATTTGATGGGCCAGGTGGGGCCAATTACGCAATAAAACGTGCCCCGGGGGCGTCTTAGGGCTTGTTATGGGCAAATGAGGTGCTCTCTTTGCGCCGGGAAAATCGTTATCTGCGATTCTTTTGTAGTTGCAATTACCAGACGCATCTGGTATATTGGCACTGGAAAAGTCGGGCATGGTAGGTAAGTATGCCACGATGTATAGATGATTCTGATGAGTTCTGCTTTGAGGAGGGAGTTGCATAGAGCAAGCTTTGGGTGGCTCAGAAGAACGCGAGTTCTTCAGGGCATGTGTTGTGCATAGGTTGCTTGACAACAAGCTGTTGATTGGCTGTAACATATTCTTACCGAGGCTATTGGAGGCTGACCGAGATGAAGTTAGAACGAATGCTCATGGGACGCAAATCGCGAGGTTTTACACTGATCGAGCTGCTGGTGGTGATTGCCATCATCGCCGTATTGCTGGCCATCATCATGCCGGCCATGCGCAAGATCAAAGAGGTGGCGCGCGAAACGGCCTGCAAATCGAACTTGAGGAACGTGGGCCTGGCCGTCGCGATGTACCTGGACGACTTCGACCGCAAGATTCCCAATACGGGCAGTTCTAACCAACATCAGTGGTTCGAGGCCGACGGCCTTACGTATCGAAAACCCGGCTCCAGCGGTACGTATTGGGGCATTTATTACAGGGACTACATCAAAGACCAGACGAAGATATTCGGCTGTCCGAGTTTTCAAAGTACGGCTGGTACTCGACTGATCTATACTTATAGTGGAAGCGAAAAAAGTACCGACTCCGATTACGTCATCCAGAATGCGGCGTTTGGTCTGAATCATCACGATAGAGCCAGACACAACCGCAATACCAACACGATATACCGATTGGCGGAATTTCTTTATGCCAGCGACCACGCCGAACCCAGACCGGACGGCAACCCAGACGACTGCTTCCACAACAATGACGTCATAGGCGCGATGAACCTGACCGGCTATCGCTCAGGGGGCACTCGTTCGTTCAGCTATCGGCAGATCTTCCGACACAATGTCAGGTACCCAGACCCCTATAGGACCGGTGGACGAGCCAATATCCTCTGGCTGGATGGGCATGTCACTCCCCTGGAGGAAACGACGGGAGACGACGTGTTCCTGCGCTGGTACACAGGGGATAAGCCCAAGCCCGGCGGACGATAAGCCGTCAACCTTGGCCGAATCAGCCGTGCTGGCAACACGAATAAGGTTTGCACGATTCTCGGGCCTGTATCGACTGACTCGATATAGGCCGAGCCATCATCCACGTTGCGTTCGACTCCGAGGCAGACGCCGGCAAGGCTGTGCGCATGCTCCAGTAAGGGCGGGCCCGCCTGCCTGCCGGCACCGAAAGCAAAATCCGCCAAAGCGAAAAGCTCTAATCACAAGCTGCTCCTTGTAGTGCAATTACCTGCTCAAGAGTGGATTTATCGCTTTGTTGCCGCCAGCATTGGGTTGTTCTCTCGTAATAGCGTGCGGATTCTCCTGAGTCCTTTAGAGAGATATCCTCTGGCCGTTGCGACGCCCACACCCATCACTCTTGCTATCTCTTCCGCATCGCAACCATCTCGATACTGGAGGGCAAGAGCCTGAGCACAGGTGCGCGGCAAGCGCTTCTCAATCAGCTCGAACACTGTGCTTAGCTCCTCCATCTCCACGACAGCCTCCACCGGCGTTTTCTGGCTGGCAGGTGGGCTTACACATCCGGCATATTCGCGCAGGTGATTCCGATATTTCTCTCTTCGCCTACCAACGTCACCGACGTCATTTGTTATCGCCCTGTAGAGATAGGACTCGATATCCTGGATGTCTCTGGGTAAAGGATTCTGAATGAGGGATAGAAACAACTCTTGGAACAGGTCATCCGCTTCGTCTCGGTCTTGAATGTGAAAAGGGATAACCTTCCTGATCAAAGCCTCATGGGCGCAAAAGACCTCCGCAGCGCCGCCCACATTCATACTGTGCCTGTCCCGGTCCACTTTGCGCCCTTCCCAGGAGAGTCAGAACGCCAGATGTTTCCTCTGCCAATCGTGACCAATCACGAAGAACATGCACTATACCACATCCGCGCTGCGATGGCAAGTCGAAGAATTTTTGGAAAATTTTGTAGAAACTTCAGAAGAAAAACACATTTTTCGAGCAGCGCTTTAGCCCTGAGAAACGCCTTCATAGCAAAAGCTGCCTAAAGTGTGTTCCACGTCTCTGTATAGAACCGGTGGACTCAATGCAGATAGGAGATTCCCGTGGGAATTCAGGATTTTCTCAACTTGTTTTTTGGGAGGCGCGGCGCGAAAGGAGGTGGTCGCTATGCGCTGAGATAGGACGATTCAGAAGTGTAGATTTTGTGGAACGAGGTGTGGTCAGTCAAATGGGCAATTTCAGACAGGGAGGTAATAGTTATGAAACGGTTAGCAAATCTCTCCAATTTACTCGCGCTGGGACTGGCTGCAGCGGTGTTTGCAGCGATTGCTCCGGTCGATAGAGCAAGCGCGGGATCGTATGTGTACTATGAAGACCACGATGACAGTGGTCCTTACTACTATAGTGACTCCGGCGACGGGTGGAGCGAGGAGGCCGGCAGCAACGGTGACTCCTCAGAATTAAAGGCAGAGTGTAACGCGGGCGCCAACAGCTCGGCAAGCATCTACCTGACAGGTGGCTTGGTCGATGGTTCAGCGGAATCGATCTCCTGGGCAGACGCGGAGGCATGGTGGCATTGGGAAGGCGGAGGCACCCCGACCGGGGGCACGCTTAGTTACACTTGGTACTTAACCGGGTCCGTGAACGCATGGGGTGAGGCGCATAAGGACGGGGACTTGAGCGCGGCAATGGCAAATTCTGGTGGAGGCGCTGTTAGCAATTCGACCGGGGAAGGCCTCGGCGGTGCGGCAGGAGGGATTGTTTCTGGAGCAAGCGCCGGTCTGGGATCTGGCTGGGTATCCAATCAGGAACACGGTGAGGGCTGGGGAGATGACGGCTGGGAATGGTACGAAGGTTATGTCACTTGGTGTGTCGATGAGTCTGACGAACAGGAGTTTGATGATAGCACTTGGGAGGTTGGCCTCAGCGTATCTGCCTCGTGCAATGCCCAGTCCGACTCTGTCGCGGTGGCCAATGAGAACTACTCGGCGTCGGCATCGTCTTTTGCTGGGAGCGGCGCGCACGCAAGTATCTACGGTGTAAGTTTCCCATAACACTTGTCCGTAGCAACCTTGGTGCCCCTATTTCGCTGATGGGGCAACGGTGACTTGCGTCCGCGAACGACATGCTCGGCCCGAGGGATAATGCGCCGGGGGCTCTTGGATCTGGTCGTACCAAGGGTTCCCGGCACAATTACGCGGGAGCGCCCGGACCGTTTGGCGTCGTTGCACTGTTGATAATGGGATGTGGAGTGATTAGTACTTTGGAGAATTGCGATGTCTAAAAGAAGATCAACTCGCAGAAAGCCCGACTTCGTATGCGCTGTGGTTCTGGTTGCAATTGTGACGGTTTTCTGGTTCGCCGTCGCTCGTGGAGGTAATGATGCCTCCGCCCCAAAGCGCCCCGATACGGAGGTGTCTATTCTGGAGCGGGCCCATCCTGAAGTCAGGCGCCAAATATTGAGGGCGACAATGCAAAGCTTCGAACCGTCCCTCGAAATGAAAGAGAATGTCGATTTTCTCCTGACGCCCGCATTGCTTGTGCAGGAAGCCATATCAGAAGATGTCGTCATCACCTACCCTTCAGAATAGCCAAGGAGGAATCATGAACAGGGTTTTACGATTGTCCACGATTGTGGGCCTGACGATAATCATGGGAAGCATGGTTCTCTTGTCGGCCGGCGCAGATTCGGCGGGCAGCGCTCCACAAGGGACTGAGGCTGACGTGTTGCGTTTTGACGCGATACTCGAACTAACCGCTCCACTTGCCGGCACACACATCACGCTGTGCGCGCGGTATTGGGTAAGCGCTACGCAATACAGCGTTGCGGTCGTCTGGGCCGAACCAGGCGAGCGTGCCTTGAATTTCTCGACATATCCGCCTACCTTGCAGATCGACAGCAACGAGCAAGATTTCTCTTTTAATAGTCAGATTCGTACCCGCATTAGCACGACCTTCTCAAAGCCGCTTGGTCAGCGAGGTGTCTTTCGTTACAAGTTCAACACCTATCCTGTCGCCAATATCAGGTTCGGCGACACGGAAGCCCTTGCGTCCCGGATCTATACGCGGGATTTGGAGAATACCATGTCACAGGCTGAAACCGGGTGGCAGACCGTCGATTTGGGGAAGCGCGCAGATCAGAGCCAGAGCGGTAGAGATGTCGGGGAGCTCGCCGCTCGCATCGCCGATGGGCGCATAACCGCCCTCAAGTTGATGGATCCCCGTGGCCAAACGACCAAGAGCATAGACTATGAATACTCCAAAGGCGAAGGACGTTCGTTCCTTGCCAGAGAAAACGTATTATTGGCGGAGCGGACGCTTACGGTCGGCTACAACAAGGGTGGTGCAAAGATAAAGATCGGCAACAAGGAGCAAACCTTCAAGGAACTGCCCGGGACGCATCACAATGGGGGTAGGAGGTGCACCATCGAATACCAACGAATTAAGATAGGCACTGGGGTGGTGGCAGTCCCGGCATCCATAACCGTGCGCCACGCAGAAACCAATGCGGTCTTGCGCACAGCACGATTGTATGATTTTGTACAATTGAAGCAAACCCATAGAGAAATCGAGCAAGCTGCCTCGCAGTTCGTGCGATTTGCCGACCAGGAAATGAAGGTCCGCGAGCTCTTCGGCAAGTATTGGCAAAAAGACCCTGACAAAATAGAGGACGCGGACGCTATCCAGTTGAAGCAGTTGCGTGAGCATTTTGAGAGCCTTGATGTGAGCACAAAAACCCTCGGCGAGCAGTTGAAACGCATCAACATGCTTATGCAATTGGACTGGATACAGGCCGACGAGGCGTTGAAAGAGCATTTCAGAGAATATCTGCGAACCCTCACCGCCAACGACCTCAGCCAAATCGTCCTCGTCGGCGGTCTGGAGGTGATTGCCACGACAATCGAATGGGGTCAATTTCATACGGCCGATGAACTCCTAAAGGACTGGGCCGAGCGTGCGACGGGGACCTGCGACGCCGAGCCCATCCTTAGTTTCGCCCAGATTCAAACGAGAAGACGTCACTATTGGCCCATTGCTAAACTGCTTGAGGAGTGTTCCAAACCCCCTCAAGACTGGAAGGAAAAGCGATTTGACGCCCAGGCATTGAGGTCCATAGCGCTCTGGGAACTCTCAGAAATGGTCAAGGATCCGTCAAAGGCCAAGACCGATCGGGCCATCGCACAAGCCGGCTTTGCATCGTGGTCCCTCGGTGCCGATCGTTTATTCCCGCTCGCAAACGAGAGCCTCGCGGAGGCGAAGCGATTATTTGGTGGCTTGGACGCACCCACTCCCAAGCAAAAGACCCTCAAAAGACGGTTGGATCAAAGCGACAGCAAGCTCCGCGAAAGTGGTGGTTCGGGACGCGCCGGCAACGTGGGGAGGCAGTAATTTTCGTCGATACCGAGCGTTTTGCTGGGGTGATTCGCAGCCATTGGCAGATCGAGAATGCTCTACATTGGTCGTTGGACGTGAGTTTCAATGAGGACGCCAGCCGGATACGTGACGGGTATGCGGCGGAGAACTTCTCGTGGCTGCGGCGGATCGCGTTGAACTTGCTTAAGCACGAGACCACGGAAAAGGTAGGCATCAAGGCCAAGCGTCTGATGGGAGGCTGGGATCAGAACTATCTCCTCAAAGTACTCAGAATTTAGATGCGTTTGCCCTGGAGAAATTGCTTGTGAATCTGACGGCGATTCGGTAGCCTGAGAGAATGAGATGTTTTATCAGGATTCGTAGATTACCCGTCGGGCGGGCGATGCAAGTGGATCACGGCCTCGCAGTTCCGACATAATCCTCCATGTGGTTACCTTTACCCTTATCCTCTAATCGGTGGAGCACAGACTCTATGTCGAACAGGATTCACAGACTGACCTGCGGCCAGAATATCAATGATACCATGAACCAGCGTTTCTGTTTGCTGATTCTTCTTGTCTGCGGGTTTTCCGCGGCGAGTGCATACGGACATGACTGGCCCATGTGGAGATACGATGCGGGGCGCTGCGCATCGTCTCCCGAAGATTTGCCGGCCCGGATGAATCTGCTGTGGGTTCGCGAGCTTGGCGCCCCGAGGCCCGCCTGGCCGGCGAGCCAGGACAGGCTGCAATTCGATGCTTCGTATGAGCCTGTTGTTGCGGGAAAGACCGTCTTCGTCGGCTCAATGGTCCGCGACAACGTGACGGCATACGACACGGAAACGGGCGCCGAGAAGTGGCGCTTCTACACCGATGGGCCGGTGCGTTTTGCGCCGGTTGCCTACAAAGACAAGCTGTACGTCGCCTGCGATGACGGATATCTCTATTGCCTCAGCGTCCACGACGGAACGTTGATTCGCAAGTTCCCCGGCGGGCCGGCCCCGAACAAGCTGATCGGAAACGACCGGGTCATCAGCATGTGGCCCGCACGAGGCGGCCCGGTCCTCTACGACGGCACGATCTACTTCGCGGCCGGCATCTGGCCTTTCATGGGAACCTTTATCCACGCCATCGACGCCGAGAGCGGCCGGACCATTTGGACCAACAGCGGCAGCGGTTCGACCTATCTATTGCAACCGCACAGCAGTCCGGCTTTTGCCGGCGTTGCGCCGCAGGGCTATCTGACCGCCTCGCAGAACAATCTGCTGATCTCCGGTGGTCGTTCGATCCCCGCCGGTTACGATCGCAGGACGGGACAGTTCCTGTATTACCGCCTGAAAGATTATGGCAAGACGGGCACGTGCGAAGTCATGGCCTCGGACGACTGTTTCTTTAACAGCGATGCTATATACGGACTCTCCGACGGGACGGAGATCTCCAAAGCGCCGGCGTCAGTCATAGCGGACGATGTTGTTATCAGCAAGAAGGGTGATACCATCGCGGCTCGCAGGCTTTCACCGGATGCCAAGAAAGCGGAAGGACTGTGGCAGGCCAGGGTTCCCTCCGAGGTTGGCAGAATCGACTTGAAAGCGGGATCACGACTATATTGCAGCGGCGAAGGCGGCGTCATTCTGGCCCTCGATCTTCCGGCAAACAACGCTCAGCCCGAGGTCTCATGGCGGGCGAAGGTGGATGGCCGGGTGTGGAGCATGTTGGCCGCCGATGGAAAGCTCTTTGTGGTCACGCTCGAGGGCGGCCTGTACTGTTTTGCAGGGCAAGCAGCCGAGCCCAAACGCTATGCGCGCCGCGCCGAGCCTCTGCTCGCCGGATCCGCGAGATGGAGCAACCAGGCCAAACAGATATTGGAAACGACGGGGCGCAAAGAAGGATACTGCCTGTTGCTGGGCCTCGGCACGGGCGAGCTTCTTTGCCGGTTGCTCGATCAATCGCAACTGCACGTGGTCGCGCTCGACCCCGACGCCGGGAAGGTCGAGGCCATGCGCCGCAAGCTGGACGACGCGGGACTATACGGAACTCGGGCCGCCGTGCACG